>Ga0209699_100099_pt1 | contig 104494 bp, 87 predicted proteins | sample SynthPrep_1_END__FD_187204 | JGI IMG/M metagenome (GOLD analysis project Ga0209699, IMG submission 187204) | Synthetic microbial communities from Ohio, USA - SynthPrep_1_END_DS7_MetaG (SPAdes) (version 2) | ecosystem: Engineered > Bioreactor > Aerobic > Activated sludge | place: USA: Ohio...
AACCTGCTCTGCGTGCTGGGGCTGGCATCGCTGGTCGCGCCGACGGCCATTGCCGTATCGCCCAATGCACTGGCCTTCGATTTCCCGGTGATGATCGCGGTGGCCGTCGCCTGCCTGCCGATCTTCTTTGCCGGTTACCGTATCAACCGCTGGGAAGGCGCGCTGTTTCTCGCCTACTACGCGGCCTACACCCTCTACCTGGTGCTGTTCGCCACCGGGCGACCGTTCGCCCAGGCCTTCGGCCACGCGATGATCGGCTACGCGCTGCCACTGACCGCCGTCACCCTGGCGGTCATCACCGTGCGGGCCTGGCACAAACAGAGATGACTGGAGATCCGAGCATGAACGAGAACCATGACCGCGGCTTGCGGGTACGTCGTGAAGTGATGGGCGATGCCTTCGTCGACCGCGCCCTGGGTAACGCCACCGAATTCACCCAACCGTTGCAGGACTTCGTCAACGAACATGCCTGGGGCGGCGTATGGACGCGCAGTGGCCTGCCACGTGCGACCCGCAGCCTGATCACCCTGGCGGCGCTGACCGCATTGAAATGCCCGCAGGAGCTCAAGGGGCATGTACGCGGCGCACTGAACAATGGCTGCACCGTCGAGGAGATTCGCGAAACCCTGCTGCACTGTGCGGTCTATGCCGGTGTACCCGCCAGCATCGACGCATTTCGCGCCGCGCAGGAGGTCATCGACGCCTGGCAGACGCAAACGCCGCAGGCGCAATGAGAGCCGCTGGTGCGCCCCGCGCACCCTGCGGATCGACGTCAGCGCGACCGACTAGATCCACCCACCCCATTGCAGGATCAGCAGACCGATGTTGGTGGTGACCACCGCCGCCAGGGTAGTGATCACGATGATCGCCGCCGCCAGCTCGTGATTGGCACCGACGGCGCGCGCCATGACGAAGCTGGCAGCCGCCGTGGGGCTGGCGAAATAGAGAAAGAGAATCGCCAGGTCGGCGCCGCGAAAGCCCCACAGCCAGGCCCCCAGGGTGGACAGCAGCGGCAGCCAGACCATCTTCATCAGACTCGAACCGATGGCCACGCCGCTGCTGCGGCGCAACGAGTTCAGGCTGAGGGTGCCACCGATGCAGATCAGCGCCAGTGGCAGGGTCATCTGCGCAAAGTACTCGCCCGAGGTCATCAGCCAGGCCGGCAGCGGAATCTGCCAGTAGGCAAAGGGAATCGCCGTCAGCACGCCGATGATCAGGGGGTTGGTCACGATGCTCTTGCCGATGGCCAGCACACCGGTCTTGGCACCCGGGCTGTAGATGGCCAGGACGATGGCCGACAGCACGTTGTAGCAAAGGATCACCACGCCCCCGAGCACCGCCCCCAGGGACAGGCCGTAATCACCGTACATGCTGGTAGCCAGTGCCAGGCCGATGATGCCGTTGTTGCCGCGAAAGGCACCCTGCGTATAGATGCCGCGATCCTCGAACGGCACGCGCCATACGGCCCAGGCCCAGGCCAGGGCGAAGCACGCAAGCGTGGCGATAACGAAGAACAGCAGCAACGTCGGCTGCATGGCCGCACTCAGGTCGGCCTTGACGATACCGAGAAACAGCAGCGTCGGCATGGTGCCGCGAAACACCAGGCTGGACGCCGTTTCGATGAAGGCAGCGTCGATCCAGTGCAGGCGCTTGAGGGCCACGCCGAGAAACAGCATGGCGAAAACGGGTGCGGTAATGGCGAGGGTTTGCTGGATGACGGCGAACATCACGGCACCGAAAGGTCGTCTGACAACCTATGTTAGCCGGCTAAGGATTTTCCGGCTATGGGCAAAGCGCGGTGCGCGCCGGGGCTTGTGTCCATCGCGGCCACAAGCCCCTCCAACAGGTTCAGCGACGCACCGGGCGCTTCTGCAGCTTGCGCTGCAGGGTACGCCGGTGCATTCCCAAAGCACGGGCAGTGGCGGAAATATTGCCTTCGTGCTCGGCCAGTACACGCTGGATATGCTCCCATTGCAGGCGATCCACCGACATCGGGTTTTCCGGCACCAGGCTGTCCAGGTCGGCATGCTCGGAGAGCAATGCGGTCAGTACGTCGTCGGCATCGGCCGGTTTGCACAGGTAGTTGGCTGCACCGCGCTTGATCGCCTCCACGGCCGTGGCGATGCTGGAATAACCGGTGAGGATCACCACACGCATCTCGGCGTCCAGCTCCAGCAACTTGGGCAGCAGCACCAGACCGGAATCACCCTCCATCTTCAGATCGACCACCGCGTAATCGGGCAGGTCGTCCCTGGCCAGCGCCAGGCCCTCTTCGGCGCTGGACGCGGTGGACACGCGCAGGCCGCGACGGCTCATGGCACGCGCCATGACACGGGTAAAGGTCGGGTCGTCATCCACCAGCAACAGGTGGGGCTGCTCTTCGCCTTCGAACAGGGATTCTTCGCTCATGCTGGTTTTTCCTTCTCAGGCCACGCCATAGGCTCGCGGCAACTTCAATTCTGTGAGGGTGCCGCCTTCTTCATGGTTATACAACTTAACCGTACCACCGGCGCGGGTCACGCTGGCCTGGCTGAGGAACAGCCCCAGGCCGAAACCCTTGCCCTTGGTGGTGAAGAACGGCCGGCCAAGCTGTTCGGCGATGGCCAAGGGTACGCCGGCACCATGGTCGCGAATGCTCAGGCGCACCCACTGATGATCCCAGTCGAGGCGAATGTCGAGCTTGTCCGGACAGGCGTCGGCAGCATTGTTCAACAGGTTCAGCAATGCCTGGGTGAGATCGGCCGGCGGCATCAGCTTGGGTGGCGTGCCGCGCCCCAGACACTGGTAACGATAGCTGGCCTCGGGGCGCATGAGATGCCACCGATTCAGCGTCGTTTCCAACCATTCGACGCAGGACTGCTCCACCACCGCCTGGCGCCGGTCGTTCTCGGCGGCGCGCACCAGTTGCTGCAGGGTGTACTTGCACAGCTTGACCTGCTCCTGCAGCAGCGCCAGGTCGTCCTGCAGCGCCGGCTTGTCGCGGTATTCCTGGCGCAACTCCTTGAGCAGCACGCTCATGGTGCCCAGCGGCGTCCCCAGCTCGTGGGCGGCACCGGCGGCCTGGGTGGCCACGGCCAGCAGTTGCTGGTCACGCAGGCTCTCTTCGCGGCGCTCGGCGCGCAATTCATCCTGGCGGCGCAGCTCCTCGGCCATCTTGGCGACGAAGAAGGTGATCAGCGACGCGGCCAGGGCGAAGCTCAGCCACATACCGTAGACCAGCAGGCTCTCGCGCGCTGCCGGCAGCTCCATGGGGTGCGTCCAGACCAGCAGCAGGGTATAGCCGGTCAGCGCCAGACCCGAAAGGACGATGGTGAACATCCAGGGCAGGGTCGCCGCCGCGATGGTCAGCGGTACCAGGTAATAGGACACGAAGGGGTTGGTCGAGCCGCCCGAGTAATACAGCAGCACGCTGTGGATGATCAGGTCGCAGCCCAGTTGCACCGCGTATTCCACCTCGGTGACCGGCCATGGACCGCGTAGGCGCAGCGCCGTGCCCAGACACAGCAGCAGGGAAATGCCGAGCGTCACCGACAACTGCATCCAGGGCAACGGCAGCAGCCCCGACTTGTAAGCGAGCCCGACCGAACCGGCCTGGGCAGCCAGCACGAGAATGCGGATCAGGGTGAGGCGCCAGAGGTTCTGACGGCTGGCGGACAATAACTGCACGGGTTCGAGCATGAAGACTCCCTTGGCTGAGGGCGAGTATAACCAAGCCCGGCGCGGCCTTCCGCCGCTGCGTCAACCGGACGCACGATCGCAACCGTCACGCGAGTCATCGTCATTCGAGCGCGGCCCTGCAAAAAGATGAACCGCATTTAACCCGAATGGTCACTAGGCTTCGTCTACCCTCGGGAAACGGCCACAAGGCCATCGAAAAAGGAACCGCACATGCGCACCATGCCCCGTATCGCCTCCGCCCTCGCTCTGACCATCGCCAGCCTGGCCAGCACCGGTCTGCTGGCCGAGGAGGCGCGCTACAACCAGATTGCCCTGCGCGCCGAGGTCAATCAGGAAGTCGCCCATGACCTGATGCACGTGACGCTCTATACCGAATCGCAGAACGCCGACCCGGCCAAGCTGGCCGCAGAAATCACCAACACCCTGAACCAGACGCTGGAGCAGGTTCGTCAGGTGCGCGGCGTATCGGTCAAGCTGGGCAGCCGTCACAGCTACCCGGTGTATGACGACAAGGGCCAGAAGATCACTGCCTGGCGTGAACGTGCCGAAGTGCGCCTGGAAAGCGCCGACTTCGCGCGCCTGTCCTCGCTGACCGGCGAGCTGCTGCAGAAGATGAAGATGGGTGGCATGGACTTCAGTATCGCCACCGATACCCGCAAGAGCCGCGAAGACGCCATGCTCAAGGACGCCGTGAATGCCTTCAAGGCACGCGCACAGCTGGCTACGGAAGCACTCGGTGGCAAGGGTTACAAGCTGGTCAGCCTGAGCCTCAACACCGGTGGTTTCCAACCGCAAATGGCCATGCGCAATTTCGAAGCCAAGGGCATGGCAATGATGGATGCTGCGCCCACACCGCAGATCGAAGCGGGCACCAGCCAGGTGACGGTGAGCGCCGATGGGGTCATCGAAGTGCAGATGCCCTGATTGACGCCCCGATACAAAGCAGCGCCGTTATCGACAAATAACGGCGTTTTGCCATCTTTTCACGACATTTTTCATAAATGCGACAGCGACTTATACCGCTGTAGCACTGACCCTGTTTACCTGGAAAACGCACTTGCCTCAGGCACATGCCCTGCATAGCTTGCCAGGAGGCTCCCACAAGGAGCTCCTCGACAACAAGCACAACAACGAAGAGGTCACGATGCGCAAGAACGCCCTTATCCAGGCTTTGCTTACCGCTGGGCTGATCGCCGGCGCCCCTCTCGCCAGCGCCGCCAACCTGGTGTTCTGTTCCGAAGGCAGCCCCGCCGGCTTCGACCCGGGCCTGTACACCACCGGTACCGATTTCGACGCTGCGGCGGAAACCATCTTCAACCGCCTGACCCAGTTCGAGCGAGGTGGTACCCAGGTAGAGCCCGGCCTGGCCGAAAGCTGGGAAGTGTCCGACGATGGGCTGACCTACACCTTCAGGCTGCGTGAAGGAGTGAAGTTCCACAGCACCGACTACTTCAAGCCCAGCCGCGAATTCAACGCCGACGACGTGATGTTCACCTTCCAGCGCATGCTCGACAAGGATCACCCGTTCCGCAAGGCGTACCCCACCGAATTCCCCTACTTCACCGACATGGGCATGGACAAGAACATCGCCAGGCTGGAGAAGCTGGACGATCACAGCGTGCGCTTCACCCTCAACGAAGTGGACGCCGCCTTCGTGCAGAATCTGGCGATGAGCTTCGCCTCGATCCAGTCCGCCGAGTACGCCAACCAGTTGCTCGAGGCCGGCAAGGCCGCCGACATCAACCAGAAACCCATCGGTACCGGCCCCTTCGTGTTCGGCCGCTACCAGAAGGATGCGGTGATCCGCTACAAGGGCAATACCGACTACTGGAAGCCTGAAGACGTGAAGATCGACAACCTGATCTTCGCCATCAACACCGACGCCTCGGTGCGCATGCAGAAACTCCGCGCCGGTGAATGCCACGTGACCCTGTTCCCGCGTCCGGCCGACATCGAAACGCTGCAGAAAGACCCCAAGCTGCAGATGCCCGAACAGGCCGGCTTCAACGTCGGCTACATCGCCTACAACGTCACCCACCCCCCATTCGACAAGCTGGAAGTGCGCCAGGCACTGGACATGGCGGTGAACAAGCAGGCGATCCTCGATGCGGTCTATCAGAAGGCGGGTCAACTGGCGGTCAACGGCATGCCGCCGACACAGTGGTCGTATAACGAGGACATCCGGGATCCGGCCTTCGACCCGGAAAAGGCCAGGGAACTGCTCAAGACTGCCGGCGTCAGGGACGGCACCGAAATCACCCTGTGGGCCATGCCGGTACAGCGTCCGTACAACCCCAACGCCAAGCTGATCGCCGAGATGCTGCAGGCCGACTGGGCGAAGATCGGTATCAAGGCGCGTATCGTCAGCTACGAATGGGGCGAGTACCTCAAGCGCGCCAAGGCCGGCGAGCACGATGCCATGCTGATCGGCTGGAGCGGCGACAACGGCGACCCGGACAACTGGCTCGGAACCCTGTACGGCTGCGACGCGGTAGACGGCAACAACTTCTCCAAGTGGTGCTTCGAGGACTACGACAAGCTGGTCAAGGCCGCCAAGCGCACCACCGACGTGGCCAAACGCACCGAGCTGTACAGGCAGGCGCAGGTGATCCTCAAGCGCGAAGTGCCGATCACTCCGCTGGCACACTCCACCGTGTATCAGCCGATGCGCAGGGAAGTGCAGGACTTCCGCATCAGTCCGTTCGCACTCAACTCCTTTTATGGTGTAGGTATAGCCAAGTGATGGCAGGCGGCGTGTCCCCCGGCACGCCGCTTCTACCCTGGTCAGGAGTTACTCATGTCACCCATGCCCTTTCTACGTGGCGGTCTGCTGCTGGTCACTCTGTACACCGCGTATGCCCACGCCGCAGACGACCTGGTGGTCTGCACCGAGGCCAGCCCGGAAGGCTTCGACATCGTCCAGTACACGGCGGCGACCACCGCCGACGCCAGTGCGGAGACCCTGTTCGAACGCCTGGTGGATTTCGCCCCCGGCACGACCCGGATCGTGCCGGCGCTGGCGCAGAGCTGGGAAATCGCCGACGACGGCCTGAGCTACACCTTCACCCTGCGCCAGGGCGTGAGGTTCCATGCCGGCAAGGGCTTCACCCCCAGTCGTGAATTCAATGCCGACGACGTGCTATGGAGCTTCCAGCGCCAGCTCGATGCGACCCACCCCTGGCACCAGCTGTCGCCGCGCGGCTTTCCCTACGCCGAATCGATGGGCCTGGCGCAGTTGATCGAACGCGTGGAGAAGCTCGACGAGCACCGCGTGCGCTTCGTCCTCAGGCATCCGGAAGCCCCCTTCCTGGCCAATCTGGCCATGGGCTTCGCCTCGATCTATTCGGCCGAGTACGCCGCACACCTGCTGGCCTCGAACACCCCCGAGCGACTGAACGCAGAGCCCATCGGCACCGGCCCATTCATCTTCGAGCGCTACACCAAGGATGCCCTGGTGCGCTTTCGCGGCAACCCCGATTACTGGGGCGAGGTACCTGCGATCAAGCGTCTGGTGCTGGCCATCACCCCCGAACCCAACGTGCGCCAGCAGCGCCTGAAAGCCGGCGATTGCCAGATCAGTCTGTTCCCGCGCCCCGTGGACATCCCTGCCCTGAAGGCAGACGCGAAGCTGCAGGTTCTGGAGCTGGATTCCCTGCTGACCGCCTATATCGGCATCAACACCCGTCATCCGCCGCTGGACGACGTGCGCGTGCGCCAGGCCCTGAACCTGGCCTTCGACAAGGCCAGCTACATTCGTGCGCAATACGGCGAAGGCAACGCCACTCCAGCCGTAGCGCCCTACCCAGCGACCCTGTGGGGGCACGACGATGAACTCGAGGACTGGCCCCACGACCCGGAACGAGCCCGCCAGTTGCTGGCCGAAGCAGGTCATGGCGATGGTTTCAGACTGTCGATCTGGACACGCCCTGGAGGTGGCCCGACCAACCCCAACCCCGGCATCGGGGCCCAGATGCTCCAGGCCGACCTTGCCGCCATCGGCATCCAGAGCGACATTCGCGTTTTCGAATGGGGCGAACTGATCAAGCGCGCCAAGAATGGCGAGCATGATCTGGTGTTCATGGGCTGGGCCGGCGACAACGGCGACCCGGACAATTTCCTCACCCCCAACCTGTCCTGCGCGGCCGCCAGAAGCGGCGAGAATCAGGCCGGCTGGTGCGACGCGGCCTTCGACACGCTGATCACCCGGGCCCGCAAGGAACACGAGCAAGACAAACGCGCCGCGCTCTATCGCCAGGCCCTGGTGATCTTCCACGAGCAGGCGCCATGGATCGCACTGGCGCACCCGAAACAGTTCGTCGCGCTGCGCAAAGGCGTCGAAGGTTTCGTTCTCAGCCCCCTGGGCTCGAACAACTTCACTCGGGTGAAGGTGCGATGAACCACTGTCACGCGGATGCAGTCCGGAACCTCTTTCCCGCCCCCCTCAAGCAATCCCCGGATGGCATCCGGGCTACGCAACGCTCAAGACAGCTCCGGGCCATGCAGTCCGGCGCCCGCTTCCAGCCATGGAGTAGAACCGCCTGATGTTGTCATTCATCGCCAGACGCCTGGGACTGCTGATCCCCACCTTCTTCGGCGTCACCCTGCTGACCTTCTCGCTGATCCGCCTGATCCCTGGTGATCCGGTGGAGGTGATGATGGGCGAACGCCGCGTCGACCCCGAACTGCATGCCCAGGCCATGGAACGCCTGGGCCTGAACAAACCGTTGTACGCCCAGTATTTCGACTACATCGGCCAGCTCGCCCATGGTGACCTGGGCAAGTCGCTGCGCTCCAACGAAGGTGTGTGGAGCGAGTTCATCGACCTGTTTCCGGCCACGCTCGAACTGGCCCTGGCGGCACTGCTGTTCGCCGGAACCCTGGGGGTCATCGCCGGAGTCATCGCCGCCCTCAAGCGCGGCTCGCTGCTCGATCACGGGGTGATGGGCATTTCGCTTACCGGCTACTCGATGCCGATCTTCTGGTGGGGGCTGCTGCTGATCATGTTCTTCTCCACCGGCCTGGGCTGGACGCCGGTGTCCGGGCGCAATGACCTGCTCTTCGACATACCGCCAGTAACCGGATTCATGCTGATCGACACCCTGCTTTCCGACGAGGAAGGTGCTTTCGTCGATGCGCTGCATCACCTGATCCTGCCGGCCGTCGTGCTCGGCACCATACCGCTGGCGGTGATCGCTAGGATGACCCGCTCGGCCATGCTCGAAGTACTGCGCGAAGACTACATCCGTACCGCACGGGCCAAGGGGCTCTCACCGGCACGCGTGGTATTCGTACACGGCCTGCGTAACGCGCTGATCCCGGTACTGACCGTGTTCGGCCTGCAGGTTGGCAGCCTGCTCGGCGGCGCCGTGCTGACCGAAACCATCTTCGCCTGGCCCGGCATCGGCAAGTGGCTGATCGAGGCCATCGGCGCCCGTGACTACCCGGTGGTGCAGAACGGCATCCTGCTGATCGCCTGCCTGGTGATCCTGGTCAACTTCATCGTGGACATTCTCTATGGCCTGGCCAATCCACGCATTCGTCATCAGCGCTAAGGAGAGCGACATGAACCGCCCCGTAGGGTGTGCCATGCGCACCTCCATTGGCGACGAACGATCGGTGCACACGGCGCACCCTACTCTGGAGGCGACATACCGATGACCACCTCCACCCACCTCGACCAGAGCCTGCTCTACCCCTCGCCATTGAAGGAGTTCTGGCACGCGTTCAGGCACAACAAGGGGGCCGTCTGTGGCCTGGCCTTCATGCTGCTGATGGTGCTCTGCGCGCTGTTCGCGCCGTGGATCGCACCGCATGACCCCAGCGAGCAGTACCGCGACTTCCTGCTCACCCCGCCGGTATGGCTGGACGGTGGTCAGTGGCAGTTCCTGCTGGGTACCGATGAACTCGGACGCGACCTGCTCTCGCGGATCATCCATGGCGCGCGACTGTCGCTGCTGATCGGCCTGGCTTCGGTGGTGCTGTCACTGATTCCCGGCATCCTGCTGGGACTCTGTGCCGGTTTTTTCCCACGATTGCTCGGCCCCGGCATCATGCGTCTGATGGACATCATGCTGGCACTGCCGTCGCTGCTGCTGGCCGTGGCCATCGTCGCCATCCTCGGTCCGGGACTGATCAACACCATCTTCGCCATCGCCATCGTCTCGCTGCCATCCTATGTGCGCCTGACCCGCGCAGCGGTGATGGGCGAGTTGAATCGCGACTACGTCACTGCCGCGCAACTGGCTGGCGCCAGCCTGCCACGACTGATGTTCGTCACCGTGCTGCCCAACTGCATGGCACCGCTGATCGTGCAGGCCACCCTGAGCTTTTCTTCGGCGATTCTCGATGCCGCCGCACTGGGCTTCCTGGGGCTGGGTGTACAACCGCCAACCCCCGAGTGGGGCACCATGCTCGCATCTGCCCGCGACTACATCGAACGCGCCTGGTGGGTGGTCACCCTGCCCGGACTGGCCATCCTGCTCAGCGTGCTGGCGATCAACCTGATGGGCGACGGTCTGCGTGATGCGCTCGACCCGAAACTGAAGAATGCGCAATAAGGAGCCTGGAATGAGCAACCGCGTAGCCCGGATGCAATCCGGGGCATTCGAGCCCGCGCCGGTGCGCATGGCGCACCCTGCAGCCGACAGGATGCGCCATGCACTGTGCCTTCTGCCGAGGGCCCGCTCATGAGCCTGCTGAATATCCACAATCTCTCCGTACGCTTCGGCACCGCCGATGCCGTACCGGTGGTCGATGGCCTCGATCTGTCGGTGGAGAAGGGCGAAGTGCTGGCCATCGTCGGCGAGTCCGGCTCAGGCAAGTCGGTGACCATGATGGCCCTGATGGGGCTGATCGACGCTCCCGGTATCGTCCACGCCGACTGCCTGCAATTCGACGGCACCGACATGCTGCGGCTGAAAGGCCGGCAACGCCGGCATATCGTCGGCAAGGATCTGGCCATGGTCTTCCAGGATCCGATGACCGCCCTCAACCCCAGCTACACGGTGGGCTTTCAGATCGAGGAAGTGCTGCGCCAGCACATGGGGCTGAAAGGCAAGGCGGCGCGCACACGTGCGCTGGATCTGCTGGAGCGCGTTGAAATCCCCGGCGCCGCCAGTCGCCTGGAGGCTTACCCGCACCAGCTTTCCGGAGGTATGAGCCAGCGCGTGGCAATCGCCATGGCGATTGCCGCCGAACCCAAGCTGTTGATCGCCGATGAGCCGACCACAGCGCTGGACGTGACCATCCAGGCGCAGATCATGGAGTTGCTGCTCAACCTGCAACGCGACCAGGGCATGGCACTGGTACTGATCACCCACGATCTGGCGGTGGTCGCCGAAACCGCCCAGCGCGTCTGCGTGATGTACGCCGGCCAGGCCGTGGAGCTGGGGCAGGTACCGGCGCTGTTCGATGCGCCCAGCCATCCCTATACCGAAGCCCTGCTCAAGGCCATCCCCGAACACAGCGAAGGAGCCCGTCGCCTGGCTACCCTGCCCGGCATCGTCCCCGGCCGCTACGACCGCCCCCAGGGCTGCCTGTTGTCACCACGCTGCCCCTATGTGCAGGAGCGCTGCCGCCAGCAGCGTCCGACACTGGACGAACACGCCCGTGGCGCTGCGCGCTGCTTCTTTCCCCTGGAGGTGGCCTGATGAGTACCGTGCTCCAAGCCCATGAGCTGACCCGTCATTACAGCGTCTCGCGCGGCCTGTTCAAACCCGCGGCATGGGTACAGGCGCTCAACGGCGTGTCGTTCAGCCTGCAGGCCGGCAAGACCCTGGCCGTGGTAGGAGAATCCGGCTGCGGCAAGTCCACCCTGGCCCGGGCACTGACACTGATCGAGCAGCCCAGCTCAGGCAGCCTGCAGATCGCCGGGCGTGAAGTGGCCGGCGCCAGCAAGGCCGAGCGCAAGCAGCTGCGCCGCGACGTGCAGATGGTGTTCCAGAACCCCTACGCCTCGCTCAACCCGCGACACAAGGTCGGCGACCAACTGGCCGAACCGCTTTTGATCAATACCCGTCTGAGCCGCATCGAACGTCGCGAGAAGGTGCAGGCGATGATGCAGCAGGTAGGCTTGCGTCCCGAGCATTACCAGCGCTACCCGCACATGTTCTCTGGCGGACAGCGCCAGCGCATCGCCCTGGCCCGGGCGATGATGCTGCAACCACGGGTGCTGGTGGCGGACGAGCCGACCTCGGCTCTGGATGTGTCGATCCAGGCCCAGGTGCTCAACCTGTTCATGGATTTGCAGGAGCAGTTCGACACCGGCTACGTGTTCATCTCGCACAACCTGGCGGTGGTGCGCCATGTCGCCGACGAAGTCCTGGTGATGTACCTCGGTCGCCCAGTGGAAATGGGCCCGGCCGAAGCCCTCTACAGCCGCCCACTGCATCCCTACACGCGCGCCTTGCTGTCGGCAACGCCGGCCATCCATCGCGATCCGGACAAGCCACGAGTGAGCATCAGCGGTGAACTGCCCAACCCGCTCGATCCCCCCTCGGGCTGTGCCTTCCACAAACGCTGTCCGCATGCCGATCAGCACTGCCGGCAAGAGCGTCCGGCACTGCGCCTGATCGATGCCCGGCAGGTGGCCTGCCATCACGTGGAGCGTATCGTCGACTGACGCCCTCAACCTTCAGGGCGCTGGCGGCAGCGTCAGCTCGATGCTTTCCGCCAGCGAATCCTCCAACCGTTGTAGCTCGCAACCCACGGCTGCGGCGTCGTCGGCGAGGGCTTGGGCAATGTCGATGAACTCCGGCGTCGCTTCGACGAAAGCCAGCACCACCATCGGATCGAAGCGCGTGCCGCTGGCTGCGCTGATCTGCGCCACGGCCTGATCCATGCTGATCGGTGGCAGGTAGGGGTGCGGGCAGGTCAACTCCTCGAAATGGCCGATCAGCGCCATCAGTCGTGCCGACAGAGGGATCTGCTCGCCATGCAGCCCCTGGGGATAGCCCTTGCCATCCCAGCGCTCATGCTGGCCGTAGACGATATCCTTGGCGTCGGAAAGAAAGTCGGTGCTGCTACCCAGCCTGCGCTCGGCACGCTCCAGCGCATCGCGCGCAGCGATCACCCCGTCTCTGAGCAGTCTCCGATCGGCTTCATCCGGCTCGCCGTGGCGGAGCAGGATGCGGTCGGGCAAGCTCAGCCGGTCGATGACGTGCAACATGGCCGACTTGCCCAACTGGGCGATGCGATCCTCGCCCAACTCCGGCGCAAGCGCCGGTTGCTGGCGCGCCAGCGCTGCGGCCAGACTGGTCATGTAGCGTTCAATGCGCAACAGACGGCGACTGCAGGGGTTGTCACGCATCACCGCCAGGCAGGCCAAGGCCTCGATGGTGACCTCCTGCAGGTTCTGGATGTCGCGGGTGCGACGCTTGACCTCGAGCTCCAGGTACTCGCTCTTGTCACGCAGGTAGTCGGTGGCAGCCTTGAGCTGCAACTGCGCCTTGACCCGAGCGAGGACGATGGGCGGGCTGACCGGTTTGGTGATGTAATCGGCAGCGCCCAGATCGAAGCCCAGTTGCTCGTCGGCGACCTCGCTTCTGGCAGTCACCAGGATCAGCGGAATATGCCGGGTGCGGGCATCGATCTTGAGCTGACGACAGAGCGCATAGTCATCCTGCCAGCCAAGCAGGATCAGATCAGGCTGCGGCTTCATCCTCGCCACATGCAGCGCCTCGTCGGTGCCGACCAGCTTTACCTGATAGCGATCGAGCAACAGCGCGCCGAGTCGCTGGCGAGCGTCCAGCGCATCATCCACCACCAGAATCAGTTCCTGTTCCGGTCTGTCGAGCATTCCCCGCATGGCAATCTCCCTTGGCTGCCGCCTACAGATGATTAAAGGCGCTGGACTGCATTTGCGCTCATACAAGTGACCGCTCCAGGGGTTTGAAAGTGCGATGCGGATTGGCAGCGCGGCGGCACCAGCCGACAATCGTCAGCAGAATCCCGCTCGGAGGCACACAACCGATGCTCGACCATGAACGCTGCTGGCAGGCCGTGTGTGAGCGTGACGCGACGCAGGACGGGCGTTTCGTCTTCGCCGTGCGCAGCACCGGCATCTACTGCCGACCGAGCTGTCCGGCCCGACGCCCGAGGCGCGATAACGTCAGCTTCCACAATGACGCGAACAGTGCCGAAGCGGCCGGCTTTCGTCCGTGCAAACGCTGCTCGCCGCAGGGGCAGAGCCCAGCGCAACAGCTCGACGCACTGGTCGTCGCAGCCTGCGAACTGCTGCGCGGATCGCAACGCCTGACCCTGTCGCAACTGGCTGCGCGCATAGGCCTGTCCCCTTCCCATCTGGCGCGCGCCTTCAAGCTCCGCACCGGGATGACCCCCAACGCCTGGGCCGCCGCCGAGCGCCGTCAGCGCCTGGACGATCATCTGCCGCAAGCCGACAGCGTGCTGGATGCCGCCCTGGCCGCCGGTTACTCGGGCACCCGTGCGCTCTATGAAAAGCCGCAGGCGATGAGTCCCGGCCAACGTCGCCTACATGGCGCTGGCGAGCACCTGCGGTATGCCATCGCGCCCTGCCCGCTAGGCCATGTGCTGATGGCCAGCAGCGACAAGGGGATCTGCGCCTTGCTGTTCGGCGACGAGCCGGCGGCATTGCTCGAAGAGTTGCGACAGCGCTTCGCCGCCGCCCGCCTCGAAGAGGACGAAGAAGGACTGCAAAGCGGCTTGCGCCAGGTGCTGACGCAACTGGAAGAACCGCAGCGAGCCGCCCATCTGCCACTGGACATTCGCGGCACGGCCTTCCAGCAGCGCGTGTGGCGGGCCCTGCAGAACATCCCCAGCGGCGAAACGCGCAGCTACGCTCAGTTGGCCGGGCAGTTGGACAGTCATCCGCGGGCGGTTGCCCGCGCCTGCGCCAGCAATGCCATCGGCCTGCTGCTGCCGTGCCACCGCGTGGTCGCCAGCGATGGAAACCTCAGCGGCTATCGCTGGGGGCTGGCGCGCAAGCGGCAGTTGCTGGAACGGGAACAGTCATGAGCCATCGCGGTTGTCCGGTGCGCACGGTGTTCAGCCTACGGGCACACGGGTAGGGTACGCCGTACGCCCCAATCGCTCCCCCTGCTCGCCGCCCTACACCAACATCGCCTTGGCCACTTCGTTGCGCGTGTTGCGGCCCACCAGTTGCTCGACCAGAGTCAGGGCAAAGGCCAGAGCCGTGCCCGGCCCCTGGCTGGTGATGCAATTGCCGTCCACCACGACGGGCTCGTCGACGAAGCTGCAACCACTCAGCCGGTCACTGAAGCTCGGGTAGCAGGTCATCCGTCGCTGCCGCAACACGCCATACTGCTGCAGCGCGACAGCTGGCGCGGCGCAGATGGCAGCGAACAACTCGCCGGCCCTGGCCTGTTTGCGCACCCGCTCGGCCAGCGGCTCGAACTCCGCCAGACGCTGCGCACCCGGCATGCCGCCGGGCAATGCGATGAGGTCGAAATCCTGTGCCAGAACATCGAGCAACATGACATCGGCAGTCAGCCGGGTACCGCGGGCACAGGTGATCATCCGGCGATCCTCGACGCTGGCCAGCAGCACCTCGATATCGGCACGACGCAGCACGTCGATCAAGGTGACGCATTCGAGGTCTTCACTGCCGTCGGCGACGGCGATCAGGGCGCGTTTACTCATGTCTGAAATCCTCGCGAAATGACCAGAAACTGACCAAAAGGTCATCAATTCACCCGGTAAAACCTTGCTGCTATGATGCGCCCCTTTCGCACAATCCAGCACTTTATCTGCCAACTCGGGCAGATGTGCTTTGCTGAACATTGCCGGCGCCGCTTGCGCCTCTGGGGAGCCCCGCCATGCTGGAAAGACTGTTCCAACTCCAAGCCCACAACACCAATGTGCGTACAGAGATACTGGCCGGGATCACCACTTTCCTGACCATGGCCTACATCCTCTTCGTCAACCCGAGCATCCTCGGCGAGACCGGCATGGACAAGGGCGCGATCTTCGTCGCCACCTGCCTGGCGGCCGCCTTCGGTTCGGTGGTCATGGGCCTGATCGCCAACTACCCCATCGCTCTGGCACCGGGCATGGGCCTGAATGCCTTCTTCACCTACACCGTGGTACTGGGCATGGGCCACACCTGGCAGGTGGCCCTCGGCGCGGTGTTTCTCTCGGCGTGCCTGTTCTTCCTGCTGTCGATCTTCAAGATTCGCGAATGGATCATCAACAGCATCCCGCTGGAACTGCGCTCGGCCATCGCCGCCGGTATCGGCCTGTTCCTGGCGCTGATCGCCCTGCAGAACGCCGGCATCGTGGTCGCCAACCCGGCCACCATGGTCGGCATGGGCGACATGGGCTCGCCGCAGGTACTGCTGGCAATTCTCGGCTTCTTTCTGATCATCGGCCTGGAGGCCATGCGCGTGACCGGCGCGGTGCTGATCAGCATCCTGGTGGTCACCGGTCTGAGCATCCTGCTGGGCGTCAGCGAGTTCGGCGGCGTGGTGTCGATGCCGCCGTCGCTGGCCCCGACCTTCCTGCAACTGGACATCGCCGGCGCACTGGACGTGGGCCTGATCAGCGTGATCTTCGCCTTCCTGTTCGTCGACCTGTTCGACAACTCCGGCACCCTGATCGCGGTAGCCAAGAAAGCCGGCCTGATGCGCAAGGACGGCCACCTGCCGAAGATGGGCCGCGCCCTGATCGCCGACAGCACCGCCGCGCTCGGCGGCTCGCTGCTGGGCACCAGCACCACCACCAGCTACATCGAGTCGGCGGCCGGCGTCAGCGCGGGCGGCCGCACCGGCCTGACCGCCATCGTGGTCGCCGTGCTGTTCCTCTTCGCCCTGTTCTTCGCCCCCCTGGCCGGTAGCGTGCCGGCCTTCGCCACCGCCCCGGCGCTGCTGTTCGTGGCCGTGCTGATGGCCTCGGGCATGGCCGAGATCGACTGGGACGACATCACCGTTGCCGCACCGGTGGTGGTCACCGCACTGGCCATGCCACTGACCTACTCGATCGCCACCGGTATCGCCTTCGGTTTCATCACCTGGGTGGCGGCCAAGACCCTGGCGGGGCGCTTGCGCGAACTGAACGGCATGCTGGTGGCGCTGGCCGTCTTCTGCGTCATCAAGCTGGCGCTGTTCTAAGCGCCTCGCCCCCTGGTGGGCTGAAGCCCACCCTACGGTTAACGGCGGCTGCTTGTAGGGTGGGCTTCAGCCCACCACACGCGCCGACGAGCGACCCAAGGCACGCCGGCCACGGAATCGCTACAATGGCGCCCCGCTTTCCTGCCCCATGAGTGACCGATGAGCCGCCCCGCATTCGACCCCGCCAGCTACGATGCCCAACTCGCCGAGAAGAAGGCCCGCCTGGTCGAGTTGCTGGCGCCCTTCGCCGCGCCGGAGCCCGAGGTGTTCGACTCGCCGCGCGAGCACTATCGCATGCGCGCCGAGTTCCGCCTGTGGCGTGAGGGGGGGCAACGCCACTATGCGATGTTCGCACCAGGCGACAAGCACACACCGATCCTGCTCGACGACTTTCCCATCGCCAGCCTGCGCATCAACGAACTGATGCCGCGCCTGCGTGCCGCCTGGCAGGCCAGCGAGGCGCTGTCGCACAAGCTGTTCCAGGTGGAGTTCCTCACCACCCTGGCCGGCGATGCGCTGATCACCCTGGCTTACCACCGCCCACTGGACGACGCCTGGCAAGCCGAGGCCGAGCGCCTGGCCGCCGACCTGGGCGTCAGCCTGGTCGGTCGCTCGCGTGGCCAGCGCCTGGTCATCGGCCGCGATTACGTGGAAGAGGAACTGAGCGTGGCCGGGCGCAGTTTCCGCTACCGCCAGCCGGAGGGGGCCTTCACCCAGCCCAACGGCAGGGTGTGCGAGAAGATGCTGGGCTGGGCCTACGACGTGCTCGGCGAGCGCGAGGATGACCTGCTGGAACTGTACTGCGGCAACGGCAACTTCACCCTGCCGCTGGCCACACGTGTGCACAAGGTGCTGGCCACCGAGATCAGCAAGACGTCGGTGAACGCGGCCCTGGCCAACCTGGCAGACAACGGCGTGGACAACGTCGAGCTGGTGCGCCTGTCTGCCGAGGAACTGACCCAGGCGCTGAACGAGGTGCGCCCGTTCCGCCGCCTGGCCGGCATCGACCTGAAAGGCTACGACTTCGGCAGCGTGTTCGTCGACCCGCCGCGGGCCGGCATGGATGCGGATACCTGCGAACTTACCCGGCGCTTCGAGCGCATCCTGTACATCTCCTGCAATCCGCAGACCCTGGCCGCCAACATCGCCCAGTTGGCAGACACCCACAAGGTCACGCGCTGCGCACTGTTCGACCAGTTCCCCTACACCCACCACATGGAAGCGGGCGTGTTGCTGGAAAGACGCTGAATCACCGTTCGCCGTCGCCCGAATGCAATCCGGGCGACGGCTCAGCGGGACAGACCACGTAGCGCCCACCAGGCCAACCCGGCCGACACGACCTCCAGCAGCAGCGCATAGAGATTGAAGGTCTGCTGCGCGCCGCCGTCCAGCCAGAGCCCGGCGATACGCGCCAGGGCCAGCGCGGCGTAGAGCAACACCAACAGCATCAGCGCCGGGCGCAACAGATCCAGGCGCGTCAGTGCCATCGCCAGATAAGCCGCCAGCCCCAATTGCAGGCCGCCGTAATAGGCTCGTACCTCGGTCACTGCGGCATTGCCCATGAGCAGGGCGCCACTGAAACTGGCCATTTCCTCCGGGCGGATGAAATAGGCCAGGCCCAGGAAACTCAGCGCCGCGATCTGGATCAGCAGAACAGTGCGGGCAAACAGCATCGCATGACTCCTCGCTCGGTGATTGGCAGACATCCCCCGGTCATTTCAGCACCGAAAGCCTGTCCATGCTCATGGACAACCCTCATGCAAATCGATGCCATCAGAACAGTGGCACTTTTGCCAGGATGATCTACACCTATCGTTGCAACACCCCACCGTACTCGACAAGGAGGTCGACATGCCCGCCATGCCCACCTGCGCCACTTTCGCCACAACGCTCGCCGTTACGACGACAAACGCGTGTCCGAGTGCTTTTCCCCAACCCTACCCCCAGGAGCCTGATCCCGCCGTACCGTGAACTGGCGCGCCGGATGCCGCGCCCAAAAAGCCGAAGAACCATAACGGACACCCTGCCGCAGAACGAATCCATCGCCTGGCAGGCGTAGCCCCATAAGGAGATGATCCATGCGTAAGTCACAAGGAACCCTGATCTGCACACTGGCGCTTGCCGCTCCCCTGCTCACCGCAGTGGCTCAGGCGGGCACCTTTCCCGACTTTGGCTACAAGCCGCCTACCAGCGAATACAGCGGCCCGCTCTTTCAACTCAGTCAGTCCTACCCCGCTTCCGCCCCGACGGCATCCGCTCTGCCGGCCTTCTTCAAACTGCTGCCGGATTCGCGAAGCAACGACTTCGAGACCTGGCGCGAGTACATGGCGGCGGTCAAGGACTACTGCCTGGAAGGCAACGTGGAAAATGACTGGGACGTGCAGAAGAACACCCTGCGCCAGTGGTACCACATGCCCTGGCAACACTACGGACCGCTGGGCCGTGAGGGTATCCATGGCCTGACCAAGGAAGCGCAGATCCAGGCCAAGCAACTGGCCCCGACCCAGACCACCACCGGACAGACCTATGCGGTCGGTATCTACAACGACATCGGCGCCTACACCATCGGCCAGGTCTGGAAGGATCCGCAGAACCCCAATCCGGAGTTCACTTCCAAGCCCAACAGCTTCGCCAACGGTACCGTCGTGTGCAAGGCACTGTTCGCCGATGTCGACCGTAGCCAGGTTCCATTCCTGCAGAACCCCATTCTCTGGCAGGGCTATATCACCAAGAGCTTCGATTCGGCTGACCGCGAGGTGAAGGAAGTCGCGCTGATCCAGATGGATATCGCCGTACGCGATACCCGCATCAGCGAAACCGGCTGGATCTTCGGCACCTTCCAGTACAACGGCGCCGTCACCGGAAAAGCCGATTGGGACAATCTGGTGCCGGTAGGCATCATGTGGGGCAACGACCCGGAGAATAACGACAACGACTACAGCAACCCGCAACCGAGCCAGACCCGCATCAACCCCAACCTCAAGGAGACGGCGATCAACGCCAACACCGCTGAACTGCCGCCGACCCACCTGGGCTGGAACGGTCGACTCAATGGCCCGGTGGACAACCCGGTAAGCTCCTGCCTGAGCTGCCACATGACCGGCGAATACCCGCAACTGGCGATCATGAATCCGACCTTCCAGGCCAATCCTCCGGCAGTCGGCTCGCCCGAATGGATGCGCTGGTTCCAGAACATTCCTGCCGGCCAACCCTTCAGTCCTGAAACCAAGAGCACCGACTACAGCCTGCAACTGGCTGGAGGCCTGGCCAACTTCTATGACTGGAAGTGCAACCAGGGCGGTGTCTTCGCCGACGGCAAGAATGCGTGCCAGAAAGCCGGCCAGTTGAAGCTGATGCTCAAGAGCAATGTGGCACCTGAGCAGATCCAACCCGTACAGCGTGACCCGAACCTGACCGAGCTGGAGTGAACCCGCTGCGACCCCGGGTGCGTCCCGGGGTCGCATCAGGTCTGTTTGGGCATCCTCGAATGCGACGTTATCCTTTACGCCATAGCCTTCAGGAGTCCCGTCATGCGCCACTCACTACTCGCTCTCTGCCTTTTCACCGGCCTGGCCCAGGCCAGCGAAGCTCTGACCATCGACGTGCACCGCGATGCCAATTGCAGTTGCTGCAAGGCCTGGATCAGCCATCTGCAAGACAATGGCTTCACCGTCAATGACCATGTCGAAGCCGACATGGTCGCCGTCAAGCAACGCCTGGGCGTGCCGCCACGCCTGGCTTCCTGTCACACGGGCGTGATCGACGGCAAGTTCGTCGAAGGCCATGTACCAGCCGCCGATGTGCTCAAGTTGCGTGAACGTCCCGACCTGCTGGGTGCCGCCGTGCCCGGCATGCCAGTCGGCTCGCCCGGCATGGAATACGGCGACCGCGTCGATCCCTACCAGGTCATCGGCCTGAGTCGCGACCGTCAGGATCAGGTGCTCGCCGACTATCCGGGCAACTGATCGCCACGCCAGCACGGCTACACTGCACAGATATCAACCCCGGGAGTGAAGCCATGCGCTGGCAACGTGGCAGACGCAGTGACAATGTGGTGGATGCGCGCGGCCGCTCAGGCATGCGCATTGGTGGTGGTCTGAGCCTGGGCGGGGTGGCGGTGATCGTCATCGTCGGCCTGTTGATGGGCCAGGATCCGTTGCAGATTCTCGGGCAGATCGCCGGCCAGGCCACCCAGCCCCAGGTCAGCCAGACGCAGAGCGCGCCACCGGCCAACGATGAACAGAGCGAATTCGTCCGAGCCATTCTCGGCGATACCGAGGACACCTGGCGCGAGCTGTTCCGGCAAGCCGGCCAGCAATACCGCGACCCGCAACTGGTGCTGTTCTCCGGTGGCGTCAACTCGGCCTGTGGCTTCGCCAGTTCGGCGGTCGGCCCCTTCTACTGCCCCGGCGACCAGCGTGTGTACCTGGACATGGCGTTCTTTCGCGAGATGGAGCAGCGCTTCTCGGCCGCAGGTGATTTCGCTCAGGCCTATGTGATTGCCCATGAGGTCGGCCACCACGTGCAGACGCTGCTCGGCGTATCGGCCAAGGTCAATGCCGCCCGCCAGCGCGGCGAGCGGGTCGAAGGCGACGGCGGCCTGCTGGTTCGTCAGGAATTGCAGGCCGACTGCCTGGCCGGAGTCTGGGCCCACCACGCCCAGCGCCGCCACGACTGGCTGGAAGCCGGCGATCTGGAAGAAGCCCTGAACGCCGCCAGCGCCATCGGCGACGACCGTCTGCAAAAGCAGGCGCGCAGCCAGGTGGTGCCGGACGCCTTCACCCACGGCACCTCGCAGCAGCGCGTACGCTGGTTCAGCAGCGGTTTCGAAAGCGGCCAGCCAGGGCGTTGCGACACCTTCAAGGCCACCCGACTGTAACCGCACGACTGCTCGTGGTGACGCGCACAGCCCGCCTGCGCCCCCACGGCGTACTGCCTGTGGCCGGTACGTCCTACAGAAGCGCGAGCAGCTCCCCGCAGTCACGCGCATGCAGCTCGGCCAGCTCCGGCCAGGGGTTGTCCGGCAGATTGACCAGCACCCCACGCGCCCCCGCAGCCTGGGCGCACTCCAGGTCGAAGCGGTAGTCACCCACCATCACCAGCGCCTGCGGCGCCACGGCCCAGCGCTCGGCCAGGTGCAGCAGACCGCCCGGATGCGGCTTGGGCGGCGCTTCGTCGCGACCGAGGATGTCAGCCGTGGCAAAGCAGTCATCCAGACCGATGGCCTGTAGCGTCAGCAAGGCCAGTGCGTGGGCATTGCGCGTGAGGATGCCGAGCTGGCAGCCGCGCTCGCACAGGGCGCGCACCAGTTCGATGGCGCCAGGCGCCGGGCGCGAGGCCAGCGCCAGCTCGCGCTCATGCTCCAGCAGCCAGGCATGCTTCTGCGCGGCCTCGTCTGCGGGTAGCGCCGCCAGGTGATGGAGGATGTCGTCCTCCTGGGGAATGCCCAGCGCCCGCTTGATCGCCGGAAAGTCATGCACCGCCAGGGTCAGGGTGCCGTCCATGTCGAACACCCAGTGGCGCGCCTCACGCAATGCCTTCACGTCCAGTCCTCACGACTCATTTCCAGTCCTCACGGACGCGGGTCAGGCCCTCCTGGGCGACCGAAGCCACCAGTTCACCCTGGCGGTTGTAGATGCTGGCGCGGGAGAACCCACGGGCATTACCGGCCCACGGGCTGTCCATGGCGTACAGCAGCCAGTCGTCCATGCGCAGGTTGCGGTGGAACCACAGCGAATGATCGAGGCTGGCCACCTGCATGAACTTCTGGAACACCGATACGCCGTGGGGCTGCATCGACGTGGTCAGCAGGTTGAAGTCGCTGGCATAGGCCAGCAGGTACTTGTGCAGCTGCGGGTCGTCCGGCAGTTCGCCGGCGGCGCGGAACCACACGTACTTGACCGGCTCGCAGGGTTGTGGGGCGAACGGATTGATCAGAGTGACCGGGCGGATCTCGATGGGCTTGTCGCTGATCGCACGCTCGCGCAGACGCTCTGGAATCATCGGCGCGACCAACCGCGCCAGCTCGGTTTCCGACTTCAGGTTCTCCGGGCCTGGCACATCGGGCATCTGGCTCTGGTGGTGAAAGCCGTCCTCGTCGTATTGGAAGGAAGCGCTACAGAAGAAGATCGGCTGGCCCTTCTGCACCGCCACCACACGACGGGTGCTGAAGCTGCCGCCATCACGGGTACGCTCGACCTGGTAGACCACCGGCAGGCTGGCATCGCCGGGGCGCAGGAAGTAGCCGTGCATGGAGTGCACATGACGCGCCTCCTCGACCGTCTGGCTGGCCGCGGATATGCACTGGCCAAGCACCTGGCCACCGAACAGCTGGCGGAAACCCAGATCCTGGCTGCGGCCACGGAACAGGTTTTCCTCGATCTGCTCAAGACTGAGCAGCGCCGCCAGATCGTCGAGCACCTGGGTCATGGAGTCTCTCCTCGTGCAGGGGGGGTAATCGGGCTGGGAAGGAGTGCGATGGTAAAGAATTTGCGCGCGGCTGTCGGCATTGACGCGCCATTACCGGCCAATGGTCAGTAAAGCCCCTGCTGCCATTCTTCCCGCTGGATGCGATAAAGCACATGCGGCTGCAGCGGATGCCCGGCGGGCAGTTTCGGATGCAGAAAGTCGCCAGCCTCGTCCCGGCGCATGCCGATGGCGCTCATCACCGCCTGCGACGGCAGATTGGCCGGCACGGTAAAGCTCAATACCTCATCCAGCGCAAGACGCTCGAAAGCCACCGCCAGTGCGGCACGCGCCGCCTCGCGGGCATACCCCCGACGCCAATGGGCCCGCGCCAGGCGCCAGCCGATTTCAACGGCAGGCACGAACGGCGCGTCGAAACCTACATGCGCCAGGCCGGTGACACCGATCAGCTCGCCGCTGTCACGCCGCTCCAGCGCCCAGAAACCAAAGCCGTGCTGATCGAAATGCGCACGTATGCGCGTCAGCAGTTGCGCGCTCTGCTCGGCATCCAGTGGTGCGGGGAAATGGCGCATCACTTCGGCATCGGCGTTGAGCGCGGCCAGCGCCGGCAGGTCACTGTCACGCCAGGCACGCAGCAAGAGGCGTTCGGTGCAGGTTTCGATAAGGGGCATGGCGATAATCTCGATTGGCTGCGACCATGATGCTTCGATTCGATGAGCGCTCATTGTATGTCCTTACCGCTGGTCTACCACGAGGATTACAGCCCACCCTTTCCAGCCGGGCACCGTTTCCCCATGGAGAAATTCCGCCTGCTGCGCGATCACCTTATCGACAGCGGCCTGACCACCGATGCCGAGCTGCACCGCCCCGAATTGTGCCCGGCGGAGATTCTCGCCCTGGTTCACTGCCCGGACTACATCGCCCGCTACATGGCGGGCGAGCTTTCATACGAGGATCAGCGCCGTCTCGGCCTGCCTTGGAGCGACGCACTGGCGAGGCGTACCGTGCGCGCCGTGGGCGGCTCGCTGCTGACCGCCGAACTGGCGCTGCGCCATGGCCTGGCCTGTCACCTGGCCGGCGGCACGCACCATGCGCATTACGACTTTCCCTCCGGCTTCTGCATCTTCAACGACCTGGCAGTGATCGCCCGCTACCTGCTGGCGGCCGGGCGTGTGCATCGGGTGCTGATCTTCGACTGCGACGTGCACCAGGGCGATGGTACCGCGCGACTGCTGGAAAACGAGCCGGATGCGATCACCGTGTCGCTGCATTGCGAGCAGAATTTCCCGGCGCGCAAGGCCCGGAGCGACTGGGACATCCCCCTGCCACGCGGCATGGGCGACGAGGACTACCTCAGGCTGGTGGACGACACGCTGAACTACCTGCTACCGATCTACCAGCCGGATCTGCTGCTCTACGACGCCGGCGTCGACGTGCACAAGGACGACGCCCTGGGTTATCTGCAACTCACCGACGCCGGCATCGCCGCCCGTGACGAAGCCGTGCTGCACCACTGCCTGGGGCGCGACATCCCGGTGCTGGGGGTGATCGGCGGCGGCTACTCCAGGGATCACGCAGCCCTCGCCCGCCGCCACGGCATCCTGCATCACAGCGCGGCAAAGGTGTGGGCGGCGCGAGGGTTGGGCTGACCGGCAAACGCGAACGGCGCTATCGATTCGCTCATGGCATCGGCATAATCCGCCATCGCCCTCAGGAGGATCACGTCATGGATGATTCATTCGCGCTGAACAAGGCCAACTGGAACGACCGCGCCGCCCTGCATGCCGCATCCCCCGAGTACCAGGCTCAGCAGTTCATCGACATGGCCGAGCACCTGTCCGACGTTGTGCGCTTCGACCGTCCTCGCCTCGGCGACATCAGCGGGCTGCAGGCGGTTCACCTGCAATGCCACATCGGCACCGACACCCTGTCACTGGCGCGCCTGGGCGCCGAGCTCACCGGCCTGGACTTTTCCGATGCGTCGCTGGCGCAGGCGCGGCGGCTGGCCAGTGCCTGCGACCAGCGTATCCGCTTCGTCGAGGCCTCGGTCTACGACGCCGCGCAGGTGCTCGGTGAGCAGCGCTACGACCTGGTCTACACGGGCATCGGGGCGCTCAACTGGCTGCCACGCATCGACGACTGGGCTGCCAACGTGGCCGCGCTGCTCAAGCCGGGTGGACGACTCTTCCTGCGCGAGGCGCACCCCATACTGCTGAGCCTCGACGAGACCTGCGAGGGTGAGCTGCGCATCGTCCATCCGTACTTCGAACACCGCGAGCCGCTGGTCTGGGACGACGCGCAGACCTATGTGCAGACCACTGCGCCGCTGACGGCGACCGTGACCCACGAGTGGAACCACGGTCTGGGCGAGATCATCTCGGCCCTGCTGCGCCACGGCATGCAGCTGAGCGCACTGCAAGAGCACGACAGCGTGCCCTGGGAAGCGTTGCCAGGGCAGATGGTGCGTGGCAATGACGGCGAGTGGCGCCTGCATACGCGACCGCAGCGCCTGCCGTTGAGCTACACGCTACAGGCCGTGAAACGCCCCTGAACCCGGGAGGACAGCCCGCGCTGTCCTCCACCGGGCCTCAAGGCGCCAGCACCTTGTCCAGCGCCTGCTCCAGGGTCGCCACGGTGCGGTCGATATTGCCCAGCTTGTCCAGCCCGAACAGGCCGAGGCGGAAGGTCTGGAAGTCCGCCGGTTCGTCGCATTGCAGCGGTACGCCAGCGGCGATCTGCAAGCCGATGGCGGCAAATTTGGCACCGGTCTTGATCTGCGCGTCGTCGGTGTAGCAGACCACCACGCCCGGTGCTTCGAAGCCCTTGGCCGCGACGCTCTTGAAACCACTCCCCGCCAGCAGTGCACGCACCCGGTCGCCGAGTTCCTGTTGTTGCTGGCGCACACGGTCGAAACCGATGGCCTTGGCCTCCAGCATGGCATCACGGAAACGCGCCAGCGCATCGCTGGGCATGGTCGCATGGTAGGCGTGGCCGCCCTGCTCGTAGGCCTGCATGATCTGCAACCACTTCTTCAGGTCACAGGCGAAGCTGGTGCTCTGGGTGGCCTCGACGCGCGTCTGGGCCGCCTCGCTCATCATCACCAGGGCGCAGCAGGGCGAGGCGCTCCAGCCCTTCTGCGGGGCGCTGATCAGCACATCGATGCCACAGGCCTGCATGTCCACCCAGAGGGTGCCGGAGGCGATGCAGTCGAGCACGAACAGGCCGCCCACCGCATGTACGGCGTCGCTCACTGCGCGCAGGTAAGCGTCCGGCAGAATCATGCCCGAGGAGGTTTCCACATGGGGGGCGAACACCACTTGCGGCCTCTCGGCGGCAATGGTCGCCAGCACTTCGTCCAGCGGCGCCGGAGCGAAGGCGGCCTGGGCACCATCGGTGACCGGGCGCGCCTTGAGCACCAGGGCTTTGGCAGGAATCCGGCCCATCTCGAAGATCTGCGTCCAGCGGTAGCTGAACCAGCCGTTGCGGATCACCAGGCACGTCTGATCGGTCGCCAACTGCCGCGCCACCGCCTCCATGCCGTAGGTGCCGCTGCCCGGCACCACAGCCACGGCATGGGCGTTGTAGACCTGCTTCAGGGTCGCGGAGATATCGCGCATCACACCCTGGAACGACTGCGACATATGGTTCAGCGAGCGGTCGGTGTAGACCACCGAATATTCGATCAGGCCATCGGGATCGATGTCGGGGCAGATATGGGACATAACGGGCTCCAGCCGAAAAGGTTCGAGCAGAACCTGCCCGAAGCCCGTGCAAATGACAAGGCCATGAAGCTCTCGGGTAGAATGCGCAGCCGTGCCCCGACCGTCCTGCCGCCATGACCACTGCCAAGCCGCCCATCGCTCCTCACGTCGCCATCATTGGCGGCGGCCCTGCCGGGTTGATGGCTGCCGAAGTGCTGGCGCAAAGTGGTGTGCGCGTGGAGCTGTTCGACGCCATGCCCTCGGTCGGGCGCAAGTTCCTGCTGGCCGGCGTCGGCGGCATGAACATCACCCACTCCGAGCCCAAGGACGCCTTCGTCGGTCGCTACCGCGAGCGCCAGGCCGAGATCACGGCGCTGCTGCAGGATTTCGACGCCGATGCCCTGCGTAGCTGGATTCAGGGTCTGGGCATCGATACCTTCGTCGGCACCTCCGGCCGCGTGTTCCCCACCGACATGAAGGCCGCGCCGCTGTTGCGCGCCTGGCTGCGGCGCTTGCGCGAACTGGGCGTGGTGATCCATACGCGCAGCCGCTGGCTGGGCTGGAACGATGACGGCAGCCTGCGTATCGCCAGCGTGGACGGCGAACGCGCACTGGCGACCGGTGCCTGCCTGCTGGCGCTGGGCGGCGGCAGTTGGGCGCGACTGGGCTCCGACGGCTCCTGGGTTCCTCTGTTGCAGGCACGCGGCATCGAGGTGGCGGCACTGAAGCCGAGCAACTGCGGCTTCGAAGTGGCCGGCTGGAGCGAGCATCTCCGAGAGAAGTTCTCCGGCGCGCCGCTGAAGAACGTCGCCCTGAGCCTGCCCGGGCAGCCCGCCCGCATCGGTGAGTTCGTGCTGACCACAGTCGGTATCGAAGGCAGCCTGGTGTATGCATTTTCCGCCGATATCCGCCGCGCCATCGAGACCAACGGCCAGGCGCCGCTCACCCTGGATCTGCTGCCGCAGATGCCGCTGGCCAGGCTGCAAGAGGCGCTGGCCAAGCCGCGCGGCAAGCACTCGATGGCCAAGCACCTGCATCGCCAGGCCGGCCTCGATGGGGTGAAGGCCGCGCTGCTGCGCGAACTGGCACCCGCCGAAGCCTTCACCGAGCCAACCGCGCTGGCGCGCTGGATCAAGGCGCTACCGATCATCCTGCTGCGCGCCCGAGCACTGGACGAAGCGATCAGCAGCGCCGGCGGCGTACCCTTCGAGGCGCTCGACCAGAGGCTGATGCTCAAGACCCTGCCCGGTGTGTTCTGTGCAGGCGAAATGCTCGACTGGGAGGCGCCCACCGGCGGCTACCTGCTCACCGCCTGTTTTGCCAGCGGTCGGGTCGCGGCGCAGGGCGTCCTCGACTGGTTGCATGCCGTGTAGTTGTAGGGTGGGCCGGGCGGCGCTCCGTTTCAGCCCACCAAGGTTGGTCGCTGTTGGTGGGCTGGCTAGGATCGTAGGGGGCAACCCGCCACATCCGGTTGACGGGTTGCACCCGCCCTACACCTGAAAAACCTGAAACCGCTGTGACGCCGCGCAGGCTAAGGCTATGCTCAGTCTCAGCGCTCCCCACACAGGTAATCTCCCGCCGTGATCCCTTTGCTGGTCTGCGACGACTCCAACATGGCGCGCAAGCAACTGATCCGCGCCCTGCCGGCCGAATGGCCGGTCTCCCTCAGCCAGGCCGGCAACGGCGAAGAGGCGCTGGCGCTGATTCGTCAGGGCCATGGCCAGGTCATGCTGCTCGACCTGACCATGCCGGTGCTCGATGGCTACCAGACGCTGGCCGCGCTGCGCGCCGAAGGGCTCACGAGCCAGGTCATCGTGGTTTCCGGCGACGTCCAGGAGGAAGCCGTGCGCCGCGTCCACGAGCTCGGCGCCCTGGCCTTCCTGAAGAAGCCCGCCGACCCCGATGTGCTGCGCCGAACGCTGATCGAGCTGGGCCTGTTCGATCCACAGGGCACGCCGGCGGCGCAGGCTCAGGCCGCCGCGCTGGCGGAACTGAAGGTGAGCTTCCGCGATGCCCTGCGCGAAGTGAGCAACGTCGCCATGGGCCGCGCGGCCGCGCTGCTGGCCAAGGTGCTGGGGGTGTTCGTGCAGTTGCCGGTACCGCAGGTGAACATCTTCGAAGTCAGCGAACTGCACATGACCCTGCTCGACGCCCAGCGCGGCGAGCGCTTCAGCGCCATCTGCCAGGGGTTCATCGGCGAGGCCATCGCCGGCGAGGCCCTGTTACTGTTCCATGATTCGGAAGTGGGCGACATGGCGCGCCTGCTCGGCTGGCAGCCGAAGAACGAAGCGCAGACCTCGGAGATGCTGCTGGATCTGGCCAGCATTCTGATCGGCGCCTGCCTGGCGGGCATCGCCGAGCAACTCGATCTGCGTTTCTCCCAGGGCCATCCGCAACTGCTCGGTCAGCACGCCAGCCTCGACCAGCTCATCCAGGTCAACCGCCAGCGCTGGCGCAAGACCCTGGCCGTGGAGATCAGCTACAGCCTGGAGGGCCACGCCATCCATTTCGACCTGCTGTTGCTGTTCACCGAAGACTCGATCAAACGCCTTACCGGCAAGATCGGCTACCTGATGGAGTGAGGCCATGCCTGCGCAGATCGATATCAAGGAAGTGCACTGGCTGCTCGACATCGTGCAGTGCATCGACGTCGGCGTGGTGGTGCTCGACCGCCAGTACCGCGTCGAGGTGTGGAACGCATTCATGGAGAACCACTCGGGGCTGGGGCCGGATCAGGTGCAGGGGCGTTCGCTGTTCGAACTGTTTCCGGACATCGACCGGCCCTGGCTGGAGCGCAAGGTGGAAAGCGTCGTGCAACTGGGCACGCGCGCGTTCAGCCTGTGGCAGCAGCGTCCGTATCTGATGCGCTTCAAGAGCTATCAGCCGATCACCGGCCAGGCCGACTTCATGTACCAGAACGTCACCCTGCTGCCGCTGGCTGGCCAGCCGGTGGAACATGTGTGCCTGGTGATCTACGACATGACCGCAGCGGCGGTGGCGGCACAGGCTTGATCCGCCAAGCCTCAGGGTGCGCCGCGCGCAGCCAACCTCTTCTGAGTTAGGTGCGCATGGCGCCCCCCTACTTCTTGCCGCCCCCGGGCTTGCTGCCGAAGCTCGGTACCTTGCGTACCGCCTTGGCCCTGGGCTTGGCGTCCTCTTCCTCGAACCAGCGACCGAGGTGGATATTGCCCTTGCCGCCCGCCTTGCCCGCACCGGGGATCAGCTTCTGCTTGGGCTTCTTCGGTTTTTTCAGTACCTGACCACCGACCGCTGTCAGTGGTACGCGGTGATCCGGAATGAAATCGGGCTCGTCGACACGCCTGATCAACTGCCGGGTGAGATGCTCGATAGCCGCCAGTTGATCGACCTCGTCGGCGCAGACCAGCGAGATCGCCTCGCCCGTGCTGCCCGCGCGACCGGTGCGGCCGATACGGTGCACGTAGTCCTCGGCGTTGATCGGCAGGTCGAGGTTGACCACCAGCGGCAGGTCGTCGATATCCAGACCGCGTGCGGCCACGTCGGTGGCCACCAGCACCTGCACCTCGCCGGCCTTGAAGCGCTCCAGCGCACGCAGGCGGCTCGGTTGCGGCTTGTCACCGTGGATCGAGTCGGCAGGCACGCCCATGGCCAGCAGTTCCTGCTCCAGCTGATCGACGCCCTTGCGGGTCTTGGCGAACACCAGCACCTGCCCCCAGCGCCTGACCTGCAACAGATGCAGGAAGAGTTCACTCTTGCGCTTCTTGTCCACCGGGATCAACCATTGCCTGACGCTCTTGGCGGCAGCGTTGCGCGGGCTGACCTCCACCGACAGCGGGTCGCGCAGCAGCTCCCCGGCCATCTGCCGGATGGCCTCGGAGAAGGTGGCGGAGAACAACAGGGTCTGGCGCTTTTTCGGCAGCGCGCTGAACAGCTCGTCCAGCTCACGGGCGAAGCCCAGGTCGAGCATGCGGTCAGCCTCGTCCAGTATCAGGCTCTGCAACTGGGCGAACTTCACCGCGTTCTGCCGGTACAGGTCGAGCAGCCGCCCCGGTGTGGCCACCAGTACGTCGACACCCTTGCGCAGCTTCATCATCTGCGGGTTGATGCTGACCCCGCCGTACACCGCGTAACTCACCAGCGGCAGGTTCCGGCCATAGGCCTGGAAGCTCTGCAAGACCTGCTCGGCCAGTTCGCGGGTCGGCACCAGCACCAGCGCACGCACCGAATTGCCGGCGACCTGCGGGCCCTCCAGGGTCAGGCGCTGCAACAGCGGCAAGGCGAAACCCGCCGTCTTGCCGGTGCCGGTCTGCGCCGCAGCCATCAGGTCGCGGCCCTTGAGCACGGCGGGAATCGCCTGGCTCTGCACCGGAGTCGGCGTCAGGTAGTCGAGATCGGCGAGGGTGCGCAGCAGTGGCTCGATCAGGCCAAGGGAGGCGAAGGTCATGGGGCAACCGAATCAGAGAAAGACAGGCGCGCAGTTTACCTGAACATCCCCCCGCCCAGTTCAGGGCGCTTGGCGCACCGACAGAACGCCTTGCTCGCAACGGCATGTCAGTTGGCTTGCCTCGGGCACCTGCAACAGGTACTCGGCGAGTACCGGCTCCAGTTCGGTACGCAGGCGGCGCGCCAGCGCGCGAGCACCGAAGCGAACGTCGTGCTCGCGACGAAGCCAGGCGCGGGCGCTCTGCTCAACCTGCAACGAACGGCCCTGACGCCCCAGACGCTGGTTCAGCCTGTCCAGTTCGATGTCCAGCAGCGCATCGAGCCACTGCTCGGCGACACGTTCGAATACCAGAATGCGGTCGATGCGATTGAGCCATTCCGGCTCGAAACGCTCGTGCAGCACCTGTTCCAGCAGCACGGCCTCGCCTTTCGGCGCCAGCCCCAGCCAGCGCCGCCAGCCACGCGAGAAGCGCTCGCGGTAACGCTGCGCCTGCTGTGCACCGACATTGCTGGTCATGAAGATCAGGCTGTTGCGAAAGTCCAGGGTGCGGCTACCGGCGGTCAGGGTCAGACGCCCATGTTCGAGAATGCCGAGCAGGCTGCGCAGGACTTCGGGACTGGCCTTTTCCAGTTCATCGAACAGGACGATGCCGGGCCGCCCGAAACTGCCGGCGATGGCCTCGGCATCGAACAGCGTGGTGCCTTCCTTGCTGCCGACGTAGCCGGGCGGCGCCCCGGTCAGCGCAGCGGCGTAATGCTCCTGAGCCAGGGTGTGCATGTCGATGCGGCACAGGGCATCGGCACGGCCGTGGATGGCCTGGGCCAGCAGGCGCACGATCTCGGTCTTGCCGACGCCGGTGGGGCCCATGAACAGGCTGACCGCCAATGGCCGCTCGCGCTCGCCGATATCGGCCTTGATCACCTTGAGCATGGCCTCGACCTGCGCCAGCACGGCGTCCTGGCCGACGATGCGCGAACGCAGCAGGGCCATCACCGCCGCCGGCTCGAAGAGAAAGCGCGATTGCAGCCGGGTAACGCCCTGTTCCTCCAGGCGCTCGCGGTTGCTGTCGATCAGGTCGTTGGCAAAGGGCATGACGATCACCGGTAGGGTGTCGCGGGGCCGCGGAGGCCATGCGCACCGCACATTTTCATGGTGCGCACGGCGCACCCTACGCGAAACGCTCCTTGCCGGAGTGCGGCAGTTCTCCCACGGGGCAATCGGCCACCCCGATGGTCGAGCGGGTGAGTTTCTCCACATCCTCCCGAGCCTTCTGCGCATCCAGCACCCAGGTGCGGTAGAACTCGAACGGACAGTCGGCCACGCCCTTGTCGCCGTCACCGGAGTCGTACACGCCGGTGTAGCCACGATGAAGCAGCTTGAACAGGTGGTTCTGCGACTGATCAAAGGCGCGCGCATCGCGAATCTGCGACACCGACAACTGGGCGTACTGGATGCCCATCTCTTCTTCACCGCACTCGCCCAGCGTGCGCCCGTCGAAACCGATCAGGGCAGAGTGGCCGAAGTAGCTGTACACGCCGTCGAAGCCGGTGGCGTTGGCCACCGCCACGTAGCAGTTGTTGGCCCAGGCCATGGTTTTGGCCATCAACACCTGCTGATCCTTGGCCGGGTACATGTAGCCCTGGCAACGCACGATCAGCTCGGCGCCCTTCATCGCGCAGTCGCGCCAGATTTCCGGGTAGTTGCCATCGTCGCAGATGATCAGGCTGATCTTCATGCCCTTGGGGCCTTCGCTGACGTACGTGCGGTCGCCCGGATACCAGCCCTCGATGGGGCACCAGGGAATGCATTTGCGGTAGCGCTGGACGATCTCGCCCTGGTCGTTGATGAGGATGAGCGTGTTGTACGGTGCCTTGTGCGGGTGCTCTTCATGGCGCTCACCGGTGAGCGAGAAAATGCCCCAGGTTCTGGCCTCCCGGCAGGCAGCGGAGAAGATCGCCGTTTCCTCACCGGGGATGGTCGCGGCGGTGGCCATCATCTCGTCCTTGTCGTACATGATGCCCATGGTGCTGTACTCGGGAAACACCACCAGATCCATGCCGGGCAGGCCAAGCTTCATGCCCTTGATCATCTCGGCGATCTGCCGCGCGTTGTCGAGCACTTCGGCCTTGCTGTGCAGGCGCGGCATCCTGTAGTTGACGACGGCGACGCCGACGGTATCGGGGCTGCTGGAAATATCGCCGTGGCGCATGGAAAACCTCCGTTCGAGATGTCTGTCGCAGGAGCGGCCTTAGCCGCGAAATGCTCTATGTGTCGCCGTTTATCGCGGCTGAAACGCAATGCCGCCCAACCGCCCCTGCAGGAACGTTCTGCCAACTGGATTCCCGCGCAGGCGGGAATCCAATGAACCGCCTCAGTGGCTGATCATCCACGGCCGCGCCGAGGGGCTGGCCTTGAGGCCGTGGGGGTTGGCTCGGGTGCGCTCGACCGGCTTGCTCGGGCCGCAGCAACTGCAACCGGCCGGGTGCCTGCGGTTGGCCTTGTACTCTTCGAGGCTCTGCGGCGCGTGGGCGCTGCGCTCGTTGGTTTCATGGGCACGGCGCTGGCTGCCGGCCAGGGTGGCCAGGCCCGGCGCGCTGAGGATCACCCGCTCGCTGGGCGTATCGCAGTACGGGCAGGCACAGGCGGTGTCACGCTCGGCCATCGGCCGCAGCACGGTGAAATCGCCACAGCTCGGGCAGTCGTATTCGTAGATGGGCATGGCGCATTCCTCGAAAAGATAAAAGGCCCCTCTCCCCTACCCCTCTCCCGCAAGCGGGAGAGGGGTCAAGGCCTCACTTGTCGTAGGCGATGGGCAGGTCGATGCTGCCGTCGAGGAAGCGGGTCGGGCCGTTGGCGCCGGGGTTGATGTCGAACTCGAAGATGTCGGTCGGCAGCCACAGCGTGGCGCAGGCGTTGGGAATGTCGACCACGCCGCTGATATGCCCCTGTACCGGCGCCGAGCCGAGCAGCGAATAGCCCTGGGCCGGCGAGTAACCGAACTTGGTCAGGTAGTTGATGGCATTCAGGCAGGCCTGCTTGTACGCCAGATTGACGTCCAGGTAGTGCTGCTTGCCGTCGTCATCCACCGAGATACCTTCGAAGATCAGGTAGTTGTTGTAGGTGGGCACGATCGGGCTGGGTTTGAAGATCGGGTTCCTGATGCCGTACTTGGCCATGCCGCCCTTGATCAGCTCGACCTTCATGTGCACCCAGCCGGCCATCTCGATGGCACCGCAGAAGGTGATCTCGCCATCGCCCTGGCTGAAGTGCAGGTCGCCCACCGACAGGCCGGCACCTTCGACATAGACCGGGAAGAAGATCTTCGAACCGCGCGACAGATCCTTGATGTCGCAGTTGCCGCCATGCTCACGCGGCGGCACGGTGCGCGCGCCGGTGGCCGCCGCCAGGTCGCGGGCCTCGCCCTTCATCTTGCCCATGTGCGCAGTGCTGGCGAACGGCGGGTTGGCCAACGGCGGTACACGGGTCGGGTTGGTGTCGATCAGCGCCTGCTCGCGCTTGTTCCAGTTGGCGAGCATCTTGTGATCCGGCAGGCAGCCGATCAGCCCCGGGTGGATCAGGCCGGCGAAGCGCACGCCGGGAATGTGCCGGCTCCTGGTGAACATGCCCTCGAAGTCCCAGATCGATTTCTGTGCGGATGGGAAATGGTCGGTGAGAAAACCACCGCCGTTGTTCTTCGAGAAGAAGCCGTTGAAGCCCCAGAGCATGTCCTGCTTGGCACCGATGTCGAGCAGTTCGACGATCAGCAGGTCGCCCGGCTCGGCGCCTTTCACGCCCACCGGGCCGGACAGATAGTGCACGGTGGACAGGTCGACATCGCGCACATCGCTGGCGTCGTCATCGTTCTTGATCGCACCACCCGTCCAGTCGTAGGTCTCGAGGATGAAGTCATCACCCGGCTTTACCCAGCAGGCCATGGGAATGTCCGGGTGCCAGCGGTTGTGCACCTGTTCGTTATCGGTAGCAGCCTGGTTGAGGTCGACCTTGATCAGGGTATCGGTCATGACAGAGCTCCATAAGACCTGTTAGGGGTGCCGGCCTGTGTGTGCCGGAGTACGGAGCCAGTCTCGAACGAGTGGTGAATTCGGCCAATACGTTGGATGACGTATGTCCAGACACCAGATTCCACGGGGCCTGCGGCCTTTCTCGCGGACACGAAAAAGCGGCCGGCGCATGGAGAACACACCGGCCGTAAAGCGGGAACCACTGCCCTCTCCCTACCCCTCTCCCGCAAGCGGGAGAGGGGACTGATTGGCGCTGCCTCTAGGTCTGGCTGCGTTCTGCTCCCCCATTCATTGGGGGCACGCCTGGCGGAGAGGGGTTCGGGGAGAGGGCAAAAGCCTCACACCGACAGATAACGGCTGATGCTCGCCTCGTCGACGTTGTCGCGGCTTTCCTCGACCACGAACCGGCCCTTTTCGATGACCAGGAAGCGGTCGGCGATTTCCATGGTGAACGACAGCACCTGCTCGGAAACGACGATGGTCAGGTCACGCATGTTGCGAATCTCCTTCAGGCTGCGAGCAATGTCCTTGATGATCGAGGGCTGGATGCCCTCGGTCGGCTCGTCGAGCAGCAATACCTTGGGATTGGTGGCCAGCGCACGGGCGATGGCCAGCTGTTGCTGCTGACCTCCGGAGAGGTTGCCGCCCTTGCGATGGCGCATGTCGTGCAGCACAGGGAACAGCGAGTAGAGATCGTCCGGCACCTTGCCGTGCGCCTGCGCGGGCAGGCCGGTCTGGATGTTCTCCAGCACGGTCATGTGCGAGAAGATCATCCGCCCCTGCGGCACGTAGGCGATGCCGCTTTCCACACGCTGGTGAGTCTCCAGCTTCGACACGTCCTGGCCATCCACACGAATCTGCCCGCCCCATTGCGGCAGGATGCCCATGAGGCTCTTGAACAGCGTGGTCTTGCCCATGCCGTTGCGGCCCATCACCGCGACGATTTCCTTCTTCGCCACGTCGAGGTCGAGCTCGTGGAGAATCTGGCTCTGGCCGTAGCCGGAGGCGAGGTTGCTGATCTGGAACATGCTTGTCACTCCAACATAGACGGTGCGCACGGCGCACCCTACGGTCTGATACCTGGGTGTAGGGTGCGCCGCGCGCACCGTTTCGTAGCCATGACCATCAATGCCCCAGGTACACCTCGATGACCTTGGGATTGCTCTGCACCGCCTCCATGCTGCCCTCAGCCAGCACCTTGCCCTGGTGCAGTACGGTGACGCGATGAGCGATGCTCTTGACGAACTCCATGTCGTGCTCGATCACCAGCACCGAGCGCCCCTGACTGATGCGCCTGAGCAACTCGGCCGTGGCCACCCGTTCGCTGACGCTCATGCCGGCCACCGGCTCGTCGAGCATCAACAGTTGCGGGTCCTGCATCAGCAGCATGCCGATCTCCAGCCACTGCTTCTGCCCGTGCGAGAGCAGGTCGGCCTGGCGATGCAGGTGCTCGCCGAGCATGATCTCCTGCGCCACCTGCTCGACCCGCTCGATCACTTCGCGCGAACGCTTGAAGAACAGCGCGCCGAACACCTTGCGGCCGGCCGGGTAGGACATCTCAAGGTTCTCGAACACCGTGAGGTTTTCGTAGATCGACGGGTTCTGGAACTTGCGCCCGACACCCGCGCGGACGATGTCGTACTCGCGCATTCTGGTCAGCTCGCGATTCTCGAACTGGATGCTGCCGGCGGTGGCGCGGGTCTTGCCACAGATCAGATCGAGCACCGTGGTCTTGCCGGCCCCGTTGGGACCGATCACCACCCGAACCTCGTTGCGGTCGATGTACAGGTTGAGGTCATCGACCGCCTTGAAGCCGTCGAATGACACGGTCAGCCCCTCGATGGCCAGCACCGGTTTGGGCATCTGAAAACCGCTGGGTTGGCTCATGGCGTGGTCTCCAGTTCGGGGGTTGGGCGTTTGCTGCTGACGACGACAGCGGGCGCTGGCGTGACGACCACCGCCGGCTTGCGCCGCAGGCGTGCCAGCCAGCGCTTGCCGTGGCTGTCCCACAGGCCGGCCAGACCATTGGGGAAGTACATGACCACGACGATGAACAGGCCCCCCATCAGGTACAGCCACAGCTCGGGGAAGCTCTCGGAAAAATAGGTCTTGCCGAAGTTCACCAGCAGCGCGCCGTACACCGCGCCGAGCAGCGACAGGCGACCGCCGACGGCTGCGAAGATCACCATCTCGATCGACGGCACGATGCCGACGAAGCTCGGCGACATGAAGCCCACCTGCAAAGTGAACATCGCCCCACCGATACCGGCGAACGCGGCACCGACGCAGAACACGAAGACCTTGAAGCTGGCCACGTCGTAACCGGAGAAACGCACCCGCTCTTCCTTGTCGCGCATCGCCAGCAGCAGACGCCCGAGCTTGGAGGCGATGATGAAGCGGGCGATGAGGATGCAGCCGAGCAACAGCACCGCACTGACGAAGTAGAGGATCAGCCTGGCCTCGTCGCTACGGATATCCCAGCCCTTGAGCGTGCGCAGGTCGGTGATGCCGTTGACCCCGCCGGTCAGTCCCTGCTGGCCGATGATCAGCACGGTGAGAATCAGCGCGATGGCCTGGGTGACGATGGAGAAGTACACATCACCCACGCGGCGCTTGAACATCGCCAGGCCGATCACCAGCGCCAGCAGCACCGGTACCGCGACCACCGCGACCAGGGTGAAGCCCAGGCTGTGGAAGGGCTCCCAGAACAGCGGCAGCTCGGTGAGCTGGTTCCAGTCCATGAAGTCCGGGATACCGGGCGTGGACTGGATTCTGGTGCTCTGCGGGTCGGATGCCTCGAGCTTGAGGAACATCGCCATGCAATAGCCCCCCAGGCCGAAGAAGATGCCCTGGCCAAGGCTGAGGATGCCGCCATAGCCCCAGCACAGCACCAGGCCGACGGCGACGAAGGCGTAGGTCAGGTACTTGCCCACCATGTTCAGGCGAAAGGCATCGAGCGCCAGCGGGAATACCAGCAGAATCAGTGCGGCGAGCAGCGCCAGACCGATGGCACCCTGCTTGCCGCCGAGCAGTTTGTCGAGTGTCGGATTCATCAGCAAAACCTCCATCGCGTTGAACCGTGGCGAGCGGCTCCAGCGGCAAGAAGCCCGGAGCACAGTGACGAGCGGCGCGCGATGCCACCGAGGGAACGCGCAGCAGGTTGAACGTGACGTTTCATTTGCGCACCTTGATGGAGAACAGCCCCTGCGGACGCATCATCAGGATCAGCACCACGGCGGACAGGGTCAGCACCTTGGCCATCGAGCCACTGGTGAAGAACTCCAGCAGCGATTGCGCCTGGGCGATGCTGAAGGCCGAGGCGATGGTGCCCAGCAGGCTGGACGCGCCACCGAAGACCACCACCAGGAAGGTGTCGACGATGTACAGGGAACCCGCGGTCGGCCCGGTCGAACCGATGGTGGTGAAGGCCGCGCCGGCAACACCGGCCACGCCGCAGCCGAGGGCGAAGGTCATGCGGTCGACGCGTTTGGTGTTGATCCCCACGGCACGCGCCATCACCCGGTTCTGCATGGTGGCGCGCACCTGCAAGCCCCAGCGCGAACGGTAGATCATCAGGAACAGCAGTGCGGTCAGCAGCAGGGTCAGGCCCATGACGAACAGGCCGTTGCGCGGAATGTCGATGGCTTCGGTGGGGTTCCACGAGCCCATCAGCCAATCCGGCAATGTGGCGCTGACCTCGCGGGCGCCGAAGATCGAACGAAAGCCCTGCTGCATCACCAGCGACAGGCCCCAGGTGGCCAGCAGGGTATCCAGCGGGCGCTGGTAGAGCTTGCTGATCATCGCCCACTCCACCAGCCAGCCGATGGCCCCGGCGAGAAAGAACGAGAGGATGATCGCCAGAAAGAAGTAGTAAGGCCCGAAGGCCGGTGCGTATTGCGAGGTGAGCGAAGACACCACGAAGGTGGTGTAGGCGCCGATGGTGAGGAACTCGCCATGCGCCATGTTGATCACGCCCATCTGGCCGAAGATGATCGCCAGCCCCAGAGCCATCAGCAGCAGAACGCAGAACACGGACAAGCCGTTGAACCCCTGCATGGCCGCGATGGCGCCGAATTCCGATAGCCATTCCATGTCGATGGTCTCCAGAAGAAAAGAGAAAAGCCCTTTAGGAGCCTGATGTAGTTCACTTAAGGCATACGCGATCAGCTCCCCTCTCCCCGCAGGGGTGAGGGGAGCTGATCGTGCGAGGTCATTACTGTGTGAGCAGCATTGCGACTTACTGGTAGCCTTCCGGGAAGGGATTCGGCTCGATCAGGTCGGACTCGAACACCACCTTGAACTGGCCGTCCTTCTGCACTTCACCGATGCGGGTCTTGCTCCACAGGTGATGGTTGTCGTGCACCTTGACGTAGCCTTCCGGCGCAGTGTTCAGCTCGATGCCCGGCGACGCGGCGACCACCTTGTCGATGTCGAAGCTGCCGGCCTTCTCCACGGCGGCCTTCCACAGCCACGGGCCGAGGTAGGCGGCCTGGGTCACGTCGCCAATCACCGCGTCCTTGCCGTACTTGGCCTTGAAGGCTTCGACGAAGGCGGTGTTGTTCGGGTTGTCCAGGCTCTGGAAGTACTTCATCGAGGCGTAGAAACCCGCCATGTTCTCGCCGCCGATGCCCAGCAACTCATCCTCGGTCACCGAGAGGGTCAGCAGGGTCTGCTTGTCGGCGGTGACGCCAGCGGCCTTCATCTGCTTGTAGAAGGCGACGTTGGAGCCACCGACCACGGCGGCAAAGACCACGTCAGGCTTGCGCAGCTTGATCTTGTTGATCAGCGAGCCGAACTGGGTGTTGCCCAGCGGGTAGTACTCTTCACCGACGACCTTGCCGCCGAGCACGTTCTCGATGTGCTTGCGGGCGATCTTCATCGAGGTGCGCGGCCAGATGTAGTCGGAGCCGATCAGGTAGAAGGTCTTGGCGCCCTTCTCCCTGGCCACCCAGTCGAGGCCGGCGAGAATCTGCTGGGTCGCCTCCTGACCGGTGTAGATGACGTTCTTCGACTGCTCCAGACCCTCGTAGAAGGTCGGGTAGTAGAGCAGGCCGTTCTCCTTCTCGAACACCGGCAGCACGGCCTTGCGCGAGGCCGAGGTCCAGCAGCCGAACACGGTGGCGACCTTGTCGCCGACCAGCAGTTTGCGTGCCTTCTCGGCGAAGGTCGGCCAGTCGGAAGCCCCGTCCTCCTGAACGACCTTGATCTGCCGGCCGAGCACGCCACCGCTGGCGTTGATCTGCTCGATGGCCAGGCGCTCGGCCTGGATCGACCCGGTCTCGGAGATGGCCATGGTGCCGGTGGCCGAATGCAGAATGCCAACCGTCACCTCGGTGTCGGTCACGGCCAGGCCGGTGCTGTTCACCTCGGCGCTGGCCACGTGGCTGAACAGGCTCGCAGCCAGCAGCGAGAGCGCTGCGGCGCCCACCGCCAAGCGGCGAGGTAGAAGTCGAATCGGTTGAGAATCCATCGCTGTGCTCCTGAGCTGGTTATTCGTGCCGAACGACGCCGGCTTCGCAGCTAGGATGCGTTCGCCCCCGCCAGCCGGGGTATACGCAGCATGACGTAATGGCATACGTCATCTGACGTACAGCGCCACGCGCCAGCCTGGTGCAAGCTGAACGCAGGAAAGGCAGGCGGACAGCAGCCCGCGCGCGCGGTAGAGCCACTGCCGCAGTGGGGCATGGAAGTTGCTGACATCCCCCTGCAGGAGCGGCTGGGCGGTATTGCGCCTGAGCCGCGAAAAACGCTTCGCCCCAGTCGCACCACCATCAGGACTCCGCCCGTGCAGCCAACCGGCACCCAGCGCATCATCAAGATTCGTCGCGACTACAACGCCTGGGTCGCCGACGAGACCATGGAGGACTACGCCCTGCGTTTCACGCCCAGGTCGTTTCGAAAATGGTCGGAGCTGCGCATCGCCAACACCGCGCTCGGTGCCGTGTCGTTCCTTGCCCTGGAAGCCATCGGTGGCGCCCTGGCGCTGTCCTATGGCTTCACCAACACCCTGTGGGCGATCCTCGCGGTCAGCCTGGTGATCTTCCTCACCGGCCTGCCGATCAGCTACTACGCCGCCCGCTCCGGCCTGGACATGGATCTGCTGACCCGTGGCGCCGGCTTCGGCTACATCGGCTCGACCATCACCTCGCTGATCTACGCCAGCTTCACCTTCCTGTTCTTCGCCCTGGAGGCGGCGATCATGGCGCTGGCCCTGGAGCTGTACTTCAACATCCCGCTGGCCCTGGCCTACGTGATCTGCTCGATCATCATCATCCCGCTGGTGGCCTATGGCATCACCCTGATCAATCGCCTGCAGATGTGGACGCAGCCACTGTGGCTGTTCCTGCTGGTGCTGCCCTACCTGTTCGTCATCGCCAGGAACCCCGAGGCGCTCTCGGACTGGACCAGCTTCGCCGGCCGCGAAGGCGAACCCGGCAGCTTCAACCTGCTGCATTTCGGCGCCGCCTGCACCGTGGCCCTGGCACTGGTCACGCAGATCGGCGAGCAGGTCGACTACCTGCGCTTCCTGCCGGAGAAAACCCGCGCCAATCGTGTGCGCTGGTGGACGGCGCTGCTGCTGGCAGGGCCAGGGTGGATCATCCCCGGTGCCCTGAAGATGCTCGCCGGTGCCTTCCTCGCCTTTCTCGCCCTGCAACACGAAATCCCCATGGAACGCGCCGCCGAACCGACGCAGATGTACCTGGTGGCCTTCAACTACGTGTTCGCCTCGCCGCAATGGGCACTGGCGGCCATGGTGCTGTTCGTCATCGTCAGCCAGGTGAAAATAAACGTCACCAACGCCTATGCCGGTTCGCTGGCCTGGTCGAACTTCTTCGCCCGCATCACCCACAGCCATCCCGGTCGCGTGGTGTGGCTGGTGTTCAACGTGGCCATCGCCCTGATGCTGATGGAGCTGGGCGTGTTCGAGGCCATCGAGGAAGTGCTCGGTCTCTACGCCAATATCGCCATCGCCTGGATCGGCGCGCTGGTGGCCGACCTGGTGATCAACAAGCCGCTTGGCCTGTCGCCGAAGTACATCGAGTTCAAGCGCGCGCACCTCTACGACATCAACCCGGTGGGCGTCGGCGCCATGCTGATCGCCTCCCTGCTCTCGGTGCTCGCCCATGGCGGCCTGTTCGGTGCCCTGGCGCAGGCAGCCTCACCAGCAGTGGCACTGGGTTCGGCATTCCTCCTGGCGCCACTGCTGGCCTGGCTCACCGGCGGACGCTACTACCTCGCCCGCGAACGCCAGCCCCAGCTGCTCTACCCCCATACCGAAGCCGGCGTCGTGCAGTGCGGCCTGTGCAACAACCGTTTCGAGGAGCCGGACACCGCGCATTGCCCCGCCTACGGCGCGCCCATCTGTTCGCTGTGCTGCTCGCTCGACGCCCGCTGCGAAGATCGCTGCAAACCCCGGGCGCGCCTGGCCGACCAGCTCGACGACTTCGTCGGCTGGATCTTTCCACGGGTCTCCATCCCGCGCCTGCACAGCCGTCTGGCGCAGTACCTGGGTCTGCTGAGCCTGCTGGTGCTGATGCTGTTCGGCGCGCTGGCACTGATCTACAGCCAGGTGTCACTGAGCCTGCTGACGCAGCAGCCGGAAGTCCGCCAGACACTGTTCCAGGCCTTCCTCAAGGCCTTCCTGACGCTCTCGCTGTTCGCCGCCATGCTCGCCTGGTGGCTGGTGCTGACCCGCGAAAGCCGCCGCGTGGCGCAGGAGGAATCGGATCGCCAGACCCTGCTGCTGATGCAGGAGATCGAAGCCCACCGCAAGACCGACGAAGCCCTGCAACAGGCCAAGGAAGCCGCGGAGTCTGCCAACGCGGCGAAGAGCCGCTACGTCACCGGGCTGTCGCACGAGCTGCGCACACCGCTCAACAGCATCCTCGGCTACACCCAGATACTGCAACGCGACACGGCCATGCCAGCGCAGCATCAGGATGCCCTGGCCACCATCCTGCGCAGCGGCTCGCACCTGCTGTCACTGATCGACGGCCTGCTCGACGTGGCCAGGATCGAAGCCGGCAAGCTGCACCTGGAGCTGGCGGAAATCCCCTTCCCGGAGTTCATCGACCAGCTCGAACGCATGTTCACGCCACAGGCGGCCGAGAAGGGCCTGCGCTTTCGCCTCGAGTGCATCGGCCGCATGCCGACGGTGGTGCGGGGCGACGAGAAGCGCGTCAGGCAGATACTGATCAACCTGCTGGGCAACGCCGTGCGTTTCACCGAGCGTGGCGAGGTGCGCCTGCGCGTCGGCTACATGCGCGAGACGGCCACCTTCGAGATCATCGATACCGGTGTCGGCATCGCTGCCGAGCAGATCGAGCGCATCTTCCAGCCCTTCGAGCGTGGCGACCTGATGCGCCAGGACAACGGCGTCGGCCTCGGCCTGACCATCACTCGCATGCTTACCTCGCTGATGGGCGGCGAGCTGTCGGTGCACAGCGAGCCGGGTCAGGGTACGCGCTTCCAGGTGCGCCTGTTCCTCTCCGAAGTACGCGTGCCGCAGGCGGTGGTGCATGTCGAGCACGACATAATCGGCTATCAGGGCGAACGCCTGCTGATCCTGGTGGTGGATGATCACCTCGAACACCGTCGCGTGCTGGCCGGCATGCTCGAACCACTGGGCTTCAGCGTGATCCAGGCAGCCAGCGGCCAGGAGGCGATTCGCCAGGTGGCGTTGCACAACCCGGCGCTGATCCTCATGGATCTGTCCATGCCGCAGATGGATGGCTGGGAAACCAGCCGGCTGATCCGTCGCAATACCCGTTGCCAGGCGCCGATCATCGTGATCTCCGCCAACGCCTTCACCGACGACCGCGAGCGCAGTGTTGCCGCCGCCTGCAACGACTACCTGGCCAAACCGGTGTACACCCCGCAACTGCTCGAGCGTATCCAGCAGCAGCTCGGCCTGAGCTGGCTGCGTCGCACCCGGGAGCAACCCCCGGCGCGGGACGTGGTGCTGCCGAACAGCGACGACCTGCGCGCCCTGCGCGAACTGGGCGCCCTGGGCTACGTGCGCGGCATTCAGCAACGCCTGGATGACATCGACCGACGCACTCCGGCCTGCGCTGCGTTCACCAGCACCCTGCGCCTGCTGGTGAAGAGCTTCCAGCTCGACGAATTCAACCGCCAACTGAAGGAGGCCGAACATGAATGCGCCGCTCCCCCAGCCTGAATCGAGGCTGACCGCCAACCTGCCGGCCGAGCGCGGCATCATCCTCATCGTCGACGACACGCCGGACAACCTTGCGCTGCTTTCCGACGCGCTCGACGATGCCGGCTACATGGTGCTGGTGGCACTGGACGGGGCCAGCGCGCTGGGGCGCATTCAGCGGCGGCGCCCCGACCTGATCCTGCTCGACGCGATGATGCCGGGGCTGGATGGCTTCGAGACCTGTCGTCGTATCAAGGCCGAGCCGAGCAGTGCCGACATCCCGGTGCTGTTCATGACCGCACTGACCGACAGTGAGCACGTGGTACAAGGCTTCGAAGCGGGCGGCATCGACTACGTGACCAAGCCGATCAACCCCGATGAAGTGCTCGCCCGCGTGGCCTCGCACCTGCGAACCGCGCGTATCCTGCAAGCCGCGCGCGCGGCATCGCAGCCGCTCAGCCTCAGCCTCGACGACGCCCCGGCCCATGCGCGGCTGTCGGCGCGCTTTCAGCTCACCGAGCGCGAGGTGCAGGTACTGCGCTGGGTGGCCTGCGGCAAGACCAACCGCGACATCGGCGACATCCTCGGCCTCAGCCCGCGCACGGTGAACAAGCATCTGGAGCATGTGTACGTGAAGCTCGGTGTTGAGACCCGCACCGCCGCAACCTCGGTGGCGCTGGCGGCGATGAGCGCACGCGCCTGATCCTCGCGTAGAGCGGGTGCAACCCTCCGTTGCCGAGCCGGCGGTTTTCACCGACGAGCTAACGCCCGTAGGGTGCGCCCTGCGCACCTGGGCAAAGGTGCTGGTGCGCGCCGGCCCTACTGCGTTAAAAACAGACTCGGACTGCTCATGTACAACTCGTACACTCCGCATCCTCGCCTGTTTTTGCCTTCTATGGCTCTAGCTCGCGAGCTCGTGAATACGTCCTTAAAGCTAGCGCAACGCAGACCCGCCTCGGAGCCAGCATGCCCCATCCCAATCTCGTCATTCTCACCGGCGCCGGTATCTCCGCCGAGAGCGGCATCCGCACCTTCCGCGCCGCAGACGGGCTGTGGGAGGAGCACCGTATCGAAGAGGTGGCCACGCCCGAAGGCTTCGCCCGCAATCCGGCCCTGGTGCAGCGCTTCTACGACATGCGCCGCGCCCAGTTGCGCGACCCGGCCATCGCCCCCAACGCCGGGCATCTGGCCCTGGCCGAACTGGAGGCCGGCTGGCAGGGCGAGTTCCTGCTGGTCACGCAGAACGTCGACAACCTGCACGAACGCGCCGGCTCCAGGCGCCTGCTGCACATGCACGGCGAGTTGCAATCGATGCTGTGCAGCAATAGCCGGCAGCGCTTTGCGCTGCTCGATGACATGCCGGTCGACCAGCCATGCGCCTGCTGTGGCCTGCACGGCACGTTGCGTCCGGATATCGTCTGGTTCGGCGAGATGCCCTATCACATGGAGCGCATCTACGACGCGCTGGAGCAGTGCGAGCTGTTCGTCAGCATCGGCACCTCGGGCCACGTCTACCCGGCGGCCGGTTTCGTCGAGCAGGCACGTCGCGCGGGCGCCCATACGCTGGAGATCAATCTGGAGCCCAGCCAGGGCCATTCGCTGTTCACAGAGAAACGCTACGGCCCGGCCACCGAGCAATTGCCCCGCTGGGTGGCGGAGCTGTTGGCCAACCGAGAGGGAACGTAGGGCGGGTGAAACCCGCCAATGGTCGAGCCGGCGGGTTTCACCCGCCCTACGCTTATCAGTTGACGGTCCCTCTCCCGCAAGCGGGAGAGGGGAGACAAGCACCTACTGTGCAGCGTCCTGAGCGGGCGCTGCCGCTTCGGCCGGGGCCTCCGGTTGCGGACTGAACACGCCGTTGCTCCAGGCGTAGTAACCGAGCCCCAGCGCCAGCAGCAGCGCCAGTATCCACGGCCATACCAGCGGTTTTTCCGCATAGGGATCGCGCAGGGCGCGGTCACTGCCCTTGGGCAGCTCGGCCATCTGCGTGAGCGCGGTACCGAACGGAATGCTGATCCGTGCCTGGGCATTCACCGCCCAGCCGTTGCCGTCGAGGATCGGCCCGAGACTGCGGCGCCGCAGCTTGAACCAGGCCAGCAGCATGGCCGGCCCGGAAATGGCCAGCAGCACGCCGAGCAACAGCAGCGGCACCTGCCACCAGGCCAGCGACAGAATCCCCGTGACCACCGCCGCCAGCGCAGTGCCCAAGGCCCCGACTGCCAGACCGATGGCCGCGAAGATACCGGCGAACTTGGCGATATCGAAAGCCGGTGCCGGAGCGGTCGCAGGCGCTGCGCCGGTTTCACCCACCTTGGCCGCGGTCTTGCTGACCATGTCGGCGTCGCGGCTGGCCGCCAGTTTCTGTACCTGATCGGAAACCAGGTTGGAGATACGTCGGTACGGCGACCAGAAGGCTTCGCGGATGCTGATGGCGTTCTGTACCACCTTGACCACGACGGCATCCCAGTCGTTGCCATCGCGGTCGTAGAACAGACCATGACGACCGGCTTGCAGATCGCCTTCATTGCCGGCAGTCACCGCCACCACGATGTTCAGCGCCTCCTTGCCGCGCACCGGCTCACCCCGGCGGGTGCAGGCGCAATAGAGCAGGAAGCAGTCACTGGCAGCGGCCACCTTGGCATGGGCTTCGACATCGCCGACTTCCACTGCCAGCTCGCAGCTCTTGCCGTCGATGTAGAGAACCCCGGCCTGGAACACCGCCTTCTCCTGACGCGCATAGAAGCACTGGAAGGACACGAAGTTGCGTAGCAGCTTGACCAGGCCATGGCGCAGACGAATCAGCTTGTCCAGCTCGACCAGGCCATCGGCGGCCTCGGCCACGGACTTGTCTTGCTCGACCAGCGCCAGCAGGCGGGCCTCGGCGCCCTGCTCCACCAGTTCGAGAATGCGCCCACGCTCCAGCACCTCGGCAATCGCCACGGCCGGCGTCTCGGCGCGCCAGGCCAGATAGTTGCCGCACAGCGCCACCAGATTCTGCCACTGCTCGCGTGACAGGCTGTCCAGCTCGCCATGCACCGGCACCACCACGCGCTGGCGGAACTCGCCAATGGCGCTCTGCCAGGCCGGGTTCAGGCCCTTGTTCAGCGGCAGCTCGTCGCCATGCTGCACCACCGCCAGGGGCAGACCGGACACCTCTCCGGCATCGGCCAGCGAGCGCGCCGCCAGACGCACCAGCTCTTCTTCCTGCGCATTCATCAGAGCAGCGGCGCGCGGGTCGAACTCGGCCATGGCCACACGGGTGAAGTAGTCGTCGATCTTGGCGCGCACGGCGCTCAGGGCTTCGACCGCCGCCACGGTGCCTTCACCGAACACGTCCAACCCCTGTTCGGCCGCACGCGCATGCCAGGCGTGCAGCTGACGCGCCTGGTCGAAGAAGGCGGTGATCTGTTCGGCGCCGACGGCAGGCTCGCCACTGCGGTCGGTCTGGGCACCCAGGCAGGCGATGATGTCGGCGATCGCGGCCTTGAGTTCGGTATCGTCGGTCAGGCTGGCCGGCACCAGGCCGTCGCCATTGGACGCGTGGGGCGGGAACAGCAGCGCCAGGTCGGCGGTATCGGCCGGCGCCAGGCTGTCGGCCTCGGGGCGCCCGAGCACACCCAGCAGGCGCCCGGCCGCCAGGCGCAGGCGCGCACCATCGGCATCGTCGGTGAGCGACGACAGGTGCAGCGGGCCATCCTGGAACAGCACGGCCGGGTCACGCAGGCGCGCCAGCGTCCAGTCGATGACGTCGAGCACTTCCGGAGCACGAATACGACCGTCCTTGTTCAGGTCGATGTATTGCAGCATGCGCCGATCCAGTTCCAGGTTGTTCACCGGGCAGGCCAGGCTGGCCCAGAGTTTCTGATCCAGACCGCGCAGGGCGGCGAGGTCGGCGGGGGTTTCCAGTTGCACCTGATCGAAGCCACCGGCACGGAAGAAGCGCCAGCGATGCGCAAGAGCTTGAGTCATCGGCAAAAGATCCTTTCTTTGTGAGGGCGACTGCGCCTGGGAGTCGACAATGATCCATCGTTGCGCAGCGGCGCATGAACCCTGCAACAGACTCCTGCTTCCCGGGCGCGGTTCGATCCAGTGTAACCGAGCAGTGGCCTCGCGCGCTCATTGCGCCTCGACCGCCAGCGGCTGCGCCTCTGGCTGCCTGATCAACGCATAGAGCACGCCGCTGAGCAGGCTGCCGGCGACGATGGCCAGCAGGTACGGCAGCGCGTGGTTGATGGCGTTGGGGATCAGCAGCACGAACAGGCCACCGTGCGGCGCCATCAGCTTGCAACCGAAGTACATCGACAGCGCCCCGGTCAGCGCGCCCCCGGCGATGCTGGCCGGAATCACCCGCAGCGGATCCCTGGCCGCAAAGGGAATCGCCCCCTCGGAGATGAAACACAGCCCCAGCACCCCTGCCGCCTTGCCGGCCTGCCGCTCGCTCTGGGAAAACTTGCGCCGCGCCAGCACGGTGGCGATGGCCATGGCGATGGGCGGCACCATGCCTCCCGCCATCGTTGCGGCCATCGGCGCGTAACTGCTCGAAGCCAGCAGGCCGACCGAAAAGGCATAGGCCGCCTTGTTGATCGGGCCGCCAAGATCGACGCACATCATGCCGCCAAGCAGCGCACCGAGCAGGATGGCGTTGGTGCTGCCCATGCCATCGAGAAAGCGGGTCAGCGCGTTCAGCATGTCGGCCACCGGGCTGCCGACGATGTAGATCATCGCCAGGCCGGTAATCAGACTGGCCAGCAGCGGGATGATCAGGATCGGTTTGAGGGCTTCCAGACTCTGCGGCAGGCGCACCCAGCGGGCGATGGCCCAGGCCGAATAACCGGCGATGAAACCGGCGACGATGCCACCGATGAAACCGGCGCCCAGCGAGCTGGCCAGCAGCCCGCCGATCATGCCCGGCGCCAGCCCCGGACGGTCGGCGATGGAATAGGCGATGTAGCCGGCCAGCAACGGCACCATCAGCTTGAACGCGGCATCGCCACCGATCTGCATCAGCGCAGCGGCGAAAGTCCCCTGCTCCTTGAACGCCTCGATCCCGAAGACGAACGACAGGGCAATCAGCAGCCCACCCGCCACCACCATCGGCAGCATGTAGGAAACCCCGGTGAGCAGGTGCTTGTAGGGGCCGCTCTTCTCGCCGCTGCCGACAGCGGCACGCCCCTCGGCTGGTGTCGCCTCGGCCAGCGGGCGCGCCTCGCTCAGTGCCCGCTCCAGCGTCTGCTGCGGCTGCTTGAGTGCCACGCCGGTACCGCAGCGGTAGACCTTCTTGCCGGCGAAACGGCTGGTGTCCACTTCGATATCGGTGGCCAGCAGCACGGCATCGGCCGCAGCGATGACGGCATCGTCGAGCTGGTTGCGCGCCCCGACCGAGCCGCGGGTTTCCACCTGCAACTCGATGCCCATGCGCATCGCCGCCTGTTGCAGCGCTTCGGCCGCCATGAAGGTATGCGCCACGCCGGTCGGGCAGGCCGTCACCGCGACCAGACGGCGGCGGCCACCCGGCGCAACCTCGCGGCTTTCGACATGAGGCCGGGCACGTTCGGCAGCATCACGCAGGAAACGCTGCGGGTCGGCCAGCGCCTCGGCCGGCGTGGCCTGCAACAGACGCTTGCCGGCAAAACGACCCAGCGGCAACTCGCCAGTCTTGACCACCAGCACCCAGTCGGCAGCGGCAATCTCGGCCTCGCTCAATGGCGCGCCGATGGCGCGGGCGTCGTGCACCTCGACACGGGTTTGCCAGCCCAGGCGCTCGGCTGCGGCCTGCAACAGGCGCGAGCACAGCACGCTGGTAACCTGGCCATTGGGGCAGGCGGTGACGATCAGCAGATTCATGGTGGGTGCCCCCTATTGTTCCATACGGTGCAATTGCACGGCCGCTTCGAAGCGAGCCAGTTGCTCGCGGTCATGGATGCCGAAACCGATCTGGGTGACCGCCTGCGCTGCCACCGCCGTGGCCAGGCGCAGCGTGCGCTCGGCTGGCCAGCCTTCGAGCAGACCGTGCAGGCTTGCCGCCAGCAACGAGTCGCCGGCACCGACCGTGCTGGCGACTTCGACCTTCGGCGGCAAGGCGCGCAGGGCGATGTTCGGGCCATGCCAGTCGACGCCATCGGCGCCGCGTGACAGCAGTACATGCTCGATTCCCTGAGCGCGCAGCCCCTGCACGGCAGCGGACAGATCACTGCCGCAGACTTCGACCAGCTCCTGCTCGTTGGGCTTGACCAGCCAGGGCAGCACGCCCAGAGCGGCCTGCAGGGCCACACCGCTGCTGTCCACGGCCAGGGGCACGCCGCTGGCCTTGATGCGCCGCAGCAGGCCGGCGAACCACTGCGCGGTGACTCCACGCGGCAGGCTGCCGGCGACCACCACGGCGTCATGTCCGGCGAGCAAGGGTTGCAACTCGTCCTCCAGGCGCGCCAGGTGCTCGGCCTCGACCTGCGGGCCGGGGCCGTTGAGGTCGGTGATGCAGCCGTCGGCCTCGGCCAGCTTGATGTTGCTGCGCGTCTCGCCCGGCACGCGGACGAACAGGTCGTGAAAGCCGCGCCGGTGCATGAGACTCTCGAACGGCGCGGCATTGGCGCGGCCGAGAAACCCACCGACGCTCAGGCTATGGCCAAGGTCGGAAAGCACCTGAGCGACGTTCAGGCCCTTGCCGGCAGCGTGGCTGCGCAGTTCATGGCAGCGGTTGATCGCACCGGGTTGCAGGCGGTCGAGGCGCAGGGTCAGATCCAGCGCCGGGTTCAGGGTCAGGGTCAGGATTCGGGCCATCAGTGCATCTCCGCGACCAGCGCGCGCACCGCGCTGGCACTGTCCAGCGCCAGGGCGCGATCAGCCAGGGTTCGCGCCTGGCGGCTGTCCAGCTCGCGCACGCGCGCCTTGACCAGGGCGATCGAGCGCGGCGTGACACTCAGTTCGTCCACACCCAGGCCGACCAGCAGCGGCACGGCAAGGCGGTCGCTGGCCAGTTCGCCACAGACACCGACCCACTTGCCCTGGGCGTGGGCAGCGGTCACGGTCATCTCGATCAGGCGCAACACCGCCGGATGCAGGCCATCGGCCTGCGCCGACAACTGCGGATGGCCACGGTCGATGGCCAGGCAATACTGGGTCAGGTCATTGGTACCGATGCTGAAGAAGTCCACCTCGCGCGCCAGCACCGGCGCCAGCAGTGCCGCCGAGGGCACCTCGATCATGATGCCGACCTGCAAGTCGCGAATATCCAGCCGTTCGCGCAGGCGCTGCACCATGTCACGCGCCGCACGCCACTCCTCCACCGAGCCGACCATGGGGAACATGATCCGCAATGGGCGGCCATCGGCCGAGGCGAGCAAGGCGCGCAACTGGGTTTCAAGAATCTCCGGGCGTTGCAGGCTCAGGCGAATGCCACGCACCCCGAGAAAGGGGTTTTCCTCTGTCGGCATCGGCCAGTAAGGCAGGGGTTTGTCGCCGCCGACATCCAGTGTCCGCACGACCAGCGGGCGGCCCTCCAAAGCGTCGAGCACGCGCCGGTACTCGCGCTCCTGCGCGGCCTGATCCGGCGCCTGGGCATGCTCCATGAACAGCAGTTCGGTGCGCAGCAGGCCCACCGCCTCCGCGCCCAGCGCCACCGCGTCGACGGTTTCCGTGCTGGCACCGATGTTGGCCGCCACCTCCACACGCACGCCATCACGGGTCTGCGCGGCGACAAAGCGCTGGGCATGCGCCTGCTCCTGACGTTGCTGCGCCACCTCACGCTCATGCAGCGCCCGGTCGCGTTCGGCCATATCCGGCGCGACCCGCAGCAGGCCGCTGTCACCATCGAGCAGCAGCGGCGTGCCCTGCGCCAGGGCCAGCACGCCGTCCCCGGCACCGACCACCGCGGGAATGCCCAGGGCACGGGCAATGATCGCGCTATGCGCGGTAGCGCCACCCCGGGCGGTGAGAATACCGGCGACGCGCTGACGATCGAGGCCGGCTACGTCCGACGGTACCACCTCGGCCATCACCAGGATGTAGGGCTCGCTCGGTTCGCCGGGCAGCTCCACGCCACACAGGTGAGCCAGGACACGGTTGCCGATATCGCGCAGGTCGGCCGCACGCTCGGCCAGCAACGGATCATGCAGTGCTTCCTGGCGCCTGGCCGCCGCCTCGACTTCGTTCTGCCAGGCCGCTTCGGCGCTCGCCCCCTGGTCGAGGCGGCTGTCGACGTCCTCACGCAGCGCCGGATCACCGAGCATCGCCAGATGCGCACTGAAGATTTCCCGAATGCTCGCCACACCGGCGCCATCGACCAGACGCTGGATCTGCGCAGCCACAACCGCCAGGGCCTGATCCAGGCGGGCACGCTCCTGCTCGATGCCCCGGCCCTGCTCGGCAAAATCAAAGGCCGGTGGCGTACGTACCAGCGCCGGCCCGATGGCAATACCGGGCGACGCGCCGACGGCCTGCAGGCGACTACCGGCGACCGGCGCCGCCGGTGCAACGGGCTCCAGTTGCGCAGCCACTTCCGGCAATGCCTCGCTCAGCGGCTCCACCGCTTCGCCCAGGCCGCTTTCCAGAGCCGCACGCAGAGCCGGCAGCGCGATTTCGGCAATCGCCGGCTCAGCGCTGAATTCGAGCATCTGCCCGCGCCGTGCGCCCAGTGCCAGCAGGCGGCTGAGGCTCCTGGCCGACACACCGGCACCGCTGTCACCGAGCAGTCGCACACGAATCTCGCCAGCGAAGCCCTGGGCCAGCTCACTCAGCGCCTTGGCCGGACGCGCGTGCAGACCATGGGCATTGAGCAGCGGCACACTGAGACTGGGCCAGTCCGGTGGCACCTCGCCGCCCAGTGCCTCGATCACCTGACGGCTGTCGCTGGCCTCGCTGAACGCAGCGGCGCGGCCACCGATCAGCACGTCGCAGAGCCGCTCCAGCGCCTGGCGATGCGCCTCGCCCTGACTGGCCAGACAGAACAGGCCGCGCAACGCCTCACCACGAAAGCTCAGCGGCTGCGCCGGAGTGACGAAGGCCAGGCCGGGACGCTCGACGCTGGCCTCGCTGTGCAGCCACCACAGGCCATCGCCCAGCGGTAGCGGCTCGCCGTGCGCCAGCCCGAGGGCGAAGCCGCTGCGGGCACAGCCGGCCTGGCGCAACAGGCGCGCGCCCTGCCAGAGCAGTTCGTCGAAGTCCTCGGCCGGCTGCCCCAGCGCCACCAGCTGTCCGTCCAGCGCCAGCGCCTGTGGTGCGCCCTGCAGCAGTTCGAGAATCCGTGCCGGCTCACCGGCCTCACGCAGCGCCTGACTCATATCCCCCTCGCCGAGGGCACGGGTGAGCAATTGCAGCAGATGCAGGTGTTCGTCCGACTGGGCGGCAATGGCGATGGCCAGGTAGACCCGCTGACCATTGCCCCAGTCCACCCCGGCAGGAAACTGGATCAGGCTGACACCGGTACGCAGCACCTGATCACGAGTCTGCGGCGTACCGTGGGGGATGGCGATGCCCTGACCGAGAAAGGTCGAGCCTTGCGCTTCGCGGGCTTGCAGGCCGTCGAGATAAGCCGGGGTCGCCAGGCCGGCACTGACGAGGGCATCAGCGAGCATGGCCAGGGCCTCGTCCTTGTTCGCCGCCACTCGGCCCATCTGGATCTGGCTGGCATCGAGTTCGAGCATGGTGGTGCCTCCGGCTTGGATTCTTGTTCTGACTGAGAGGTGTCCACTGGCTGCGGCGCTCGTTCATGTAGCGTGCAGACACCTCAAGACTAGCTGATGAATCGACATGCTGAAACGATTCATCAAGCGCTGGCACCTTATCCGATAATGAGTGATCCTTGAAGCCCGGTCGTCGTCGCGACGGTGTAGACTCGCCGCGCTCGTCCCCCGTCTTCTCGTCTTCGCATGGTGCGCCCGTGAAACTCAGCGACATCGCCCGCCTGGCCCAGGTCTCGGTGACCACCGCCAGTTACGTGATCAACGGCCAGGCCGAACGACGGCGCATCAGCCCCGCGACCGTGGAGCGGGTGCTGGCGGTGGTGCAGGAACATGGCTATCGCCCGGATCAGCAGGCTGCCAGCCTGCGCCGTGGACAGAGCCGCTGCCTGGGTTTCATCCTGCCGGATCTGGAAAACCCCAGTTATGCACGCCTGGCCAAACTGCTCGAACAGCGGGCACGCGCAGCCGGCTATCAATTGCTGATCGCCAGCTCCGACGACGACCCCGATAGCGAGCGGCAACTGCTCGGGCTGTTCCGCTCGCGCCGTTGCGAGGCGCTGATCGTCGCCAGTTGCCTGCCGCCGGACGACCCGCTCTATCCCGCGACCGTCGCCTCCGGCCTGCCGGTGGTGGCCATCGACCGGGCGCTGTCGCCCACGCACATCCGCTCGGTGGTCAGCGATGACGAAGAGGCCGGGCGCACCCTGACCGCCAGCCTGCTGACGCCCCGCCCCCGCCACATCGCCCTGCTAGGCGCCCGTGCCGAGCTGGTCATCAGCCAGGCACGCGAGCGCGGCTTCCATTCGGCACTGCAAGGTTTCGACGGTCGCGTGAGCGTGTATCACGGTGACGTGTTCAGCCGCGCCTGCGGCTACCGGCAGATGCAGGCACTGCTGGCCGAGGCCGGCCCGCCCGACGCCCTGCTGACCACGGCCTACGTACTGCTCGAAGGGGTCTTCGATGCCCTGCGCGAGCAGGGCAACGAGCAGTGGCCCGTGGTGCGCCTGGCCACCTTCGGCGATACCCAGTTGCTGGACTTCCTGCCGGTGCGGGTCAACGCCATGAGCCAGCAGCACGAGCGCATCGCCGAACGTGTCATGGCCTGGACGCTACGCGCCATCGAGCACAACGACTACCAGCCCGGCATCGAAGCCATCGGCCGCAGCTTCAAGGCCCGAACTCAGGGGTAGGGTGCGCCATGCGCACCGACTGCAAGCGAGGATCGGTGTACGCAGCGCCCCCTCCCCCTGACGCCCTTGCTAACCGCCCTGAATCTGCTTGAGCAGCGGCTCGCACTGGCTGGGCTCGTTACCGGCGCTGGGCGCCACCAGCGCCAGCAACCCGGCCGCCGGCGCCACGGCCACACCCAGCGCCACCAGCCCCACGCCCCGCAGAACCAGCGGCGTCGCCTGCACCCCAGGGGCGGGCTCCTTGAAGGTACCGCGCACATAGAGCGGCGAACGCAGGGAAAAGATACGAAAGCCCTTGGTCGCCGGCGTGATGGTGAAATCCAGACGCTCGCTGGAGAAGTTGGCGCTGCCGTCGACCTTGATCACCGCGTTGTCGGTGTCGACGACGAACAGCCGCGTACTCATCAGCCCCTGCCTGATACCGAGATCGGCGGCCGCGCAATGAATCTGCACATCCTCGTCGCCGAACAGCCGCCCCACCAGGTAGTTGCCGACGTTCAGCCCGGCGATCTCCATCAGCCCGCGACTGACCGCGCCATCGTTGATCAGCATCTTCAATTCGCCATCGGCACTGCCCAGCAATGCCGCCACCGAGTTGCCACTGCCGCTGATGCGTGCATCGCCATTTAGCTCGCCAAAGCTGGTCTGCATCGGTGCGAAGGCAGGGAACAGTTGCTTGAGCTTGAGATCACGAGCACGCAGACGCATCTGCCCCTGCAAGGGCGTGTTCGCACCGTTCAGGCGAATCTGTGCATCGAGCACGCCGCCGGCCATGCCGAAGCGCAGCGGCTCCAGGCTGAGCATGCCGTCGTTGAGCACCACATGGGTGTCCAGGTCGGTGATCGGCAGCTGTTCGCTGTGCACGATACGCTTGCCGACGAAGCGCACATCGGCATCCATGGCGCGCCAGCGATCGGTGCGAAACGCCGAGACCGGCAGCGCCTTGTTCGCCGGTTGCACGTCCCGTTCGCCGCGCTCACGCTTGTCCGCGCTGGAGTCGGCACCAATCAGCGGCGCCAGGTCGCTGAACAGCAACTGGTCGGACGTCAGGCGCCCGGAGAGCTTGGGTCGGGGTTCGCGGGCCACGAAGGTCAGATCGCCATGGATGTCGCTATCACCGATGCGACCGTTGAAGCCGAGGTAGCGAAAGACCGCCCCGTCGGCATCGCGCAGGTCGGCTTGCAGGCGGCCATCGGTGCTGTAGGGAGGCGTGTCCGGCAGCGTCACGCCGGTCAGCGGATACAAATGGCCGAGGCTGGCACCGGACAGCCGCAGACGCAGATCCAGCGCTCCGAGGTTCTGCGGATCGGTCAGGCTGCCGGCCAACACGATACGGGTCGCACCGATGCGCAGGTCAGCCTGCAACGGAAAGGGTTGCGACGCATCATGCAGCGCCAGCAGACCACCGACCCTGCCGTTGCCACTGAGCTGCTGCCCCCGAAAGCTCCCCCGGGTCTGCCAGGCGAACGCGTAATCCTGGGCGCTGACGTTGCGCTCGGCCAGGCGCTCGGCGGCGTTCCTGCCGACGATCTCGGCGAAGGGAATCGGCTTGCCCAGCGGCTCGATGACAGCCTCCAGGCGGGTGCGACTGCCCTGATCATCCAGTTTCACCTGCCCCTTGTCGAAACCGATGGTGCCGATATCCAGCGTCCAGGGGCTGGGTGGGTCGGCGTCGTCCACCGACTCCTTGCCCTGATCGAAAACCCAGTTGGCCCGGCCATCGGCCAGGCGTTGCAGATCGACGACCGGCGCACCGAGCTCGATGCTCGGAATACTGACGGTTTTCCACAGCAGAGGCAGGGGCGACAGGCGCAAACGCACGCTGTCGAGGCTGACGAAGGTGTCACCCTGAGCCCAGTCGGGATTGCCCAGACGCAGCTTTTCAGCGGAAAAATGCGGCCATGGCACCCAGGCGCTCACACCCTGCTGACCGGCCTCACGCTGCCAGACCACCCGCAGGTCGCCCTCGATGGCGAACGGCCTGTGCAACGCGGCAGACACCTGCTCGTTGATCAGGGGACGCGCCCGGTTCCAGTCGAACAGCACCAGAAACAGCATCAGCGCCGCCACCAGGAGCAGAAAAACGGCGAACAACGCGCCTATCAGCTTGCGTACATGGCGCACCAGGCGACCTCCTCATTTCACGTTCCGAGTGAAACTCGTCCATGTCCATACGACTGAAAAGAATGGCCAACGCTCCCTGGCGCTGGCAGGAAGGACGAAAATAGCCGACTCTGAACGCCTGTCCGTGAGCAGACCGATGCGCCTGATCGATACCCACACCCACCTGGACTTCCCCGACTTCGACGCCGATCGCGACGAGGTGCTCGCACGCAGCCGCGCGCTGGGCGTGCAGCGCATGGTGGTGCTCGGCGTCTACCAGGCCAACTGGCAACGCCTGTGGCGACTGGTCGAGGCGAGTGAGGGGCTGTACGCCGCGTTCGGCCTGCATCCGGTCTATCTGGAGGATCATCGCCCGCAGCACCTCGACGAACTGCGCGACTGGCTGTGCAGGCTGGCCGGGCAGCGCAAGCTGTGCGCCGTCGGCGAGTTCGGCCTGGACTATTACCTGGAGCAGTTGGATCGCGAACACCAGCAGATGCTGTTCGAGGCGCAGCTCGGACTGGCGGCCGAGTTCGGGTTACCGGCGCTGCTGCACGTACGCCGCGCCCATGCCGCGACCATCGCCACCCTCAAGCGCTTTCGCCTGGCACGAGGCGGCATCATCCACGCCTTCGCCGGCAGCTACGAGGAAGCACGCGAATACATCAGGCTGGGGTTTCGCCTCGGTCTCGGCGGCGCCGCCACCTGGCCACAGGCCAATCGACTGCGCAAGGTAGTGGCGCAACTTCCGCTGGACGCCATCGTCCTGGAAACCGACGCCCCGGACATGGCGCCCGCCATGCATCCAAACTCGCGCAACAGCCCCGAACACCTGGCAGACATCTGCACGGCGCTGGCCACCCTGCGAGGCATTACGGCCGATGAACTGGCAGCAGCCAGCAGCCGCAATGCCGACGAGCTGTTCGGCTGGGGATAGCCTGACGCGAAGGCCACGCATCGCCAAATACCTCACGAGTGCGTCCGACTCGTGTCGGCACCCTTCATCGTCGCTCCCGCCAAGGCGGGAGCCCAGGAGCGCCGGGAGCAACGACCAGGGCGCTCGTGGCAGGTGCTTCAGCCGCGATCACAGCAAAAGCAGGCCGCTGAAGCCCCCACGCAGCAACTAGACCCGAAATGCGCTGATCAATTGCTTGAGGCGCGAAACCAGCTCGCTCAGCTCGCGACTGGCCTGCTCGGTCTGACTGGCGCCGGTAGCCGTTCTTTCACCGGCATGGTTGATCTCCACGATGTTCTGGTCGATATCGTGCGCCACCGCCGTCTGCTGCTCGGCAGCCGCCGCGATCTGCTGGTTCTGGTCGACGATCATCCCCACCGCACCGAGGATGTTCTCCAGCGCCAGCTGCACCTTGGCCGATTCGCTGACGGTGCCGTCAGCCATCTGATGGCTGGCGTTCATCGCTTTCACCGCCGCGCCGACACCACCCTGGAGCTTGACGATCATCGCCTCGATCTCTTCGGTGGACTGCTGCGTGCGTTTGGCCAGGTTGCGCACCTCATCGGCCACCACCGCGAAACCACGGCCCTGCTCACCCGCTCGCGCCGCTTCGATGGCAGCGTTGAGCGCCAACAGATTGGTCTGCTCGGCGATCCCCTTGATCACGTCGAGTACCTGGCTGATTGCCGCACTGTCACTGGCCAGTTGATTGATCACCGCCACCGACTGGTCGATTTCACCGGCCAGACGCTGGATCGCACCGACCTGCGACTCGACCAGGGCACGTCCACTGACGGTTTCCTGATTCACACTCTGCGCACTGCCTACCGCAGCGGCGGCACTGCGTGCCACCTCCTGCGCCGTGGCGGACATCTGGTTCATCGCCGTCGCCACCTGCTCGATCTGCGCACGCTGGCTGGCCACAGCCTGGTTACTCTCGCCCGAGACCAGCTCGACGCGATCCGCCTGGCCACCGACCTCGCTGACCGTGTGCCCGACCCGTTCGATCAGGTCATGGATGCGCACCACGGTCTGGTTGAACACCTGTCCCAGCTCGCCCAGCTCGTCGCGACTCTGCGCCTGGAAGTTGACCGTCATGTCGCCAGCCGCCACCTTGTCCATCACCTGCCCCAGGTTCTTCAGGGTCGAACGGGTGGAAACGTAAAAACCGCTGTAGAGGTAGACGATCAACAGGAACACCACCACCAGCGCGACCACCAACAGCACCATCTGTGCGCGGTTCTCGACCAGTCGCTCGCTCAACTGGCTGTCGAGGAAGGCCAGCAAACCATCGTTGAAGGCATAGGTCTTGGCCATCTGCTGGCTGACCTGGTCGTAGAACTGCGTCCAGGGCGTATCCAGGCTGTCGGCGATGATCACCTGATCCTCGAACAGCACGGCGCTGTCCTTGAGTGTCTGGCGGCTGGCCTCGGCCAGGCTGCCCAGGCCATTCTGCGCGGCGACGTTGCCAGCCATCGCTTCCTGCAGATTCAGGCCGTATTCGGCATGCAGCTTCTCCAGCAACAGCAGCAGCTCATCGAACTGGGTGCTGGCCGAGGAATTGAGGAAGCCCTGGCCCAGAGAATAGGCGCCGATGGCGCGTCCATGACTCAGCGCATCGGTGATCTGCGGGGTAACGTTGGTGATCAGCTCGGTGATCTGCCGCACCTGGCGCTGCGGATCCTGGCTGAGGCCGGCCTGGCTGGCCACCAGTTTGATGAACACCTGGGAAGAGCCGAGCAGCTTCTCGACGATCACCGCCTTGCTCTGCAACGACGTCTCGGCTTCCGCGCTCTTGAGCTCAGCCAGCAGTTCGTCACGCTTGGCGATGAACTCGGTGCTCTGCTCGGTATCCTGAGTCACCGGTTCGAGGTTCTGCATGCCGGCAACCAACGACTTCTCCAACTGATCGATGCGCCCCTCCAGATCCCCCGCCTGACCGGACTGACCGATCATCGAATTGATCTGCACCAGATCGTTGAGGCTTTCCAGATCGCGACGCAACTGCAAGCTGCTACCGAGCAGTTCGAGGCTTTCCAGGGCTGTCTGGGTTCCCACGAACTGGCGATAGGAATCACGCACCAGATAGAAGTTGGTCACCAGCATGGGCAGAAAGAACAGAACGCTGATCAGGCTGAACTTCATGCCGAAGCTGAGGCGGTTCATCAGCGCGATGGCCGGATACAACACGGTCTTCACTAGACGTCTCCAGTTGCCATTATTGTTATAGGTGTCGCCTTGACGACCGCAGAGCCTCTCACGGGCTGACGACGGCGTCCTGTGCAGCCCGACCTGTGGCATGCGAATAGACGCAGCGAATACAGGCAGATAAATGTGAAGAAAATCAGCAAAAGAGGTCGGCTACGGCCTCCTTATACCCCTTATCGACTGGCTTCTCTGTAACTTAAGGTTAATGCTTCGCTCCCTCGCCAGGCCGGGCGCGGGACATATCGATTGCAGAACCACGCGCTCGGGGAAACGCTGAAAAATCGTCACGACTCGCTGCCCTCGCCCTGCTCGGGCCGCACTGAAGTGCGTGCAGCGCTTGCGCCGGCCCGAGGGGAATCATCCGGAACCTGCGAACCTGCCGGGCTCCAGCCCTCATACATGACGTCTCGGAACATCCCTGGAAAAGCACAGGGCGGGCCTTGGCCCGCCCTACTGGCAACGACGCACCAGCCGTTGTGCCTAGACCAGCAGCACCCACAGGGCATAGCCGGCGTACCACACCACGGCCGCCCGGATCAGCAGTTGCCATAGCTGATCCAGCGTCTCGACGCCCTCTTCCCCCATGACTGGCGCAGGCATTTCCCCGGCAGCTCGCCCGGCCTTGGCCACCAGTTGCGCTGCCGAGATGTCCCAGCTGAGCAGCTCGTGCAGCAAAGCACGACTGACCGCGACGAAGTTGCCGACCAGCGCGAAGCTGGACGCCAGCACGCGCGACGGCAACCAGTCGAAGGCATGGCGCAGCTGCACGGCACGCTCCCGCAGCGCGGGTTGTTCGGCGTGCTCGGCGCTCAGCGCCAGCAGGCGATACGCCAGAGCGGCCATCGGGCCGAGCAGGAGGTACCAGAAGATCACCGCGAAGAAACTCTGGTAGGCCTGCCAGAGCAGATGCCCCTGTACCTGTTGCAGCAGTTCCACACCCTCTTCCGGCTGCAGGCCCAGATCGCGTTCGGCCACATGGTAGGCCGCCTGGGCGTCGCCACGGCGCCAGGCATCACGAAATGGCCCCAGGGTCGCCAGCAGATCGCCTCGCCCCAGACTGTAGATCAGCACCAGCAGGTGCACGGGCAACGCCAGCCAGCCATAGGCCAGGGGCTCGAGAATCAGCAGCACCAGCCCCAACGCCAGCACAGGCAGCAGAACCAGCAGCGCCAGGCACAGCCAGGGCGCCTGTTGCACGCTGCCCGACTGCAACCGTTGCAACTGGGCAAGCCACACGCCGTCCTGCTGGATACGCAGGCGGCCGGCCGAAAATTTCTCGACCCAGAGCACCAGCAGAATCACCAGAAAACTCATCACTACCTCTCCTTCAATTCTGCGTGCAGGCGCGACCAGTCGAACGCCGGCCCCGGGTCGGTCTTGCGTCCCGGCGCGATGTCGCTGTGACCACGAATGCGCTGCGCCGACAGCGCCGGATAAGCGTCCAGCAACTGACGGGTGAGCTCGACCAGCCTGGTGTATTGCGCATCGGTATAGGGTTGCTCGTCCGTCCCTTCCAGCTCCACACCGAGAGAAAAATCGTTGCAGTTGTCGCGCCCATCGAACCAGGACACCCCGGCATGCCAGGCACGGTCGAGACAGGAGACGAACTGAGTCAGTGCGCCATCACGCTCGATGAAAAAATGCGCGGAAACCTGCAAGGAAGCGATTTCGGCAAAGAACGGATGCTCATGCACGGGCAGACGATTCTGGAAGAATGCCTGCACCTTGCCGGTTCCGAACTGCCCCGGCGGCAGGCTGATGTTGTGCACCACCAACAACGAGATTTCGCCGCTCGGACGGGCGTTGAAATTCGCTGAAGGGCAGTGGCTGACGCCCTGAAACCAGCCGGTGGAAGGGTCGAGCTGCATGGAATGCTCCTGAACGAGCCCCCACTCTAGAGCAGAGTGGCCACAACGGCCAAGAGCCGGGCAGCAACAGGATGTGCAAGGGTGAGCCTGGAAGCGAAGGACAGGGGCGCGCACGACGCCCCTGCCTACACGGCGAGCATCAGCCGTTCTTCAACTTGCGCAGGTTGCCGATCACCGACTCCAGTGCCCGATCGAACAGCAACGCGTCATCGAGCAGGCGGATGGAATTGCGACGGAATTCCACGGCCAGGGCATTGCGGGTTTTCTCCAGCACTTTCATGCCGGTGCGATTGACGAAGACGAACTTGCCAGTGGGCTTGATGATCGCAGCCAGCTTGCAGCGCAGCTTGTGCTCTTCATCTTCCTGAAACTCGACCCAGCTTCCTACGCGCAGGCTGTCCACGTGATGCAGCGCCTCATCATCGTCGGGCAGCGCCACATCCGGCTCTTGCGGGCGGGTCTGACCGGGCGCCAACAGAATGATTTCCTCGACGACCTCGACCATCGCCGGCGCGTCATCGACTTCTTCGGTAGACGGCAGCTCCAGCAGCGGCTGCTCGATACCGGCTTCGTCCGCATCCGTCTGCACGGTCTCGGCAGGGGCAGCCTCAGGCTCGGGAGCCGAGCGCTTGAAGCGCTGGAAGGCCTGCACGTGCAGCGCTTCAAGCTGGCTGAAGAATTCACTGGTGGAGAAAGGATCGAAAGCCGCGCTGGCCATGCCTTCACGCAGCGCCTTGAGCAGACCGGGCACCAGCTCCAGCAGGCGCAGGCGCGCTTCGGGGTCTTCGTGCGGCGCAACGCTCCAGACCAGATCGTCCATGGTCTGCAAAGCGGCCTGCCATTCGTCCGAATCCACACCGTGCTTGAGGCAGGTCAGCATCAGCACCTTGCTCCAGGCTTCCTGCAACAGACGCACCACCACTTCGGGCAGGGTCTTGCCCAGCAGGCGCTCGTTCAACGCCTGCTCCACCTGGCGGCGGGCCAGTTCGGCCTTGGCGCTGCCTTCCTCGGCATCGCGCGTGCGCTGCTCCAGCAGCTCGCTGCGGCGGCGCTCGTCACCGGTGAAAGCCATGAACTCGGCGAGCAACTCGGAGAAGATCGCCGGGTCGTCGACGAAGTCGTTCAGCAGGCGCTGAACCACCTGCTCGATCTTCTGGTACAGGCTGTCACGCTGCGCATCGTCCTGATCGACCCAACCCAGGGCCGCGGAGGCGATCTCGTTGAGCAGACGACGGGCAGGATGGCTGCCACGGCTGAAGAACGTCTTGTCCAGCACCGCGACCTTGAGCATGGGAATCTGCAAGCGGCCGATCAGCGCCTTGAGCGAGTCCGGCAAGGTGCGGTCATCGAGGATGAACTCGAAGAGCATCGACACCAGATTGATCACGTCTTCGTCGACTTCACCGACCACGCGCGTCTTGCCGCTCTTGGCACTGGCGCGCACCAGCAACTGCTCCAGCTGCTGACGCAGATCGAAGTCTTCGACGCTGACCTGTGCCGGAGCCCGCTGCTGCATGTGCGACAGCAGACGCATCAGGTCATTGCTGGAAATCGGCATGGCATCGGCCATCTGGGTACGACGCGGCATCGCCGTGCCACGCACCTCGGAAAGCAGCTCCTGCAAAACGCCAAAGACTTCCTGCACCCCCTGATCCGCACCTTCCAGCAGCGCGATACCCTCCTCGCCGGAGGCCTGGGTATGCATGGGGCTGGCAGCACGTTGCTGACGACGCGGCGGGGCCGATTTCAGTTCGGGCAGCACACCGGCATTGACCAGCGCCTGATTGGCCTCGGCATACAGGTTGTCACAACCACCCAGGACGTATTTCTCGAACAGCTTGAGGATGATCAGCTTGACCTTGATCTCCACTCCCAGGCTGCTGCACGCGTCGAGGAAGTACTCGCTGAGCAGGGTCGGGCCGAGCGGGTTGCTCTTGTCGTCGAGTTTCTTGCTGATCACCGCATTGAGGCGGGTCGTGAGATGGCCAAGCGCCATGGCGTCACGGCTCATCACCTTGGCCACCATGGCGTCCAGAGCCACGGTTTCTTCCAGCTCGTCGTTCTGCACCAGGCTCAGGCTGTCGAACGACACGGCATCCAGCGCCGGTTGCGGCTTGCCGATTTCATACTGATTGAGATTGGAGAACGCCTCGAACACCTTCTGCAGGAAACCACGCTCGATGCTCTTGCGCTTCAGACGCAGGTCGCGCATGGCTTCGAAGAAGGCATTCTGTTCGGCATTGCTGGTCGCCCGATCCGCCATCTCGAAGAGGGTATCGTCGGCGTTATCGAACAGACTCTGCAGACTCTGCTTGAGCTGTTGCGCAGCTTTGTCACGCACCTGGATCAGCGCCACGGGCAGTCTTCCTACCGGCGAAGTTGGCGATTGCTCTGTGGCGGCCTTGTTCAGGTGCACCACATTCGCGTCGGTCTTCATTCTAGTCTCCCGCAGACTGCCCGAACTCGGGCCTCCTGGTCTGCACAGCGTCAACCGAGCGTCGTCCGTAACGTCAAAGGCCTGGCGTCAATAACGAAAAATGTAAAGGCATTATAGGGAGGCTGCACGCCATACCAAGCCAATTTTTCCTACAGACATGATCCAGATCACAGATAGCACCACGCCATATTCCGACGGCCACCAGCAGCATGACCACGCGATGCCTCCCAAAGCCTACCGCCCTATGCGCAAGCGCGCTGCACCAATGGTCGGCTGCCTCTATAATCGCCCCTCGTCCACAGCGGAGCCGACCATGCCCAACCTGTCCCTCGCCGATCTCGGCAGCGAAATCGAAGCCAATGTCCGCCGTGCCCTGGCCGAAGACATCGGCAGCGGCGACATCACTGCGCAACTGATCCCGGCCGAGCGCCTGGCCAGCGCGCGCGTGATCACTCGCGAAGAGGCCGTCGTCTGCGGCACCGCCTGGGTCGATGCGGTATTTCGTCAGATCGATCCGCGCGTGGCGGTGCACTGGCAGGTGCAGGACGGCGAGCGGGTGCGCGCCGACCAGACCCTGTTCACCCTCGAAGGCCCGGCTCGTGCGCTGCTCAGCGGCGAGCGCAGCGCCCTGAACTTCTTGCAGACGCTTTCCGCCGTCGCCACCCGCTGCCGCCATTACGCCGATCTGGTCGAAGGCACCCAGGTAAGGCTGCTGGACACCCGCAAGACGCTGCCCGGTCTGCGTCTTGCGCAGAAATACGCCGTGACCTGCGGCGGCTGCCACAACCACCGCATCGGTCTGTACGACGCCTTTCTCATCAAGGAGAACCATATCGCCGCCTGCGGTGGCATCGCCCAGGCCATCAGTGCCGCCCATCGGATCGCCCCCGGCAAGCCGGTCGAAGTGGAAGTGGAAAGCCTCGACGAACTGCGCGAAGCCCTCGCGGCCGGCGCCGACATCGTCATGCTCGACGAGCTGTCGCTGGAGGACATGCGCGAAGCCGTGAAACTCACCGCCGGGCGCGCCCGACTGGAAGCATCCGGCGGGATCGACGACAGCACCTTGCGCACGGTCGCCGAAACGGGCGTGGACTACATCTCGCTGGGCACGCTGACCAAGGATGTGAAGGCGGTGGATCTGTCGATGCGCCTGGCGTTGTAGAAAGCCGACCGATCACGAGCGCCACGAACAAGCCCCCATCCTTTGCAGGAGCGGCGCGCCGCGGCGAGGCTCCTGCAAGGAGAGCGGAAGAAAGCGGCAGGATCGGTGCGCACGGCGCACCCTGCGTCATGACATTGTCTTTCGGGCGGCGCCGTCGAGGATGTTGAAGAACACGGTCTCCAGCGAAACGGCCGGCTTGATCGTGAGCAGGTGGCCGCCCACCTGGTTCAGTTGTGCGATGAATGCCGGCAGATCCGCCTGCCGCACCTCGCACTCGAACTCGCCCTCACGCAGCACGCGCAGCGGCTCGCCAAGCGGTCGATCCGCGTGGTAACGCACCAGCATGTCGTCGGCACGCTCCGCCGCCAGCTCACGCGGTGAGCGCACCGTCAGCAACTCGCCCTTGTTGATGAAACCGAAGCGATCGGCGATCCGCTCGACATCGTGCAGGACGTGGGAGGTGAAGAAGATCGCCCCACCCTGCTGCTTGAACTCGGTGAGAATATCCACCACGTCCTTGCGCCCCACCGGATCGAGCCCGGAAAGCGGTTCGTCCAGCACCAGCAGCCTGGGTTGCACGACCATCGCATGCGCCAGCGCCACCCGCTGGACGTTACCCTTGGACAGCTCGCGAATGCGCCGCCTGGCATTCATGTCGACGGAGAAACGTTCGAGCCAGTGCATGCACCAGGCATCGGCATCCTTACGCTTGATACCGTACATGGACAGCCCCATGCGCAGGATTTCCAGGGGCGTGAACTGTTCGTACAGGGCCGGTGACTCGGGCACGTAGGCCAGCGGGGCGCGCGCCGAGGCGTTGCGCGCATCCACACCGTAGATGCTCACCTGCCCCTGATAGTCGTTGATGATGTCGAGCATCACCTTGATGGTGGTGGACTTGCCGGCACCGTTGGGGCCGACGAAGCCGAAGACTTCGCCTTCGGTGAGGGCGAAATTAACGTCATTCAGTGCGCGAACATCCTTACCCTTGGTGCGGAAGGTATGGCTGACGCCTTTGAACTCCAATACAGCACTCAAGGCTGTTCCTCCAAACCTGCAACTTTCAGCTTACGCAGCTCTATACGTCCATTACGCAATTCATAGCCCAGACGCAAGGGATCCTCGGGAATAGCCACCAACTCACCAGAACTGACAAGCTGCGTAAAATTAGCCAAAGCCCCATGCCGCGACTCATAGCGACGCTGCGCAGCGCGGAGTTCTACCAAACCTTGCAAGCGAATCACCCGTTTATTGAGCATCTCACGCAATTGAGGATCGCGACTACTATCACGCTGCTGAATCAGATAATTCAGGGCCAGCTGCTCATCATTGAAGCTCTCGACGCGAATCATAACTGCCAATTTCTGCAAGGCAGCAGCGTTCTCCGGCCAGCGCTCAGCGGAAAGTTTCAAAGCACGAACGGATTCGTCTATATCTCGGTTGAAAAAGAAGCTGTTAGCCCCGTAAAAGAAAGCAGGCACTCCGTCCCAAAAGCGGCAATCCATAGCTCGCCGTACAATTTCATTCCCCTCCTTGACTGCGCCTCCCCAAGTTAAAGAACCATTAGCCAGGTAGTAGTTGTCCTCATGACAAGGGTTCAGCTCAGAAACGCCCAACTGCGCCCGCATCAAGTACGCGACATCTGCTTCCCCTCCTTCCAGCCCTGTAGCCGCCAAGCGTATAGTCTCAAAATTCGCAGCCAAAAATCGATCACCCCCATAGAGGATGGCGAGCGTCGGCGCGTTGACCACGACACGCGAAAGTGATTGCGACTCGACAACCAGCCCGACATCCTTATCTCGGCAAAGCGAAGCACCTACGAACAATGCACCACTTAAAAAAGCCAGAAAAACAAGATGGTAACTTGGTAGATTCACATTCATGAAGCCTTCTTACGCCGCAAAACCCAAATAGCCAGACACAACAACATAGCCGAATAAGACAATACTGAAATCACAAGCCAAGGCCAGTCCGCAGGCAAGAATCGCAACTCACCATAGACCGCAACACCACGAATATCCAACCCACTCAGATCCGGAAATAAATAACCTAGTGAACCTACGCTAGAACGATACGCTTCAGCGTCACTCACCAGTGTTTCATTGTTCGACAACAACTGAATAACCACTGCGTAGGAGCGCGCAACCAATGCCCCCCCTAACGTACCCACCAGTATGAAACCGCTAGAGGAAGAAAATACCGCCAACAGGCACGCCAGCGAAGCGATCACCAGCAGATCAAGAGCAATAAACGCGATAACGAGCCAGTACCCCCCTCCCAAATCAACGGGCGCTTCTTGCTCATAACCCATCGCCACATACCAGACCACAGCTTTCAGTAGACAGGCTAGCGCCAGCAGAAGCCCAAAGCAAAATAAACAAAGCGCCCCAAATCTCGCAAAGAAGAAACGACCACGAGAGCACGGATAGGTAAGCGAGCTCAAGAAATAACGTCGCTCGAACTCTTTGAAGAACAAAGACTGAGCCATAAGCACTATAACCACTGGCAGCAAAAGGCGAATAACTGACAAACCAACATCCAAACCAACAGATGCAGGCTGACGCCCGCTGAACTCCGACGCCCCCAGACTCGCAGCGAAGACGGCAAGCGCAACCCAAAACACAAGCCAAAAGAAACCATCGCGCAAGAGCACGATGCTCGCAGCATAAAACGCCGAAAAGAAATTAAATATATTCATATAGATACAAGAAAGCCCACTCGACAATCAAATGTCGAATGGGCCAAAGTTTAAATCAATCGAATATGCTTATAGCAAGCTGAGCAATCATTTACTGAACATGAGTGTTCAGGGGACCACCAGCAGCATCACAAGCGGCCGACAGATCCGCTGCAGCAACGCTACCACCGCTGGAGGAGCCGACGAAGGCCTTGCCAAAGTTCCCAGTCTTGAAGGTATCGGTAGTGGCAGTACAGCTAGAGTTGTTCCAAATAGGATCGCCAGTGTTAGGATCAGTCCCGGTCGAAGCGCATGCTACGGTTTCAATCTTACGGCTACCGAACTGATGGCAGGAAGCGACCTTAACTAGATTTTGATCTTTATTACAGGAGTAAGCCAGCACCACGTTTTTGGAAAGCGAGGGTTTAACAGCGTCGCCCAACACTTCGCAATCAGCGGTGGTAATACCGTTTGCAACGTTCAGCACGGCAGCCTGAGCAGAAACACCGAAGCCAAGACCCAATGCAGCCAGAAGCGCCAGTTTCGAAAAAACGTTCATATTCATTCCCCTTATTGCTGAGCCACGGTCATTACGGTGAGCACGTTTTTGGCGTCAGCCTGCGCAGTGGAGTCATTCGTCTTGGCGCGATACTCGTTGAACTGCGGAATGGCGATGGCTGCCAGGATGCCGATGATCGCAACGACGATCATCAGTTCGATCAGGGTGAAACCCTTTTGCTTCTTCAGAGACTTCATGGATTGACTCCTATGTGGTTAAGGTCAGTGACCTGCCAGGTACTTAGCAGGTCGCGTGCCAACTCCGAAAAGCCGCCGTTTCAAGCACATCAGGTCTCGAACCACCCAACCCGCCCGACGAATTCGGCAACATGTGACGAAATTGGTCACCCCGGATAACGGCGCTTGGGCCGAAACGGAATATGGGCTATATAGGCAGGATCAATTCCTGGACCAAGCGCCCGCATCATGAGCGATACCGCCCAACTCACCGGCCTCGCCCGCCAACTGGTCAATGCCAGCCTTCTCGACGAACGCACCGCCAGCCAGGCCTTCGCCCAGGCGCTGCGCAACAAGATTCCCCTGGTCTCCTACCTGGTACAGAACAAGCTGGCCTCCAGCCGTGCCGTGGCCGAGATCGCCGCCGAGCAGTTCGGCGTGCCCTACTTCGATCTCAGCGCCATCGACAAAGAGCATCAGCCGAGAGAGATCATCAGCGAAAAACTGTGCCGCCAGCATCGTGTGCTGCCGCTCTATCGCCGTGGCAACAAGCTGTTCATCGCCCTCTCCGACCCCACCAATCACCAGGCCATCACCGATGTGCAGTTCAGCACCGGTATGAGCACCGAAGCGCTGCTGGTCGAGGACGACAAACTGGGCGACGCGCTGGACAAGTTCTTCGACACCGGCACCAGCGGCATGGAAGACCTGGCCGATGTCGACCTGGATGGTCTCGACGTGGAGGCGGTCAGTGATGAGGCAGACGATGCAGGCGCCGGCGGTGATGCCGACGATGCACCGGTGGTGCGCTTCATCAACAAGATGCTGCTCGACGCCATCAAGGGCGGCTCTTCCGACCTGCACTTCGAGCCTTACGAAAAGGCCTACCGCGTACGCTTTCGTACCGATGGCATGCTGCATGAGGTGGCACGCCCACCCATCCAGCTTGCCAGTCGCCTTTCCGCTCGCCTGAAGGTCATGGCCCAGCTGGACATTTCCGAGCGACGCCGGCCGCAGGACGGCCGGATCAAGATGAAGGTGTCGAAGACCAAGGCCATCGACTTTCGCGTCAACACCCTGCCCACCCTGTGGGGCGAGAAGATCGTGATGCGGATTCTCGACCCCACCAGCGCGCAGATGGGCATTGATGCCCTGGGTTATGAAGAGATACAGAAGGAACTCTACCTGACGGCGCTCAAGCAGCCGCAAGGCATGATCCTGGTGACGGGCCCGACCGGTTCCGGCAAGACGGTATCGCTGTACACCGGCCTGAATATCCTCAACACCCCCGACATCAATATTTCCACGGCCGAAGACCCGGTGGAGATCAACCTGGAAGGCATCAACCAGGTCAACGTCAACCCCAAGCACGGCATGGACTTCTCCCAGGCCCTGCGCGCCTTCCTGCGCCAGGATCCGGACGTGATCATGGTGGGCGAGATCCGCGACCTGGAAACCGCCGAAATCGCCATCAAGGCCGCCCAGACCGGGCACATGGTGATGTCCACCCTGCACACCAACAGCGCCGCGGAAACCCTCACTCGTCTGCGCAACATGGGTGTGCCGGCCTTCAACATCGCCACCTCGGTGAACCTGATCATCGCCCAGCGCCTGGCGCGCAAACTCTGCAGTTGCAAGAAGGAAGTGACGATTCCCCACGATGCCTTGCTGAAAGAAGGCTTTCCCGAAGAAAAGATCGGTTCGTTCAAGCTTTATGCAGCCAACGGCTGTGACAATTGCAAAGGCGGCTATAAAGGAAGGGTGGGGATTTATGAAGTAGTTAAAATCACGCCCGCGCTGCAACGCATTATCATGGAAGAAGGCAACTCCATCGAAATCGCTGAACAGGCGAGGGCCGACGGCTTCAACGATCTCCGTACTTCCGGGCTGCTCAAGGCGATGCATGGCATCACCAGCCTGGAGGAAGTCAACCGCGTGACCAAGGATTAATCCATGGCGGAAAAAGCTCTAAAAACCAGCGTCTTCGCCTGGGAAGGTACCGATAGAAAAGGTGCCAAGATCAAGGGTGAGCTCTCTGGGCAGTCACCTGCGCTGGTCAAGGCGCAACTGCGCAAACAGGGCATCAATCCGCTCAAGGTGCGCAAGAAAGCGATCTCTCTGTTCAGTGCGGGCAAGAAGATCAAGCCGATGGACATCGCCCTGTTCACCCGCCAGATGGCCACCATGATGAAGGCCGGGGTACCGCTTCTGCAGTCCTTCGACATCATCGCCGAGGGTTTCGACAACCCCAACATGCGCAAGCTGATCGACGAGGTCAAACAGGAAGTGGCGGCCGGTAACAGCTTCGCCTCCTCGCTGCGCAAGAAGCCGGAATATTTCGACGACCTGTACTGCAACCTGGTGGACTCGGGCGAGCAATCCGGTGCGCTGGAGACCCTGCTGGATCGGATCGCCACCTACAAGGAAAAGACCGAAGAGCTGAAGGCCAAGATCAAGAAAGCCATGACCTATCCCATCGCGGTAATCGTGGTGGCGCTGATCGTGACGACCATCCTGCTGATCAAGGTGGTGCCGCAGTTCGAAAGCGTGTTCGAAGGCTTCGGCGCCCAGTTGCCGGCCTTCACCATGATGGTGGTCAACATGTCGAGGTGGCTGCAGGAGTGGTGGTTCCTGGTACTGCTGGTTCTCTTCGGCTCCATCTATACCTTCAGCCAGACCTACAAGCGCTCGGAGAAGTTTCGCGACTCGCTGGACAGGGCACTGCTCAAGGCCCCGATCGTAGGGGACATTCTCTACAAGGCCGTGGTCGCGCGTTTCGCGCGCACACTGGCCACCACCTTCGCAGCAGGCGTGCCGCTGGTGGATGCGCTGGACTCGGTTTCCGGTGCAACCGGCAACGTGGTGTTTCGCCACGCGGTCAACCGGATCAAGACGGACGTGTCCGCCGGCTCCCAGCTCAACTTCTCCATGCGCAACACCGGCATCTTCCCCACCATGGCCGTACAGATGACCGCCATCGGTGAAGAGGCGGGTTCGCTCGATGAGATGCTGGACAAGACCGCAAGCTACTACGAGGCGGAAGTGGACAACGCGGTGGACAACCTGACCACCCTGATGGAACCGCTCATCATGTCGGTGCTGGGCGTTCTGGTTGGCGGCCTGATCATTGCGATGTACCTGCCAATCTTCCAACTCGGCGCGGTGGTCGGCTAAAACGATGGTGTTCGATTTTATGGCCGACAACCTGTCGGCCTTCGTTTTTCTCTGCGTCATCTTTGGCTTGCTGATCGGCAGCTTCCTCAACGTGGTGGTCTATCGCCTGCCATTGATGCTGCAGCGTGACTGGCAGAGCCAGGCCCGTGAGGTGCTGGAGTTGCCGCCCGCACCACCGGCAGAAACCTTCAACCTGCTGCTGCCCAACTCCTCGTGCCCCTGCTGCGGCCATGAGATTCGTCCCTGGGAAAACGTTCCGGTCGTCAGCTACCTGTTCCTGCGCGGCAAGTGTTCGAGCTGCAAGACGCCGATCAGCAAACGCTACCCCCTGGTGGAACTGGCCTGCGGCGTGCTTTCCGGCTACGTTGCCTGGCACTTCGGCTTCACCTGGCAGGCCGGTGCGATACTGGTGCTGAGCTGGGGTCTGCTGGCGATGAGCCTGATCGATGCCGATCACCAGATCCTGCCGGACGCACTGGTGCTGCCATTGTTGTGGCTGGGCCTGATCGTCAACCACTTCGGCCTGTTCACCAGCCTGGAAGATGCTCTGTGGGGAGCAATTGCCGGCTACCTGAGCCTGTGGTCGGTGTACTGGCTGTTCAAGCTGATCACCGGCAAGGAAGGCATGGGCTATGGCGATTTCAAGTTGCTGGCCATGCTTGGCGCCTGGGGGGGCTGGCAGGTTCTGCCGCTGACCATCCTGCTGTCGTCCCTGGTCGGCGCCGTGCTTGGGGTGATTATGCTGCGCCTGCGCGGCAGCGACACCAGCACGCCCATCCCCTTTGGCCCCTACCTGGCCATCGCCGGCTGGATCGCCCTGCTGTGGGGCGACGTGATTACCGGCAACTACCTGAAGTTCGCCGGGTTCTGAACCTAGCACCCCGTCACTCCCGCGAAGGCGGGAGCCCAGATGCCCGCATGCGCGCTACGCCTGGCGCGGGATGGCCATCAATGACTTTTTCAGGGTTCCCCTGGCTGGATCCCCGCCTTCGCGGGGATGACGGATGTTCGCATCGTCAAGCGATCCCCCCTACAATCGCGACCTTGAGCAACAACGAGACCGCATTGGCGTGATGAAACCCTGGATACTCGGCCTGACGGGCGGCATTGGCAGCGGCAAGAGCGCGGTGGCGCAAGGCTTTATCGAGCGTGGCGTGCATGTGGTGGATGCCGATCATGCGGCTCGCTGGGTCGTCGAACCCGGGCGGCCGGCGCTGGCCAGGATCGCCGAGCATTTCGGCGAGACGGTGTTGCAGGCCGATGGTCAGCTCGACCGCGCAGCCCTGCGCCAGTTGATCTTTGCCGATCCCGAGCAGCGCCGCTGGCTGGAAAGCCTGCTGCATCCACTGATTGGCCAGGAGATCGTCCAGGTCCTGGCGCGCGCAGAGTCACCTTATGCCATTCTGGTCTCGCCGCTGTTGATCGAATCCGGCCAGTACCGCATGGCCCAGCGCGTACTGGTGGTCGATACGCCGGCACAGTTACAGCTAGAGCGCACCGTCGCTCGCGACCAGAATTCCGAAGAGCAGGTACGCGCCATCATGCTGGCACAGACCGACCGCGAAGAACGCTTGCGTCATGCGCACGATGTGCTGGTCAACGATCGCGATATGGCCTGGCTTGATGCAGAGGTCGAACGCCTGCACAACTTCTACCTGACCCTGCGCGGAGGCCAGCCATGACCACGATCGTTCAATGCCCCACCTGTGGCGCACCCGTCGAATGGAAGGTGGAAAACACCTATCGCCCCTTCTGCTGCGAGCGCTGCAAACTGATTGACCTGGGCGCCTGGGCCGCCGAGGAACATGCCATCCCCGGCAATGACCTGGAAGACGAGCTGTTCAGCGGCGATCTGCCGACGCGGCCGCATTGACGAGCAATCGCGGCTGAAGCCGCTCCTACAGCACGAGAATAAGCAATGCGCGGCGACTCGTGCGCAGCCCCACACCCACCTGGCGTTCTCAGGGCCGCATGAAGGCGTAGTCGCGATCCTCGTCGAGATTGTCGGCGAGAAATTGCAGTTCGTGCGCCAGCTCACGAAGTTCTCGCCGCTGCCTGTTCTGCTCGACCACTTCGGCCAGCAATGCACGCAAGGCCATCAGTGAATCGAAACCCTGTTCTGCGGCACGGTGCAGATCAGCCTGCACGGCAGCTCTGGCCCATTGATGAACGCTCATGCCGATACCCTCCGAGTTTTGCCTCAGCTTGCCGTCAGTCAGCTACCCGGACTTGATCCGGATCAAATCTCGCAACGCCATTCAGCGGGCAGATAAAGGGTCATTCACTCGTTGCGGTCGGTCTCTTTCCAGGGCGCCTGGAGGTATCGGCTGCGATTGAAGGTCTCCAGCCAGTCCGGATAGAACACCACCAGAGCGGTGACCACCGTGCCGTTGATGAAGGCTTCGGGAAACATCACCAGCCACAGGTAGCCGGCGAAGTCGTCCAGCCAGGGCGGCATGGGAAACAGGCCGTCCATCCACAGCAATCCGAGGCCGCCGAGCAGAGTCAGCAAAGTGGCCAGCGCGGCCGGGAAGAAACCACAGAAAAAGATGTAAACGAACAGGTTGCGCGGCTGCGCACGCTCGACGCGAAGCGCACACAACTCGGTAACCAGCACCGGGATCAGCACCAGCAACACACCATTGACCCCGAGCGCGGCCAGATCCAGGCGCCCCATGGCCAGCAGACCGAACTGTGCCGCCAGCCCAGCCAGCACCGCCAGCGGCCAGTCCAGCAGCAGGGTAACCGCCGTCATGCCGATGAAGTGATAGGACAGCCCCGAGTCGAAGTCACGGCGCACCAGCCAGAGCAGGAACAACGCCAGCATGGTGCCGAACAGCAGGTGCTGGCGGCGCAGGTCACTGAACAGCTCCAGCCACGGCGCTCGCATCACCGCCCAGAGCAGCGCCAGCCCATAGATCAGCCAGCCGGCGAACAAGGTGCCGAATGTCAGCAGGTTGGAAGCGATCATGCGTACACACCCTTTCCTTCGTTCACGCCCTCATGCCGCGCAGTCTACACCGCCACTTGCCGCGCCAGGGCCATCAGGCTCGGGGATTTCCCGTCATGCAGGCCACGCGCAAGGGAAATACCGTTCACCTGAAAGCTGCGCAAGCCGATGCGTACTCTGGTCGGATCCAGTACGCGCCCACATGCCCGGCGCTGGCATGCCGACCGACGCTGCGGCTAAGCTTGGCACATGGACGACTCCGATTATCTGCGCCTACTCACGCACCAGGCCGAACAGGCCAACGCCTTTCTCTCCAACGCGAAGAAATGGGAGCGCGAGCGCTGGGTCTGCCAGCGCCTGCTGCAGGCGTTGAACGTGCGTCATCATGCCGACGATTTCACCTCCAGCGGTCAGGAACCGCCGGACGTGCTGTTTCGCGACGCCAATTTCGAAGTGTTCTTCGTCCTCGACGAGGGGCGCCGCCTCAACGACGAGTGGCGTGCGGAACTCGAACGCCGCCGCAGCGCCTTTTCCCTCAGCCAACTGGTCAGGCGCGAAGCGCGCCCCAAACGCATTCCGGCCAGCGAGATGCAGGCACGCCTGGGCCCGACCCTGCGCAAGAAAGCGCATAACTACCGCGAACGCGGTATAGACGTCGGCGAACTCGACCTGATCGCGTTCGTCAGCCTCAAGCGTGCGGTACTGGACTGCAACAGCCATTTTCCGCCCCCCACCGAATACCTGCGCCAGGGCTGGCGTTCGCTGTCGCTGGTCGGCCCACGCTTCGCCCGCGTGCTGTTCGCCCACCCCGACGCGCCGGACTTCCTGCGCCAGAAGCCTGCTGTTCGACATCGGTATCGGCCTGTGAGCCCGCTGCAACAGCTGCTGGCCGAGGTGCCGCAGATCGGCCAGGTACGCTGGATCGGCGTACGCCCGCAATCGCGCGCGGCCATGCTCGAAGTCGACGCCGTCGAGGCCCGCCACGAGGCCGGGCTGACCGGCGACCACAGCCGCCCCGGCCCGCGCAATGCACGACAGGTCACGCTGATTCAGTGGGAACATCTGGCAGTCGCCGCCGCCCTGCTCGGTCGTGAGTCCCCGCTGCACCCCAGCGAGCTGCGACGCAACATTGCGGTGGCCGGAATCAACCTGTTCAGCCTCAAGGGGCGACGCTTTCGCATCGGCCAGGCGCTGCTGGAGACCACCGGCTGGTGCCAGCCCTGCGCCCGCCTCGAAGAACGCCTGGGCCCTGGCACCTTCCAGGCCATGCGCGGGCACGGCGGCATCACCGCGCGGGTGATCCGGGGCGGCATCATTCGCCTGGACGACACGGTGCAGGTCGAGCCACTGGATAACGCGGCCATTGCGCCCGCCTGGCAAGCTCGCCAAGGCGGGCAGGCAGGCCTAGAATAGTTGCATTCAAGCAGAGGCCTACCGATGACCAGCCGCCTGAGCCCCGAAGATCAGCAGAAAGTCGACCAGTACCTGAGCGCCCCGCAGCATCAGGTCGAGCGCCAACCCTTTCGCGTCTGGCGCCTGTTGGCGGTCGTACTGGTGATCGTCATCGGCCTTGGTCTGCTGAGCCGCTTTCTGAGTCGACTGGTGCTATGAGCTGCCTCGCGCTCGCCCGGTCGCACTCACCACGCCTTTTTCAAAGCCTTGTGAGCATCATCCATGTCCCATCGCATCGTGATTGTCGGCGGCGGCGCCGGCGGTTTGGAACTGGCTACCCGTCTGGGTAGAAAACTGGGCAAGAGCGGCGCAGCCCGGGTCATCCTGGTGGACGCCAACCTCACCCATATCTGGAAGCCCCTGCTGCACGAAGTGGCCGCTGGCTCGCTGAACTCCTCGGAAGACGAACTGAACTACGTGGCCCAGGCCAAGTGGAATCATTTCGAATTCCAGCTCGGGCGCATGTCCGGTCTAGACCGTGCAGGCAAGAGCATCACCCTCGCGCCCACTCTGGACGACGACGGCCAGGTGCTGATGCCCGAGCGCCGCATCGCCTACGACAGCCTGGTGATTGCCGTCGGCAGTACCACCAACGATTTCGGCACACCGGGCGCTGCCGAGCACTGCATCTTCCTCGATACTCGCGAGCAGGCCGAACGCTTCCACCGACGCATGCTCAGCCATTACCTGCGCGCGCACGCCAACGAGCACGAGCAGGGTACGCAGATCGACATCGCCATCGTCGGCGCGGGCGCCACGGGCGTGGAGCTGGCCGCCGAACTGCATCACGCAGCGCAGCAACTGGCCGCTTACGGCCTGAACCGCATCCGCCCGGAAGACATGCGCATCACCCTGATCGAGGCGGGCCCGCGCGTGCTGCCGGCGCTGCCGGAACGCATCGCCCGCCCGGTGCACCAGACGCTGGAGAAACTCGGCGTCACCGTGCTGACCGGTGCAGCCGTCAGCGAGGTCACTGCCGATGGCCTGAAGACCGCCGACGGCAACGTCATCCCGGCCAGCCTCAAGGTCTGGGCCGCCGGCATCCGCGCCCCTGGTTTCCTCAAGGATCTGGACGGACTGGAGAGCAACCGCATCAATCAGCTACAGGTTCGCCCGACTCTGCAAACCACCCTGGATGACGATATCTTCGCCTTCGGCGACTGCGCGGCCTGCCCCCAGCCCGGCACCGACGGACGCAACGTGCCACCGCGCGCCCAGGCCGCTCACCAGCAGGCGTCCCTGCTGACCCGGTCGCTGCGCCTGAAGATCACCGGTCAGCCACTGCCGGAATATCGTTATCGCGACTACGGTTCGCTGATCTCGCTGTCGAGCTTTTCCGCTGTGGGCAACCTGATGGGTAACCTCACCGGCAGCGTCATGCTCGAAGGCTGGCTGGCGCGGGTGTTCTACGTATCGCTTTACCGCATGCACCAGATGGCGCTGTATGGCGTCCCACGCACCCTGCTGCTGATGCTCAGCGATCGCATCGGCCGCAGCACCGAGCCGCGCCTCAAACTGCACTGAAGCTGTCTATACTGGGGCACGGATGCCCCTCATGATCGCGAGCGCCCTGCTCGACGACATCTGCCCCTTCGAGGCTCAGCGCATGGATACGCAATGACCCAGCAACGCCCGCCGCCCAACCGAATCGCTCGTTCGGCAACTGCCTGACACCTCCACTTCAGAATCCGCCTGCACCGGAGCATCGCCGATGCACCCAAGCGACACGTCTGCCACCAAACCCTCCGCTCCGGCATTGCTGCTGGCCGCAACCGGGGTGGTATACGGCGACATCGGCACCAGCCCGCTCTATACCCTGAAGGAAGTCTTCAGCTACGGCGTGGCCCCCAACCACGAAGGTGTGCTGGGCATTCTCTCGCTGATCATCTGGTCGTTGATCTGGGTGGTATCGATCAAGTACGTGCTGTTCATCCTGCGTGCCGATAACGACGGCGAGGGTGGTGTCATGGCTCTGACCACGCTGGCGCAACGTGCCGCGCGCAACCACCCACGCCTGCGCAAGGCACTGCTGCTGATCGGCCTGTTCGGTGCTGCACTGTTCTTCGGAGACAGCATGATCACTCCGGCGATTTCGGTGCTCTCGGCCGTCGAGGGCCTGCAGATCGCCTTCGATGGCATCGAGCACTGGGTCGTGCCCGTGGCGCTGGTGATCCTGGTCAGTCTGTTCCTGATCCAGAAGCACGGCACCGCACGTCTCGGCACGCTGTTCGGGCCGATCATGTTGCTGTGGTTCAGTGTTCTTGCCCTGCTGGGCATCCATGGCATCAGCCAGTATCCCGAAGTGCTCAAGGCGCTGAATCCTTACTGGTGCATCCATTTCTTCATCGCCCACCCAGGCATCGGCGTCGCCATTCTCGGTGCCGTGGTGCTGGCCCTGACCGGCGCCGAGGCGCTGTACGCCGACATGGGCCACTTCGGCCGCAAGCCGATCGCCCGTGCCTGGTTCTTTCTGGTGCTCCCGGGCCTTCTGCTGAACTACCTGGGTCAGGGCGCACTGATCCTCGCCAACCCGGCCGCCGTGCACAATCCGTTCTACCTGCTGACACCGGGCTGGGCGCTCCTGCCGATGGTCGCGCTGTCCACCCTGGCCACGGTGATCGCCTCCCAGGCGGTGATTTCCGGTGCATTCTCACTGAGCCACCAGGCGATCCAGCTGGGTTACATCCCGCGCATGTTCATCCAGCACACCTCCGACACCGAGCAGGGGCAGATCTACATCGGCACGGTGAACTGGATGCTGATGATCGGCGTCGTGCTGCTGGTGCTCGGTTTCGGCTCATCCAGCGCCCTGGCCTCGGCCTACGGCGTGGCCGTGACCGGCACCATGCTGATCACCACGCTGCTCGCCGCCGCCGTCATGCTGCTGCTGTGGAAACTGCCCAAATGGCTGTCCCTGCCGATTCTTGGCGGTTTTCTGCTGGTCGACAGCCTGTTCTTCGTCGCCAACCTGCCCAAGGTTCTGGCAGGAGGCGCCTTCCCGCTGGTGGCCGGCATCGTTCTGTTCGTGCTGATGACCACCTGGAAACGCGGCAAGGAGATCGTTGTCGAGCGTCTGGGCGAGAACGCCTTGCCACTGAGCGTGTTCAGCGACAGCATCCGTCGCCAGCCACCGCATCGAGTCAGGGGCACAGCGGTATTTCTCACCGCCCGTACCGACGCGGTGCCGCATGCCCTGCTGCACAACCTGCTGCACAATCAGGTGCTGCACGAGAAAGTGGTGCTATTGACCGTGGTCAGCGAAGACACGCCGCGCGTCGCACTGAGCAGGCGCGTGGAAGTGCAGGAACACGGTGAAGGCTTCTATCGGGTGCTGCTGCATTTCGGCTTCGTCGAGCGCCCCGACGTACCGGAGGCTCTGAGCCAATGCCATGTGCAGGGGCTGAGTTTCGAACCGATGCACACGACCTACTTCCTCAGCCGGGAGACAGTGGTCTCGACGCGACGCATCGGCATGGCACGCTGGCGAGAGCTGTTGTTCTCCTTCATGCTGAAGAACGCCAACAGCAGCCTGCGCTTCTTCAATCTGCCGCTGAACCGGGTGATCGAACTGGGCACTCAGGTGGAAATCTGAAGCGCAGAAACGACGAAGCCCGCACATGGCGGGCTTCGTCGTTGATGGTGGTGGGTCGTGTAGGATTCGAACCTACGACCAATTGGTTAAAAGCCAACTGCTCTACCAACTGAGCTAACGACCCAAAAATGGTCGGGGTAGGGGGATTCGAACTCCCGACATCTTGCTCCCAAAGCAAGCGCGCTACCGGACTGCGCTATACCCCGTCTGGAAGTTGGCTCCGCGACCTGGACTCGAACCAGGGACCCAATGATTAACAGTCATTTGCTCTACCGACTGAGCTATCGCGGAACTTCGGTCTTCCATCTCTGTTGCGTTTCGGCTTTTTGCTTTCCCGCTTCAGAGGCGCGCCATTTTACGTCGCAAAACTTCCCTGTCAACCCCTGCAAACTGCTTTTACGACAATGCTTTGCAGCGCGAGCATGGACTACTATATGTTTCATCGCACAGCGGCATGATGCAGGACGCGCCATCGCCGACGCCGCCAGCCAGGACAGTCCATGAGTAGCCAGGACAAGCCCCCCATTCATCCGAAGGTGGTCAGCCTCGCCAGCCGGGGTATCCAGCCGCGCTTCAGCGACCTGGTGCAGGCCTGTCGCAAGCTGGTGATGAATCGCCTTGCAGAACATCTGAGCGGCGTCTTCGGCCAGGTCGACGACACCCTGTTCGAGTGCGCGGAAAAAGCCGAGAACAACAAGGTGCAGACCCTGTTCTTCGACAGCATGCGCGAAATTCGTCGCCAGCGTCCGCAAATCGAGCGCAGCTACCACCAGACGATCGCCAGCAACTTCTCCGACTTCCTCGACGGCAAGCTACAAAACCAGGCTCAGGCCGAACTCGACCCGGAACAACTGGCGCTGGTGAAGAACGAGGATTACGAAGAGACCCTGCAAGTCACCAACATGGTCAGCCGGGTCAAGGCCCGCTGCACCCAGCCGCTGTTCGCCCTGGAGCAACGCCTGGCCCTGCTCAACAATGGCCAGAAGCTCGGCGAAGACAGCAACCCCTTCGGCCCGCAGGCCATCGCCCAGGCCTTTCGCGATGCGCTGGCGCCCTGCCCGTTCCCGCTGCAGATCAAGACCATCCTGTACATGCTCTTCGATCGCCACGTGATGCAGAGCCTGGACTCGCTCTATGGCGCACTCAACCAGCGCCTGATCGATGCCGGCGTCCTGCCCAATCTCAAGTACAGCGCGCAGGTCAATCCAGGCGTCAATCGTCCGCAGCCGCCCAGAGCAGAGCCCGTGACCACTCAGACACCTGGCCATGGCCAGGCTCAGAGCCCTGGCCAGCCAGCCGGGGAACTGCCCCTGCTCGATCTGGATCTCAGTGCACCGCCGCCGAGCGATCCACGCGCCTTGTTCAGCGGCCTGTCCAGCCTGCTCGACGAGCACCGCCAGAGCCACCCGGACACCCCGCTACTGGGCGGCACGCGCAGCATCGTCAGCTTCTCGCCGCGCGAGGCCAGCCGCACCTACAGCGCCAGCGAGCTGCTGTCGGCGCTCAACCGCATGCAACAGCAATCGGCGCACGAGCTGGCCCAGCGCCTGCACAAACCGCAGGCCGTGGAAGGCCTCAAGGCCGACCTGCAACAACAGCTGGAATCGCACAGCAGCCTGCCTGGCGACAGCAAGGTGTCCGATCAGGAAGCCGATGTGATCGATCTGGTCGGCATGCTGTTCGACTTCATCCTCGACGACGAGAACCTGCCGGACAGTTGCAAGACGGCGCTGTCGCACCTGCACACGCCCTATCTGAAGATCGCCCTGCTGGACAAGGCGCTGTTCACCCAGCACCACCACCCTGCCCGCCGCCTGCTCAACACCATGGCCCAGGCCGGTGTGCTGTACGGCAATGAAGGCGACGAACGCGGTCTGCTGGCGAAGATGCAGTGGGTGGTGGAACGGGTGATCCATGGTTTCACCGGTGATCAGGGGCTGTTCGACGGCCTGATCGATGAATTCAACGAGTACGTCGATACCCTGCGCCACAAGGTGGAACTGCGCGAACGCCGTGCGGTGGAAGCCGCCAAAGGTCGTGACCGCCTGCTGGGCGCTCGCGAGCAGGCGCTGGAAGTGATCCGGCACTGCGTGGATCAACGCGACCTGCCGTTGATCATCCGCAACTTTCTCGAGCTGACCTGGGCCGACGTGCTGGTCTTCGTCCTGTTGCGCCATGGCGACGCCAGCAAGGAGTGGCGGCGCCACTGCGAAGTCGCCGAACAACTGGCGTGGAGCGGCACACCGCTCGACGAACAGGACAAGCAGCGCCTGCAGGAGCTGCGCGTGCCCATGCTCAGTGACCTGCGCAAGGGCCTGGAACTACTCGGCGGCTACCACGAGGACGGCATTCGCCGCCTGCTGCAGGACCTGGTCGCCTGCCAGCATGCCGTGCAGGCCAAGCAGCCACAGCTGGCGGCCCAACTCAAACCGACCCTGCCGGAAAGCCCACTGGGCGCCATGCTCGGCGAAGATGCCGATCTGGCACGCCAGGCGCCACCGCGCACCAAACTCTCTAGCCGTGCTCAGGCGCTGGCCAGGGAACTGGCCAACGTCGAATTCGGCACCTGGTTCGAATTCGTCGAAGGTAGCCAGAGCCGCGTACTCAAGCTTTCCTGGTTCAGCCCCACCACCCACAACTACATGTTCGTCGACAACAGCGGCCAGCGCGTGGCGATCAAGCCGCTGACCCTGCTGGCCAGCGAAATGGAACAGGGGCTGGCTCGAATCGTCACTCCCGAACGCGCGACTCCGCTGATGGATCGCGCGCTGACCGCCATCTACCGTGTGCTGCAGCGCTTCACCGGGCGCACAGCCGAACCCCGCTGAGGAATTTCCATGGAAGAGCGTCGCCAACACAGCCGCCATGGCACCGAGATGCAGCTGGAGGTCTTCGACCTGAACAGCGGGCAACGCCTGGGCCGCATCGTCGACTTGTCGGCCGATGGTTTCATGCTGTTCAGCGATGCTCCGCAGACACCCGATGCCGTACTGCAATGCCGCCTGGTAGGCACCTCGGGCAGCGATGCGGTTCAGGAGGTACGCCTGGGCGCCGACTGCCTGTGGAGCCGTCCTGGTGCCGATGGCCAGCACTGCTGGGCAGGCTTTCACATCATCGACCTGGCCGAAGACCAGGCCGCAGCGCTGGACGACCTGCTGGCGAAGCTCTGAGAACGTTGGGTACGCCGGGCGCACCTACATTCCGCGCAACACGGCGCACCCTACGAAACGGGCCCCGCAGGCTGACGTCGTTGCCATGCTGAAACGAAAAACGGAGCCCGAAGGCTCCGTTTTTTCATCTGCAGAACGCTTATTGCGCCAGCTTCTTGTAACGCACGCGGTGCGGCTGCGCGGCGGCGTCGCCCAGGCGTTTCTTGCGGTCGGCTTCGAACTCGGTGTAGTTGCCTTCGAAGAAGTTGACCTTGCCATCGTCCTCGTAGGAGAGGATGTGTGTGGCGATACGGTCGAGGAACCAGCGATCGTGGGAAATCACGATGGCGGCACCAGGGAAGTCCAGCAGCGCTTCTTCCAGCGCACGCAGGGTTTCCACGTCGAGGTCGTTGGACGGTTCGTCGAGCAGCAGCACGTTGCCGCCCTGCTTCAGGGTCAGCGCCATGTGCAGGCGACCGCGCTCACCACCGGAGAGATCCTTGACGAACTTCTGCTGGTCGGCGCCCTTGAAGTTGAAGCGACCGACGTAGCCACGCGACGGCACCTCGTAGTTGCCGACCTTGATCATGTCGAAACCATCGGAGATCTGCTCCCAGACGGTCTTGTTGCCTTCGAGCATGTCACGGCTCTGATCGACGCTGGCGATCTGTACGGTTTCACCGATCTCGATGGTGCCGGAATCCGGCTGCTCCTTGCCGGTGATCATGCGCAGCAAGGTCGACTTGCCCGCACCGTTGCCGCCGATCACGCCGACGATGGCGCCTTTCGGGATGCTGAAGGACAGGTCATCGATCAGGACGCGATCACCGAACGACTTCGACACGTTGTGGAAGTCGATGACCTTGTCACCCAGACGCGGGCCGGCCGGGATGTAGATCTCGTTGGTCTCGCTGCGCTTCTGGAACTCCTGCGACTGCATTTCCTCGAAACGCTGCAGACGCGCCTTGGACTTGGCCTGACGCGCCTTGGCGCCCTGGCGCACCCACTCGAGTTCAGCCTTCATGGCCTTGGCGTGCGACGCCTCGGCCTTGGCTTCCTGGGCCAGGCGGTTGGCCTTGGATTCCAGCCAGCCGGAGTAATTGCCCTCGTAGGGAATACCATGACCACGGTCGAGCTCGAGAATCCAGCCGGCGACATTGTCGAGGAAGTAACGGTCGTGGGTGATGGCCACCACGGTGCCGGGGAAATCGTGCAGGAAGCGCTCCAGCCAGGCTACCGAGTCGGCGTCCAGGTGGTTGGTCGGTTCGTCCAGCAGCAGCATGTCGGGAGCCGACAGCAGCAGGCGGCACAGCGCCACGCGGCGCTTCTCGCCACCGGACAGGTGCTCGATCTTGGCATCCCAGGCAGGCAGGCGCAGCGCATCGGCGGCGACGTCCAGCTGGCGCTCCAGGTTGTGGCCATCGGCGGCCTGCAGGATGGCTTCCAGCTTGGCCTGCTCGGCAGCCAGGGCGTCGAAGTCGGCGTCCGGTTCGGCGTAGGCGGCATACACTTCATCGAGACGGGCCTGAGCCTGCTTGATCTCGCCTACGGCCTCTTCGACGATGTCACGCACGGTCTTGTTCGGGTCGAGCTGCGGCTCCTGCGGCAGGTAGCCGACCTTGATTCCCGGCATCGGACGCGCTTCGCCGTCGATCTCGGTATCGACACCAGCCATGATGCGCAGCAAGGTCGACTTACCGGCACCGTTGAGACCCAGCACACCGATCTTGGCGCCTGGGAAGAACGACAGGGAGATGTCCTTGAGGATTTCACGCTTCGGCGGGACAACCTTGCTGACCCGATGCATGCTGTAGACGTACTGAGCCATGGATAACCTGACTTGAGAGAATTGGGAGCTGGAAACGGCGCGCCATGCAGGCCGTGTGAAAACATGTCGAATCCGCCAGGTCGCAGCGTGCTCGACTCGCTCGATGCCAGCGAACAGGCAAGAACGGATTCGCCCCGACAGGGCACGTCGCTTTCACACCTCCTGCGCGTACGCAATGTGCAGAGACCTTAGCCCCTGCGAAGGCGAACGCCAAGTATCGCGCGGACAGATCACGCGCGGGCGCAAAGCTACCGGAATGTACGGTACAGGGCAAACCTACGCTCGTCGGCACGGCTGGCACTTGGCCACATTTGCAGGCATGCTAGCCGACCCGCACGAGCACAGGCCTGCTCATGCGCTCTTGAATCCGTTCACCACCTTGTCAGTTGCACATGAGCATCCGACGCAGCATCGCCGAGGCGCAGCAGGTCGTGAACAGGTTCCCGGTCGATCCGCATCCGTAGTAGCTGCAGGTTCATAAAACGTGTCGAGCCCCCCATCACTGCCTTCACTACCATCGGGTGAGTCGCACACGCCAGGCCGCCGTGAATTGCTTCGCCGCTCTCTGGTGGTGCTGGTGCTGGCGATACTGGGATTGCTGGCCTGGCAACTGACGCAGGAGTACCGTCAGTTGCTGAACAACCAGAAGCAGCTCAATCGCAGCTATGGCGAACAACTGGCCAAACACCTGAGCCTGAACATGCGCCTCAAGGCACAGGCTGGCCAGGCGATGCTGCTGGAAGCCCGACGCGCCGACGGCGGGCAGGCCGAACTGATCCCGGCGCTGCGCAGCCTTTTTCCGACACTGAGCAGCCTGACCTGGCTCGACGAACATGGGCAGTTGCTCAGTGATACCGCCAGCGAACCCCAGGATCTGACCTTCATCCGCAGCCTGCAGCAACGCAACACTGCGGCGGCCTATCACTTCTCCTTCAGCGCCCATGATGGCGGCGTGCTTTATCTGCTACTGCGCCAGAGCGACGGCAGCCACCAGGTCTTGCGCATGCGGGCCAGTGCATTGCTGGCCTGGCTGCGCGAACAGCACCAGAGCGAATACCGCTGGCTGCTGGAGGACATGCAGAGTCAGCGCGTGATCGCCCGTGCCGACGACCTGCCTCAGGCCGGCCGGATCGTCGCCCCGGTCACCGCTGCGGAACAGGCGCAGAGCCTGTACCTGATTCCGCTCGAAGGCAGCGATTGGCAGTTGCGCTCGCTCTTCGACGCCAACAGTGCCAGCAGCGAGCTGATGCCACGCCTGGCCGGCAAGTTCCTGTTGTTCGTCCTGTGCAGTCTGCTGGCCTTGCTCGCCCTGCATGGCCTGCAACGCGAGCAACGCCGGCTGCATCGCCTGAACAACGAATCACGGCGCTCTCTGCGGCAGGCGGCCAGCGCCCTTGGCGCGGTAGAAGAACGCATCCTGGTGACCCAGGCCGACGGCAAGCTGCGCTACCTCAATCCGCAGGCAGAAGCCCTGTTCGGCGTCACCAGCCAGGCGGCCTGGGATCGTCACCTGCTCGAATTGCTGCCCGATCTCGACCCACTGCTGCTGAACAGTCCACAGCCGGTCAACGACCTCGGCCCGGAGCTGGTGCGCGTGCAGCAGGATGGCCGGGCGCGTCTGTTCGCCGTCACCCGCAGCGACATCAGTGAAGTCGGCCGCCAGGCCGGGTACGTGTGGGTACTGCGCGACGTGACCGACGAACAGCAGGCCATGCGCGTTTTGCAGGAAACCCGCCGCCGCTACCAGGACATCTTCGAAGGCACCGGTGTGGCCCTGTGCGTGCTCGACCTGTCCGGCCTGCGCAGCCTGCTGCTGCAATACAAGCTGCGCGATGCCGCAGGCCTTGGGCGCTGGCTGGAGGCCGACGCCAGCCATCATGATCTGCTGATGGAGCAGATGCGTGTCACCGAGGCCAACCAGGTCGCCCTGAATCTGCTTGGCGTGAAGTCCACCGACCAGGCCTGGCAGCAACTGATCGACAATGGCCCGATACAGCCTGACGACCTGCGTTACCGCCTGGCCGTCGCCGTGGTGGAAGGGCCCAACCTGGTGGAGCTGGAGACCCAGCTGGTCACCGCACAGGGCTTGCAGCGCCACGTCTGGCTGGTGCTGCGCCTGCCGGAGATGATCCAGGACTATCAGGCAGTCACCCTGAGCATCAGCGACATCACCAGCCGCAAGCGCATCGAGCTGTCGCTGATCGAACGTGAACGCTTCTGGTCGGAGGTGGTGCGCTCGGTGCCGGATCTGCTCTACGTGCACGACATGCAGAACCGACGGGTACTGTTCAGCAACCACAGCCTCGGCCTGCAACTGGGCTACAGCAAGACCGAGCTCAAGGCGATGCACGAGGACTTCTGGGAGCATGTGCTGCATCCGGACGACAGCGAGTACTACTGGCGCATCCGCAATCTGCAGAAAGTGGTCGGTGACGGCCTGCTGCTGGAGTCGGTGCTGCGCTGGCGTCACCGCGACGGGCAATGGCGCTGGTTCAGCATTCGCGAACAGGCCCTGGCACGCGACGAGCGCGGTCGGGTCAGCCGCCTGATCGGCGTGGCCAAGGACATCACCGAGCAGATCGAACGCAACCAGTCGTTGCGCGACAGCGAGCAGCGCTACCGCCTGCTGGCCGAGAGCATCAGCGACGTGATCTTCTCCACCGACTGCAGCCTGGCCCTCAATTACGTCAGCCCGTCGATAGAGCCGGTACTCGGCTACTCCGTGGACTGGGTCATGGCCAACAGCTTCTACAGCCTGGCGGCCAACCCGCAGCAACTGCTCGGTCTCAACCTGCTGATCGAGCGCATCCGCGACTCACTGGACGAACGCGACCGTCTGGAACGCCTGCGCGAAGAGCTGCCGGATCAGTTGTTCGTCTTCGACTGCCTGCGCGCCGACGGCCACAAGATTCCGGTGGAGCTGCGCCTGGTGCTGATGTGGGACGAGAACGGCCGCTTCGAAGGCATTCTCGGCGTGGGCCGCGACATCAGCCAGCAGCGCCGTGCGGAGAAAGACCTGCGCATGGCGGCGACAGTATTCGAGCATTCCACCGCGGCGATTCTGGTCACTGACCCGGCCGGCTACATCGTCCAGGTCAACAAGGCCTTCAGCCGGGTCAGCGGCTATTCGGCCGGGCAGGTACTCGACCAGTTGCCCGGCATGCTCACCGCCGACCGCCAGCAGGCCAGCCACCTGCAATACATCCTCGGCCAGCTCAACCAGCGCGGCAGTTGGGAAGGAGAGGTCTGGCTCAAGCGCAAGGGCGGAGAAAACTTCCCGGCCTGGGTCGGCATTACCGCCGTGCATGACGAAGAAGGCGACCTGGTCAGCTACGTGTGCTTCTTCAGCGACATCAGCGAGCGCAAGGCCAGCGAGCAGCGCATCCACCGCCTGGCCTACTACGACGCCCTGACCCACCTGCCCAACCGCACCCTGTTCCAGGATCGCCTGCACAGCGCCTTGCAGCATGCGGATCGGCATGACGAATGGGTCGTGCTGATGTTCCTCGACCTCGACCGTTTCAAGCCGATCAACGACTCGCTCGGCCACGCGGCCGGCGACCGCATGCTCAAGGACGTGGCCGTGCGCCTGTCGGCCTGCGTCGACGGCGACGACACCGTGGCCCGCATGGGCGGCGACGAGTTCACCCTGCTGCTGCAACCGCGTGCGACCCGTGAAGGCTCGCTGAATCGCGCCATTCATGTGGCCGAACAGATTCTCTCCAGCCTGGCCCGCCCCTTCGTCCTCGAAGGTCGCGAGTTCTTCGTCACCGCCAGCATCGGCATCGCCCTCGCCCCGCAGGACGGCGAGGAACTGAGCCAGTTGATGAAGAACGCCGACACCGCCATGTATCACGCCAAGGAGCGCGGCAAGAACAACTTCCAGTTCTATCAGGCGGACATGAACGCCAGCGCCCTGGAACGCCTGGAACTGGAGAGCGACCTGCGCCACGCCCAGGAGCAGGGGCAGTTCGTGCTCTATTACCAGCCACAGTTTTCCGGCGATGGCAGTCGTCTCACCGGCGTGGAGGCCCTGCTGCGCTGGAACCACCCGACACGTGGCCTGGTGCCGCCCGGTGACTTCATTCCGGTACTGGAAGAACTGGGCCTGGTGGTACAGGTCGGCGAATGGGTGCTGGAAGAAGCCTGCCGTCAGCTCAAGACCTGGCATGGCGAGAAGATCCGCATCCCCAAGGTGTCGGTCAATCTGTCGGCCCGCCAGTTCACCGAAGGCAACCTGAGCACACGCATCGCCGCCATCATCGAGCGCACCGGCATCCCGCCGGCCTGCCTGGAAGTGGAACTGACCGAAAGCATCCTGATGCGCGACGTGGCCAGTGCCATGCAGACGCTGGCCGACCTCAAGCGCCTCGGGCTGTGCATCGCGGTAGATGATTTCGGTACCGGCTACTCGTCGCTGAACTACCTCAAGCAGTTCCCCATCGACGTGCTGAAGATCGACCGCAGCTTCGTCGACGGCCTGCCCGAGGGCGAGCAGGACGCGCAGATCGCCCGAGCCATCATCGCCATGGCCCATAGCCTGAACCTGGCCGTGATCGCCGAAGGCGTGGAAACCCAGGAGCAGTTGAATTTCCTGCGTGAGCACGACTGCGACGAAGTGCAGGGTTACCTGCTGGGCAGACCGATGCAAGCGGCGCAGATCAGTGCCGAGTTCAATGGCGAAGCGTTGTTCATGCTGAACTGAACCCTCGCTTGCCGAGGGTCAGGTACGTGTAGCAGCGCGGCGCAATGCCGCGCCGCGCTCAGTCCTGCTGCGACTCGATACCCAGCTCGTCCCATACCGCCTCGGCGAGGTGGAAGGTGGCATTGGCCGCCGGAATGCCGCAGTAGATGGCGCTCTGCATGATCACTTCCTTGATCTCTTCGCGGCTCACGCCATTGTTCTTCGCCGCACGCAGGTGCAGTTTCAGCTCACCCTCGCGGTTCATGCCGATCAGCATGGCGATGGTGATCAGGCTGCGGGTGTGGCGCGGCAAGCCGGGGCGAGTCCAGATATCGCCCCAGGCATGACGGGTGATCATCTCCTGGAACTCTTCGTTGAATGGCGTCAGGTTCTGCAGGCTGCGCTCGACATGGGCGTCGCCCAGCACTGCACGACGAACCTGCATACCGGCTTCGTAGCGTTGTTTCTCATCCATAGCATCACTCCGCAAAAGAACAGGTACGCACAGCGCACCCTACGGCGTACGTGGAGCCGCAGGGTGCGCCGTGCGCACCATGACAGGTTCAGGCGCGCAGAAAATCCACCACCCGCTGGCTGAATTCATCACCAGCCTGCACGTTGGACAGGTGCGCGGCATGGAACTCCACCAGCTCGGCGCCCGGGATGCGCTCCTGCATGAAGCGACCATGCTCGGTCGTGGTGACCGGGTCGCCACTGCCGCAGACGATCAGCGTCGGCGCGGCGATGCGGCCAAGCTGCTCGCGGTAATCGGCATCGCGCACCGCCGCACAGTTGGCGGCGTAACCTTGCGGCGACGTCTGCGCCAGCATGCCGACGATAGGCTCGACCTTGCCTGGATTGGCCTCGGCGAAGTCGGCGGTGAACCAGCGCGAGATCGATGCATCGCGCAGATCGCGCATGGCCTGCGCACCACCAGCGAGCACGCTGTCGATACGCGGATTCCACACCTCCGGCGTACCGATCTTGGCGGCGGTGTTGCACAGCACCAGGCGCTCGATGCGCTCAGGGACATTGATACCCAGCCACTGGCCGATCAGGCCGCCCATGGACAGGCCGCAGAAATGCGCCTTGGCGATGTCCAGCGCATCGAGCAGGGCCAGCACGTCGCGGCCGTTCTGTTCGATGCTGTACGGGCCTTCGCTGACCAGCGAGGCGCCATGGCCACGGGTGTCGTAGCGCAGCACCTGGAAGTGCTGAGTGAAGGCCGGGATCTGTGCATCCCACATGTGCAGGTCGGTACCCAGTGAGTTGGACAGCACCAGCACCGGCGCACCAGCCGGGCCTTCGAGCAGGTAGTTCAAATCGCCATCGGCGAGACGTACGGCAGGCATGGATAACTCCTAACGCGAAAATTGCGTGTGTTCGGCAACGGCCCGCTCGACCCAGCGGCGGGCCTGGCCCAGGTAATGGGCTGCATCGAGCAGGCGATCCAGCTCGGCAGCGGAAAGTTGTGCGCCGACCTCGGCGTTGGCGCCGAGCACCGCGCGCAGATGAGCGCCCTCGCGCACAGCCTGTTTGCAGCACTGTTCGATCAGGTGATGGGCAGCATCGCGACCGATCTTCTGCGCCAGGGCGATGCTCACCGCCTCGGCCAGCACCAGGCCCTGGGTCAGCTCCAGGTTGGCGCGCATGCGCGCGGCGTCCACCTCCAGGCCCGGCACCACCAGCAGCGCCTGTTGCAAGGCGCCGGAGACCAGGCAGCACAGCTCCGGCAGGCTTTCCCATTCGGCGTGCCACAAGCCGAGGCTGCGCTCGTGCTCCTGTGGCATGGCGGCGAACATCGTCGCGACCAGGCCCGGCGCGCGCGTCGCGGCCCCGATCAGCACGGCGGCGCTGACCGGGTTGCGCTTGTGCGGCATGGTGGACGATCCGCCCTTGCCCGGCGCGGCCGGCTCGAAGACTTCGCCAGCCTCGGTCTGCATCAGCAGGCTGAGGTCGCGGCCCAGCTTGCCCAGGCTGCCGGCTAGCATCCCCAGCAGGCCGGAGAACTCCACCAGACGATCACGCTGGGTGTGCCAGGGCTGCTCGGGCAGATGCAGCCGCAATTCATCGGCGAGCGCTTCGGCCACCGGCCAGGCCTGTTCGCCCAGTGCAGCCAGGCTACCCGAGGCCCCACCGAACTGCAGACACAGCAGGCGCGGCTTGAGTTCGGCCAGACGCTGGCGATGGCGGGTGATCGCTCCGAGCACGCCGGCCAGCTTCATGCCGAGGGTCACCGGCGTGGCCTGTTGCAGCCAGGTGCGTCCGGCCAGCGGCGTGTCGGCATGCCGCTGGGCCTGTACGGCGAGAGCGTCAGCCAGGTTCGTCAGATCGCTTTCCAGCAGGCCAATGGCAGCGCGCAGCTGCAGCACCAGGCCGCTGTCCATGGCATCCTGGCTGGTGGCGCCGAGGTGTACGTAGCGCTCGGCCTCAGGGTCAGTGGCGGCGATGCGCTTGCCCAGTGCCTTGACCAGCGGGATGGCGGAGTTACCCGCCGTGGCGATGGCCTGGGCCAGCGCCGGGTAATCGTAGAGTTCGGCCTTGCAGGCAGCCTCGATGGGCGCCACGGCATCGGCGGGGATCAGCCCCACACGTGCCTCGGCCCGCGCCAGGGCGGCCTCGAAGTCGAGCATGCCCTGCACCCGACCAGCGTCGCAGAAGATCGCGCGCATGGCCGGCGCGGTGAAGTAGGCATCGAAGAGTTGGTTACTCACGAGCAGTGGGTTCCTGAGGAAATGGGCGCACGGCCTAGTGTGGCATCAATGTCGGCCTATGGTGCGCACGGCGCACCCTACGAAGCGCGTCATACGCCAGACCGCAGAGTGCGCCATGCGCACCAATAAACCTCAAACCCGCTCGATGGCCAGTGTGTAGGGTGGGCTTCAGCCCACCGTCGTAGTCATGATCGGTGCAGCCATCGCGGGTCGAAGGTGGGCTAAAGCCCACCCTACGGGTTCGAAATCCGTCACACCCGCTCGATGGCCAGCGCCAGCCCCTGGCCAACCCCCACGCACATGGTCGCCAGGCCCAGCTTGCCGCCGGACTTCTCCAGTTGGTGCAGGGCGGTCTGTACCAGACGAGCCCCGCTGGCACCCAGCGGGTGGCCAAGGGCGATGGCACCACCGTTCGGGTTGACCTTGTCGCTGTCGTCCGGCAAACCCAGTTCGCGCATCACCGCCAGGCCCTGGGCGGCGAAAGCTTCGTTGAGCTCGACCACATCGAACTGGTCGACGCCCAGGTTCAGGCGCTCCAGCAGTTTGCGCACCGCCGGCACCGGACCGATGCCCATGACGCGCGGCGCCACGCCGGCGCTGGCCATGCCGAGCACCCTGGCACGCGGGGTCAGGCCATGCTTCCTGACGGCGTCGGCGGAGGCCAGGATCAGCGCCACGGCGCCGTCGTTGACACCCGAGGCATTGCCGGCGGTAACGGTCTTGCCCTCGCCATTGACCGGTTTGAGCCTGGTCAGCGCCTCCAGGGTGGTGTCGGCGCGCGGGTGCTCGTCGGTGTCGACCACGGTGTCGGCCTTCTTGCCCTTGATCACCACCGGCACGATTTCCTCGGCGAAGAAGCCCTCGGCCTGAGCACGCGCGGCACGCTGCTGGCTGCGCAGGGCGAACAGATCCTGGTCGGCACGGGAAACCTGATAGTCGTCGGCAACGTTGTCGGCGGTCTGCGGCATGGCGTCGACGCCATACCGGGCCTTCATCAGCGGATTGATGAAGCGCCAGCCGATGGTGGTGTCCTCGATCTTCTGGCTACGCCCGAAGGCGCTGTCGGCCTTGCCCATCACATAGGGCGCGCGCGACATGGACTCCACGCCGCCGGCGATGGCCAGCTCCATCTCGCCGGACGCGATGGCGCGAAAAGCGCTGCCCACCGCATCCAGGCCCGAGGCGCAAAGGCGATTGAGGGTCACGCCCGGCACGCTGTCGGGAATGCCGGCCAGCAGCAGCGCCATGCGCGCCACGTTGCGGTTGTCCTCGCCGGCCTGGTTGGCACAGCCCAGGAACACTTCGTCGATGGCCGCCAGGTCGAGCTGCGGATTACGCTCGATCAGGGCCTTGAGCGGGATCGCGGCCAGGTCGTCGGCACGTACCGATGCCAGCGCGCCGCCGAAACGGCCGATGGGCGTGCGGATGGCGTCGCAGATGAAGACGTCGCGGCTCATTCCTCACCCCCGGCCTGGCCGTGGGCGGCAGCGGTGCGCGCCTCCAGGTCACGCAGCGCGGCCAGTTCCACGGCAGTCGGCGCCTCGGTGGTGGTCACGCTGTCGGCGAAACGGATCTGCCAGCCGGTGTTCTCGATCACCTGCTCGCGGGTCACGCCGGGGTGCAGCGAGGTGACGATGAATTCGTTGCTGCCGGCTTCCGGCTCCATGATGCACAGGTCGGTGATGATCGCCACCGGGCCGTCGCCCGGCAGGCCCAGACGCTTGCGGTGATCACCGCCCTCACCGTGGCCGACCGAGGTGATGAAGGCCAGCTTGTCGACGAAGGTGCGATGGCCCTGCTTGAGGATGATCAGCACCTTCCTGGCGGAACCGGCGATTTCCGGTGCGCCACCGGCACCCGGCAGGCGCACTTTCGGCGCGTGGTAGTCGCCGATCACGGTGGTGTTGATGTTGCCGTACTTGTCGACCTGGGCCGCGCCAAGGAAGCCGACATCGATGCGCCCCCCCTGCAGCCAGTAGCGGAAGATCTCGCCAGTGGGCACCACGGTGTCGGCGGTTTCGGCCAGTTCGCCGTCACCGATGGACAGCGGCAGCACGCTCGGCTTGGCGCCGATGGGACCGGATTCGTAGATCAGCACGACTTCCGGGGCATGGGTCAGACGCGCCAGGTTGGCAGCCTTGGACGGCAGGCCGATGCCGACGAAGCAGACGCTGCCATTGCCGAGACGGCGTGCGGCGGCCACGGTCATCATTTCATTGGTATTGAAGTCGCTCATCACTTGGCCTCCCCATTCACTTTCGCCTGGTAGTGCGCAAAATCCTCGGTGTCACGGATGTACTCGTCGATCCAGGCGGTGAAGGTGTCGCGGTTGCGGGCGATCGGATCCCAGTCCTGATAGAAGCGGTTGTCACGCTCGTAGTAGCCATGGGCATAGGACGGATGGGCGCCACCGGGCACCACGCAGACCGCGCTGATGGCCCAGGTCGGCAGCACGCAGGCATTCATCGGCGCCTGCAGGTCGTCGACGATCTCTTCGACGGTGACGATGCAGCGCCTGGCGGCCAGGGCCGCTTCCTTCTGCACACCAAGGATGCCCTGAATCAGCACGTTGCCCTTGCGGTCGGCTTTCTGCGCGTGAATCACGGTGACGTCCGGGCGCACGCTGGGGATCGCGGCCAGCTTCTCGCCGCTGAACGGGCATTCGATGAACCTGATCTCCGGATTGACCTTGACCAGGTCGGAACCCTGGTAGCCACGCAGCACGGCGAACGGCAGGTTGGAGGCACCGGCCACGTAAGCGTTGGCCATGGCCGCGTGGCTGTGCTCGCTGATTTCCAGCTTGTGCGGCCAGTGCTTCTCGACCGCGTCGCGCAGGCGGTGCAGCGAACCGACGCCGGGGTTGCCGCCCCAGGAGAAGGTCAGCTTGCGCGCGCAACCGGCGCCGATCAGCAGGTCATAGACCAGATCCGGGGTCATGCGCACCAGGTGCAGGTCTTTCTTGCCCTGGCGGATGATCTCGTGAGCAGCGGCAGTGGGAATCAGGTGGGTGAAGCCTTCGAGGGCGACGCAATCGCCGTCCTGGACATGGCGCGAAATGGCGTCGCGCAGCGTGATGATGTCGGCCATCGTATTGTTCTCTTCAGGTTGCAGGCGCCACCGGCACAAAGGTGACGAATGAGTGCGAGGTTAGGGCGGGGTTCTCGGCCGAACAATCCGATAATCGCCTTATCGTGCGATTATCGAACCGTTCCTGACGACAGGTTCATCATCCAGCGCGGTGCGCATGGCCAGGGCCAGCGCTTGCTGAGTGGCCAGGCGCTCGACGATGCGCTGCACGATCACCAGCCGCGCACTGGCCCCTTCACGCATCTCGGCCATGGCCTGCAGGGCGTCGGCCGACTGCCCGAGGCCGGTGCGGCTGTCAGCCTCCACCTGGCCCAGGCCGCCCCGCGCATCGGCTGCGGCCAATTGCAGGCTGGTGACGATCTGGCGGATCTGTTCGCTGGCCGCGTTGGCCCGCTGCGCCAGTTGGCGCACCTCATCGGCGACCACGGCGAAGCCCCTGCCCCGCTCGCCTGCCCTCGCCGCCTCGATGGCCGCGTTGAGGGCCAGCAGATTGGTCTGCTTGGCGATGTCCTGAATGCTGCCGACGATGCTGCCGATGCGCTCGGTCTGTGCACCGAGGTTGTCGAACACCCGCGTCACCGGCTCCATGTGTCCGGCCAGGCGCTCGATGGTCGCCGTGGCGGCGCGAATGCTCTCGGCGCTGGCCAGCACCTTCTCCCCCGCTCCGCGCGCCAACTGGTCGGCGTACTGCATGTCGTCACGGCTGGCTGCAATGGCCTGTTCCAGCTCGTCCAACCGCGCCAGTACCGGGGCAAGATCCAAGGCCGGCGCGGGCTCGATCAGCGGTTCGGCCGACACCAGCGGCATCGGTTCGGGCAATGGCGGCAAGACGTTCAGGGTCGGCGGTGTGGGCGTGGCCGGTCGGCGCCAGCAGGCACCCAGGCTGGCGAGCATAGCCAGCGCGGCGGCGCCCTGCGTCAGCGACTCGCTGACCTGGGTCAGCAACACGAGCGAGCAGAGGGCGGCGAGCAGCGCGCACGAAATTGCGATCATGGAGGCTCTCCACAGGTTGCGGAGCCGGCCGCACAGCCGGCTCCGCCTGCCGTTACAGCAGGTTCCAGGTGTAGCTGAGGATCAGCCGGTTCTCGTCGATATCGCTGCGGTAGTTGGAGCGCGCGACGACGTTGCGCACACGCACGCCGAGGCCCTTGAGCGAACCGCTCTGCACCACGTAGCCGATGTCCAGGTCACGTTCCCAGTCCTTGCCCTCGTAGCGCGGGCCGCTGCGATTGGTGGCCTGCGCATCGACGTTGTCACCACGGATGTAGCGCACCCCGGCCACCAGGCCCGGTACACCCATGGCAGCGAAGTCGTAGTCGTAGCGCAGTTGCCAGGAGCGCTCGTCGGCGGAGGCGAACTCGAAGGTGGGCACCTCGTTGCCCAGCGGCGTGACGTTGGCGAACACGCGGGGAAAGGCCGTGTCACCGAACATCGCCTGGTAGCCGACATAGAAGGTATGGCCGCCGTGCCTGGCCGAGAGCAGGGCGAACAGCGCCTGGTTGTCGATGTCGCCGAGCAGACCCTTGCCGTCCTCGCTGGAATCGTAGAAGCCGAGGTTGGCGCCCAGCGTCCAGGCGCCTAGCGGCTCACTGTGCTTGAAGCCGAGGAAACGCTGCTGATAGATGTCCTCGAGCTGGCCGTACCAGACGCTCAGCGAGCTGCGCGCGGCATTGAAGGCATAGTCGCCGCCGGCGTAGTTGAAGGCATCGCTGGTCGCACCGCGCTGCGGCAGGTGCCCGAGCATGGCGAGCATCTTGTCGTCACCAGCCTCGTTGCGCAGGCTGGTGGAATTGAGATGGCCCGCCTGCAGAGTGAGGCCGGCGAACTCGTTGGAGACCAGGCTCACACCCTGGTAGCTCGGCGGCAGCAGGCGGATATCGGAGAAGGTCAGTACCGGCAGGTTGGGTTGCAGTTCGCCCACCTTCAGCTCGGTCTTGGACACCCGCACCTTGGCCGCCACGCCCAGGCGGCTGTAGTCGTCCGCCGCCTTGCCGCTCTCGCGGGTCGGCAGCAGACCGGTGTTGACCCGATCCGGGCTGCTGTCGAGCTTGATGCCGAGCAGACCGATGGCATCGACGCCGAAGCCCACCGGCCCCGGTGTGTAGCCGGATTTGACATTGAGGATGAAGCCCTGCGCCCACTCCTCGGCCTTGGACTGCCGGTTCGGCCCGACGATGTCGGAGAAGTCGCGGCTGAAGTAATAGTTGCGTGCCGTGAGGGTGGCAGTGGTGTCTTCGATGAAACCGCCCTCGCCGGCCTGGCTAAGGCTCGGCAGGCAGACGGCGATGGCGGTGGATAGCAGGCAAAGGCGTGGGGTGTGCGTCATGGCTCTCGTACTCTTTGTTGTTATCGAGGTTGCAGAAACCCGCCCGACAGCCCAAGGGCAGCCGGTTGCGGGAGAAGGAAAAAGGGACTGCTCAGTCTCGGGCGGAGGCGACACCCGCTTTGCCGGCGGGGCTCGGTGTGGCCCGCCGAACGCGCAGCAGCAGGTGCGCGGCCAGGCCGAACAGCAGCCCCCAGAAAGCGGCCGAGAGGCCGAGGAAGGTCACCCCGGAAGCCGCCACCAGGAAGGTGAACAGCCCGGCATCACGCTCCTGCGGCTCGCTCAGGCTGCGCGCCAGGGCCTCGCTGAACGCGCCATACAGCGCCAACCCGGCCAGGGCGGCGATCAGCGCGGCGGGAAAGGCGGCGAACAGCGACACCAGGGTGGCGCCGGCAATGCCGAACAGCAGGTAGGCAAGGCTGCCGGACAACGCGGCGATATAGCGCCGCCGTGGATCTTCATGGGCCTCGCGTCCGGTGCACAGGCTGGCGGTGACCGCCGCCAGGTTCAGGCCATGGCAGCCGAAGGGCGCCAGCAGCGCCCCACCGATGGCGCTGGCGCCGATGATCGGGCTGGCCGGGGTGTCGTAGCCGGCGTTGCGCAGCACCGCCATGCCCGGCATGAACTGCCCGGTCAGCGCCACCAGCACCAACGGCAGCGCCAGGTTGAGGGTGGCGGCCAGGCTGAACTCGGGGGCGATCCACTGTGGCGTGACCAGCTCCAGCACCAATGCCTCGCTGCGCAGTTGCCCGCCGAGCAGGGTCAGCCCGGCGCCCACCAGCAACACCCCGGCCACCGCATAACGCGGCGCCGCCCGACGTAGCAGCAGGTAGGTGACGAACATGCTGGCGATCAGCAGCGGCTGCTCGGGCAGCGCCTTGAACACCTCGATGCCGAAGGCGAACAGGATGCCGGCCTGCAACCCCGCCGCGATGGAGCCCGGCAGGCGCGCCAGCAAGCGGTCGAAGCTGCCGCTGAGGGCGATCAGCAGCAGGATCAGGTTGGCGATCAGATAGGCGCCGATGGCCTGGTTCAGCCCCAGCGCGGGCAGCGCCCCCACCAGCAGCGCGCTGCCGGGGATCGACCAGGCAATCACCACCGGCGTGCGATAGCGCAGGCTGAGCACAATGCCCAGCACGCCGCTGCCGATGGAGATGGCCCAGACCCAGGACGACAGCAACGCCTGTGACAGGCCGGCGCTTTCCGCCGCATGGAAGATCAGCACCAGCGGCCCGGCGTAGGAGATGGTGGTGGCGAGCAGACCGGCCACCAGGGCAGGCAGCGAACAGTCGCGCAGCAAAGCGTGCATGTCAGCCTCGCAAGTCAGTGTGGCCTTCCGGCAGCGGAAGGCGCTCGGTGTCGGAACGGCCGTCCCCTGCCCGGCAGCGGGCAGGAGCACGGCGTGCGGATCAGGCCTTGGCGGCGAGCAACGCAGCGTCGACGGCCTGGCGCCGCTGGCCACTGAGGGTGAACACCGCCATGGCCAGGGCGGCGATGGCACCCGGTACGGCAAAGGCGATGAAGTTCAGTTGCAGCGGCAGGTTGATGGCCATGAGCGCCCCGCCGAGCAGCGGGCCGACGATGGCGCCATTGCGGCCGATGCCGGAGGCCCAGCCCAGGCCGGTGGAGCGGATCGACAGGCCGTAGAACTGCGCAGCACCGGCGTACAGCAGGATCTGCGTGCCGATGGTGGTGGCCCCGGCGATGAAGATCAGGCCGTAGAGCAGTGGCGTCGGGCTCTTGAAGCCAAGCAGGCTGATCGACACGGCGGCGGCGACGAAGAACGCCACCATCACCTTGCCCAGGTTGAAGCGGTCGCCCAGCCAGCCGCCGAGGATGGCCCCGGCCATGCCGCCGAAGTTCAGCGCCAGCAGGAACGACAGGCTCGAACCCAGGCTATAGCCGGCGCCGGCCATCAGCTTGGGCAGCCAGGAGCTGAGCGCATAGACCATCAGCAGGCAGCAGAAGAACGCCAGCCACAGGCACAGGGTACGCAGTGCGCGGCCTTCGCGGAACAGCTCCAGCACCGCCACGCCGTGGCCCTTGGCATCGGTCATCTGCAATTGATCGGCCGCGTCGATGCGCAGCTCCGGATCGACCTTGGCCAATATCGCGCGAGCCTGTTCATGACGACCCTGGCGCACCAGAAAGCCCACCGACTCCGGCAGTTTCCAGAGGATCAGCGGCAGCAACAGCAGGGGAATGGCAGCGGCGAAGAACATCGATTCCCAACCGAAGCGCGGCAACATGTAGATGCCCACCCCGGCAGCGAGCATGCCACCCAGCGAGTAGCCGCTGAACATCACCGCCACAAGCGTGCTGCGCAGGCGCTTGGGCGCGTACTCGTTCATCAGCGCCACGGCATTGGGCATCAGGCCGCCGCAACCGAGGCCGGCAAGGAAGCGGAAGATGCCGAATTCAGTAGGGCTGCTGGCGAAGCCGTTGAGGATGGTCGCCGAGGAGAACAGCACGAAGCAGATGGCGATGCCCTTCTTGCGCCCGATCCGGTCGGCCAGGGTGCCGAACGCCAGTGCACCGAACATCATGCCGAACAGCGCATAGCTACCCAGCGCACCGGCTTCCAATGGCGTCAGGTTCCACTGCTGCATGATCGAGGGCAGCACCACACCGTAGATGAACAGGTCGTAACCATCGAAGATCAGCAACAGCGCGCACAGCGCCATGACCATCCAGTGGAAACGGGTGAAACGGGCACCGTCTATGACGGTGTGAACGTCGATCTGTCGCATGGCATCGATACTCTTGTTTTTGTTGTCGAAACTGCGTTGTGTTCCACGGCCGTGGCAGCGGCCGGGAGGGTGATTCAGCCCAGGTCGCCACCGCCTACCGGCAGGGTCACGCCGGTGATGTAGGAGGCCTCGTCCGAGGCGAGGAAGAGGATCGCGCCGACCTGCTCGTCGAGCGTGCCGTAGCGCTTCATCAGGCTGCTGTGTACGGTCTGGTCGACGATCTGCTGATACCAGACCTTTTCCTGCTCGCTTTGCTCGGCACTGTTGCGCGGGATACGCCGCGGCGGCGCCTCGGTGCCGCCAGGGGCGGTGGCGTTGACGCGAATGCCGCACTCGGCGGTCTCGAAGGCCAGGCAGGCGGTCAGTGCGTTGACACCGCCCTTGGCCGCGCCGTAGGGCACGCGGTTGACGCTACGGGTGGCGATGGACGAGACGTTGACGATGGCGCCACTGCCCTGCGCCAGCATCTGCGGCAGCGCCGCATGGCAGCACCACAGGGTAGGGAACAGCGAGCGACGCACCTCGGCCTCGATCTGCGCCGTTTCGTAGTGCTCGAATGGCTTGGCCCAGATGGTGCCGCCGACGTTGTTGACGAGGATGTCGAGCCGGCCGAAGCGCTCGACCGCTGCCTGCATCACGCGCTGGCAGTCGCCGGCTTGTTCCAGGTCGGCGGTCAGGCACAACACCGCCTCGCGCTCGGCCAGCTCGAACACCAGTTCGGAGCGATCCACCGCCAGCACCTGCGCGCCCTCCTCCAGCAGCCGCTCGGCCACGCGACGGCCGATGCCCTGGGCGGCGCCAGTGACCACGGCGACCTTGTCCTGGAAACGCTTGTTCATCATGTCGAACTCCCATGGCCCGGATGCGATCCGGGGCTGGTTCTTGGACTTTCCCGGATGAAATCCGGGAAACCTCATGCCGAAGCGGCGAATTTCTCGTAGTAGAAGTTGGCCGGGGCGATGCCCTGCTCGCGGATGTAGGCACTGACGGCCTCGACCATCGGCGGAGGGCCGCACAGGTAGATGTCCACCTCGCCGTCGTTGAGGTGCCCGGGTTCGATGTGCTGGGTCACGTAGCCCTTGTGCGGGTAGCTGCTGCCTTCGCTGGCCACGCAGGCGCTGAAGGTGAAACCGGGAATGTTCGCGGCGAAGGCTTCCAGCTTGTCCAGCTCGACCAGATCATGGTCATGGGTCACGCCGTAGATCAGGTGCAGCGGGTGCGCGCAGCCTTCGGCAGCGATCTTCTCCAGCATCGCGGTGAACGGCGCCAGGCCGGTACCGCCGGCCAGCAGCAGCAGCGGGCGCTTGATCTCGCGCAGGTAGAAGCTGCCCAGCGGGCCGGCCAGGCTGATGCTGTCGCCGGCCTTGGCCAGGTTACTGAGAAAGCTGCTCATCAGCCCGCCCGGCACGTTGCGGATCAGGAAGCTGACCTCGCCGTCCTTCGGCAGGCTGCTGAAGGAGTAGGCGCGCGTCTGCTCACTGCCCGGCACCTTGAGGTTGACGTACTGCCCCGGAAGGAACGCCAGTTGGTTGAGTGCCTCGCCCTTGATCGACAGCGCGATGGTGCTGTCGGAGAGCTTGCGCACGGCGCTGATGGCCGCCTCGAAACTGGCCTGCTGGGTCTTGCACAGCTGCGACGAGGCCGGCACGCGGATCACGCAGTCGCTCTCGGCGCGCATCTGGCAGGTCAGCACATAACCCTGCTCGGCCTCGGCCTCGCTCAGAGCATCCTCGATGTATTCCTCGCCGAGGTCGTACTGCCCCGCCTCGGCGAAGCACTTGCAGGCACCGCAGGCGCCGTCGCGGCAGTCCAGCGGAATGTTGATGCCCTGGCGATAGGCGGCGTCGGCGACGGTCTCGCCCAGGTTGGCGTCGATGAAACGGGTGACCCCGTCCTCGAAATTCAGTGCGATCTTGTGGCTCATGGCGCACCTCGCTAAGCGGTTCTGAAATGGCAAAACGCGGTCTGAAGCGTCATGAGCGCAGCTCAGGCAAGGCGCGAGGGGGTGAGAAAGCGCAGTTCACGACTGTGAATGAGCATTTCGAACCGCCTTGCAACGCAGCATGAGCAAGCGCAATAGCTTCAGGGCGTGTTTTTAGAGGTGATAAACGTCGATGATCTGCCTGACGTAGTCGTTCTTCAGCACGACCTTCTTGGCCTTGATCAGCGGGTTAGGCCCGCGCGTGTCGAGGGTGTAGAAGCTGGTGCCGTAGAAGTGGTCGACGGTCTTGTAGCGGAAGCTCAGGGTGTGCCAGTTGAAGCGCACCTTGGTCACGCCCTTGCCCTGCTCGACGATCTCGATGTTGTTGATGTTGTGCGACGTCCGGGTGTCCGGGATGGTGGCACTGGAGCGCTCGGTGCGGATGCGGAACACCCGATCCTCCAGGCCGCTGCGGTTGCCGTACCAGATCAGCGAGATCTCGGTCTGCGGGTTCTCCACCAACTGGTCACGGTCGTCCCAGGCCGGCATCCAGAACTCGGCGTCCGGGGCGTACAGCTCCAGCCATTCGTCCCACTGCTTGTCGTCCAGGTAGCGCGCCTCGCGGTAGAGGAAATCGCGCACGGCATCATGGGAAAGGCTCATTCACGCACCCTCCACGTGGATCAGGTGTTCCTGTTCTTTCTTCACCGCCTCGACCATCTGCTGCTGCCAGTAGTGATGCTGCAGCACGAACAGGCCTTCGTCCTCGGTGCGCGCACCGGACAGCAGCGGCTGCAGGTCGATTTCCCTGGCCGAATCGTCGGCGCCGTCGATCCAGTGCTTGGCGCCGCGGGACATGTCGTTCCACGCCATGGCGCGGCCGGCGAAGCCCTGCTGGCAGGCGCGGAATTCTTCCAGGTCATCCGGCGTGGCCATGCCGGAAACGTTGAAGAAGTCCTCGTACTGGCGGATGCGCCGGGCGCGGGCCTCTGCGTTCTCGCCCTTGGGCGCGATGCAGTAGATGGTCACTTCGGTCTTGTCCACCGACAGCGGGCGGGCGATGCGCAGCTGCGAGCCGAACTGATCCATCAGGTACAGGTTGGGGTACAGGCAGAGGTTGCGCGAGTGGCCGATCATCCAGTCGGCACGCGCCTCGCCGAACTCGGCAGCCAGACGCTCGCGGTCGGCGAACAGCGGACGATCCTCGGGGTTGTCCCAGCGCGTCCAGAGCAGCAGGTGGCCATTCTCGAAGGAGTAGAAGCCACCGCCCTTCTTGCCCCAGCCACCGGCGCTCATGGCGCGGATGTCGTCACCGGCCTCCTTGAGCTTGCGCTGCTGCTGGGTGGCG
>Ga0209699_100100_pt1 | contig 103970 bp, 83 predicted proteins | sample SynthPrep_1_END__FD_187204 | JGI IMG/M metagenome (GOLD analysis project Ga0209699, IMG submission 187204) | Synthetic microbial communities from Ohio, USA - SynthPrep_1_END_DS7_MetaG (SPAdes) (version 2) | ecosystem: Engineered > Bioreactor > Aerobic > Activated sludge | place: USA: Ohio...
CCTTCGACGCCGCCCCCTTCCGCGCCCGCCGCGAGCGCCTGCTGGCACGCATGGCCGAGGCCGGCGGCGGCATCGCGGTGCTGCCCACCGCGCCGGAACGCACACGCAACCGCGACACCCACTACCCCTATCGCCACGACAGCTACTTCTACTATCTCAGCGGCTTCCGCGAACCGGAAGCGGTGGTCGTGCTGGTGGCCGGCGACACGCCCAGGCAATACCTGTTCTGCCGCGAGAAGGACGAAGAAAGGGAAATCTGGGACGGCTTCCGCTACGGCCCTGAAGCCGCCCGCGAACTGTTCGGCTTCGATGACGCCTGGACCATAGGCGACCTGGACCGCCGCCTGCCCGAACTGCTCGCCGACCAGCCGCTACTATGGTGTGGGCTGGGCTACGACGAAGCCTGGGACAAGCGCCTGCTGGATGCGCTCAACGGCGTGCGCGCCAACACCCGCGCCGGCATCGCCGCACCCCACTCGCTGCGCGACCTGCGCGCCGAGCTGGACGAGATGCGCCTGCGCAAGGACGCCCACGAGATCGCCATCATGCGCCGTGCCGGCGAGCTCTCCGCCGCCGCCCACTGCCGCGCCATGGCCGCCAGCCGGCCAGGCCGCTACGAGTACGAGATCGAAGCCGAGCTGCTGCATGCCTTCCGCCTCGCTGGCAGTCAGTACCCGGCCTACCCCTCCATCGTCGCCAGCGGCGCCAACGCCTGCATCCTCCACTACGTGGAGAACGACCGTCTGATGGCGGATGGCGACCTGCTGCTGATAGACGCCGGCGGCGAACTGGACGGCTACGCCTCCGACATCACCCGCAGCTTCCCGGTGAACGGCCGCTTCAGCGGCCCCCAACGCGCGATATACCAGCTGGTGCTGGACGCCCAGCACGCCGCCAAGGCCGCGATCAAGCCTGGCGCCCACTGGAACCAGCCCCACGAAGCCGCGGTGCAGGTGCTCGCCCAGGGCATGCTGGACCTCGGCCTGCTCAAGGGCAGCCTGGACGAGATCATCGAAACCGGGGAATTCCGCCGCTTCTACATGCACCGCACCGGCCACTGGCTGGGCATGGACGTGCACGACGCCGGCGAATACAAGGCGCGCGGCCAGTGGCGCACGCTGGAGGCAGGCATGGTGCTCACCGTGGAACCCGGCTGCTACATCCGCCCGGCGGAAGACGTGCCCGAGGAATTCTGGAACATCGGCGTGCGCATCGAGGACGATGCCCTGGTCACCGCCGACGGCTGCGAATACCTCACCGAAGGCGTGCCACGCGAGGTGGACGACATCGAGGCCCTGATGCGGGACGCACGAGCCGCGGCAACATGATGGCGCAGCACGACCTGCTGATCGTCGGCGCCGGCCCGGTCGGGCTGGCGCTGGCACTCGCGCTCAAGCACAGCGGCCTGGACATCGTGCTGGCCGACGCCCGCCCGCAGGGCGCCGCCGACGCCGACCCCCGCGTGCTCGCCCTCGCCCACGGCACCCGCCAGACGCTGGAGCGGCTGGGCGTATGGACCGGCCTGCCCGCTACCCCGATCAAGACCATCCACGTTTCCCAGCAAGGCGGCCTGGGCCGCACCCTGCTGCAGGCCGCGGATTACGACATCGCCGCGCTGGGCTACGTCGCCCCCGCCGGCGCGCTGGCCGCCGCGCTGCGCAAGGCGGTCGAAAAGGCTGGCATCGTCATCCTGAACGACACCGAAGTCCGCGCGCTGGACGCCCAGGCCGACTGCATTGTCGCCACGCTGGAAACGCCAGACGGCAGCCGCAGCCTCACTGCCCGCCTGGCCGCCTGCGCCGAAGGCGGCATGCAGGCGGGCGAGGGGGACATCGCCGAACGCGACTACGGCCAGCATGCGCTGATCGCCTATGTAGACGTTGCCGGCGGCCACCACTCGACCGCCTTCGAGCGCTTCACTTCCCAAGGCCCGCTCGCCCTGCTGCCCTGCGGCAACCGCTACGCGGTGGTGCATGCCGCCTCCCCGGCGGAAGCCGACCGCCTGATGGCACTGGACGACGCTGCCTATCTCGCCCGCATCCAGGCCCACATCGGCAACCGCGTGCAGCTCACCGCGGTGGCCGAACGCCTGCGCTATCCGCTGGGCCTGCGCTACCGGCGCGACCCAACCGGCGCGCGCACCGCCTGGCTGGGCAACGCCGCGCAGACCCTGCACCCGGTGGCCGGCCAGGGCTTCAACCTGGCGCTGCGCGACGTCTGGGCGCTGGCCGAGGTCCTGCTGGAGCAGCGCGGCGACCCCGGAGCGCCGGCGGTACTCGCCGCCTACGCCCGCAACCGCCGGCTGGACCGCCTGGGCACCATACGTTTCACCGACACCCTGGTGCGCCTGTTCAGCAACGACATCGCACCGCTGCGCCATCTGCGCGGCGCCGGCCTGGTGGCGCTGGACCTCTTCCCGCCGCTGCGCCACTTCGTCGCCAAACGCATGATGTTCGGCGCCCGCGCCTGGCCCTAGACCGGGCAGGCCCGCCGCACCGCCCGTCGGCCGGCGGACATCGCGCTCAGTGCGCCGGGACACGGAGCCCACACCGGGCTGCCCCGGCCCCTGCCTCCTGGGGTAAAATGCCGCTCTTTCCCCGCACCGCCCCTCTCCCTCATGCAGTTCGCCGGCTTCACCTTGCGCAATAATCTTTTCGTCGCACCCATGGCGGGCGTGACAGACCGGCCGTTCCGGCAGCTGTGCAAGAAGCTGGGCGCGGGCGTGGCGGTGTCGGAGATGGTCACCTCCAACTCACTGCTGTACGGCAGCGCCAAGACGCAGCGGCGCGCCAACCACGAGGGCGAGGTCGATCCAATCTCGGTGCAGATCGCCGGCGCCGACCCGGCGATGATGGCCGAGGCAGCCCGCTACAACGCGGACCGCGGCGCCCAGATCATCGACATCAACATGGGCTGTCCGGCCAAGAAGGTCTGTAACGTGATGGCCGGCTCGGCGCTGATGCAGGACGAACCGCTGGTCGCCCGCATCCTGGAGGCAGTGGTCAAGGCGGTGCCGAACACGCCGGTGACGCTCAAGTTCCGCACCGGCTGGAACCGCCAGAACAAGAACGCCCCGATGGTGGCACGCATCGCCGAGGAATCCGGCATCCGCGCCATCGCCATCCACGGTCGCACCCGCGCCGACCAATACACCGGCGAAGCCGAGTACGACACCATCGCGCTGGTGAAAACCCTGGTGAAGATCCCGGTGATCGCCAACGGCGACATCACCACGCCGCAGAAAGCCAAGCACGTGCTGGACTACACCGGCGCCGACGGCGTCATGGTCGGCCGCGCCGCCCAGGGCCGGCCGTGGATCTTCCGCGAGATCGAGCACTTCCTGCGCACCGGCGAGGAACTGCCGCCACCGCTGGTCTCCGAGATCCACCAGGTCTGCCGCGAGCACCTGGCCGACCTCTATGCCTTCTACGGCGAAGACGCCGGCGTGCGCATCGCCCGCAAGCACATCTCCTGGTACACCAAGGGGCTGGTCGGTTCGGCCGCCTTCCGTTTCGCCATGAACCGCCTTCCCGACGTCGCCAGCCAGCTCTCCGCCGTGGATGAGTTCTTTGGCCGTCTTGCCGATGCCGGCTCGCGCCTCGAGTACGCCGCCGACAGCGCAGAAGAACAGCCCCAGGAACTTGCAGCATGAGCCGCTCCAACGAGATCGCCGACTCGGTATTCCGTACGCTGGACCAGTATTTCCGCGACCTCGACGGCGAAAAGCCGGCCGCCATCTACGACATGGTGATCCGCAACGTCGAGCGCCCCATGCTGCAGTTCGTGCTGCAGCAGGCCAAGGGCAACCAGACGGTCGCCGCCGAGATGCTCGGCATCAACCGCAACACCCTGCGCCGCAAGCTCACCGACTACGACCTGCTGTAAGGCCGGCCGCGCCCGCGGGCGCGCCACGGCCAGTCCGTCGCACCTCTTTCCCCTTTCTGCCTGAACCCAGATGAACGTCTCCCAAGCCCTGATCAGCGTTTCCGACAAACGCGGCGTGGTCGAATTCGCCCGCGAGCTCGCCGGCCTCGGCGTCAAGCTTCTGTCCACCGGCGGCACCGCCAGCCTGCTGCGCGATGCCGGCCTCGCCGTCACCGATGTGTCGGAACACACCGGCTTCCCGGAAATGCTGGATGGCCGGGTAAAGACCCTGCATCCCAAGGTGCACGGTGGCATTCTCGCCCGCCGCGACCTGGCCGAGCACATGGACACCATCGCCGCCCATGACATCAGCCGCATCGACCTGGTGGTGGTGAACCTCTACCCCTTCCAGGCCACCGTGGCGCGTCCGGACTGTGCGCTGGAAGACGCCATCGAGAACATCGACATCGGCGGCCCCACCATGGTCCGCGCCGCGGCGAAGAACCACGGCGATGAAAACGGCGGCGTGGGCATCGTCACCGATCCGGAAGACTACGCCGGCATCGTCGCCGAGTTGAAGAACGGCGGCGGCAAGCTGTCCTACAAGACCCGCTTCGCGCTGGCGGTGAAGGCCTTCACCCACACCGCGCGCTACGACTCGGCCATCTCCAACTACCTGACCTCGCTGGTCGGCAACGACAGCGGCGACATCTCCCGCCAGGCCTACCCGGAGCGCCTGCAGTTGGCCTTCGACAAGGTGCAGGATCTGCGCTACGGCGAGAACCCGCACCAGACCGCGGCCTTCTACAAGGAACCGGGTGCGGCGGAAGGCGGCGTCGCCGGCTACACCCAGCTGCAGGGCAAGGAGCTGTCCTACAACAACATCGCCGACGCGGATGCCGCCTGGGAGTGCGTCAAGGCTTTCGACACCACTGCGTGCGTCATCATCAAGCACGCCAACCCGTGTGGCGTGGCGCTGGGTGCAACCCCGCTGGAAGCCTACAAGAAGGCCTTCTCCACCGATCCCACCTCCGCCTTCGGCGGCATCATCGCCTTCAACTGCGAAGTGGATCGCGCCGCCATCGAAGCCATTTCCGCCCAGTTCCTGGAAGTGCTGATCGCCCCCTCCTACACCGCCGACGCACTGGAACTGGTGCGCGCCAAGCAGAACGTGCGCGTGCTCACCTGCCCGCTGGGCAAGCCCGCCGGTGCGCTGGACTACAAGCGCGTGGGTGGCGGCCTGCTGGTGCAGAGCGCCGACGAGGCCCGTATCCAGCTCGCCGACCTCAAGGTGGTGACCAAGCGCGCCCCCACCCCGGCCGAACTGCAGGACATGCTGTTCGCCTGGCGGGTGGCCAAGTACGTCAAATCCAACGCCATCGTCTATTGCAAGGACGGCATGACGATCGGCGTCGGCGCCGGGCAAATGAGCCGCGTCGATTCCGCCCGCATCGCCAAGATCAAGGCCGAGAACGCCGGCCTGCAGATCGGCGGCTGCGTGGTCGCCTCGGATGCCTTCTTCCCCTTCCGCGACGGCCTGGACGTGCTCGCCCAGGCCGGCGCCACCGCGGTGATCCAGCCCGGCGGCTCGATGCGCGACGCCGAGGTGATCGCCGCCGCCGACGAGCAGAACATCGCCATGGTAGTCACCGGCTATCGCCATTTCCGTCACTGATGGAATGCAGGGCCGGCCTCGCCGCCGGCCCGCCCCTGCTAGAGAAGAAGCAACACTGATCCGGAGCAACCCATGAAAGTCCTCGTCATCGGCTCGGGCGGACGCGAACACGCACTGGCCTGGAAGCTTGCCCAGTCGCCCAAGGTCACCCGCGTGCTGGTCGCCCCCGGCAACCCCGGCACCGCGCGCGAGCCCAAGCTGCAGAACGTGGCCGTCACCGCCATCGAGGAACTCGTCGCCCTGGCCCGCAGCGAGCAGGTCGGCTTCACCGTGGTCGGCCCGGAAGCGCCACTGGCCGCCGGCGTGGTCGATGCCTTCCGCGCCGCCGGTCTGCCCATCTTCGGGCCGATCCGCCAGGCCGCCCAGCTGGAGAGCTCCAAGGACTTCGCCAAACAGTTCCTGGTCCGCCACAACATCCCGACGGCCAAGTACCAGACCTTCTCCGACGCTGGCCAGGCGCATGCCTACATCGACGCCGAGGGCGCGCCCATCGTCATCAAGGCCGACGGCCTGGCCGCCGGCAAGGGCGTGGTGGTGGCGATGACGCTGGAAGAGGCTCACGCCGCCATCGACATGATGCTGCTGGACAACAAGATGGGCGACGCCGGTGCGCGGGTGGTCATCGAGGAATTCATGCAGGGCGAGGAGGCCAGCTTCATCGTCATGGCGGACGGCAGGCATGCCCTGCCGCTGGCCACCAGCCAGGACCACAAGCGCCTCAAGGATGGTGACCAGGGCCCCAACACCGGCGGCATGGGCGCCTACTCGCCGGCCCCGGTGGTCACGCCGGAGGTGCATGCCCGGGTGATGCGCGAGATCATCCAGCCGACGCTGGCCGGCATGGCCGCCGAAGGCCTGCCTTACACCGGCTTCCTCTACGCCGGCCTGATGATAGACGGCGAAGGCAAGCCCCGCGTGGTGGAGTTCAACTGCCGCATGGGCGACCCGGAAACCCAGCCCATCATGATGCGGCTGAAGACCGATCTCGCCGACCTGGTGGAGGCCGCCATCGCCGGCAAGCTGGACCAGGTCGAAGCGGAATGGGACCGCCGCGTCGCACTGGGCGTGGTCGTCGCCGCTGAGGGCTATCCCGACAGCCCGCGCAAGGGCGACCTCATCGACGGCCTGGACAAGGCCGGCACCGAAGACGCCCATGTGTTCCACGCCGGCACCGCCGAACGCGACGGCCAGGTCGTCACCGCCGGCGGCCGCGTGCTGTGCGTCACTGCGCTGGGCGAAAACGTGCGTCAGGCGCAGAAGCAGGCCTACGAGCTGCTGAGCCGCATCGGCTTCGCCGGCATGCAGTACCGCCGCGATATCGGCCACCGCGCAATGGATCGCTAACCGCAGCCCAGGCATCACAGGCCGCTGCCCGGCTCACCCTGCCGGCAGCGGCTTTTTCTTTTCCCACGGCTCTTCTGCCGTCGCTCCCGGAGGTAGCTCATGGATCTCGACCTCGGCACCATCAAGGACTATTTCACCGGCCTGCAGGGCCACATCGTCGGCGCGCTGGAAGGCTTCGACGGCCAGCCCTTCCGCTGCGACGCCTGGGAGCGCCCCGGCGGCGGTGGCGGCCTGACCCGCGTCATCGAGGGCGGCGACTTCTTCGAGCGCGGCGGCGTCAATTTTTCCCATGTGATGGGCGCCGGCATGCCGGCCTCCGCCACCGCCCACCGGCCGGAACTGGCCGGCCGCCGCTTCGAGGCGATGGGCGTCTCGCTGGTGCTGCATCCGCGCAATCCCTACTGCCCCACGGTGCACATGAACGTGCGCTGCTTCGTCGCCCTGGCCGACGGCAAGGCGCCGGTGTGGTGGTTCGGCGGCGGCATGGACCTCACGCCCTACTACGCCTTTGAAGAAGACGTGCGCCACTTCCACGCCGCCTGCAAGGCGGCGGTGCTGCCCTTCGGCGGCGAAACCGAATACCGCCGGCTCAAGGAATGGTGCGACGACTACTTCTTCCTCAAGCACCGCAACGAAGCCCGCGGCGTCGGCGGCCTGTTCTTCGACGACCTCGGCGCCGACGGCAGCACGCCTTTCGACAGCGCCTTCGGCCTCACCCGCTCGGTGGGCGATGCCTTCATCGATGCCTACCTGCCCATCGCCAGTCGCCGCCGCGAACTGCCCTGGGGCGAGCGCGAGCGCGACTTCCAGGCCTACCGCCGCGGCCGCTACGTGGAATTCAACCTGGTGTTCGACCGCGGCACCCTGTTCGGCCTGCAGTCCGGCGGCCGCACCGAATCCATCCTGATGTCCATGCCGCCGGAAGTTAAGTGGCGCTACGACTGGCATCCGGAACCGGGCAGCGCCGAGGCGCGGCTGCAGGAGGAATTCCTGGTGCCGCGCGACTGGGCCTGAGTGGAGACGGAATGAAAAAAGGGGCGATCGGATCGCCCCTTTTTCCTTGTTGCCGCTTCTGCCTCAGCCAGCCACCCGGACCGCCGCCGCGCGATAGTGGCGCTGCGCTTCTTCCGGCCGCTCCAGCTGTTCCAGCAGGCTGGCCAGCGCCAGGTGGGTATCTATGGTCGGCGCCAGGCTGAGCGAAGCCTCCAGGTAACTCTGCGCCTTGCCCCACAGCTGGGCGCCCATGCACAGCCGCCCCAGCGAGAACAACAGGCCGGCGTCCCGCGGCTGGCGCTTCAACCAGCCCTCGCCCTTGGCCAGGCAGGCGACCGGATCGCCCTCGCCATCGCCGCAGTGGGCGTACAGACGGGCCAGCCCGCTGTCCCACTCCTCGTCCAGCAGGCGCTCCAGCGTGCGCCGCGCCGCCGGGCCTTCCCCGGCCGCGGCCAGCAGCGGCATGGCGCGCTCGACCAGACGGCGATCCTGCAATTCATCCGCCGGGATCTCCAGCCAATACGCCGCCAGCGCGGCGCGGTCGGCCGCCAGTTCCTTCAGCCGTTCCACATGGGCGCGGCGGATCAGCGGCGCGGCCTGCTCGTCGGACAAGGCCTTGTGCTTGTGCAGTTGGCGGGTCAGGCGCAGCGCTTCATCCCAGCGCTCCAGTGCGGACGCCACCCGCAGCGCCAGCCGCAGCGCGGCGATGTGGCGATGGCCGGCCAGCTTGAGCATCTCCAGGCGCTCCGCCGCTTCTTCGAAGCGCCGCCCTTCCACCGCCAGCTCGGCTTCGGTCATCAGCCGCGCCACCCGCGCTTCCTCGCCGCTGTCGGCGGCATGGCCGATCCAGATGCGGTAGCGAGTGTCGTCGCGCATCGCATGCGCGGCGCGCGCCGCCACCAGCGCGGCCATGGCCGGGCTTTCACCGGAGGAGAACGCGTTGGAGGCAAACTTCAGCGCCTGGGAGAAACGGCCCTCGAACAAGGTGCGCAGCGCTTCGCGCAGCGCGCGGCCCGCCTTCTCGCGCCGGCGGCGCTCACGCCACTGCACAACCCGGCGCGGCAGCCCCATGGTGCGGCTGATGAGCCGCAACACCACATAAGCCAGCAGAAAGCCGAGCAGCAGGAGCACGATCAGCAGGTTCAGCGACAGCTGGGCACGCCACGGCGGCAGCACCACCAGCACATAACCGTTGTTGAAACCGGCCGCCATGGCCAGACCCACAGCCAGCGCAAAAATGCCGATAAGCCAGATCAGGGCACGCATGGGCCGTACCTCAGCGCTGCGGCGCCGCAGCGCCGTTGCCCTGGCCATTCGCCGGGCGCGCGGCCTCTGCAGCCGGCGGGCGCAGATCGCCGGCCCGCGCCTGCAGCACGCGCAGCGCGGCGAAGCTCTCGTTCAGGCTGAGGCGCTGTACCGACACCGGCACAACCTCCAGCACGCGCAGCTCTTCGATCGCCTCCTTGACCCGCGGGTCGCGCAGGTCGAAGAAGCGCTCCATCCAGTTGCGCGCCTGGGCAAGGTCGGCTGCATAGGTGCGGCCATCCCGCGCCAGCAGCGCCAGACGGGCGGTCAGCAGGCGGATCTTCAGGTTCTCGCGCAGGAAAGTGCTCTGCGCCGGCGCCAGCAGCACCGGCTCGGTCTGGTCGAGGCGTTCGACACGCACCAGGTCGCGCAGCTCGTGCCAGACGTCGCGCGCCAGTTCGCCGACGAAGGCCAGCACCGCCGCGGCCTTGCTGTCCCCACTTTCCAGCGGCGCAGCAGCCTGGTTTTCCTGGCTGACTGCCGCTTCGCCTGCGAAGGCCAGCGGCAGCGCGTCAGCGCGTTCCAGCAGACGCTCCAACCGCAGGGCGACGCCCGGCACATCCACATCGGGCTGCCGTTTCAGCTGTTCGATGTCGTTGGACAGGGCACGGCGCAGCGGTGCCAGCTGGCCACGGTCGCTGGCCGCCAGGCGGGCCTCGGCGCCCTGCAGGGCGATCAGCGCGGCTTCCAGGTTGCCGGCAAGCTGCAGCTGCTGGGCGGCGATGGAGATCGCCTGCTCCACTTCGGCCACCACCCGGTCCTCGCGGGAACGGGAGAACTCCTGGTACAGCGCCTCCAGCGCGGCAGCCTGACCTTCGCTTGCCTCCACCTTGGATTCCAGCGCACCCAGCTTGCCCTGCAGGGTGGCGAGGGCTTCCTGCTGCTGCCGGTTCAGGGCGCGCACCTCGGTCGCCGCGGTATCGCTCTCGGCCAGCCGGCGCGCCAGCTCCTCGCGTGTCTGGGTATTACGCTGACGGGTGTCCCAAGCCTGCCAGCCTGCCACCGCGGCAGCGATGAGCGCGATCACGGCAAGCAGGAGGGCCCAGCCGCCGGCACCACTGCGGGACGGCTCGGACGTCGCGGCTGGGGCAGGCCTGGGGGGCTGGGAAGACACCGCATCGCCGGGCGATGCGGGCTGGGGGAGTGCGGGGGTTTCGTCGTTCATGCTGAGAGTTTAACCCGGATGTACAGTGATTTTTCCCGTGCGGCGAGCTCGGATACCGCCGCACGGCGCCCTCGGCAGGGCAGGCGGCAATCAGCCCCGCTGCCCGGAGAACGGCGTGGGACGGCCCTGCACATGCCGCTGAAATCTTAACGTCATCAGCCCGCCGCATCCCGCAGCAATGCGGCCAAAACACCGTCATCGCCAGCGTCGCAGCAGATGACGCGCCTGAAGCCGGCCGCCTCGGCCGCCGCCGCGATACGGGCGTGAGGAGCAATCACGCAGACACCGGCCAGCACCGCCAGACCTTGTTCACCGACCATGGTCACGAAGTTGCCCACACCCTCGCTGCTGGTCAACACCAGGGCGTGGAGGCGGCCATCGGCGGCATCAGCGATCAAGGACGCCGGACTGCACTGCGGAACGCGGCGCCGGTAGCAGCTTACGTAATCGACCGCCGCGCCCCGCGCAAGCAGGGTTTCCCCGAGCAGGTCGCGGCCGCCGTCACCGCGGAAGATCACCACTCGCCGGCCGCGCACCGCCGCTTCGGCAAAGGCGGGCAGGCTGAGCACCGCCTCGCTGTCGAAACCTTGGTCGGGGGCGACCACATTCCGGAAGCCGCGCCGGGCCAACGCCCCCTCGCTGCCCTTGCCCACCGTTGCCACCACGGTATGCGCCGGCCACGCGCGGCGCGGCAGGATGAAGTCCAGTGCATGGGCAACCGCGTTCGGGCTGACGAAGAAGGCAAGGTCATAATCCTGCAGGCTCGCCGTTGCCGCTTGCAGGCCGGCGGCATCTTCAAGCGCAGCGATCTCGATGACCGGGAACCGGATCGCCTCGCCGCCCAACCGGGCAATGGCTCCGCACAGCGACTCCGCCTGCCCGGTCGGGCGGGTGACGACGACGCGGCGCCCGCTCAGCGGCAGGTCCTGAAGACGCGTCGAGTCCATCTCCATGATCCGGGCTGCGGCAAATGCGGACGCTGCTAGCCCAGGCTGGCCAGCAACGCCTCCGCGCCCTGCTCCCGCAGCGAGGCAGCCAGGGCCGCGCCCAGCGCCTCGGCATCCGCCGGCGCGCCGCACTGCTCCGCGCGCAGGATCTCGCTGCCGTCCGGCCGGGCGACAAACCCGCGCAGCCACAACTGGCCGTCCCTCACTTCGGCGTAGGCGCCCAGTGGCACCTCGCAACTGCCCGCCAGCGCCCGCGCCACCGCGCGCTCCGCACGCACGCAGGCCGAGGTGTCGGCATCATTGAGCGGCGCCAGCCATTGCAGCAGTTCCTGCCGGCCGGCGAGGCATTCGATGCCCAGCGCGCCCTGGCCAGCCGCCGGTAGCGAGGTCTCCGCCGGCAACACCCCGCGGATACGGGAACCGAGCCCCAGCCGCGTCAAGCCGGCAGCGGCGAGGATGATCGCGTCGTACTGGCCTTCGTCCAGCTTGCGCAGCCGGGTATCCAGGTTGCCGCGCAGACTGGTGACGCCGAGGAAGGGGTAGTGAGCGTGCAGCTGCGACTCACGTCGCAGCGAGGAGGTGCCCACCACCGTACCCGGCGGCATGTCGGCCAGGCTCTCGTAGCGGTTGGAAACGAAGGCATCCAGCGGCACTTCCCGCTCGGAGATGCAGGCCAGGGTGAAGGCCTCGCCCATCTCCATCGGCACGTCCTTCATCGAATGCACCGCGATGTCGGCGCGGCCATCCAGCAGCGCGGTTTCCAACTCCTTCACGAACAGACCCTTGCCGCCCACCTTGGCCAGCGGACGGTCCAGAATCTGGTCGCCACGGGTGGTCATGCCCAGCAATTCGACCTGGCAGGAGGGATACAATGCCTCGAGTCTGGCCTTGACGTGCTCCGCCTGCCACAAGGCAAGGCGACTTTCGCGGGTAGCGATGACGATACGCTCGGGCGCGGCGGAAGTGGAACCGGATTGGGCAACGCTCACGATAAGGAACTCATGCGGGATAGGAATCTGGCGCCGGGCCTCACAACCACGGTCTTGAAGCAGACCGCCCGACCCGGCGTTACGGTGGCATCAGGGTTCGCACCAATAGTGCGGAAGCTGGCGTGGATTCTAGCATGCGTGCCCGCTGCCCTCGCCGCGGCGCCCAGCCTGCCACCCGCCACCGACTTCAGCCGCGACGCCGCTGCCCTGCATGCCGAAGGCCGGGTTCTGGTCGTGCTGTACAGCCGTTCGGATTGCCACTGGTGCGAACAGGCCAGGGCTTACCTGGCACCCATGGATGAAGAGGCGGCCACGCGGGAGCTAGCCCGGTATCGCCAGATAGACATCGACTCGGACCGCCCGCTCACCGCATTCGATGGCCGCAGCACCACCCACCGCGCCTTCGCCGCGCAACGGGAGGTGCGCCTCGCCCCCACGGTTGCGTTCTACGCCCCGGACGGCAGCCTGCTCGGAGAGAACATCGTGGGCATGCGCCTGCCGGATTTTTATGGCCAGTACCTGGCCGACGCCCTACACGCCGCCGCGGCCCGCCTGCGCCGGACCGAACACTGACCCTCCTCCCTTCCTCCTCCCGCTCTCGCCCAAACCCATGACCCAGGACAAGGACGCGCCGCTGCGCGAAGACATCAGACTGCTCGGCCGCCTGCTCGGCGACACCGTGCGTGACCAGCAAGGCGACGCCAGCTTCGAGTTGGTGGAACGCATCCGCCAGAATTCGGTGCGCTTCCGTCGCGACGACGACCACGCCGCGCGCAAGGAGCTCGAAGGCACGCTGGACGCCCTTTCGCGCGAGCAGACCATCCAGGTCGTGCGCGCCTTCAGTTACTTCTCTCACCTCGCCAACATCGCCGAGGACCAGCACCACATCCGTCGCAGCCGCGCCCACCTGATCGCAGGCTCCGCGCCACGCGAAGGCAGCCTGGCGCACGCGCTGGCCCTGGCTTTCGCCGACGGCAAGACCACGCCGGCCGCCCTCGCCGGCTTTCTCGGCGAAGCGCTGATCTCGCCGGTGCTCACTGCGCATCCCACCGAGGTTCAGCGCAAGAGCATCCTCAACTGCCAGACAGTGATCGCCCGTCTGCTGGACGAGCGCGATCGCAAGCAGCTCACGCCGGAAGAAAGCGAGGCCAACGGCGAGGCCCTGCGCCGCGCGGTGCTCACCCTGTGGCAGACCCGGATGCTGCGGCCGGCCAAGCTGTCGGTGGTGGACGAGGTGAACAACGGCCTCTCCTACTTCGAGACCACCTTCCTGCACGAACTCCCCCGCCTCTACGCCAACCTGGAAGACCGCCTGGCCGTGGCCGACCCGACGCTGGGCAAGCAGGAGCTACCCGCCTTCCTGCAGGTCGGTAACTGGATAGGTGGCGACCGCGACGGCAACCCCTTCGTCACCGCCGACATCCTGGAGCAGGCGCAGGCCATGCAAGCCAGCGTCGCCCTCCGCCATTACCTGGACGAGCTACACACGCTGGGCTCCCAGCTGTCGCTCGCTCTCGGCCTGGTCAGCGCCTCCGACGCCCTGCTGGCGCTGGCCCAGGGATCGCCGGACAGCTCGCCGCACCGCAGCGACGAACCCTATCGCCTGGCCGTCGCCGGCATCCACGCCCGCGTCGCCGCCACCCATCGCGCGCTGATCGGCACCGAGCCCATCGGCCACGCCGCCGACCACGCCCAACCGTACGACAGCGCCCAGGCGCTGCTGGAGGACCTCGACATCATCCACCGCTCGCTGGTCGCCAACGGCTCCGCCACCCTGGCGCGCGGCCGCCTGCGCCACCTCCGCTGCGCGGTGCGGGTGTTCGGCTTCCACCTTGCGCCCATCGACCTGCGGCAGAACTCCGATGTGCACGAGCGCACCGTCGCCGAACTGCTGGAAGTCGCCCGCCCCGGCAGCGCCTACCTGAGCCTGGACGAAACCGCCCGCTGCGCCATGCTGCTGGAAGAGCTGGCCACCCCGCGGCCACTCGCCTCGCCGCATGTGCACTACAGCGAGGAAACGGAATCCGAGCTGGAGATCTTTCGCGCCGCCCGCGAAGCCCACCGCCGCTACGGCCGCAACGCCATCCGCAACTGCATCATTTCCAAGACCGACGACGTCTCCGATCTGCTGGAACTCGCGCTGCTGCTGAAGGAAGCCGGACTGCTGCGGCCGCATGAATCCGCGCTGGACGTGAATCTGGTACCGCTGTTCGAAACCATAGGCGACCTCGAAAACGCCGCCAGCGTCATGGAGCGCCTGTTCTCGCTGCCGCTCTACCGCAAGCTGCTGGAAGCGGCCGGTAACACCCAGGAGGTGATGCTGGGCTACTCCGACAGCAACAAGGACGGCGGCTTCCTCACCTCCGGCTGGGCGTTGTACAAGGCCGAGGGCGAACTGGTGGACGTGTTCGCCCGCCACGGCGTGCGCATGCGCCTCTTCCATGGCCGCGGCGGCTCCGTCGGCCGCGGCGGCGGCCCCAGCTACCAGGCCATCCTGGCGCAACCGGACGGAGCGGTGCAGGGCCAAATCCGGCTGACCGAGCAGGGCGAAGTGATCGCCGCCAAGTACGGCAACCCGGAAGTCGGCCACCGCAACCTGGAAGTGCTGGTTGCCGCCACGCTGGAAGCCAGCCGGCGCCCGGGAAGCACCGCCCCCACACCGCCGGAATTCCTGGATACGATGCAGGCGCTGTCGGATGCCGCCTTCGCCGCTTACCGCGGCTTGGTTTATGAAACCGAGGGCTTCGAGCAGTACTTCTGGGAATCCACCGTGATCGCCGAGATCGCCGGCCTCAACATCGGCTCCCGCCCGGCCTCGCGCAAGAAAGGCACCAGCATCGAAGACCTGCGTGCCATTCCCTGGGTGTTCTCCTGGTCCCAGTGCCGGCTGATGCTGCCGGGCTGGTTCGGCTTCGGTTCAGCGGTGAAACGGTACCTCGCCTCCAACCCCAAGGACGGCCTCGCCCGCCTACAGGCGATGCACAAGGACTGGTCCTTCTTCACCACCCTGCTGTCCAACATGGACATGGTGCTGTCCAAGACCGACCTCGCCATCGCCTCCCGCTATGCCGAACTGGTCAAGGATGCCGAACTGCGCGAGACGATCTTCAACCGCATCCGCAGCGAATGGCAGGACACGGTGGACGCCCTGCTCGCCATCACCCGCCAGCAGGAACTGCTGGCCGACAATCCGCTGCTGAAGCGCTCCATCCGCAACCGCTTCCCCTACCTGGACCCGCTCAACCACGTCCAGGTGGAACTGCTGCGGCGCCACCGCGAACAAGGCGACGACGAGCGCCTGCGCGTCGGCATCCACATCTCGATCAACGGGATCGCCGCCGGCCTGCGCAACAGCGGCTGAAGCCCCACCCAGGCCAATGAAAAGGCCCGGCCGCGGTTCTTGCACCGCGGCCGGGCCTTTTTCCCTTTTCCCGCGGCTACCGCAGGCCTGCCGTCGTCAGAGGGCGCCTCAAAGACCCAACGCCTGCCGCACCACCGGCCACTGCCGCCGGCTGACCGGCAAGCGCTCCGGCAACCCCGCCAGCAGCACCTCCCAATGCGCCTCGCCTTCGGTATCGCCCACCCTCTCCACCCCCTGGATCGCGGCGCGGGCCACCAGGCAGTTTCGGTGTATGCGCAGGAAGCGGTCGCAGAACTCCTGCTCGATCTGCACCAGCGATTCATCCAGCACGAACTCCCGCTCCACCGTCTTCGCCGTCACATACTTGAGTTCCGCCTTCAGGTAGCGCACATCCTCCACCGGCAGCAGCAGGATGCGGCCGCGCTCGCTGACGCCGAAGTGTCGCCGTTCACCGGACGCGGCGGAGGAGGCCGGCTCGGCCTGCTGGGGACGCAGCCCGCGCACCTTGCCCAGCGCCGCTGCCAGGCGCTCGGCGCGGACCGGCTTCACCAGGTAGTCAGTCGCCGCCAATTCGAAGGCCTGTACCGCGTACTGGTCATACGCCGTCGTGAATACCACCACCGGCGCCTGCGGCAGGCGGCCTAGTTCCCGCGCCAGTTCCACGCCGTCCATCACCGGCATGCGGATGTCGGCAAGTACCACATCCACGCCGCCGGCCTCGACCAGGCGCAAGGCCTCCACGCCATTGGCCGCCATGCCGGCAACGACATTGGGCTGGACTGCAGCGATGTCGCCGAGCAGGTCGCGAAGGCGCGAGCGCGCCGGCGCTTCGTCGTCGACGATCAGGACACGCAGCGGAAGATCGCTCATGGGGTAACGCTCCTGAAGGGTAGATGCAAACGGACGCGATAGCGCCCTTCACCGCTTTGTATATGCAATCCGGCTTCAATGTCGAAAAAGAGTGTTAGCCGCTCGCGGATATTGTCCAGCGCCATCTGGTTGCCGGCGCGCTGGCGGGCAGTGTCCGACAAGGGGTTGTCCACCTCCAGCCGCAACTCCTTGCCCCTGCGCTGTACGCGCACCACGATCTCAGCCTCCTCCTCGCAAGGCTCGATACCGTGATAAACCGCGTTCTCCAGCAAGGGCTGCAGCAGGAGCGGCAGCACCAGCGCCTGCTCGGGGCCAAGGCCATCCGCCGAAGGCGGATCGATCTCCCAGCGCACGCTCAGGCGCTCCCCCAGACGCAAGCGCTCCAGGTCCAGATAACGCTCGCATAACGACAGTTCTTCCGCCAGCGGAACAAGTTCCCGGTTGTCCCTCATCAGTACGCGGAACAAGTCCGCCAACTCCTCCAGCGCGCGCTCCGCCCGGCGCGGATCGGAACGGATCACGCCGAGCACGCCGTTGATGCTGTTGAACAGGAAGTGGGGGCGTATGCGCGCGGTGAGCGCCAGCAGGCGGGCCTCGGTCAGCGCAGGGGAATACAGGCGATGGCGGTAATCGAAATAGAGCAGCGCGACTACCGCGGCCCCGGCGGCCCATGCCAGCTCCTGCCCGGGGAAGCCGCCGTAGGCGGAGAGCAGGGGCCATGCCAGCAGCACTGCCCCCTGCGACGCAGCCAGCACGATGACGGGCGCCCAGCGCGGCCCGGCGATCTGTATGGCCGGTCCCAGTGCGTAGAGCAACAGTACCGCCAGGAACAGCGGCGGCTCCACATAGCCGGCCATCACGACCAAGCGATCTGCCAGCACCTCAGCCACCATCTCACCCCGCAGCAGCACGGTGAGCAAAGCGAGCAGATTGACCAGCAGCAACACACGCAGGATGACGCCGAGATTACGGAAATCCGGCACCGTGGGCACGGCAGGCGAGCGTGGCTTTTGCTTTATACTTTCCATGGCTTACGCGAGGCGACGACACGCCCGCAGCGACATCGCACGACCGGCCGGACGGTTCCGCCCCGGCCCTCCTCTCCTCAGTACGGACATTATGACAGATACCACCTCGTCGCCCGACAACGCCGCGCAGCCGGGCAAAGCCTGGTCCGGCCGCTTCTCGGAGCCGGTTTCCGACCTCGTCAAACGTTACACCGCCTCAGTCAACTTCGATCAGCGCATGGCCCGCCAGGATATCCGCGGCTCCCTCGCCCATGCCCGCATGCTGGCACGCCAGGGCATCATCGCCGCGGCCGACCTCGCCGACATCGAACGCGGCATGAATCAGATCCTGGGCGAGATCGAGCGTGGCGAGTTCGCCTGGAACCTGGACGACGAGGATGTGCACCTCAACATCGAGAAGCGCCTCACTGCGCTGGTCGGCGATGCAGGCAAGCGCCTGCACACCGGCCGCAGCCGCAACGACCAAGTCGCCACCGATATCCGCCTGTGGCTGCGCGACGCCATCGACACCATCCTTGCCCTGATCGGGGAATTCCAGCGCCAGTTGCTGGACGTCGCCGAAGCAAACGCTGCCACGCCCATGCCCGGCTTCACCCACCTGCAGGTAGCCCAGCCGGTCACCTTCGGCCACCACCTGATGGCCTACTACGAGATGAGCCGGCGCGACGCCGAACGCTTCGCCGACTGCCGCAAGCGCGTGAACCGCCTGCCGCTGGGCAGCGCCGCGCTGGCCGGCACCAGCTACCCGATAGACCGCGAATCGGTCGCCGCCGAGTTGGGCTTCGACGAGGTCTGCTACAACTCGCTGGACGCGGTCAGCGACCGCGATTTCGCCATCGAATTCTGTGCCGCCTCGGCGCTGCTGATGACGCACCTCTCACGCCTGTCCGAAGAGCTCATCCTGTGGATGAGCCCACGCGTCGGCTTCATCGACCTCGCCGACCGCTTCTGCACCGGCTCCAGCATCATGCCGCAGAAGAAAAACCCGGACGTTCCCGAACTCGTCCGTGGCAAGACCGGCCGGGTGAACGGCAGCCTGATCTCCCTGCTCACGCTGATGAAGGGGCAGCCCCTGGCCTACAACAAGGACAACCAGGAGGATAAGGAGCCGCTGTTCGATACCGCCGACACGGTCATCGACACCCTGCGCATCTACGCCGACATGATCACCGGCATCCGGGTGAAGGCGGACGCCATGCTGGGCGCCCTGTCCCAGGGCTACGCCACCGCCACAGATCTGGCCGATTACCTGGTCAAGAAGGGCCTGCCCTTCCGCGACGCCCATGAAGCCGTCGCCCTGGCGGTGCGCGCCGCCGAGCGCCGCGGCTGCGACCTGCCGCAGTTCAGTGCGGCTGAGCTGAAAGCGGCCATGGCCGAAGTGCCAGGCGCCGCCGACCGCCTGGACGAAGACGTGTTCGCGGTGCTCACGGTGGAAGGCTCGCTCGCCTCGCGCAAGCACATCGGCGGCACCGCCCCGGCACAGGTCCGCGCCGCGGTGGCACGGGCACGCGCCCAACTCGGCTGACACGCCTATGGCGGTGGAGCGCATCGGCAAGTACGAGATCCGCCGCCTGCTGGGCGAAGGGGCAACCAGCGCCGTCTTCCTAGCCTGGGACCCCTTCAACCAGCGTGATGTCGCGGTCAAGCGCCTTTACCCCGAAGTCCTGCGCGACCAGGACCGCGGCAGGCTCTATCGCCACCTGCTGCTCAACGAGGCCGCGCTCGCCGGCAAACTGACCCACCCGCACATCGTCGATATCTACGATGCAGTCATCAGCGACGAAGAAGCCTATGTAGTCATGGAATACGTGCCCGGCGGCACGCTGGAAGCACTGACCTCCCCCGGCTCGCTGCCCGCCTTCGACCGGCTGATCGAAATCGTCTTCAAATGCACCCGCGCGCTGGACTATGCCTTCCACCGCGGCGTCACCCACCGGGACATCAAGCCCGCCAATATCCTGCTGGCCGATGCGGCCGGCACCGACATCCGCGTCACCGACTTCGGCGCCGCCCTGCACACCGCCAGCGACACCACGCAGATATCGGGCATCGGTTCACCAGCCTATATGTCGCCGCAACAGGTCCGGGAGATGCCGCTGGACCATCGCACCGACATCTACTCGCTGGGCGTGGTGATGTACCAGTTGCTGACCGGCCACCTGCCCTTCGAATCGGACAACAACTACAGCCTGCTCTACCGCATCGCCCATGAGATTCCTCCGCCCCCCTCCGAGTACCGGCCGGAGGTACCCGAAGCCCTGGACACCATCGTGCGCCGGGCGATGGAAAAAGAGATCGAGAACCGCTACCAGACCTGGGCCGAGTTCTCCCACGATCTCGCCCTGGCCTTCCGTAACCGCAGCGTCGCCAGCGATCACCACGCCATTCCAGAGGCGGAAAAATTCCAGACACTGCGCGGCATGCCGTTCTTCCGCGAGTTTGCCGACGCGGAGATCTGGGAAGTCATCGGCCTGTCGCAGTGGAGCCGGGTGCAACCCGGTACCGTGGTGATCAAGGAAGGCGAGGCGGGCGACCACTTCTGCTTCCTAGCCGAAGGCGAAGCGAGAGTACGCAAACGCGGCCGCTTGCTGAATGTGCTGACGGCAGGCGAGTGCTTCGGCGAGATGGCGCTGTTTTCCGCCGGCGGAGGCGTGCGCTCCGCCTCGGTCGATGCCACTACGGAGTGTGCGGTCGTCACCATTCGTGGCCGCGCCCTGCAACGAGCCTCGGACACCTGTCGCATGCACTTCTACAAGGCCTTCCTCGAGGTGCTGTCCACCCGCCTCTCGCTGGCCAGCTCCCGGATTGCCAATCTGTGAGCATCGAGGACTTGCTTCCCGCCATTGCGGAAGCCCTCCATCAGGCCGGCGGCCAACGTGTCCAACTGATTTCGGCGACACCTGCCGGCGGGAGCACTCCAGCGCTGGACGTGAGGGGCAAAGGCGTGAGGCTCTTTGTCAAACTGGCCGACATCACCGCAGCCGACCGCCTGGAGGCCGAAGCCGATGGCCTTGCGGCCCTTGCAGCCGTTGGTACCTTCCGCATTCCCGCGGTCCTGGCCCAAGGACACGCCGGTGATCACGCCTTCCTGGTGCTGGAGTACCTCTCTCTGCACCCATTGGCCTCGGCAGAAGAGGGCGAACGTTTCGCCCAGGCCTTGTCTGCCCTTCATGCGACCACCGGCGAGCGCTATGGCTGGCACCGCAGCAACTACCTTGGGCCCACCCGTCAGCCCAACGACGAGCAGGACAACTGGGTGCTCTTCCTGAGTCGACACCGTCTTGCCCCGCTACTGGCGCAGGCAGGCAAAGCCGGCTACAGCCAGGAAATAGAACGCCCCGGCCTCCGTCTACTCGAGCGCTTGCCCGCCCTCTTCCTGGACTACCGGCCAGCGCCATCGCTACTGCATGGCGACCTCTGGCACGGCAATGCCGCGATCACGGCGGACGGAATGCCAGCCCTTTTCGACCCCGCCTGTCACTACGGTGACCGGGAGGCAGAGCTGGCCATGGCGGAACTGTTCGGCGGCTTCCCGAGCGCCTTCTACGCCACCTATCGTCGCCTAGCGCCGCTGTCCGCGGAGTACGAACTCAGGAAGCCGGCCTACCAACTCCACCACCTCCTCAACCATTTGCATATCTTCGGAAAAGCCTACGCAGGTCAGGTTCAACGGCTGCTGGCCCAATTGCTAAGGGAGCTGTCCTGAACGGCAATAAAGCCATCATCCCAGGAAACCCTGTCCCTTTTGCTGCTATCCTCTCCGCCCCCGGTGTCGAGTGTTTTTACACTCCAAATATCTGGCCATCTCAAAAAAATAAAACCCTTTTAAATTCACTGCCTTAAAACCACCAAGAAAACGGGCGCACTTTTTGCTCCATCTTGGTGCAATAGACCGACCGTGGCAATCTGCACAGTCTATCGGTGCCGACAACCGCTACGATTCGCGTCAAAATGAACATTTTTGCAGGCCTGACACCATGACCGAGCACGAGCAACACCTGGAAGCCAAGCAGTCTCCTCAGGATTTGCGCCGTCGCCTTCTGAAGGCGGGGGCCGCCTCTGCTCCAGTGATCATGAGCTTGTCAGCAAAGTCGGCGCTGGCTCAGGGCACCTGCGTTTCCCCCTCGGCTTTCGCCTCCGTCCGTGCCAATGCGCTGACCAGCAACGCCCCGGAAACCTTGAGCGAGTGCCACTCCCATGGTTACTGGAAAACCCACTCCTGGCCTTTCGGCGCAAGCCAAAACACCCTCTTCTCCAGCGTGTTCGCCCAACCCGGCGGCCCGGCAGGCAAGATCAACAAGGCAGCGATTTCTTTTAGTGCCCTCACCCTCTCCCAGGCGCTGAACCTGCAGGGCGGTGCGGGCGAGAGCATTACCACCGACTACACCCGGGACATCGTCAGCGCCTACCTGGACGCCCTGGCGGGCAACCTAAAGATAGGCACCGGCACCGCGGACACCGTCGCCATCCTTCAAGACATGTGGCAACTCGCCATCGTGACTGGCACGTGGTCTACGCCTTGGGGCGGCACCTGGGGCCGGACGGATGCCCGCGCCTATCTGGATGTTCTGGTCGGCAGCAGCAACCTTTGATTCCGGGCCCCTGACTCCAGGCCCCTGATTCCCAGGCTGCCCTTGTCGAGCTATCACTGCAATCCAAACGCCTTTATCGTTCGCTTTTTCGAAGAAGACGCGGTGCTCTTCCACAAAGCGAACGGCTCAACCCATCATCTTCCGCCTCTAGCAAGCTATCTGCTCGGGGAACTGCTGCGCAGCCCCGCTTCTTACGAGGTATTGACTGGCGCGCTCCTTGACGATGATGAGGATCGTGGCATATTAAGCAGCCAGATAGACGAAACGCTGGACGACCTATGCCGGCTCGGATTGATCAGCCGACACCCCTGAATCTCCCCTCCACGCCGCTCTCCTCACTGACCGAAGCCCAGGTCCGGGAGCGACTCGAGAACGGCGGCTTGGCACTTCTGACCCCACCTTTCCGCTTCCGGATACGATCGAACGTGGCCGGGCTCGCGGCCACCTTGCGCACGCTGTATGCCGACTTCCCGTTGGGGCAGGAGCAGGGCTTCGACGATTTCACCGTCTCACTGCAGAAAACCCGCCCGTTCCGCCCCAAAGTCCATTTCGAAAGCGATGGCGGCCAACCGTTTGAGCCCCTGCCTCTGTCGCAGGCTTTCCCTATGCTGGAATGGGGCTTCAACTGGTGCATCTCCTCCCATTGCCACAATTACATGATCACCCACGCAGCGGTGATCGAACAAAACGGCTGCACCATCATCCTGCCGGCTCCGCCTGGATCCGGGAAGAGCACCTTATGCGCCTTACTTGTCGGTCATGGCTGGCGCCTGCTTTCTGATGAACTGGCCCTGCTGGATCCGCGCACCGGCCTGCTGACTCCCATCCCGCGTCCGATCAGTCTCAAGAACGCCTCCATCGAGTTGATCCGGCAACGCTACCCGGCGCTGCAACTCGGCTCGCTCGTGAGGGACACCATCAAAGGCACGGTCGGGCATTTTCAGCCGCCGTCAGATAGTGTAGCCAGAAGCGGAGAACCGGGAACGCCTACTCACGTCGTATTTCCACGCTATCGCAGCGGCGCTTCAACTTCGCTCGTGCCACTGGCCCGCGGTGCGGCCTTCATACGGCTGGCACAGAACACCTTCAATTACGATCTGCTGGGACAAACCGGCTTCGAGGCCCTGGGCAAACTGATCGCAAACGTGACCGCATACGACTTCGAATACCAGGATGCCGACGATGCTATCGCCCGCTTCGATTCGCTGGCGAGAGGGGTGTGATGGAGCAGTCGTTGATCGTGGCCGCCCTCACAACGCAGCCGCCAACGGCAGAGCGGAGTCCGGTGGAATGGACCCAGTTGCTACGTCAGGCGCGCATCCTCAACGTGCTGCCTCAACTCGCACGGCGGTACGAGCACGTCACCGGAGTACCACTCGAGGTTGCACGCCACTTCGAATCCGCCCGCCGGATAGCCGAGAGGCTGGCACTGGATGTGCACCGCGAGGCGAGGCGCATCTCCACCGCCCTCCAGCCACTGGACATTCCGGCGGTCTTCCTCAAAGGCGGCGCCTACGTTCTGCGCGATCTGGCCGCAGCACATGGTAGGGTATTCTCGGACCTGGACCTGATGGTCCCCAGGGACGCTGTCGCTGCCGCCGAAGACCGCCTGATCCGGGCCGGCTGGGTGAGTTCCCATCACGACGCCTACGATCAGCGTTATTACCGCCAATGGATGCATGAAATCCCGCCACTACGGCATCTGCACCGCGGCACGATAGTCGACTTGCACCACACCATAACCCCGCCAACATCCCGCTTTCCGGTTCAAGGGGAGAAGCTGCTGGCCACAGCGTACAGCCTGAGCCTGGCTTCCTTTCCGAATGGCCATACGCTGGGAAACACCGACATGGTGCTGCACGCCGCGGTCCATCGTTTCATGGAAGGCGAATGGGCCAACGGATTTCGGGACCTGCTGGACTTGCACCGCCTGCTGGAGGAGTTCGGCAAGGATGCAGACTTTGGCAGGGCACTCCTTGCCAGAAGCCAGGAACTCGGCCTGGAAATGCCGCTACGGCAGACCTTGCAGCAGCTCAAGCGCATTTTCGCCACGCCCTTACCCCCGGCATTGGAAATTGCCACGCGACCGGGCCCCGTCCGGCCGGGAGAACGCTTGACGGCCATGTTGCTGAGCGAAGTATTGACTCCCCAGGGGCCAGACTCGAAGCCGCCAGAGCGACGGCGAGCCGCAGCGCTGCTCTATTTGCGAGCACACTGGCTAAGGATGCCGCCCCATCTGCTGGCAGCCCATCTATTGCGCAAGGCCTTGCGCCCTACGCACGAAAGCACCGCCTGAACGGCAAAGTTTCGATGGCGCATCAGGAAATAGAGCGCCGGGGCTCAGCTCTCCGGCGCTCCAGGCTCAGTTCTGGGCTGTGCCGACGCCGGCATCAGCCAGCATCTGTTGCAGTTCGCCATTCTGGTACATCTCGCGCAGGATATCCGCGCCGCCGACGAACTCACCACCGATGTAGAGTTGCGGAATCGTCGGCCAGTTGGAGAACTCCTTGATGCCCTGACGAATCGCATCATCGGCAAGCACGTTTACCGCGAAAACCTGGCTAACGCCACAGGCTTTCAGGATCTGGACCGCAGTGGCGGAAAAGCCGCACTGGGGCATTTGCGGCACGCCCTTCATGTAGAGAACGACCGGGTTGGAAGAAACCTGCTCGCGGATGACGTCCTGGATATCCATGCTCTTGCGCCCTGCAAAAAGTTGAGTGAAACAGTCGGAAAAGACTACGCTCTGCCCGCCTGAGCGTCAATGTTGGGGCAGGGAAAGCAATTTCAAGCCCTGCCCAGCCAACGCCCGCCCGAAACCCGCTCTATCCCGGCGAGATCCTTCCACGACGTGATAGCGGCGAACCCCGCATCAGCAAGCAAACTGCGTACCGACATTGCCTGGTCGTAACCGTGCTCTAGGAAAAGCCAGCCGCCCGGATCAAGATGATGCGGCGCTCCAGCGACGATCTCTGCGAGATCGTCCAGCCCAGCAGGCCCCGCCGCCAGCGCAGTCCGAGGCTCGAAGCGCAGATCGCCTTCTTCAAGATGTGGATCAGCTGCTGCAATGTAAGGGGGGTTCGCGACAATCAGTTGGAAACGCTCCTCGCCCAGCCCCGAAAACCAGTCGCTCTGAACGAAGGAGACGCTCGCCCCAAGCTTGGCAGCGTTGGCCATAGCCACCCACAGCGCCTCACGGGAACGATCCAGCGCGGTGACGTCCGCGGCCTCCAACTCGAGTGCCAGCGTCACCGCCAAGGCACCGCTCCCGGTGCCCATGTCCAGCAATCTCAGCCTCGGCTCCCCCGAGAAGTGGGCCAAGGCAAGTTCCACCAGCAGTTCGGTATCCGGACGGGGAATCAGCACGGCAGGCGTCACCATGAAGTTCCGGCCGAAAAACTCGCGCTCGCCGACCAGATAAGCCACCGGTTCTCCAGCGACCCGGCGCTCGACCAGGGCACGATAGTCCTCCCATTCCCTGGCCGACAGGCGCTGCTCCGGCCAACCGGCCAAGCGCGCCGCAGTACACTTCAGCACATGGCGCAACAGCACACGGGCATCCATCAGATCTGCCCGCTCCCGAGCCCAAGCAAGGGCTCCCGCTATATCCGGATGAACTCCCGTGTCCGCCACAGCTCACTCCTCGGCTAGCGCCGCCAGCAACTCGGCCTGGTGTTCGAGCACGAGGGCTGCGATGAGTTCGTCCAGTTCGCCGTCCATCACGGCGTCCAGCTTGTAGAGCGTGAGATTGATGCGGTGATCCGTAACCCGCCCCTGCGGAAAATTGTAGGTGCGGATGCGCTCCGAGCGGTCGCCGCTACCGATCAGGCTCTTGCGGGTTGCCGCCTCTGCGTTCTGGCGCTCTCGCAACTCAGCGTCCTGCAACCGGGCGGCCAGCACAGCCATCGCCTGCGCCTTGTTACGATGCTGGGAGCGATCGTCCTGGCACTCGACGACCAAGCCAGTAGGCAGGTGGGTGATGCGCACAGCGGAGTCAGTCTTGTTGATGTGCTGACCGCCGGCCCCCGAGGCGCGGAAGGTGTCGATCCGCAAGTCGGCGGGATTGATCTCCACCTCCGCTACCGCGTCGGCTTCGGGCATCACGGCGACGGTACACGCCGAAGTATGAATGCGCCCCTGGGTTTCGGTAACCGGGATGCGCTGCACCCTGTGGCCGCCGGACTCGAACTTCAGCTGCGAGTAGGCTCCCGCCCCCACCAGACGGGCGATAACCTCCTTGTAACCGCCAAGGTCCGACTCGCTGGCCGATACGATTTCCACCTTCCAACGCTGGCGCTCGGCGTAGCGGGTGTACATGCGCAGCAGATCTGCGGCGAACAGGGCGGCTTCATCTCCACCAGTGCCCGCGCGGATTTCGAGGAAGAGATTGCGCTCGTCGTTGGGGTCTCTCGGCAGCAGGGCTCGCTGCAGATCCTGCTCGAGGGTATCGATGCGGGTCTGCGCAGCCCGGAGCTCCGCATCGGCGAACTCGTGCATTTCCGGGTCACCGAGCAACTCACGGGCTGTCTCGCCATCGGCCTCCGCCTGTCGATAAGCGGCATAGAGCTCGACCACCGGCTCGATTTCCGAGCGCTCCCGGGACAGATCGCGGAAAGCATTCATGTCACGGGCAGCATCTTCGGAAGCCAAGGCCCGGTCGAGTTCCTGCAGGCGGGCACTCAGATATTCGAGCTTGTCGCGGATGCTCTGTTTCATGGCGTCTCAATAATGAAAAAACGCGGGCGCCGCACGGCGCCCGCGATATCCGACTGGCCGCCTACTGATGACGGGAGAGGTTGAACAGGCGCTGAACCAGCAGTCCGGCCTCGGACTGCTCTTCGCCATCAACTTGATTGAGGTAGCGGGTAGGGCCGTGCATGAGCTTGTTGGCCAGCCCATGGGAGAGGCTCTCCAACACCTGCCGGGGATCGTCGCCGCGAGCCAGCAAACGCATTGCCCGCTCCAACTCGGCCTGACGCAGCGCTTCCGCATGCTGCCGCAATGCCCGGATGGTGGGCACCGCGTCACGGGCATGCATCCAGTGAAGGAATCCATCGACACGGCTGTCGATGATCTGTTCTGCTTCCAGCACCGCCTGCTGGCGTGATTCAAGCCCGGCATCCACAACCTGCGCAAGATCGTCGACGGTATAGAGAAACACGTCATCCAGGCCACTGACTTCCGGTTCGATATCGCGGGGTACGGCCAGATCCACCATCACCATCGGGCGGTGCCGACGCGCCTTCACCGCCCGCTCCACCATACCCAATCCGACAATGGGCAAAGGCGCAGCGGTACAGGAGACCACCACATCAAAACGGGAGAGCATCTCTCCCACCAGATCCAGGCGCATGGTCTGGGCGCCGAAACGTGCCGCCAGCGTCTGCCCCCGGGCCTCGGTACGATTCGCGATGGTGATCGACCTAGGTCCCGCTCCAGCGAAATGCGCGGCACAGAGTTCTATCATCTCTCCGGCACCGATGAACAGCACATGCTGGTCAGCGACCCGCTCAAAAATGCGCTCGGTCAAATGCACCGCGGCAGCAGCCATGGAAACGATATTGGCGCCGATCGCCGTCGTGGAGCGCACTTCCTTGGCAACCGCAAAGGTGTTCTGGAACAGCTTGTGCATCAAGGTGCCCAGCGTTCCAGCCTCCTCGGCCCGACGGGCCGCCTCCTTCACCTGCCCGAGAATCTGCGGCTCGCCCAGCACCATTGAATCCAGACCACTTGCCACCCGGAACATATGCCTGATCGCATCGCGCTGCGGATAGGCATACAGATAGGGAGAGACCTCGTTGAGATTCAGGCTGTGAAAGGTGGCCAGCCAGTCGGCCGCATGCTGGGCCTGCTCGGCGGCGAAATAGACTTCAGTGCGATTGCAGGTAGAGAGAATCGCCGCCTCTCGCACCAGATCACTGCGGGTAAGATCGTGCAGCGCACGATCCAGCAGTTCGGGCTGAAACGCCACGCGTTCGCGTATTGCGAGCGGCGCAGTATGGTGATTCAGACCGAGAGCATAAAGTTGCATGCGTTGAAACGGGCAAGCGGATTGAGCGGGATTATAGCACCGCGCCTCTTCCCCAAAGTTTGAGCAAAATCAGCGGCTTCTGGGCAGAGCTACGTGAACGGAAAAAGCGGACCGACTGTTACATCGGTCCGCTTTTCTATTCTTGGTGGCCAGTCGCGGAATCGAACCACGGACACGCGGATTTTCAAGGCATAAATAGCCTTTATCCGCTGCGCAGCTACACGCAACAGGTCGTAAAATCAAGCACTTGGTCGCACTGGACCGCAGTCAAGCGCAGACGTTTTCCGTTGGCTCAGGCAGAAAAACAGCAGAAACCAACGGTGGCGGGAGTATGCCACGACGTCCGAGCCCAATGCAAACCAGGAACGACATAGAGCGCGCTAATGAGCACTCCCGGTTTGACATGGCCATCTTTCCACCTGGTGAAATACATCGCACGCGCTCGCCGCATGAAAAAGAGCCTCCGTGGAGGCTCTCTGTCGATCATGCTCTTTCAGGCTGCTAGAAGCCGTCGCGCAGGCGGGCATGCCAAGCGCGATTCGCGGCCACGGGCTTTGACGGCGAGTCCATCGCCTTCACCATCGGCGCACCTCCGACAAATCGATGATGTCCGAACGCAAGGGTGCGCCCGGAGACCGAACATCGCGCGACCATACCTTCACTTCCCGCATGCCCTTTTCCTTCTGTCGGGCACGGTAGGCGCGCTGACGCTCAGCAGCCGAAGCGTGCTTAGACGGCCTGCCCCGCCGTGTGGGAGAGGCCTCGTCTGAACGGCAGGGAGTTGGGCTAGCGGATTTCGTTGGGTCGTTCATTCTCGTTACTCCATCAGGTGGGTGGAGTGAACGTATAGGCGGTGAGCCAGACGATGGCACCCATGCCTTCAGAAGAGCAGTCCCCAAGGCGCCCGTTGCCACTCACTCGCCGCCTGGCCGCAGGAGTAGCCATTTTCGCAGGTCATCCCACTAAGTTTCGTCACACCGTGACGTCAGACAAGTCACGCCGTGATGAAATTGGCTGCGCGCGCTTTCGTCAGTCCATGACGAAATACACCCAAAAAACTACATTTACATAATTTTGGAACTGGGATTTTCGTCACACCGTCGTACCAGCCGAGACGTCGCGCGTCACCCGTGACGAAAAGCGACGCCCAAAAAACGCAAGACGTCGAATGCCGGACGTCAGCTCCGTCGCCCACCCAAGACTGCGGCCGGTCACCGTACATCAAGCGGCGACACCTCCGCGGACTCCACCACCGCGTCGATGCGGCCCCTATGCGCGTGAGGCCGTCACTTGAGAACTCACCCGCCTGCCCTTACACCGCGGGAGGAAACCAATAGCGCACCTGGTGGCATTCATCCCCCATTCATTGCACCTATACACCTGCGTCATCACATACAGGCACACCTTATGGCGCACGCACGCACATCGAACGACAGCACCGACATTACTCCGACGCCGTCACGCGACGCACAGCAACTCGCCAAGTTGCTCGACAAAGCCACCCTCTGCGAACGCCTGAACATCTCGCCCAGGACAATCGAAAACATGGTGAAGGACGGCTCCTTCCCGCCCCCGGTGCGGGTCGGGAAGTACGTCTACTGGAGCGAGGTTGCAATCCAAACTTGGCAGCGCCGGCTCTTCGCAGCGCAAGAAGCCTGGACAGGGCATTGATCTCCTGCCGTTGAGCCTCGTGACTGACATCCCTAACGGCAGCCTGAACTGATCGGCCAACCGACAGTGGTCATGCCTTCAAGACGAGCAAGAGAGTCGGTTTGTGACCAAGCCTCAGCTCCGGCCTCAATGGAAACCAGTGGTTCATTGTCTCTCGCCATCACCCTGCTAGCCCTTGAAAATATCTACCTTAGTTTCGAGGCACTTACGCAGATTGAGATCATGCGCACCGACCTCAAACCAACTCGAGGGCTTCTGATAGAAGTCGAGCCCCCGACCGATCTTGATCACCCACCCGTTATCTATACGAATCTCTCGGTCGTGCATATTCGGGTTGAGCTTCACCTCCAGTTCCACATCCAACTCCAGAAGACTCTGTCTGAGCTCCTCGAGCTTTTCAGCGATGTCTGCGAACTGGGTTTTGTCGTCGTAACCGGTGATCAGGTTGATATTCTTCACGGTTCCAGCTCTCAGCACCGTCTCACAGAAGCGGACAAAATTCTGGATCTGGTGCTGCAGGCGGATGTACGGGTCTTCGATCACGACGGATTTGGCGCCCTGTAGATAGGGTCCGATGATCGACTCATAGCTGTAACCGGTATCACCATAAAGGATGGTGAAGTGCTGCTCCTTGAGCTCGACCGAAGAAGACGCAGTGGCTGGGGCCAATGGTGTCGATGTGGGCACGGTCGAATATGACTCAGTCGCAGGCACTGGCTGCACAGCGGGTTGCACCGAACCAACCTCAGCAGGTTGACCATCCGCCTGATGCAAACGGCGACGCGCCGGCTCCTGTGTTGCCGGCGCATCCTTCGACTCAGGGCAGAACACCACCACTTCGTCACCACTGGCCTTGAAGTAGGATAGGTTGATTCTCGCGAACTCGTCATCCGGCTTACGCTTGTTCATCTGCTCCTTGACTCGGCGGCGACACTCAGTGGCGTAGGCCACGTACTCCTCGAACTCCTCGTCCGTCGGCGGCCCGTTGGGATGCAGCACCTTCAAGAACGCACAGACGGTCTTCTTTATGCCTTTTTCGTCGCGCCCTTCGATCGATTTTCCGAGGCGAATGCGCTTACTCACTTCCTCGTACCGATTCGTGTGCTTGAACTGGTAGTGGAAGGCCTCGGCCAAGTAATCGGTAATGAATCCATAGTTGCTGGTCAGGAACTCGCTACTGTTCTTGGGCATCTCCCAACCTGGTATGTACGCGGCGAAGCGATCCATCACGGCCAAGTCGAGCTCCGGCGGCAACGGCTGAAACAGGTCGTGCTCGTTGGAATTCACGACCTGCTGCACAGACACATCGATGTTGCCGACAAAACTCAGGCTAGCATCGGCAATGACTTCGGCCCCGCGTGAGAAGCGCCCGTTGGCCATGAAGTCCTTCATGATCTGTATGGTGTCGGGGTCGCGCACTTTGATCCCGCCAACCTCGTCAAAGGCGACCGTATCCCAGAAGCCTACCAAGCCCACCTTTCGGCGCGCGTTGTTGTAGAACAGCGTTGCCTTGGTCGCCTGGCCTCCCGATATCAAGGTAGCGTAAGGCGAAAACTCGCTGAAGAAATAGGACTTTCCAGTGCCGCGTGGGCCCAGCTCAATGTAGTTGTAATTGGGCTCCACCAGCGCAGCCAGTCTGGCGATGAAATGCATCTGCACGCGTTTCGAGAGCTTCGTAGGCTCCAAACCGACGGAGCGCAGCACCGCTGCGATCCACTCATCGCGGGTGAAAGCTGCTCGGCCTTCTGCGTAGCGGTCAAAGTCGAAGCGGGTCAGCTGGATCGGGCGCAGGTCCTCAATGGAAAACGCGTAGTCGTCCTCATCGATGTCGTTGTGCGCCAGAGTAACTTCGGCCCAGATGCCGCCTTCCAGCAACCTGTCGTTGTCGCGGTAGAACTTCTCACCAATCGCGATGCGTTGCGAGTTGAAGTTTTCCAGCGATGCCCAGTGGCGCTTCTCTTTCTCGACGTAGCGAACGTGAACCTTGTCGATGAAGCAGTGCTTGCCTTTGGTGGCCACCTTGGACTGCGCGGCATTGGCTTCATCCGGCCGTACATAATTCTCCTGCAGCGACGAAAGCACCGCTTCCATGCCGGCGTCCATCTCTGCCTGGTCATTACTGGCACAGTACTTGGCAAGCAAGAACTCCAGGACGAACGTCGGGACGTTGGTGCCTTTCTTGATCCGGTGCAACAAATCTTTTCGTAGCACCTTGCCATCAAAAGTGGCATTCAGTTTTTGATCGAGTTCGTCCATAGGACTTATTCCGTATAGTCGGTTTCAAGCGCTAGGTTGCTATATGCCGCCAAGGTGGTCGGGTTCAACGCCACGACCTTGAACTTACCTCTGAAATCCTCATCCATTCGCAATGCAATCTGTTTGCGTTGGTTCGGCATCAAAGTCACGGTTCTCGTCGCAGGGTTCACGTCGCCACCAGGGCGAGGCTCGCCCACGACGTTACCTTTGCTGTCCTGGGCCTCAAGCAAGATTTCCACGCTCATGTCCTGCGTGAACATGTCGTCTGATACCAAGGTCACCTCGATCACAGGCAAGAGCGTCGTGATGCGCTTCGCGCCGTTCTTGTAGCTCAGCTCCACCACCACCTTGCGCAATTCGGCATGGGTAGCAGTATCCAACCGTGCCACCAGGACCGGCACAACAGATTCCGCCAAGGATGCTCCGCCGTGGAAATACAGATGCCCCGAGCGATAGGGCGCCATGCTGCGCGGTAGCGCGACTTGGGTGAAGTCACCGCGAATGCCGACCTTCTCTGCGCTGATGACCAGGCTGTGTCCATCCGCCGTGCCATCCCCGAGCATCATTCGGTCATGAGCATTTACCTGCCACCTCCCCTGCGGCTTGATGCACACGTCGCCTGCCTCCGCTTGTGCGTTGAGGAAGAAACCATGGTCTGTGACGATCACCGCTTCCTTGAAGCCCATGCCACGTAGCTTGTGGAGGGCGACGCGGATCAACTTCAACGTGCCGGGGATCAGACCGAGCGTTGTCTCGGGGTTGCTTTCCAGTTGGCTATCTATTTCAGTCGAGCGCAGCACCAGAAGATCGACGGTCTCCGCGATCTTCGGCTTCCCCCGGACAAAATCATTCAGCGGCATTTCCCCGAAGCGATCGCCATACCGCTTGGCCAGCACCCCCATGCGTTGCGTGACATTGCTCACCGGCGCACCTGCCAGCTTGGGCACCAGCGAATCGCTCTCCAGCGAGAGCGTCAGCCCCGTGCGTGCGCCCGGCAGCAAACTGGCCATACCCACCAGCGTGATGGTCGGCAGCTGCGCATAGGCCGCTTGCAGCTCCACCGGCCCATCCTCTGACAGCAGCTTTTCGAGGGCCACGCCCAACTCATAGCGCAGGGCGTCCACCATCAGGTAGGCTACCTTGCGCCCGCTTTCCTTGAGGCGATCCGCCACCAGACGATCAAAGGCATCGGCGTTGGCTAGTCGCCCAGTCGGCGGCCATCCCGTAATCTCGACGTGCTTCACGAACACGCCCTGAACCTTCTCTGCCAAACGGCGATAACGCACCCGAGCTTGGCTGATCACTTCATGCATCAAACCATGCGGGTCGAGGAAGTCACCCGCCGCTTGCTCAAACTCGCGCTGCAGACGATCTGCTTCACGCAGGCTGCCCAAGTAGAAGTCGATCAGCTCCGCTTGCGAACGGGCGTGATCCGGCAGCTGGCGCTCAAAATCGTCGCAGGCCTCAACCAGGCTCAAGCCAGACCGCACCAACTCCCACTGGGCCTGGCTTTCGCCCTTTCCGAGCCATACCGAACCCTTGTGGCGGGTCAGCACACGGCGCGTGGCATCGGTGTCACCGCTGACAATGCCCTTGATCGCGGTGCGCAGGAAGGTCCGCTCCTCGAAGGGGAAGGTGTCGCGCTCCCCCAGGTCTTCAATCGCGCAGCATAGATCGGTCAGATTGAGTTCAGCCTCGATGGCCTCGGCGCGCTCGATGTACGCTGCGCGTGACTTCGGGTCGCTGCGCAGACGGTCGCACACATCCTCGACGATGGGTCTGGCTTCCATCGGTGCGTGCGGGACCCCCTTCAGGGTGTCCGGCAGCGCCACTGGCAGATCAAATACAAACTCACTGAACAGCACATAGCGCCACAGTTCATCCGCCAGGGCGGACCAGGTCTTGCCGCGCGTCTTCACGCTCAGGCCCAAGGTAGCGCGGAGGAAGTCACGCGCCTCTTGCACCCAGCCTTCCTGCCCCTTGAGCGCTTCGGATTGGCTGATACTCGGGGCCAGCAGTGCGGCCAGAATCTCGCGGCCAGATTCCACCCGCAATGTGGCTCGCAACTGGGGCCAACTCACACCGCCGCCGATAGCATCAATCACCGCGAAGGTCGGCCCAGAGGAAGAGGTGGCAAAGACCTGGCGGATCTCGGTCGCGTGATCCGGCCTCGCACGCAGGCACAGGCTCAGGTATTCGTCGCCATCGTCTTGCGGGAACACCGCACCGCATTCTGCGTACAGGGCGAACGGGTCAGCCTGCCTCTGCTCGTCGGTTTCCGGGCGCTTGGCAGGCACATAGATCAACACACCTTCAAGCGGTGCGTTGGGTTGCCCCACCTCACGCAGCGCCAACAGCGCCGCCTCTCGGCTTTCGATGCTGCTTTCAGACGCATCCACCACCCGTACCTTGTCAGCACCCAAATCGAAACACTGCTCGCGGTAGCGCTTGTCGGCGTCGTACACCACCAAGGCACCAGCTTGCTTCAGACGCGGCCGCAGCACGCTTTCTCGAATAAATTCTGCAATGCTCAATGCCACCCCCTCAGAAATCCAGATGCTTTCCACAATGGCCAACGATGATCTTCTTCTCGTGAGCCAGCCACTCGAAGTGCACACGCAGGGTCTCAGCCAAGCTGTCTTTCACACCGTGCTTTAGGTGCTTCTCCATAAGGAATTCGCGCCCACGGTAGCTAAAGGTGCGTCGACGCTTACCATCGTTGCTCAGCGCGCTCGCCTCATTGGCTGCATATGCGTTTTGCCCAAATACAGCTTTGGCCTGCTGATCGCTTTTGCCGTCAGCAAGCTGCTGCCAATATTCGGTAGCGAGTTTGTGCAACAGCTCGAATGCCTTCGCCCCCTGACGGAACCCGCCACGATCAGACTCTTTCGCTGAACCCTTAGCTGCTTCCAGGAAAACAATGCGGTCTGAATAAAGCGTGGCGATCAGATCCACAATCTGCTGCAGACTGGGATTTCCCTTGAGAACAGCGGCAACAATGTCGCGCAAGGGCGCCAGGGTCTCCGCAACGCCATCACCGCCATCGTCGCTTGATTGCAAGCCACTCAACGCGTGTTTGAGGTTGGCAATATCCGCCTGAAGCGCTCGAACCTCTTGTTCCTTTTCTTCGTAGTTGGAACGAATGCGAGCAAGCTCTTTATCCTTGGACTGCAGTTCCTGATCCGCAGACTCCAGCAAAGCGACGTATTCCGTCAGCTCCTCTGAATGATCGCCTACCTTCGCCCGTTCAATCATCTGTGCCAACTGAGCGCGCAATACAGCCTGCCCCACCTTCTCTGGCGAAATATGCCGCCATGAAAATCGCAGGTTGGTGCGATGCGTTATCGCGGACAAGACCTCGGACTCGATCGAGTGACCGCTGTCTAGAAGGTCGGTAATCTCATCAGAGCGCAACAGCACCGTTTCATAAAAGAGCCCGCGATCGCCTTGGCGGCCAGGAAAAACAATGTTGAGTGCCCCACCAAATGCCATGAAGCGTCGCCCAACAATCTCTTCAATCGCAAACGTGTCCTCTTCTGCCGGTACGCAAACGACGTCAGCCAACCCCACCATTATTGACCGTAAGCGCTCTGGAGCAACCGGGAATTCGTTATCACGATTGGTGCTCAGTATCACAACTGGATAGTTTCGCTCGTCGCGCTCTAACTCACGCAAGAAAGCAGATGCACTTTCTAGTGTCAGTTTTTTGACTTTTAATCCAGGGGTTTGCCCGAGCGGGTTGCATGACTGGATGAGTTGTTCGACCAGTTTCGGGCGAGTCACCTGAATCGACGCGGTAACCCGTGCGCTAACCTCGTCGGTCCTCAGCAGCAAAGAGCACTCGATTGGCTGCCCCTCGGCATCCTGGTGTAGACCGATTTCAGTAATCCAGCGCCTACCCGAAATTTTCTCGTCCCTGTGGCTAAGCTGCGCGCAGAACCAGAATGGATAGGTTCTCCCTTTGTCGGTGGACCAAGTGGCACGCGAGGTCAATGTACTGCCATCCTTGAGCTTCAGCTCTCTGATGCCTTCGGCAAGTCTTGCGGCATCGACATAACTCTTTGCGCGCTGACCCACCCACTTGGCCACGAGCTGAACGATCTGGTCCGGCCCCTGCGCCGGTTCAAACAGGAAACTGTTAACGTACACGAGCATGATCTATTGCTCTCCCCGCAGGCTCAGGATGGACATCACCTCCTTGAGCATCTTGTCTGTTCGCGCCGTAATGGCGGCCTCGTTCCAATCATCTCGGCTGGCCAAGTCGGCATTCAGGTACAAGCCGTTGCGGTAGCCGATGAAGTCGCCCTGGTCGTTCTTGCGATCGCGCTTCTTCACGAACTCCATCGTGCCGAGCTTGGAGTTGTAGCCACTCAGGGTCAGGTTGCCGAGCTGGTGAGCACAGCGCTCGCGAATGGCGGCGGCAGTGTCTTTCTGATCCCCTTCGAGCATCGTCACCCAGGCCGGCCCCAAGTTCTCAGTCTTCGGCAGGATGTGTTCGACGGTGAATACGGGGCGATCATTGGCGTCATGCGCCCACAGGTCGCGTTCGTTTTCCCGGGTTTGGTGGGTCTCCTCTAGCTTGCACAGCATGAACCGCGTGGCCTCGTAGTTTTCGAGGTACACATCGCCCTTGAGGCGCGACTCGCAAACCTCCTGCGGGGCTGCTCGTCCTAGCAACCAATCACTGGTCTGCTGGATGAAGCCGTCCAGCGTCGTGATCTCGCCACTGCGAATCTGCGTCAGCAAGTGGCCGACCAGTTCCATGAACATCGGGTCGAGTTCGCGGGTGGGTGGCATATCGGTGAGGTTGCGCCAGAAGAACCACTTGGTTAGCAAAGTAGCCAAGCGGCTCAATGCATCACCCTCACTCCATTTCTGGCTCTGCGCCACCTGGCTGGCCCACAACAAGAACGCGTAGGCCGGCGCGGCCCCCAGGCGCAGCAGGTCCTGCAAGGCGACTGCGGCGGCATCTCCCCATTCCCCTCGTGCAACGGCAGGGTTGAGCAGGGCCGAGTAGGTCTTGCCCTTGGCTTGCAGCGCGCCGAACAGCCACACCGGGCGCTTGCGCAGCAGGGTGTCGTAGATGGTGATCAGGTTCGAGCGTGTGGCGCGCGTGCAGCCTTTGACCTCGACCCGCCTCAGGTACTTGAACATGTTGTACAGCTGGCGCAGAAAGCGCTCCTGCACCGCCGGGTCGGGCAGCTGGTCGATCAGGTCTTTCCACTCGTCAAACGCCCGGTCGATGCCATAGTCGGGGCGCTTGTCCAACTCGGCCAGCAGGTTGTTCTTGATGATGTCGATAGCCGAGAGCGGAATGCCCCGGTTGTTGATCGACTCGAACAACATGAAGGCGTCGGAATGGCTGCGCACCTCGATCTTGACCAACATGGCCGCTTTGAGCTTTTCCAGCAGGGCCAACGCGCTGTCCTGGCTCAGCCCTTCAAGTCGCTCGCAGAAGTAGCGGTAGGCGCGCGCAATGCGGCGGTTGCCGAAATTGCTCAAGCCCTTCGGCGCCTTCACCTGTTTGGGGAACAGATCGCTCAGCACCTTCTGGAAATCGGTTTTGTTCTGCGCCTGCTCGCTGGGTTCCAGGCGCCACTGGCCAGAGGCGCGGACGAAGATGCGGCTTTCAAGGTTGTCCAGCTCCACCAGCAGACGGCGATCCGGATTCGGAATGGCATTCAGCTTGTCGTAGAACGCACAGAACAACAGGCTGATGGTGGTGAACCGCTGCTGGCCATCGATCAGCTCCAGTCGGCCACCGGCCATGCCATCTTGCTGGGTGTTCACGCAGATGATCGAGCCCAGAAAGTGCCCACTGGGTGACTCCTCCAGGTCATTGAACAGCGCGTCCCAGTTCTTGCCGCCCCATACATACTCGCGTTGGTACTTGGGAATGAAGAACGACGTGGTCCCATCGGGGCTGAAGTAGAAGCTGACCGGCAGCGCTTTGACGTCCTGAATCATTCATCGCCTCCGGTCTTCTTTCTGCCGCGCGTCTTCTTCGGCGCTGCCTCGGGTTCGATGTACAAATCTTCCAGACCATGCGTGATGGCGAGCGACTTGTCGGCCTTGCACTTCTCGCGCACACGCTCAGGCCAGTAGTTCATCGCCAGGTGCGCCCAGTCGTAGTCGCCCGTTTCCAGCTTGGCCCAGGTGTCCTTGAGCACCTTCAGCCAGGGCTTGTGGCGGAACAGTGGCCACAGCGGTGCGGCGCTGATCTGCACGCCGTCGTCGTGGTTGGGCTTGTAGGTGGGCGCGAGCTTGAGCAGCGTATCGCGCAGCTCGATCAGCTCCAGCTCGAAGGCTTGCAGCGCCTCGAACTGCTTCTCGTCGTCGCGGCTGCGGGCAGAGCCCTTGCTGCGCAGCGCCGTCACGTCAGCGCCCACTTGTTTGAGCTTGGGTTCGACGAAGTCGTTGATGGCGGTGTAGAGCGTCTGGCTGGTGAGGCGGGGGTAGTAGACCCACAGCGTATAGCTGCCGGACGTCGTGCTCAACGGCCAGTAAATGGGCGCTTTGCGGCGGCTCTTGGAGTAGCGCTGCAGATGGAAGGCAAAGAAATCCCGCTGTAGCCAGCGGCGAACGTCTTCCGGCACCGTCACGTCCACGCGGGCAAGCACCTCCTCAACCAAACGTGCGAGATCGTGCGGATGCCCCTGGTCATCGATCAGAATACCTACGTGAACATGGAAGGGTTCGGCATCCTCAGGCAACATGCCAGGGCTGTTATCCGGTAACGGATCAAATGGAGCAGGCTCAGGTGGTGCTTGCCGCTCTCCTGTAGCTAGACGCAAATCGAACCTTCCGAAAGCGACTCCTACACACCAGGAAAGGATGGGGCCAATATCTGAACTCGGCGAGGCGGTCACCTCGGCATCATCTGCGTCCTCATCGTCCTCGACGTTGCTGCTTGATTCCACCGACGATTGAACAGATCGGTTCTCAGTGCAGTCCTCGGGCGTTATTCCATAAGCTTGATAAGCGATTGAGTCAATTTGTTGCTGGATGCCCTCTAGCTCCGAGCTGTACTGAGCCTGGTAGTTGCCGAGATCCTTGAATACAAATGCCGCTGGCAACTCAAAGGCATGAGATACCTCAACCACAGAGTCAAGGCGACGACGCAGGCTCCATTGCTTCTGGGCCAAACTAGCTAAAAGCAGCTGGGTCGATTCGTCAATGTCTGGGACCGGTGTTAATTGAATCATCCCAACTTCATAGGAGCGGGCAGTGGCATCCGCGGCATTGAGTCGTGTTTCCACAAATGCGTGGAATGGCTTTGAGTTCATCAACGCGCACATTGCCAATACATGCTCTGCGCTGTCCAAATGATCAAACGCTGCCGGGCCCTTCCCAGTAAAAATGCTGCCGGCAGGCATTAGACGGGGGCCAAATCTCTGCGTGCGACTTGGCCAAGTGATTCCGGGTCGAAAGAAATAGTCCAGAGACGCTGGCTTTTCGAGCGGCCGATGTGATGTCCCTAGGAATCCGAGATACGTCTTGCGGCTCGGATTCCACGCTACGACCAGATGGATATCGTAATAGTAAGGACTGAAACTCCCGCCTTTAGCTAGAGGCTTCCACTCCAGACGACCGGGGATGCCTGGTGATGGCTCCCACCACAATCTCAAGTAGCGGGTATCGTCACCAGCGGGATTTGTTTTGCATGCGTGCCGCCGGCCTGATTGAAATGCAGGGAGAGAACGAAAAGCTGCTCTCAGCTTATCCGTCGTCCAATACGCAAATGCCGAGGTCGGTATGTCTGCAAACGCACCAGGATCGACATCAAAGACGTTGGCGGAATCTTTGCCGGTTTGAACAGCTTTGGCGGCCAGTAGCAGCGCATCGCCCTTTGAGTCAGATTTAAGGATGTCCAGAAAAATAGTCATGCCCGCCTCTCCAGCACATATGCAGCGGCCTCAACCATTGCATCGTCCATCACGCCGTGTCCCAAATCGGCCATTGCCACTGGTAGCGCATGGCCCAGCAGCACTTGCTCTCGCCACGCTTGGAAGCTCGACAGAAACAAACAAGCTCGTGACGTAATGGCACCCAGTAAGCCACCTTTGCGTAAGAGGCTTAGCCCGCGCTCAACAAAGATGCATAGAAGGTCGCCCTTGGAGTTGGGGTAGGCCTCAACCAGACTATCCTTTGTACTTGGGCACAGATTGCCAAAGGGTGGATTCATCACCAGTACGTCAAATGCTTCGCGACTTAGATCAATCAGCCTCAATCCCTGCAACGCATCCTGTGCAAAGAGCCGCCCCTGATAAGTCGATTTCGCTGCCTGAGCAAATTCGGTCAGTGCATCGCGCAGGCGCGCCTCGGCCTGCTGCCAGTTGTCTTGCTCCTGCTGGGCAAACAAGCCGGTGCCTTTGCCCACATAGACCTGGCGGATCAAATGAGGCAGCTCGCGTTCAACCTGAAGCAGCACGCCCAACTCCGGCAGGCCTTTGAGCAATTGCAGGGTCTTCTCGAACAGTTCGGCGTCGCGCTTGTCGAGGTTGGCGGCAAACTGCTCGCGCAGCTCGCGCTCTGCTGGCGGCGCAATGGCGGCGACCACATGGCCGTGCCCAATCAGCGGTCGGTCTTTGGCCTTGACGCCGGCGTCGTGCCAAGCGCGCTGGGCCCGCAGCCACAGCGCCAGGGAGGCGATTTGCGCCGCGCGCGGATCGATGTCCACGCCGTAGATGTTGTGTTCGATGATCAGGCGTGGCACATCGCGCAGAAATGCCGCCTCTTCCCCGTAGGTTTGGCTCAATGGCTTGAGCGCAGCCTGGGGCTGGGTGGAAACGTCCAGCGAGCCGGGACCGTTCTGTTGCTCCCAGGCCCATGCCTCACGGTAAATCTCGGCGAACAGATCGAAGGCATAAAGGCCGAAGTGCATCGAGCCGCAGGCCGGGTCCAGCAGCTTCAGTGTGCGCGGGTCACGCAGCTTGGTGGCGGCTTGGGAAGTTTCGTCGGGTTTCACCAGCAGGTACTGGCAGCGCTCCCGCAGGTCGGTTGCCCCGCCGGTGGCATTGAACCAGAGACGCCCGAGGGTGTTGTCCACCAAGAACTCAACCACATAGCGTGGAGTGAAGAACTGGTTGCGCACCGCCAGCTCGCGGCTGTTGCGCGGCGCCTGCGAGGCATCGCGCATGGCCTTGCGCTCTTCTTTGGAGTTGAAGTACTGGTAAATCCAGCCGATTGTTTCGTCCTCGCTCCACAGCGGGGCGATGTCGGCATCGTTGATCAGGTTCAGCACTTGCAGCAGCGCGGCCTCGCGCGGGAAGAGGCGGCCCTGGGGCGAGTAGCGGTCGAATAGGCCCGGCAGGTCTTGCGCGAGTTCGTCGAACACGCTGAACAGATACACGCGATAGGCATCGCCGGTTTCACCCAAGCCAGTGCTGGCCAGACGCGCGTAGAGTTGGAAGCCCTTGGCCTGGAAGCCATTGCCCACCGATTCGACCAACAGGCCGCGCGCCTCCGCCATACGCAGGGCCGCCAGGCGATTGAGCACGGTAAAGGCCTGCTCGCGCACGATGCGATCCAGACCTTGCATGGCGTTCATGTCACCACTGGCGGTGTAGTGCGCCAGGGTGTCGCGCAGGATGCGGGCGGTTTCGCGCTGAGCGTCGTTGATATGGCGTAGGCTGGTGAGTTCCGCGACGCTGCCCGCATTCGGGTCCATGCCGTAGTCGTTCTGGAGCTGGCGGGTGAATTCCTCTTCCAGCACGCGGCGCGCATCATTGACGAAGCGCTGAAGGCGGTTTCTTGTTGTTTGGTCGAAGGCCATCAATCGATTCCTATTGTTCTGTGACCGCTTGCTGTGAGCCTGGTGCTTGCCAGTCCTGGCCAAAGTGAGCGCGCAGGCTCTCGATGGCGGGCGGCAAACCGCTGTCGCAGGTCACGCCCAGGTAGGTGGCCGCACGCGTGGTGCCCACGTACAGGTATTTGTCGAAGAGCGCTGGATGCAGTGCGGCGAGCTGGTCGATGCCTACGAAAAACACCGCTTCGAACTCCAGACCTTTGATGTGTTGGATGTCGAACACGCGCACGTTGCTTTCCTGGCCCACCGCCTGACCCTCGCGGCAGGCAATGACCTGGATGTTGTGTTCGGCCAGGGCTTCGTTCAGCGCCTCAGCCACCGGTGCCACGTCGTCTTCGGCATTCACAAAGATGGCGGTGGACGGTAGCTGGCCGACGAAACGATCAATTTCTCGGATGCGGTCTGCCAGCCAACTGACAACGATTGCTGTGTCCGCTGCGTGCTCCAGGAGCGCGGGCGCTACACCGCCACTATCCACATGCGCGGGCAAGCTGACGTTCTGCTCGGTGCCGCCGACAGCGCGAATCATGGCGCGAGCCAGATCGTTCAGTTGCTTGCTCTGCCGGTAGGAGACTGTGATCTCCTTGATGTCGAAGTCGGCAAACACCCACTTCATTTCGTCAGCAGATCGCGCACCCCAGGTTGTCAGGCGCTGGTTGAAGTCACCGCAGGCAAAGAACGAGCGCAGCCGTGGATGCGCCAGGGCGGCCATGCAGGCAAGCTGGATAGGCGAAAAGTCGGTCGCCTCATCCACCAATACCTGGTTGCGGTAATGGCCCCGGATGGGCTGGAGTGCCGACCAAGCGGGGCTGTCAATATCGCGCAGGACGTTGGGCCGGCTGATCAAGTCGCCTGCGGCGCGCAGGATGGCGAGGAGCACAATGTCCAGTTCGAGCGGATGGATGTCGCGAGCTTCGAAGCCTTCGTTACGATACCAGCTCCCGGCTTGCTGGCGTTCACGCCGGAACGCACGGTAGCGCTTCGGAATGCCGTCGAGATAGCGCTTGACCGGGTTCACGAAGCGACGCGCGTTGGTCTGCACCAGCAGACTCGCTCCCACCTCGGCGCGGTCGGTTTCCGTCAGGCCGCGATCGGCCAGCCACTCGATGATCTTGCCGTTACGCGACGTCTTGCTGACCGCACGCTTTGAGGCTGCCGCTCGGGCTTGGGCTCGCACCACTTGCATGTAGGCGTTGAGAGCGGCGGCACGACCGGTGCGCGGTACCGTGGTGTCTTCTTCCTCATCGGCATCAAGCTCGTCTTGTTCGTCGGCGTCGGTGGTCGGGGCTTGCTGTAGGCGGTCGATGAAGCGCGCCAACTCATCCAGGAACGCCCGGTTGCGATTGAGCTGGAGGTTGAGCGCGGCTTTGATCTTGCCGTCAGAGACTTCTTTCAGGCTGGCGACGAGCGCCTGTACTTTGGGGAGCTCGGCCGCCAACGAGGCGAACGTGGATGCCAACACGCCATCGCCTGCTTGCGCCAGAATGCTGTGCAGCCGCTCGCCCAAGCTCTGGACTTCCGGCGCCTTAGCTCCGCGGAGCATGTTGGCCGCGTCATGCAGCTCTTGCACGTAGGCGTTGCGCTGCCACCTGTTGAAATCGTCGAACCACTGAATCGGGCGATCCAGCGCCTCTACGCTCAGGCTTGGCAGGCCGTCCTTCAGGACAAAGGTGCCACCACCCGATGCGGTTCTAAGGACGCCGAAAGCGTTTCTGGCCAGCTCGCGCCGGTAGTCCTGCCAGGTTCTGATGCGCAGATCGGAGGCTGGAACGCCTTCTCGCGCAAAAGCCTCCTTTAGGTACTGCTTGAGCAGTTCGGTGGGCGTGAACATCAGCCAGCTGTTGGCGTGCGAGACGCCCTGGGTGGTGGCCACCGTCTCAACCAGACGTTGTTCGCCTTCTTCCAGAAAAGCAGTGTCGAGCTTCTGGCCGAGACGACGTATCAAGGTTGTCGTCTTACCCGTGCCGGGCGGACCAAGAATTAGCAAGCGCTTGTCGAGGGGAAGACGGAAGATCTCATCCTGGTACTGATCCAGAACGGGCTGATCGCGCAGCCCCATCTTGGTGATGACGCTGCGGCGCACGCCGTCGATGATGTTGGCCTTGACGGTTTCTTCGGCCAGCAGTTGCCCCAGGAGGTCTTCGGTGACTTCTTCTCCGGCAACCTCAGTCAGTAGCTCTCGCAACGACTCGATAGTGAGTGGGCCGAAATGCTCGGCTTCCACCACGGTGTCGCGCGAATCCCAGCCATCGGCCAGCGCGGCGGGGCGGAGTTGGGCGCGCTCCAAGACCTCGACAACGGTGCCATTGGGCAGGGTGAATTCAGCCCCGATCGCCAAAGAGGCCAGACGACCAACTGGAGCGCGATAACTGGCCAGATTCTGAAAACCCGAAACCGGCGTGGTTCGACAGATGTAATAGGTTCGCTCGTCGCCTTCCTCATCCACGACAACGACACGGGCGATCGCAGGCTCAGCCGCCAAAATCTGGTAGCTCTCTCGGTTGGCCTGGCTGATCTGATCCAGTTTTTGGATGGCCGAACTAGACGTCATCGTATTGACGCTCGCCAAGGCATCGGAGCCCAGCGTTCGCCCATCGTGCAGATTGCGTTTTGCAACTGTAGCGATGCTGTCGAGCTGGGTGAGCGCCTCGCCGGCGACCTGCTCGATGTGTTGCCTGGATTCGGTAGTCAGCTCCATGCTTAGCTCCCATCCGTTCCAGGCTGTTCACCCAGGACAAGAGACACTTCGATCTCGGCATACAGCGCGAGCTGAGCCTTGATTTCGTGGAGCTGTTGAATCAGCGCGTCGATGTCTGCCGCCGAGGTCATCTTCACCGGCACGGCGATCGACTTGGTGAGCTTGGCGGGGCCTTTCTCGCCTGTCTTGGCCCGCTCTTCCTCCATGCGCTGGCGCAGGCGCTCCTGGCCCTGGCGCTGGATCGACCGCTTCAGGTCGTCGAGGGTGCTGTTGATGTCGTAGTCGCGGGCCAACAGCTTCTTGAGTCCAGCCAGATCCGGCGTTGCTGCCAGGGCAAGCCCGTCCAGCCGGTTCACAGCGTTGCCGCGCTCCTCCTGGGTGAGTTCTTCCCACTCGGGGATGCGCTGCAGATCCTCGACACCTTCCTTCAAACGGAGCTTTTGCTGATCGGAGAGCGTGATGACCGCATCGCGCACGCGGCCCTTCAGATGGGTGAGCTGCGAATTGAAGTCGGCGGTGTGTTTGTAGAAGTCTTCTTTGCCCAGGCGCTCTGACAGGGTTCCCAGGTCTTCGGCAAGTTCGCGACGCAGCTCCCCTGGCACGCCGGTGTCCGGCAAGGCCTCGATGTCGCGGCGATGAGCTTGCAAATCACGCAGGGTGGCGTCGAGCCCGTTGTCGAGCACCCGCTTCACTTCAAGAGCCCACTTGAGATTGTCGTAAATGGCGGAGGTTTCGGCACCCAGGCGCTGCGGAGCATCGGAGGCATCGGTGAACAGAACGTCGGCAATGTCCTGGTTCAGGGTGCGAATGCGGTCACTGCCCGCCAGCCCGAGACCGCTGAGTTTCTCGGCCAAAGAGCCGTAGTCGTGCTGGAAACGAGGAAAGTGCTTGGCCGCCGCCTTGCTGATCTCCTGCTCCAGCGGGATCACCATGTCGCCCACCAGCTCGGTGAGGCGCTCCGCCGCCCGTCCGAGCGTTTCGATAGACGGGCGCTCGTCGCGCAATGCGACGCCGATCTGCTTGAAGGAGTTGTTGGTCTTTAGGGCGTCGATCGCCTGCTGGCCTGCAGCTGTGACCTCACGCCCGGATACCTTGAGCTTGATTTCGCCCGCCACGAGCATGGCGGCCACGATGTAGCGCGTGGTATCAGGTGACCAGCCAAACGGGTCGCTGCTGAAGTCGTCGAGCAGGCGCTTGCCATCGACCGTGCCACGCTTGTCGATGTAGTCGCGGATGCTGATCATCGCCTTATGGTCGGTTTTGAACGAGGCACGACCGGCCACGGTTTGCACCAGGCCGAGCGGGTCCAGCGCACTACTGATGGCGGCGGGGTTGGCGACCTTGAGGAATTTTTCGGCGGTGTCGGTTCCAGCACGTACCGGCGCTTCAACATAGCGGTCGAACACCTGGTCGGCCACGTCAGAGAGCAGTTTCTTGGCAGCCTCCAGCAAATCGGCATCCAGTGCCGACACCGCCGTGGCCTGGCCGCGGAACACAAACGAGCCGGCTTGCAGAGTTTGTTTGATCTTGCTCTGGAGCTGGGTCGCCAGCTTGGCAGCACGGTCGAGCTGGCCGGTGCAGTAGTCCTTGACCTCTTGGTCGGGCTCGTTGCGGTGCAGTTCGGCGATGCGCTGACAGCGATAGATTTCGTTCGCCAGATCGTCGAGTTCGGAATTGGCGCGAGCCAAGAGCCCGATGACATTCCGACCGGCCCGACTACGGGAGTCATCCAGCATCCGGTTCTTGGCGGTGTCGTAGTCGCTGGCAGGCACCAACTCGACAACGGTCTGGATGGTGCTCTGATCACCGGCCAAGCTGGTGATGGCGCTACCGGCCTGGACCTTCAGGCCCGTTGCGACGGCCATCGTACCGTGGAGGCTGACACGGGGCAGCGGATCGAAGGACTCGCGCAGCGCATCGTTGAAAATGCGCTTCACATCCACGGTGCGCAACGCAATGGCGCCACGCTCCTGCTCGATATCGCGCAGCTTCTCGCTGAGGAACACGAGGTTGCCATCTTTCTCGCCGAGCGGCACATGCACGTCGTTCAGCATCTCTTCGACGGCTTTCTTTACCGTATCGAGCTGTGATGCTGCAGTGATGGACGGGTGCATCAAACTGGCGACGTTCTGGACCGACACCGGCAGGTTGCCGAGGATCTGCAGCACGGCGACGGACTTGGCAATGTCCTGATGGAGCTGCGAATCCGGGAAGCGAATTTGGACCTTGCCAACCGCCTGGTGAATGGACGTGAAAGCGCGGCGGATGTCCTTTTCCAGTTCGTCGTACAGCGTCACCGTGGTGGCCAGCCAGCCCACGGGCTGATCGGCCATTGCCTTGGAGCCGCCTTCACCTTTCAGAACGTCCTGGATCACCTTGATCGCAGAGCGCAGGCCGATACCGCCGGTGGACTTGGCGAGCGCGCCCAACAGGTGCAGCAGGATGTCGAAGTGCGCCGGCAGGAACGGGTAGAGATTGGTGAAACTCTCTTTGCTGAAGTCCGCGTCGTAGTACTTGGCGTCTTGCAACTTGGTGTTGTGTCGCAGGGCCTGACCATGGGCATCGAACAGCTTGCCCAGTTCGGTCTCGCCAGCCGGTGACTTGCCGAGCAGGCGGCGATAGCAGATCTCTTTGATGTCGCTCGATTCGAGGTCGATCTGGATCGGGAAGCGGTCTTTCAGCTTGTAGAGCTTGTCGGAGTTCAGCGCGGCGCGCGGGTCGTCTTCCGTCAGTGTCTGCTGCGCGGTGGAGATGATCCAGGCCTTGCCGTCGCCCAGCCGCTTCAGGTTCTTGGCCAGACCATCGAGGTTGAGGATCAGGTTGTCACGCGAGGCCACGTACTGACCGACTTCGTCGACGATGAAGATGATGTTCTGCTTGCCGCTCTTTTCGCGGACGATGTCGATCATCTCCTGCACGCGCTGGTCTTCGAACTGAAAGAAGCCTTCGGTGCTGGATGAGAAGGACTTGGCCTCGGGGAAGAGTGCCGGGTACATCTCATGGGCGATCTTGGGGATCAGTCCGTCGATGGCCAGCGGGTTGTTTTGCACCCGCGCCCAGGTTGCACCCGGCAGCGCCTGCGCGATGCGGTCGTGCAGCTCGGGGGTGCGGCCATCCTTCTCGACCATACGCTCGAAGGCGGCAACCTTGAGGTTGCGCGAGTAGCCGGCCCACTGCAGCACCTTGAAGTAGAGGACCGTGGAGACGTCTTCCATCGTGGCGCCGGCGAGCATTTCACTGGCGAGGTCCAGCATGACCACTGCAGCCGGGAAGCGCTTCGCTACAGTGCTGAGGAGCGCCTTGGTCTGTGGTTTGTGCAGGCGGTCTTGCAGGTAGTTGATGAACGGCGTGCCGTCGATGGTGCGCTGATCATCAAACGCCAAGCCGAGATACTTGGTGAACGAGCTCTTACCGGAGCCGTAGAAGCCGGAGACCCAAACGCCCACCTCATTTTCGCCACCGGACTCCATCGCGAGCTGCATGCGATCGAGGAGCTTGCGGAACTGTTCCTCAATGCTTTCGGTGACCACGTATTCGGAGATCTCAGCCTTGAGGCGGCCTTCTTGCGAGGCGCCATAGGTGATGACCTTCTCGATGGTCCGGTAGATGTCCTTGCTTGGATCGAAGAGTGAGCGAATGGTCATAGGTTTATCCCAGGGTTCTTTTGTCTGTTCAGCCGCCGACGTGGACGGAGCGGTAATTGCCGTCTTCCGGGTAGAAGCCGAGAAACTTCAGGCGCGTCTTGCCGGTTCGCACGCCGGGGTACAGAAAAATCGTCGGCACTTGAAACTTGCCCTGGAGCTGGCTCTCGATGGCGCCGATGCGCATAAACGGATGCAGTGCCTCAAGGTCCGTTACCAAGAGCAGCGCGTTCTGTTGGCCTTCGAGCGGCTGCAGGGCATCCTCAAGTCGCTTCAACAGGCCGTTATCCGCCATCAGGATGTCCGCCAGCGCCTTGTTGGTACGCGGCCAATCCAGTGGAGCTGACTTGTCTTCCATCACGCAGAGCGACCAGAACGGGTCGTCTTTGAGCAGCACCCAGATCTGTTCAGCGATGGAAATCGTGTGCACGTCCCAGCCTTCCTGGTGCAGTTTGGCCACCCAAGCGGGGGTTTGCCGCTTCACCTCGATGATTTGTTCTGGTGGGAAAACCAGGTAGTAGATCGGCTCGAAGCTCGCATGGCCGAGCTCGCGCCCGTGCCGAATGCGCTCGCGCAACTCGTCGAAATCAGCTTTGAGTGAGGACATCGCAGAGCGCCTCCATGTCTTGTTGTTTCCAGCTGATGCGAATCACGTCACCCGCCGCTTGGACGATGAGCAACCCCTTCAGCGAGAGTCGTTTGATTTCCTCCAGCACGTCTTCGCGCGCCAGGCCAAACAGCTGCCAGTCTTCGTGGGTCAGCAGAGCGTTATCACCCACGCCGGAAAAGTGCAGCTCATAGGCTAGATATGCAGCCGCAGACGGCGAGATGCGGAACGGCAGGATGCGGCGGCTCGAACGCAAACCGCGCTCGAGCATTCCGTAGTCGGCACAGCACCCGGTCAGGTAGGCGGAAACGCGTCGCACCGTGGTTTCCGACCAGCGCTTGATGGTTTTGCCGTCATCGATACCTCGCTCGACAAAGGTGCGAGCATCCTCATTGGTGATCTGGGTGTATCCACCTGCGTACCGGGTCCAGTAAACGTGGCGCACGAAGTCGCCAAGGATCGGGTTGGATCGACTCGTAAACACGAGCATGAGCTGCGTCAGGTCGGCAGTAGAGATCGTTGTGGACAGGCGCTTGAGGTGTGCGGCTGGCGCGCCGTCTGACACCAGGTAACGAGGGGCGAAGCATTCGACGACGATGTTGCGCAGTCGGCGCGCTGTAACAGTGGGGAATCGACCCGATTCCAGTGCGACCTGATGCAACTGGTTGGCCGACATGCCAGGCGACCACAGTTCGAGCAGCGTCTTGGTCTCATTGACGAGCCCAAGGCCTGCTTGCAACTGAGTCGTGTAGGACTTGTTGTCGACCACGATCACCCCACCAGATACGGGTATGTTTTGGTGTTCTGCGTGAACGCGGAGAGGTAGCCTGCTGCGATGGCATTCAGGGTGTCGGTGGAATCGAGATCCTTGATGCTCCCGACCGCCGTCGGACCCACGCTGGACGTGCCGCCCGTAGCGGCCAATCGCTTCAACGCATCCAGTGCAGCTTCTTTGCTTAGTGGCGCCTGACTGGCGATCTCCTCTCCCACGCTGCTTTGCAGGGTCGCGTGCAGGTCTTGCTCGACCTCCTCAGGCAACCGGAACAGGTGGTAGCTACCCACGCTCAAATGCTCGTCGTGCAATCGTCTGGCGGCCTCCAGCACGCCGTGGTATTGAGCAAGGCGAGATGTCTTGGAAAAAACAGGCTCCAGGAAGAGCCGGCTTGATGCCTCATAGAAAGCCGTTGGCCACCAGGCGCACTGAGCACGTTCTCCGAGGAAGCCGACGAGGAGCCTCATTAGCAGCAGGGTAGACAGGTAGGACTCCTTCATTTCATTTCTCTTTGTTCGTAGGTTTTGCCGACTCAGCCCGCGTAGGGTGATGCATTTGTTGATCAGTCATTAGCTGCTCCTGCACCAGAACTTTCTGGTGCAGCATATCCTGGTGCCAGTACAGCATTGCGCACACCGTAGATAGCAAGGTGGTCTCTCAGCCAAAGCCGGTACTCATGCCCGCGCAGGCTGTGATCAGGGGAGCAGTCGACACTCCATTTACGTAGGACGTATCCAGCCGTGGCAGCGCGCAGTTTCATCCGCAGCATGCCGTCGCGCATGCCGTAATCCATTTCGGTGATCTCCGGCCGGGGCTGATCCGGGTGCGGCACCAACTCCAGTTCGACGATCCGCGTCCACTGAATGTCTTGATCGCTGGTCTCATTGGCTGCAACTGGCTGCCCCTGAAGCACGACAGGGTTCTTGATCCGGGTGATGACGAAATCCCGGAACTCCTTCGACTCCCGGTCGAAGGCGCGGACATGCCAGCGCAGGCCGTTGTCGATCAGCGCGAACGGGACGATCTGTCGCTCGGTGCGGCCTCTGGAGAGGGAGTAGTACTCGATGCCCAACGGACATTCCTGATGGATTGCCCGGGTCACGCTCGCAAGGGTGTCCAGATCTGGATCGGTGAGCCGAGACAGGCTCTCGCTGACAACCCACGCATTGAGCCGCATCGGCTCGCCGTCACCAAATCCCTGAGTCAGCCACGACAGCACCCGCTCCGGGGGGAATTCAAAGACCGGCTGGAAGCCTGGCGCCAAGACGTAGGACTTTGCCTTGGAGTCGTAGTCGATGTTGCCAGGGGCCAACTCCTTGTACAGCGCCAGATCCCTGGATGCGGCGGCAGACCGGATGCCAAACCGCGTGACCAAATCCTGGCGCCGTATCTCCCCGATGAAGCGCAGGCGCAACTCCACAAACGCGAGTCGGTCGCGCTGCGGCTGGGTTAAATCTGCAAGCTGTTCGTTTGGCATCTGGCCTCGCTCGCTATGGTTATCGCATGTATACGACAGCAATTTTCGCAAGTATATGACTCAAAACAATATCCATCTATGACCTTTTTAATACCAACATCAGCATCTTTATGATAACAATACCCCCGCGACGATCAGACGATCAACACTGCCTACGAAAAATTTCGCTCAGATGCCCCTCAAGGCGGTGATGTCGGGTCAATAAGGATTACTGGAACGTCCTGCCCCCGCATACCTGCCCTCGGCGGGAGTCGGCTTTGGTCGATAACAAGGGGCGGCCACTGCCCCCAGTGCTACGTGTTCTGAACCCGCCTGACCTGGAGAGCGAAGCCGCGTGGCAACAGATCGCCCCTATAGCTACTTGCCAAGCCCGCAGCGCCCAACGATGCTTGCAAAGTTATGCTTGCTCGTTAGAACCGGCCCAGGACTCCAAGACACCCTTACGCGACGGGGTTTGCCGGAGGTATTGATGAAGACGGAGAAGGTGCTGCCGCGTTTCACGATGAGTTCAAAATCCTGATGCCCGAGCCAGGGCATCCGGTGGTGAGATGGCGTTACGCCTCGGGTAAGCGGCAGCCGTGTAATTTGGCAAGCAGTCCGGGGAGCCGATACAGCACAGCACCCAGTGCATCGCCTGTGTTCGACGCTGACGGTGCATCCAAGCAGTTACAGCCTGGGAGCAGCACCCCGTCCCCAGAGCGTGCGGCGGACGATTAGCGCGCTGAGGTACGCCCATCATGCATACCGAGAGCCCCGTGGGCTCGTCGATGGCTACCAACAGATCCGCAACGATCTGAACGACCTTGGCGAGCTTTGTGGCAGGCTCCGCGTCCGCGGTTGATGCGTTTGGCCGGCGATTTCTCATTCAATATGGAGCAATGGATTAACCTAGCCGTTGAGGCCATGAGCCACGCGAGGTTAATCCCGTTTGATGGAGCCTCTGATGCGCGGAGATAAAGGTCTTCCGCGCGCGATCCCCGGACCCGCAAGACGAGGTGTTGTTATCGTCGCCACGGCATCATTAACCGATGGCACTTCAGCCAACCTGCAAGGCAATAGCTGAAGGAACGAACTTCCAGCACCGTGATAATCCTTTCGATCACCCAACTGTCGACGCTGACGAGCAGCCGTTCAATAATCATCCGATGGCAAACTTGCAAGCAAACCCTGGTCGTCGTCACATGAGCTGATCCGATACGTTAAGCCAGGATCAGCTTAGTTCGCGGCAACTCACCTCATCCCGCGAGATGGGATACGACCGGCACCCAGGTTCCCCTGCGGGTCACTGCCAACTCGCCGTTCGGCCGCAACCAACCGAGTGATGGCTAGACGTATCAACCTAGAATGGTGCCGTCGAGAGAGCATTCGGAGCATCGACGCAACCGAAAGGAGCGCCGGTGGCTAAGCAACGTAGATCCCGTTAATTCACTATTGGCAGTCAACTGCGGCAAACGGAAGCAAACCTGCAGCAGGTTCTGCTGACTTCAACGTCGAGAAGCGGACGCTGACGCCGTCCTTCAAAAACCGCTGACCAGGGCGGCCGGCGGGACGACTCACTGCAAGCCGGCATCAGCCGGCCTGGGTGCAAACCTCCCCTTCATGGCTCCGCGCCAGCACAGCACTCCGTGCGCTCCCTCCTCACAAAGAAGGCCACCACCCTCGCGCAACACAAGTAAGGACAACCTTGCCTGAGCGAAGGAGGGGAAGAACGCCACGCCCCAAAGACAGCTACCTGAGGATAAAGGGGCTAGAAAAGGCTAGAGGCGCGCATGCACATAGAAAAACGCCCTCCACCGCAGGTCGATATGCCGATACCACCGCCTCCACGAACTGTGGAGTTCAGGTTTCTCTGCTGCGGAGTTCAGGCACAAAGGCTGTGGTGTTCAGCAAAATTGCCTGTCGCGTTCAGGTCGGCCGACTTGCGAGCCGGGACACTGCTCGGCCCCCCCCTTAGCGGATGGTCTCCCATCGAACTAGGGCCCGAACCACGGCAGGCGGACCGTTTGTGCCTATACAGTCCCCCCGTAATCGAGCTTCCCTGAAATGACCACCTCTTCCCGCCTTGCACCTGGCAAGACTCAGCTCAGCACGTGCGCCCCTAGCCAACTCCATCAGCAGTTCTACAGCTCTTGCGCCCAACGTGGGATAACTGCTTCCGACATGCTTCGGACGCTGATGGAACGTTCCGTTCAAATGTCCTCGGAGCGGCCGCATGGTCAAGCGTAAGCCCCAGGCCGACCGTATCGCTGAGCTCCAGGCTCTGGCTGACAGCACTGCGGAGGCTGCTCTCGGCGCCGAACCGGCCTATCAGACAACGGTACTCAACGCGGCGGAGACGATAAAGCACATCGCCAGCAACATGAGTCGCAAGAACCTTGCGCCGGCGCCCGCGGTTCTGACTCTTCCGGACAATGCAACCGCCCAGGAGCTGCGCAGTGCCCGCACGAAGCAGGCGGCCCGCCGCGGCCAGGATGTGTATTTGCCGAACTGGTCGAGCACGGCCCGTGCGCTGCCCGACGTCTTCCTGCGCACCGCTCTCTTCTCCTCGAGCTCGTCGGTTCAGAAGCAGAACGACCAAGTACTTGCCGGCGACCTGCCCTTAGTGGTGACCAACGACGAGATTGCCTCCTTCAGCGGCATCAGCTTCTTCTTCAGCGGATACCGCCTGTGTCAGTACGACCGCCAGGTCTACGCCACCTGTCTGGACTACTACCGCGAGCAGCCGCTGGCAACGGACGACTGCCCCCGGCACATCCGGACTAGCTTCCACGCGTTTGCCAGCCGAATGGGCGGCACGCACAACGCGAAGACCTACCGGAGCATCCGGGCCAGCCTGCTGCGGCTAAGTTTCGCCCAGATTCGCCTGCGCTCCGATTGTCTCAACATCGAGGTCCCCAAGCTGCTGTCGGTGGGCTTTGAGGACGACCACCCGGCCGAGGAGATGAAGGGTGCCAACGTCGTGCTGCTGTGCGTGCCCGAACCGGTAGCCGAGCTTTTTGGGGTGGCGTCCTGGACGGCAATCGACCGTCAGGCGGTCGACTACGATGGCTTGCGTGGCTGGCTGGCCAACTTCTACGCGACGCACAAGAAGGCTAAGTGGCTTCCCATAGAGACGCTCTACCGGCTGTCCGGCTACGAGTCCAAGATGAGCAACTTCCGGGGTAGTGTCGTGAAGGCGCTCGACAAGCTCAAGGAGCCTGGCACCCCTGTGTGCAGCCGGGTGGCCAAGTACCACTTCAGCAAAGACAAGACCCGCCTCTATGTCGTCCGGGAAGCGTGGCCGACCAACGACGCCACCGAGGAGTAAGCAGGCGAACGGCACCCAGGACGAGCCCCCAGCCGATGGGCTCGTCAGTCTGCGATACCAAGAATCCGCTGATGAGCACGGCGCCATCCAGAGCCCCATCTTCAAGCCCCCACGGCACTCGGCAATAGAGGCGGAGACGGGCCTGCCCGCACAGCCAGTCTCCGCCACAAACTTTCTTGGCTCGCAGCAGACTCATCCCCCCCATCGCGCGCTATACGCCCTTACAACCCTGGCCCGCGATAACGCTACTCAGCCCTCCTGCCTGTCACGCAGAGGGGTGGAAAATGAAAGGAAATTACATTGGATTCAGCAACTTGGGAAACACGCGTTATTCCGTCGTTACTGGCGATAACGTCATCGAGGTCACACAGTTCAGCAGCGTGTTTGCGGGCTCCAACCCACCGGAGCTCCTCATGGCATTTCCTTACCTCGACCTCATCAACAAACTGAAGCAGAACTTCTCGATCGACGACAGCCCGACTGCCTCGGCAGTCCAGCAGTACCGCAATTACCTGAGCACCTTGAATGGCTACCTGGCGTTCTGCGGAAAAACCATCGAGTCGAACGTCGGCACGGAACTGGCCGGAAACTTCGACGCCAAGGTCCGGGACTATCTCGAAAGCATCACCGTGGCGCCTCGGACACGTCGCGATCGCAGGCTGCACCTCCAAGCGATTCAGAAGCTCTACCAGGCCTCGCAGACCGCTCGTCACACACCGCCGCCCGGCAAGCAGTGCAGCCTCGGGGCTAGGCTCCGGCTGCTTATCGCCGAAACGGGCGTGCCGCCCAAGACCTTGGCAAAGCAGACGGGGGTAGATCCGACCACCCTGTGGCGCTGGCTGAGAGGTGCCACACCGCGCGCCGATACGCTGCCCGCGTTGCGACGGCTCGAAGTAACGCTCGGCCTCGCCCGCGACGCCCTCGTAAGCCTTATCGAGAAACCAGCGGATGAGCAGGCGGCGGCGATAGCGATACCTGCTTATCGTCTGCGGATGGCAGAGCGAACACAGCACAACCTGCCGCTTCCCGAATCCGCCTTGGGTGCCTCCTTCTTGCAGGAATGGCGTACCCTCTTCGACTACAAGATCAGTGATTTCCCTACCCTCGAGCGTCAATCGCGGGGGCATTGGCGCCTCATCCCGAGGGGCGTTTCTTCGACCCTCAGCCCCTTGGCCCAACGTGGACCGATGGTTTGTCCCACCGCCAACATCTTCATTGAGCGCATGCGAACCTTTCTCGGGGTACTGACCAACTTGCCGCCGGAGAAGGGAGGTATCGCGTGGTATGAACCTCCGCCGCAAACCCTGGCCTGGTGCGCCCACCCTCAGGCGCTCGAATGCTTCATGCAGTGGATGACCAGTCAGTCCAACGGCATTCGACATAACGGGCAGAAGGTCTTCGCCCGCGCAGTCTCCAGCCTGCTCCGCCCTCAGACCGGGTTCTTGTGGCAGCAGGCCGCCGTTTACCGGGTGCGATTACCCGAGGGATTTCGGCCCGCAAGTGACGATGCGTGGCGGGAAATGTGTGCGAAGAGCCATAAATTCCTGCGCGACTACATCCGCAGTGCAACCAGTGTCAGTCGCAACCCCGAAGACCCCATTGCGAACCTGCTGAACTTGCCCAATCCGCTCAAGCCGATTCGGGACGCGATCGTTCGCATCGACACGGATGCCGCCAATGCTCCCCCTGGAAGCATCAGTGAAGCCAGACATAAGCGAAACGCACTTGTCCTCGCACTCTTGCTGTCCAACCCGATGCGGGTGCGAACCCTTGCCTCACTCACCTGGATACCAAACGGCCACGGCACGGTCCGCGGAAGTCCGACAGAGGGTTGGCGTATCGAGCTGCAGCCAGCGCACCTGAAGACCGGCAACAGCAAGCAGTCCCGGGGATATTCGGTCAAAGTTGCGGACTGGGTCAAACCCATGATGGACGAGTACATCGAGGAGTACCGGGAGACTTTGCTGGCAGGTAAGGCCAGCACTTACCTGCTGGTCGGTGACGAGGACGGCGAAATGTGGGAAGGACTAAGCAAAACGGTGCGGCATCTGACGCGACGCTACATTCCTGGCTCGCCTGGCTTCGGTCCGCATGCCATGCGCCACCTCGTCGCCACGGATTGGCTTCGCAAACATCCCGGGGACTTCCTCACAGTGGCCGAACTGCTGAACGACAACTTGACGACCGTGCTGGAGAACTACGCCCATCTACGCCGAGACGACTCGTTCTCACGTTACGAGGCGTATCTCGACTCACTGAAATGAGCCTGTCCAGTCCTGCGCCTGAACGCGGCAGCTGCGTAGCCCACGCTATCAGGTGACCCCACGTTCTCGGCGGCGATGGGCGCGCGCAGCCCAGACTCACAACTCGTCACGAAATGCAGCCTGGAGAACACCACTGAGTGCTCCAGGCTGCATCCCGCACGAATCCGACATCCCGCACGAACAAATCAAACAATTTTCAGACATAAATAAGTCGAATAATACAAACTACAGACACATCATCAGGGCTTGAACGTGGCAATCAAGCATAAAACCGACATCTCGCTGCCAGAGATCCTGCTTACCGGTGAAGGCAACCCCTCCGCAGACCGTCAGGTTCTTCGGCTTCTCGCCGAGGGGCAACTGCGGAAGCTGTACCAGGGGGTCTACACCAGCAATCTGACCAGCCCCCCGGAAACGCTCGTACTGCGCCACTGGGCGAAGATTGCGAGCCACCTCTTGCCCGGCGGCGTCCTCAGCTATCGGAGCGGGTATGACGCGAAGCCGGTTGAGGGGCGCCTTTACGTGACGCGTGGCAATCGACCGCGAACCCTGGAGCTGCCCGGCATCGCCATCAAGATCATTCCGGGACAAGGCGCGGTGGAAGGCGATACACCCTACAAGCACCTGTTCCTCGCCAGCCAACCTCGCTGGTTGCTGGAGAACTTGGCGACGGGCCGTGGTGTGAGCGAGCGCGTGCTTCCCCAGGACGTGCTCGAGGCGGAGCTCGACAAGATGCTCTCGATCCGCGGGGAGGATCGGTTCAATCAACTCCGGGATGCCTGTCGCACGCTGGCTGACACCCTGGGTCGAGAAAAAGAGTTCAAGCGACTGGACGCCATCATGGGCGCCCTGTTGGAAGCCGACGAGAACAAGAAACGATATGGCAAGCAGGGGCTGAGACGTGCCGCCGGCCGCTCCCATGACCCGGACCGCCTCGCCCTGTTCGACACGCTGTTCAGCCGGCTGCGCTCGGAGGCCTTGCCGGAAGTGGCCGCCACGGCGGAAGCTGGCGTCGCGCGCGAGAACTTCGCGTTCTTCGAAGCCTACTTCTCGAACTACATCGAAGGCACCGCGTTTCTGATCAGCGAAGCCGAAGAAATCGTATTCGAAGGCCGCCTCATCCCGAACCGGCTGGAAGACGCCCACGACCTTCTGGGGACCTTCCAGAGCGCAATGCATGGGCCATGGCGCGATCAGCCCGCGAACACGGCGGACGACTTCCTGCACTGGCTCAAGAGTGTCAATGCGCTGGTCATGCAGTCCCGACCGGACAAGCACCCAGGAGAGTGGAAAAGCCATAACAACCAGGCCGGCGCGACGCCATTCGTGGCCCCCGAACGCGTGCAGGGCACGCTGCGGGAGGGGTTCGATCGGATTCAGGCGTTGGAGGACCCGCTCGCCCGCGCGCTGATGACCATGTTCGTCGTCTCCGAGGTTCATCCCTTCCTGGACGGGAATGGGAGAACGGCGCGCTTGGCCATGAACTGTGTCCTGAGCGCTGCGGGCCGGTCCCGCATCATCGTGCCGACGGTTTTCCGCGAGGATTACCTGCTGCCGCTGAAGCGCCTGTCGGGCCATGCCGACGCCACGCCTTACCTCCGCACGATGGTCCGCCTCCATGACTGGACGGCAGCGTTCGACTACACCCAACCACGACACCTGCTCTACGAAGCGTTTCAGCGGAGTAATGCCTTCGAGACGGACTTTCGAAACTTCCGGTTGGTGTTTCCAGAGCCCCATGCAAGAACTGCATGAATCGACGGTCGAGCGCCTTCATGGCCGCTGGGCAGACTGACGGGTTCGCTTTTGCAGCCCAACACGGAAGAAGCCCAGGAAGGCATAGGCTCTCCCGGGCTTCTCCTTCTTCCTGCACTAGAGCCTTGCGTCAGCGCTCCATTGGGCAGCGTCCATCCGCCACCTTGTACACCGCACTGCGATCCCACTTGCCGCCCGCGATGACCACAACCAGTTGCGGGCCCCGCATCTCATAGACCAGTCGGTGCCCACCCCGGCGGAGCGCTATTTCATAGCGGTCCGGATGCCCCCCGAGCTTGGCAGCCGGCCCGGGCAGCTTTTTCAGACGCTCGGCCAGCAGCGTCTTGAACTGCGCCCGGACGCTGCCGTCGAGTGTTCTCCACTCGGCCAGGGCCTCATCGATGAAGCCAAGCTCATAGTTCATCGAGCGTCCCCCGGGTAACGCGCTGGCTGGCACGCGTATCGGCAAGGAGATTGAGCTCCAGGTCCTTCAAGCGGTCCATCAGCGCTACGTAGGCCTTTGCAGGAACACAATAGAACACAGGCGCGCTGCGATTCAGAATTGCAACGGGCATGCCCTCCCCCGCTGCAACCGTACCCATGGGGTTGCGCTTCAGTTCGGAGACGGTCGCAGTGGTTTCCGCCAGAATCAGGTGTGCCATCTCGGCCTCCAGGACGCGTTCAAAGGGGAGTGCTTACTCAGCATCACTGCGTCGCCGGGCACAGGCACAAAGCCGTATCCGATGAGCGCATCACGCACCGGCCCGTACAGCTCATCGACGATCAGTGCTTCGCCACAGAGCAAACCACACAGCTTGAGGTAGGCCCGGAACCAGCCGTACCGGCGATAGCGCGGCGGGACGTAGACGTCCGTAATCACCAACACGTCCTTGAAGGTACCAACGCCTGGCACCGACAACTCGGGCTCGTACTCGAGCGACACCCGAAATCCGTGATGGCGCAGATGCACCGCACGGGATGCGGGCGCTTCCGAAGCACCCAGGATGAACTCGACCGTCTTCAACTCGACCGAAGGCACATGCGCAGCGCCTGCCATCATGCGGCCCTCCTGCGGAAGTCGACCGGGATGATGGTGCCCGAGCGAGCGCCAGCCGCCGGCCTGGGTGCCGAAGTGATCTCAGCCACACGGGCACCTCCCAAGCCCTCGGCGCCGACAGGCGCTTCCGGCTCCAGACTGCGAGGCCCCTTGGGTGTTTCAAGCGAGGCATGTGCTCGCGCCTCGAGCGCCGCGTCCATCGCGGCCGTCACACCCATTTCGTAGCCGGCCGCCGTGTGCGCCACGGGCAATGGCTCCTTGTGCATCATCGTCGCGACCTGCGTCGCCTGGATGTTCACGTACCGCATCGCCATCTGGGCCGTCTTGTGACCCGTGATGACCATCAGCACCGGCAGATTGCCCTCGAACTCAAGCGCAAAGCGGGTCGCCGAGGTGTGCCGCAAGTCATGCAGCCCGACGTCCGTCAAACCCGCCTTTCTGCAGGACACCGCCCATGCTTTCTTGACCGCCTCGTAGGTCGTCGGAAACACCTTGTCGTCGGGCAGCGGAGGCATGGGCGCATACTTCTTCAGTTGCGACAGGACGTGCAGGGCACCCGGCCCCAGAGGCACCTTACGACCGCCGGCTTTCGCATCCTGCAGCGTGAGCACACGCTGCCGCCAGTCGATGTCGCCCCAGCGCAGGTGCACCAGCGGTTCGCACGAGCGCATGGCGGTCTCGAGCATCAGACAGGCGAGCGGTGCCGCGTAAGGGTTGGGATAGGCCGCCAGGTGCACGGAGACCTTCTGCCACTCTTCGTTTGTGACGACACGGTCGCGCCCCGCCTCGACCGCGGGCATATCAAGTTCAGCACCGGCAGGATTCGCCCCCAGCCGTCGCCATTTCCACACGGCGCTGGCGTGCTTGAACAACCGGCGCAGCTCGGAACGCTCAAGGTGAATGGTCGCCGACTTCTTCCCCTCTGCACGTAACGCGTTGATGAGGGCCTGGACGTGATGCGTCGTCACATCGGCCATCATCGTGCCGGCCAGCTGTTTGCGGGCCCGATCGCTCTGCACGCTCTCCTTGCCCAAGCGATGCCGGTGCGCGGTCAGCGACGCCGGGATGACCCGTACGGGCTCTTCAACGAAGGTGACGTCCCAATAGACACGCTTGCCCTCTTTCACAAGCGTCACCGGGGCGAGCTCGATGACGGGCAGGCTGAGCGCCCGCAGGTAGCGATTGATGCGCCGAACGTCCTGACTGGCACCCTTGAGGTACGGCAGGCGCTCCCTCGCATAATCCGAGAACGCCACCCCCACGCTGGTGCGATGCGCGCCGCGTCCGGACTGTGCGGGCGCAGCGCAGCGCTCGGCCTTGAGCGCATCCATCGCACGCGCAGCCTCGGTCTTGCTCTTGAAACCGGATCGGTACAGGGCTTCGCCCCGGATCCGTATCCGGAAGGCCCAGCCGACGCCTTCCTGGAAAGGCTTAGCCATGGCATCCGCCTTTCGAGGCGAGTGCCTCGGAAGGGGTCATGAAAAGGGCTATGAACAGATACATGAGCAACTCCACGAAGGTTGGAGTTGCGTATAGGTGCACACGGTGGGGATGAACCGTCGACATGCGCTGCAAGTGCGCACTGGGGCGCATGCAAACGCCATCGGCCACCGGCCCGTTTGACAGAAAAACGTCAGAACGAGGCACAAAAAGCACTTAGCCCAGCTTTATGGGCTGGGCTAAGTGCTTGATAATTCTTGGTGGCCAGTCGCGGAATCGAACCACGGACACGCGGATTTTCAATCCGCTGCTCTACCAACTGAGCTAACTGGCCTAAGGAGCGCGCATTATAGCGAATCGGCCGCTGGAGTCAAACATTTCATCGCCAGCGCGCCCCATTTTCTTCTTAGTGGCTGGACGCGGCAGCGGCGCCGATGCCGGTCTCGGAACGCACCTTCTGCGCCAAGTAGCCGGCACGATCCTCAGCAGCACGTTCGCTGCGATCCAGGATCGAGAACAGCCAGATGCCCACGAAACCTACCGCCATGGAGAACAGCGCCGGCGACGTATAGGGGAACAGCGCGGAACCCTTGGGGTTGCCGAGCGTCGCTTCCCATACCGACGGGGAAACGATGGTCAGGCCCACCGCGGTGATCAAGCCGAGGAAGCCGCCCCAGCATGCGCCACGGGTGGTGCAATCCTTCCACAGCACGGACATGAACAGCACCGGGAAGTTGGCGGATGCAGCGATGGCAAAGGCCAGCGAAACCATGAAGGCGATGTTCTGCTTCTCGAAGGCAATGCCAAGCACAACCGCAACGACGCCCAGCGCGATGGTGGTCATCCGAGACACACGCAGTTCCGAAGCCGAATCCGCATTTCCCTTCTTGAACACCGTGGCGTAGAGATCGTGCGACACCGCGGAAGCACCCGACAATGTCAGGCCAGCCACCACCGCTAGGATGGTAGCGAAGGCAACCGCAGACATGAAGCCGAGGAATACGTTGCCGCCCACCGCGTTCGCCAAGTGAATCGCTGCCATATTGTTGCCGCCGATCAAACCGTTGGCATCCAGGAACTGCGGGTTGGTGGAAACGAACACGATGGCGCCGAAGCCGATGATGAAGGTCAGGATGTAGAAGTAGCCGATCCAGGTGGTCGCCCAGAACACCGACTTACGTGCTTCCTTGGCATCCGGCACGGTGAAGAAGCGCATCAGGATGTGGGGCAGCCCCGCCGTACCGAACATCAGCGCCATGCCGAAGGAGATGGCGGAGATCGGATCTTTGATGAAGGACCCCGGTCCCATTATCGCCTGGGCAATCACCCCGGCCTCCTCCGGCGACTTGCCGGCAGCCAGCGCGGCATCGGCCTTAACCTTCACCGAAGCGGCGAAAAGTTGTTCAGGAGAGAAGCCATAGTTCCACATGACGATGAAGGCCATGAAGGAAGCCCCACCGAGCAGCAGGCAAGCCTTGATGATCTGCACCCAGGTGGTGGCAGTCATACCGCCGAACAGCACGTAGACCATCATCAGCACACCGACGATGACCACCGCCATCCAGTATTCCAGGCCGAACAACAGCTTGATCAACTGACCGGCACCCACCATCTGCGCAATCAGGTAGAAGGCGACCACGACCAGCGTGCCTGAGGCCGCAAAGGCGCGGATCGGGGTCTGCTTGAAGCGGTAGGCCGCCACGTCGGCAAAGGTGAACTTGCCCAGGTTGCGCAGGCGCTCGGCCATCAGGAAGGTGATGACCGGCCAGCCGACCAGGAAGCCGATGGAGTAAATCAGGCCGTCGTAGCCACTGGCCATGACCGCGGCGGAAATACCCAAGAAGGAGGCCGCGGACATGTAGTCACCGGCAATTGCCAGACCGTTCTGGAAGCCGGTGATGCCACCGCCGGCGGTATAGAAGTCAGCCGCAGACTTCGTCTTGGCCGCCGCCCATTTGGTAATCCATAGAGTGAAAAGCACAAAGGCGGCGAACATGGTGATGGCGGTCCAGTTCGTCGCCTGCTTCACCGTTTCGCCAATATCGCCACCAGCAGCAAACGCGCCTGCCGACAGCGCGGCCAGCGCGAGGCCGCCAGCAACTCTCAGGTTACGACCGCTCATTTGCCGCTCTCCTTGACGATTTCCTGGGTCAGCGAGTCGAACTCGGAGTTCGCACGCCGCACATAGAGCCCGGTAATGATCACGGTGAAGAGGATCACCCCAAGGCCCACCGGGATGCCGTAGGTCATGACCCCGGCTCCCAGGCGCTCCGCGAAGAGTTCCTTGTCGAAGGCGATGATGGCGATGTAGCCGTAATAGACGACCATCATGATGGCCGTGAGCGTCCAACCGTAGCGCGAGCGCGTACCGACGAGCTGCTGGTACTTCGGGTTGGCTGCAATCTTTGCTGCCAGATTCTCTTGCATGTCTCCCTCCTTGTTTTGCTATGGACAGCCGGGACGAAGCCCCCCGGGTCGCATCAGCAAAATATTCCCGAAGCCTTACGACCTGCTTACGGGGAGAAGAACGAATGCAAAAAAAGGTGGAGCAGGCGACCGTTTGTCAAAAAAATTAATTGAATTTTCGCAATCAATTAACTTATGGAACTCAGGATCTAGCCCAGCGGAAAGTAGGTGCTCTGCAAGGCAGGCGGCGCAGTTTGGTGCTGGCCGCGTGGAAAAACCACCCTGGCCATGGTGCCCGCACCTGCCGGATTAGGGTTGAGGGTTACAGAAGCCCTATGCAACTCGGCGATCTCCCGCACGATGGGCAAGCCGAGGCCGGATCCGTCCGCACCGCTGCCCAACACCCTGTAGAAGCGCTCGAATACCCGCTCCCGGTCTGCCTCCGGAATACCGATGCCACTGTCCTCGACTTCCAGGATGGGCGCCCCAGCCAGTCTGGTCCGCGCGGTGACGCTGCCGCCCCGCGGCGTATATTTGATGGCGTTATCGACCAGGTTCTTGATCATCTCCCGCAGCAGCACCAGGTTGCCGTCCACCTGCAGGGGCCGCCCTGCCCCTTCGACCCCAAGGTCTATGCCCTTCTCCAGCGCCCGCGGAAAAAGATCCTGAGCCACCTCCCGGACCACCGCATTCAGGTCCACCGGCTCCACAGCGTAGAGCTTCTCGAAACTGGCTTCCGCCCGGGCAAGCGACAGCAACTGGCTAATCAGGTGGCTGGCCCGGTCGGTGCTCTCGGCAATGCGGGCGAGAGACTCGCGCAACTGCTCCGGATCACTCTCCCTCAAGGCCAGGTCCGTCTGCATCTTTAGTCCGGTCAGCGGGGTCCGCATCTGATGAGCCGCATCCGCGATGAAGCGCTGCTGGGCGTGGAGGTTCTCTTCCAGCCGCGCCATCATGTCGTTGAAGGCGACGATCAACGGCCGGACCTCCTCCGGTACGCTGGCCGGGGGAACTGGCGACAGATCGGTAGGGCGGCGGCGGCGGATCAAGCTCTGCAGCCGGTTCAGCGGCGCAATACCGCGGCTCAGGCCGACCCATACCAGCACCACCGCCAACGGGATGATGGCGAATTGGGGCAGCAGCACGCCGGTCACCACCCGCGACGCCAGATCGGAGCGCTTGTTGCGAGTCTCCGCGACCTGTACCAGCGTCAGCGGACTGTCCGGCTCCAGTTCCGGCCGCAGATAGAGATAGGCGATGCGCACCTCCTCGCCGTGGATGACGTCATCCCGGAACAACACCTCTTCCGCCAGTGGCCGTGGCGGCGCCTGCACCCAGGGAATCTCGCGATCCCCGGTAATCACCGCGCCGGCGCGATCGGCCACCTGGTAATAGACGGTGTCGTCCTGGTCGGCGCGGAAAAGCGCGCGCGGCGGCGCCGGGAAATGGACGGTGACAGCCCCACCCTCCATCGTGACCAGCCGCGCCAGCGAGCGGGCGCTGTCGGCGAGCGCTCTGTCATACGGCTGGTTGGCGATGTTGTCGGCAACGTTATGGGTGACGATGATGGAGATCGGCCACAGGAACAGCAGCGGCGCAAGCATCCAGTCCAGGATCTCGCCGAACAGGGAGTTCGGCTGGTAGCGCGCGCCCGGCGTTCTCGCCGGCTTTTCAGACCTTCGTCGCCGGGGGCGCATCCGGGTTTTCCAGGCAGTAACCGAGACCGCGTACGGTAACGATGCGCAGGCCGCTGTCTTCCAGCTTCTTGCGCAGCCGATGAACGTAGACCTCGATGGCGTTGCTGGAAACCTCCTCGCCCCAGCCGCAAAGGTGGTCCACCAGTTGATCCTTGCTTACCAGCCGGCCGACGCGCAGGGCGAAGACTTCCAGCAAACCGACCTCCCGCGCGGAGAAGTCCACCACCTGACCGTTGATTTTCACTACCCGGTCCGCCTGGTCATAACTCAGCCGGCCGATCTCGATGCAACGCGGCTGGCCGGTGCCGCGCCGGGTCAGCGCACGCACCCTGGCCTCCAGTTCCGGCAGCGCAAAGGGCTTGGTCAGATAATCATCCGCCCCGGCATCCAGCCCGCGCACACGGTCTTCCACCCCATCCTGGGCAGTCAGGATCAGTACCGGGAGCGCCGACTTGCGCCCCCGCAACCGCTTCAGCACTTCAATGCCGGGCACGCGCGGCAGGCCGAGATCAAGGATCAGCAGATCATAAGGCTGCGAGGCCAGCGCAGCATCGGCATCGGCGCCGTCGCCCACATGGTCCACCGCATAGCCATTGCGCCGTAGCGTACGGCCAATGCCATCGGCAATCATCGCATCGTCTTCAGCCAGCAGAATGCGCATAGGATGTGGATGTAAGTTGCACGTAAGCGGCCAGCCCTAGAGTCGCAACCGCTGTTCTCCTTTTGCTCGGTCTTCGGGAACACGACGGCCTACGCCGACGGGTTCCGGGGAGTGTCCGGCTTCCGCAACGGACGCTCCCTGCCGCTTTTTTCCCTCTGCAGATCATGGATTATCCCACGCTTCCATTCCGTCGGCGTGCGCATCCATGCGCCGTAAACGGCAAACGGCCCCGCCATGGCGGGGCCGTTTCTGGTCTGGGAGACCGGACGGGTATTACATACCCATGTCCATGCCGCCCATACCACCCATGCCACCCATCGGCGGCATGGCCGGCTTGTCTTCAGCCAGTTCACCAACCATGCAGTCGGTGGTCAGCATCAGGCCGGCCACGGAAGCAGCGTTCTGCAGCGCGGTGCGGGTAACCTTGGTCGGATCCAGCACGCCCATCTCGACCATGTCGCCGTACTCGCCGGTCGCGGCGTTGTAGCCGAAGTTGCCCTTGCCTTCGACAACCTTGTTCACCACCACGGAAGGCTCGTCACCCGCGTTGGCGACGATTTCACGCAGCGGCTGCTCCATGGCACGCAGCACGATCTTGATGCCGGCGTCCTGGTCGTGGTTGTCGCCCTTCAGGCCGCCCAGGTTGGCGCGGGCACGCAGCAGCGCAACGCCGCCACCCGGGACGATGCCTTCTTCCACCGCAGCGCGGGTGGCGTGCAGCGCATCTTCCACACGAGCCTTCTTTTCCTTCATTTCGACTTCGGTGGCGGCACCGACCTTGATCACCGCAACGCCGCCGGCCAGCTTGGCCACGCGCTCTTGCAGCTTTTCACGGTCGTAATCGGAAGTGGCTTCTTCGATCTGCACGCGGATCTGCTTCACACGAGCTTCGATGCGGGAAGCGTCGCCGGCGCCATCGATAACGATGGTGTTCTCCTTGCCGACTTCGATGCGCTTGGCCTGGCCCAGCTCGGCCAGGGTGGCCTTTTCCAGGTTCAGGCCGACTTCTTCGGCGATCACCTGGCCGCCGGTCAGTACGGCGATGTCTTCCAGCATGGCCTTGCGGCGGTCGCCGAAGCCCGGAGCCTTGACGGCGCAGGTCTTCAGGATGCCACGGATGTTGTTCACCACCAGGGTAGCCAGTGCTTCACCATCGACGTCTTCGGCGATGATCAGCAGCGGGCGGCCAGCCTTGGCGACTTGCTCCAGCACCGGCAGCAGATCGCGGATGTTGGAGATCTTCTTGTCGAACAGCAGGACGAACGGGTTTTCCAGAATGGCAACCTGCTTGTCCGGGTTGTTGATGAAGTAGGGCGACAGGTAGCCGCGGTCGAACTGCATGCCTTCGACCACATCCAGCTCGTTGCTCAGGCTCTTGCCGTCTTCAACGGTGATGACGCCTTCCTTGCCGACCTTGTCCATGGCGCTGGCGATGATGTCGCCGATGTCGCTGTCGGAGTTGGCGGAAATGGAGCCGACCTGAGCGATTTCCTTGTTGGTCGAGCAGGGCTTGGACAGCTTCTTCAGCTCGTCGATGGTGGCGATGACAGCCTTGTCGATGCCGCGCTTCAGGTCCATCGGGTTCATGCCGGCGGCCACATACTTCATGCCTTCGCGGACGATGGACTGGGCCAGCACGGTGGCGGTGGTGGTGCCGTCACCGGCGATGTCGGAAGTCTTGGAAGCGACTTCCTTGACCATCTGGGCGCCCATGTTCTCGAACTTGTCCTTCAGTTCGATTTCCTTGGCGACGGACACACCGTCCTTGGTCACGGTGGGGGCGCCGAAGGAACGCTCCAGCACCACGTTGCGGCCCTTCGGGCCCAGAGTCACCTTGACCGCGTTGGCCAGCACGTTGATGCCGGCAACCATGCGTTCGCGGGCGGAATCGCCAAACTTGACTTCTTTAGCAGCCATTCTTCAGAACTCCTTGAAATTCGATTGCGGATGAGGATGGGAGGGAGGCTCAGGCCTCGACCACGCCCATGATGTCTTCTTCGCGCATGACGAGCAGTTCTTCGCCATCGACCTTGACGGACTGGCCGGCGTACTTGCCGAACAGCACCTTGTCGCCAGCCTTGACGGCCATCGGGCGAACCTTGCCATCGTCCAGGATCTTGCCGTTACCGACGGCCAGCACTTCGCCCTGGTCAGGCTTTTCGCCAGCGGAGTCGGGGATCACGATACCGCTGGCGGTCTTGCGCTCGGCTTCCAGACGCTTGACGATCACGCGATCATGCAAGGGACGAATCTTCATCGAGTTTTCTCCTTCTTACGGATTCAACTTGCGCGGGCCAAACCCGCTGGGATGTTCTCAAGGTCCCCGGAGTTGCCCCGGGGTGCGTTAGCACTCACTGCCAACGAGTGCTAATAATAGGGACGCACTTGGGCGATTTCAAGAGCACAGCTTTGAATCGCTGCAAATCAGAAAAGCTCGATGTCGCCCTTACGCCGGCGTTGCGCCAACTCTTCGGCGTAGGCGCGCTCAGCACTCTCGATGCGGCGGGCGACGGCCAGCGAGCCGCCGCCCCGCCTACAGAACACATCGCCACTGGCGGGATCCACCACCACCTTGCGCGACCAAGGGCCGAGGAAATCCGAGGCGCGTAGCGGAATCCCCTCGCGCGCCAGCCACTCCCGGGCGAATTGGACATTGCGCTCGCCAATCGGCGAGCGGTCCAGCGAGGACACCACCGCCCCGCCGCCAAAGGCCTTGGCGAACAGCCGTGCCTTCTTCGCTCCTCGCGCCAGCATGCCGTTGAGCAGGGCCTCCATCGCATAGTCGCCGGCCAGCAGCGCGTCTTCTTCTGCACGTTCGGCCACACGATCGAAATGCGGCAGCATGAAATGGTTCATGCCGGCCAGGTGCAGATGGGGGTCGTAGAAGGCTACCGCCACACAGGAACCCAGCAGCGTGGCGATCGGCAGTTGCTGCTCGACGGCCCAGCCCCCCGGCAGAATGACGCGGGCGCGTCGTTCCAGTTCGCGGCCGGTGAGATTGGATTCGGTACTCATTGAAGGACGGCCAGAATGCACGCCAACGAAGATCGGCGATGCCCCGCCAGCATAGTCCAATCCCACCTTCAGAAAGCGATGGCGACACCGAAATGGAGGCGTAGTCGACGGTCTTGCTGCCCCCAGGCCAGGTCAACCGCCAGCGGCCCGGCCGGGCTACGCCAGCGCCCGCCCACCCCGTAGCCGGTGTGCAGGCGGAAAGACTCACGCGAATCAGCCGCGTCGCCGCTGTCCACGAAGAAGGCCGCCCCCCAGGCCGGGCGGAACCAGCGCACATATTCCGCACTTGCGATGCCGAGGTAGCGGCCACCGACGGTTGCATCCCCCTCGGACACGCCCAGGCTCTGGTACGCATAGCCACGCACGGACTGCGCGCCGCCGGCGCGGAAGAGGAAATCCTGCGGGATGCCCTCACGGGTCTTCGCCAGCGTGGCGCCGCCTTCCAGCCGCAGGATCAGGCTATCGGTCTCGCCCATCGGCCGGTAATGGACGTAACGGCTATAGAGGCGGACGAAATCCTGTTCGGCCAGCGCAATGCTGGAGCCCCCACCAACCTGGAATTCCAGCACGTTGCCGGCACGCGGGTCGAGCAGGTCATCCACTGCGCGCTGAACCCAGGTCCAATTCAGTGTCAGCGCATTCTGTGTGCTCTTCTCCGCACCATCCGGCTCCAGGATTTCGTGCTGCAGCCGCAAGGCCAGCTTGGTTTCGATGTCGCCCCGCACCGTGGTCCGCGCCACACCAACCGCGCGGTTCTCCAGCTTCAGGCCTTCGAGGTCGCTACGGTCGACCAGGGCGCCTATGCTGTCGCGGTGGCCTCCCTCGGGTGGCAGGAAGATGTCCGCATAGGCGGACTGGCGGCGCTGCTCCAGGCGTAGCCCGGAGGAGAGCTCCCAGCCGCGCCGCCACAGGTTCACGTCACGATAGGTCGTCTCGACGCGGTAGCCGGTATTGCTGGAGAAGCCGGCACCGAACCCCAGTCTGCGCGACCTCGCCTCGACCACCTGCACATTCACCGGCACCGCGGCGGCTTTGGCCGCATCCCGTTCCACGTCTACGACCACCGAGGCGAACTGCGGCGCATTCTGCAGCGTGCGCTGCAAGGTCAGCAGCGCGCTACGGTCATACTCGTCGCCAACCTCCAGGCCACTGAAGCGGGCGACGAAGTCTCCCGGCAGCGCCTGCAGGCCACTGACTTCGAGGGGGCCGAGGAAGAACGGCGGGCCGCTGTCTACGGTCACGCTCAAATCCACCGTGGCCGCCTCGGCATCCACCGTCGCCCGGCTCTGCACCACCCGCGCCGCGGCATAGCGACGGGCGCTCACCTCGTCCATCAGCGCCTGCTTCGCGCCGTCCCAGTCGCCCTGGCGGAAAGGCTTACCGGCCGGCAAGCGCCAGCCCTTGCGCAGTTCTGCGACCCGCGCTGTACGCTCCGGAGCCCCGTCGGCGAGTTCGCCTTCGAAGGACAGGGTGACGTTACGTACCGTCGTTCGCGGCCCCGGCGTTACAAGCAGGCGCCAGCGCTCGCGCCCCTGCTGGTCGATGTCGATCTCCGGCGAAAAATAACCTTCGGTCGCCAGCAGATCGGTGACTTCCCGCTGCGTTCGGCGGATCAACGCCCTGCGATCCGGCCCCGCCGCCGGCAGCACCTTCTCGTCTTGCTTGAGGAGACGCACATGCTGCATCAACAAGGCGCGCAGTTCGCTCGGCGCCTCCAGCACGACGTCGAAGGCCGCCGCCTCGCCTGGCATGAGCGCCGCGCCACACAGCAGCGCCAGGAGGCTGTTGCGCGCACCGTGCAGGAAAGCGGTTCTGTGCAAACCGCGTCAGCCTTCCTGGTGATAGGCGGTGACGCGCTCGACCTCCCGCTTCGAGCCAAGGATGACCGGTACCCGCTGGTGCAGCCTCTCGGGCTGCAATGCCATGATGCGCTCTCGGCCGGTAGTCGCCGCGCCGCCAGCCTGCTCCACCAGCATCGCCATCGGGTTCGCCTCGTACATCAGGCGCAGCTTGCCGCCCTTGTCACGGCACTTCTCGTCCATCGGATACATGAAGATGCCGCCGCGGGTGAGGATGCGATGCACGTCCGCCACCATGGACGCCACCCAGCGCATATTGAAGTCCTTGCCACGCGGACCGGTCTTGCCTTGCTGCAGTTCTTCCACGTAACGCTGCACCGGCGGCTCCCAGAAACGCTGATTGGAAGCGTTGATCGCATATTCCTGCGTCTCTTCCGGGACGGTCATGAAAGGCGTGGTATAGACGAAGCTGCCCATTTCCCGATCCAGCGTGAAGCCATGCACGCCGCTGCCCACGGTCAACACCAGCAGGGTGGAGGGGCCATAAAGCGCGTACCCCGCAGCGGCCTGGCTGGTGCCGGGCTGCAGGAAGCTCTGTTCAGTGGCCTCACCAGCCTCCTTGTCATGGCGCAGTACCGAAAAAATGGTGCCTACCGAGACGTTCACATCGATGTTGGAGGAGCCGTCGAGCGGATCGAACAGCAGCAGATACCCCCCCTTGGGGTAGTCGAAGGGGATGTGATGTACTTCCTCCACTTCTTCCGAGGCCATCGCAGCCAAGTGGCCACCCCATTCGTTCGCCTGCAACAGGATCTCGTTGGCGATCACATCCAGCTTCTTCTGCGCCTCTCCCTGAACGTTGTCGGTGCCCGCCTCGCCAAGGATGCCGGCCAGCGCCCCCTTGGACACATTCACGCTGATGGCCTTCACCGCGCGGGCCACGACCTCGATCAGCAAGCGAAGGTCGGCGGTGATGCGGCCGGCGCGCTGCTGCTCGATCAAAAACTGGGTGAGGGTGACTCGACGCATGAAACAGCTCCCTGGAGTGATTGGATGGCGGAGCTGCGGATTATCCCGCTTCCTGCACGACGGCGCACCACTCCGAAACAGCCGGTATCAGGACCGTGCCACGCCCATTACCCCCGAAGCCGATCCAGCGCTTATCATCCCCCCTCCGGTGGAACTACTACTTACCGCTAGTACTCGTACCGGAGCCTCCGCGGACAAGATACCCTTTCTATGCATGTGATGGTCCTCGGCGCCGGTGTCACCGGCGTCACTACCGCCTGGTTTCTCCACAAGGCGGGCTTCGAAGTCACCCTCGTTGATCGCCAAGCGGAAGCCGGGCTCGAAACCAGCTTCGCCAACGGCGGACAGATCTCGGTAAGCCACCCGGAACCCTGGGCCAACCCCTCAGCGCCCCTGCTCGCCCTGCGCTGGCTGGGCCGCGAGGACGCGCCGCTGCTGTTCCGCCCCCATGCGCGCATGGCGCAATGGCGCTGGGCACTCTCCTTCCTGCACGAGTGCCTGCCCTGGCGCAGCCGCCGCAACACCCGCGCCATCGCCTCCCTGGCCATCTCCAGCGCAAACCATCTGCGGGCACTGCGGACAGAAACCGGTATCACTTACGACCAATTGCAGCGCGGCATCCTGCATCTCTTTTTCTCGGCGGAAGAGTTCCGCCAGGTGCCTGCCCGCGTTGCCGAACTGAATCACTTGGGTATCACAGCCCGCGCGTGCAGGGCCGACGAGTGCTTCGAGGTAGAACCGGCGCTGCAGCGCCTGGCGGGCCGGCTGGCGGGCGGCATCTACGCACCCGACGACGAATCCGGCGATGCCTTTCGATTTACCCAGGCTCTGGCGGCGCACTTGCGCGACGTGGGCGTCCGCTTCCACTACGGCACGACGATAGAACGACTGGATCGCAGCGGCGAACGGATTAGCGGAATCGAGGTGCGGGACTCAGCTGGCCGCACGGGCACCCTCTCCGCGCAGGCCTATGTGCTCTGCCTCGGAAGTTTCAGCCCGGCCCTCGTGGCGCCGCTGGGGCAGCGGCTACCCATCTATCCGGTGAAGGGCTACTCGGTCACTGCGCCTATCGTCGATGAGGATCTTGCGCCCGAGGTCAGCCTCACTGACGAATCCCGCCGCATTGTCTGCTCGCGCCTCGGCGACCGCCTGCGCATTGCCGGCACGGCCGAGCTGAATGGCTTCGACGCCAGCGTAAGGCCGGAGCGCGGCCGCGCCATCCTCGATTGGGTGAACGACAGGCTGCCAGGCGCCATCGACCCCGCCCAGGCTCAACTCTGGGCCGGTCTGCGCCCGGCTACCCCGGGCAACATCCCGCTCATCGGCAAGGGCTGGGGCAAGAACCTCTGGTACAACACCGGCCACGGCACCCTGGGCTGGACGCTCTCCTGCGGTTCGGCCGCCGCGCTGGCGGAGTTGATGCAGGGCAGGCGCCCTGCGTCGGACTTTCCCTTCCGCCCAGGCGCCTGACTGTCCGCGCCAATGCGGCCTCAAGCGGCCGCGCTCTCCTTGGAAGCAGCCCCACCGCAGGTGCAAGAAGCTGGCCCACAGCCTCCGGGCGCGATCCCCCCGCCCTCCTTCTCCACGTCGAAGCCAATGCTCTGCAGGTGGAAAGCCAGCGCGGCATCCATTCCGCCTGCGTGATTCTCGAACCAGGGTGGCAATTCCTCCACCAGACGCGTCCCCAGCGCCTTATCGCCCTTCTCTACCCGCGCCCTCACCTCATGCATCACCGCCAGCACCCGATCGTGCTCGGCACGATGGCAGCCTGGGAAATCCACTTGCTCCATCCAGCGGTTCTCCTGGTCGAAATGGCCAATCGTGTGCTCGATGAAGGCGTCGAGCTTTTCCAGGAAAGTCTCCGGCGATGCCGAAGCCAGCGCGTTGTAGTACTCGACGAACTCGCGGTGGGTGTCGTCCATCCTGCCCAAGCCAAGCTCGAGCTGCTCGCTCCATTGCATCACCGGCATTTCTGTCTCCATGAATATCCGGAAGAGGGGTTTCGCGCTTATAGCCGACCGGCCCAGGCGTAGCCCTGATCCTGATCAATTCTGCGGATGGGAGTGAAACGAAACCGTCACCCCCATCCCCTAGATTGGCGGCATTGTCCAGCCTTGGCCGCCCATGAACATCCTGATGATCTCCGATGTGTACTTCCCGCGCATCAACGGGGTCAGCACCTCGATTGAAACCTTCCGCTGCGCCCTAGCCGAGCGCGGCGTCCGTTCCACCCTCATCGCCCCCGCCTATCCCGGCGCCGAACAGGACGATACGGGGTTGCTGCGCATCCCTTCCCGCTACATTCCCTTGGACCCGGAGGACAGGATGATGCGCAGCGGGGCCATACGCCTCCGTCATGCAGACCTGCAAGCGCGAAACTTCGACGCGGTGCACATCCACACCCCTTTCGTCGCCCATTACGCCGGCCTGGAAATCGCGCGCAAGCTCAACCTGCCTTGCCTCGCGACTTACCACACCTTCTTCGAGGAATACCTCTTCCATTACATTTCCGTGCTGCCGAGATCCTGGCTGCGCGCTCTCGCCCGCCGCTTCTCCCGCGGGCAGTGCAATGCGATGGACCGCGTGATCGTTCCATCGCGCGCCATGGCAGATGCGCTGGCCCATTACGGGGTCAGCCGACCGCTGCAAGTCCTGCCCACCGGCATCCCGGACGAACAGTTCCATGGCGGCGATGGCTGTTACTTCCGCAACCGCTACGGCATAGGCAAGGACAGGCAATTGCTGCTCTACGTCGGACGGGTCGCCCACGAGAAGAACATCGGTTTTCTGCTGGACATGGTGGATCAACTGCGCCACCGCAATCCTCGCGCCCTGCTGCTCGTTACCGGCGAAGGGCCGGCGCTGCCCGGCCTGCAGGCGGAAACGGAACGCAGGAACCTAGGCCCCCATGTGCGCTTCCTCGGCTACCTGGACAGAGGCAGCGAGCTTCACGACTGCTACCGCGCCGCAGATCTCTTCGTCTTCGCTTCGCGCACGGAAACCCAGGGCTTGGTGCTACTTGAGGCAATGGCGCTGGGTACTCCGGTAGTCGCCCTCGCGGACATGGGCACGCGCGACATCCTGAGCGGCGAACGCGGATGCCGCATCGCCCCTCCCGACGCCAGCCTCTTTGCTGACCTTGTCGGCGGACTGCTCAGCGACGGCCCCACCCTGCAACGACTGGGCGAAGAAGCACGGGAGACCGCATTGCAATGGAGAGCGGAAGAAATGGCGGCCCGGCTGGAAGGCGTCTATGCGAGCACCATCGCCAGCCACCTTCCCGCCCGCAGCCTGCGCCCAGCGTAAAACCGTCGGCGAGAGGCTTACTTCACGACCTTGAGATGGCCACCACGCGGCGGCGGCTTGTCATCGTTGCCGCCGCGATCGGCATCGGCCCCATCGTCCGGCAGCGCCTCCACCAGTTGCTCATCGGCACCGGCATTGGCTGAGATCTCCGCCTTCTCCAACTCGAAAGCCATGCCTTGGCCGTTCTCGCGGGCGTAGATCGCCACCACGTTGCCGACCGGCACCAGCAGGGAGTGCGCAACACCGTTGAAGCGCGCCTGAAACGAGATGAACTCGTTGTCCATCACGAGTTGATGCGTCGCATCAGCACCAACGTTCAGCACGATCTGGCCGTCGCGCGCATAACCTGGCGGAACGCGCGTGTGCTCGTCGACCATGGCGGCGATGTAAGGGGTGAACCCCTGGTCCACGCACCACTCGTAGATGGCACGGATCAAGTAGGGCTTGGTCGATACGGTCGTCATGGGAATCCTGTTGCCGGCACCGGCTGGCCTGAATCCAGGCCAGCCGGACCGCCGGGCACCGCATTAGCGGCGCATCACCTTCTCGGACGGCGTCAGGGCATCGATGAAGCCCTGCCGGCTGAAGATACGCTCGGCATACTTCGCCAGCGGCGCAGCCGCCTTCGGCAGTTCAATGCCATAGTGCTCCAGGCGCCACAGCAGCGGCGCGATGGCCACATCCAGCATCGAAAACTCTTCGCCCAGCATGAACTTCTGCTTGGTGAAGATGGGCGCGAGCTGGGTCAGGTGATCGCGCACGTGAGCGCGGTTCTTGTCCACGCCCTTCTGATTGGCTTCCAGCGCTTCGATATGGGAGAACAGTTCATGCTCGAAGGTATGCAGCAACTGGCGGGCGCGGGCGCGCATGATGGGATCAGGCGGCATCAACTGCGGATGCGGGAAGCGCTCGTCGATGTACTCGTTGATGATGTTGGACTCGTAAAGAACGAGATCACGGTCCACCAGTACCGGCACCCGGTTGTAGGGGTTGATGACGGCGATGTCTTCAGGTTTGTTGTAGAGATCGACATCGATCACTTCGAAATCCATGCCCTTCTCGTAGAGCACGATCCGGCAACGGTGACTGAAGGGATCGGTCGTGCCGGAATACAGGTTCATCATGTGTTACGACTCCCGATACAAAAGCAAAAGCGCACCACGCGGCAAAGCGCGTGGTGCGTCTGGGGAGGAAAGCGGTGCTAGGCCTTGATGCGGCCGCTCACCTGTTCGTTCAATGAACGTCCTTCCAGTAGTTCTTCTTCAAGGCGTAGGAGAGCACGAAGAGGCCGGCAAGGAAGATCAGCACAACGCCACCGATGGCCTTGCGCTTTTCCGCGACCGGCTCGCCCATCCAGACCAGGAAGGATACGAGATCAGCCACCGACTTGTCGAATTCCTCCGGCGACAGCTTGCCCGGCTTGGCGAGGCTCAGCTCGACCTTCTTGCCGTGTTCCCCATCGGAGATCTTCGCCACCTGCTCGCCCTGGAGCTCCCACAGCACGTGGGGCATCCCCACGTTCTCGAACACCACGTTGTTCCAACCCGTCGGGCGGGCCGGATCGCGATAGAACTGGCGCAGGTAGGTGTAGAGCCAGTCGGCCCCGCTGCCGAACTCGGATGCACGCGAGCGGGCGATCAGCGACAGATCCGGAGGCGCAGCCCCGAACCAGGCCTTGCCATCTTCTCGATGCATCGAAATCTTCATCAGATCGCCGACCTTGTCGCCGGTGAACATCAGGTTGTCACGGATCATCTGCTCCGACAGGCCGATGTCCTGCAGCCGGTTGTAGCGCACGTAAGAAGCACCGTGGCAGTTCAGACAGTAATTGACGAACAGCTTGGCACCGTGTTGCAGGGCCGCCGGATCCTTGCTGACCGGCGCCTTGTCCAGGTGCAGCTCCGCCCCGGCGGCGAAGGCCAGCGCCGGAGCGAGCAGCAGGACGGCAGCAGCGCGCTTGATTAGCTTGATTACACGCGAGTTCATTTGAAAGTCACCCTTTCCGGTTCGGGTTTGCACTTGTCGAGCTTGCTGTACCACGGCATCAGCAGGAAGAAGGCGAAGTAGAGCACCGAGCAGATCTGCGACACCAAGGTACGACCGGCGGTCGGCGGCAGCACACCCAGGTAACCAAGGATGAAGAAGCAGACGAGGAAGATGGCAATCGCGCCCTTGAAGACCGGACCCTTGTAGCGGATCGACTTCACCGGGCTGCGGTCCAGCCAGGGCAGGAAGGCGATGATGACCACCGAAGCGCCCATCGCAACCACACCCCAGAACTTAGCATCGAGTCCGAACAGCGGGTAGGTCACTGCACGCAGGATCGAGTAGAAGGGCGTGAAGTACCACACCGGTGCAATATGCGGCGGAGTCTTCAGCGGATCGGCCGGAATGAAGTTGTTGAACTCAAGGAAGTAGCCACCGCCTTCAGGTGCGAAGAACACCACTGCGCTGAAGAAGAACAGGAAGCCGACGACGCCGACGATGTCCTTCACCGAGTAGTACGGGTGGAAAGGAATACCGTCCAGCGGAATGCCGTTCTCGTCTTTCTTCTTCTTGATTTCGACGCCATCCGGGTTGTTCGAGCCCACTTCGTGCAGCGCGAGGATGTGCGCCACGACCAGGCCGATCAGCACCAGCGGTACCGCGATCACGTGGAAGGAGAAGAAGCGGTTCAGCGTCGCGTCCGAGACCACATAGTCGCCGCGGATCACCAGGGACAGATCCGGACCGACCAGCGGAATGGCGGAGAACAGGTTCACGATCACCTGCGCGCCCCAGAAGGACATCTGGCCCCAGGGCAACAGATAGCCCATGAAGGCTTCGGCCATCAGCACCAGGAAGATCAGGGTACCGAAGATCCAGATCAGTTCGCGCGGCTTACGGTAGGAACCATAGAGCAGGCCACGGAACATGTGGAGGTAGACCACGATGAAAAAGGCCGAGGCGCCGGTGGAGTGCATGTAGCGGATCAGCCATCCGCCCGGCACGTCGCGCATGATGTACTCGACGCTGGCGAAGGCCACCGGCACACCGGCCGCGTTCAGCGAGGCATCCGGCTTGTAGTGCATCACCAGGAAGATCCCGGTGACGATCTGTATCACCAGCACCAGCAGCGCCAGCGAACCGAAGAAGTACCAGAAGTTGAAATTCTTGGGCGCGTAGTACTCGGAGAGGTGCGCCTTCCAGTTGGACGTGAGCGGGAAGCGCTCGTCGATCCAATTCAGCAAAGCCTGTGATTTGGTCGTCATCGCTTAGGCCTTTCCGTCTTCACCGACGATGATGGTGGTGTCCGCAAGGTACTTGTGCGGCGGCACCTCGAGGTTGTCCGGGGCCGGCATGCTCTTGTACACACGGCCGGCCAGGTCGAACTGCGAACCATGGCAGGGGCACAGGAAACCGCCCACCCAGTCCGGACCCATGCCGCTTTCAGCACCCGCCTTGAACTTCTCCGAAGGCGAACAGCCGAGGTGCGTACAGATACCGACGGTGACGAGGTACTCAGGCTTGATCGAGCGGAACTTGTTCTTGGCGTACTCCGGCTGCTGAGGCTTCTGCGATTCCGGATCGCTCACCAGATCAGCCGTCTTGTCGAGGGATGCCAGCATTTCCGGCGTGCGGCGCAGGATCCACACCGGCTTGCCGCGCCACTCCACCGTCATCATCTCGCCCGGCGCGAGCTTACCCACATCCACCTCGACAGGCGCCCCGGCAGCCTTGGCACGCTCGGACGGCGTGAGGCTGGCAACGAACGGCACCGCCGTTGCTACCGCGGCGACTCCTCCCGCGGCGGACGTCGCCACCAGCAACTGCCGGCGGCTACTGTCCATTTTATGATCAACGCTCATGACCCTCTTCCCAGAAAGGAAAACGAAAGACCCGAATGCAAAAAACCTTTTGATTATAGCGGATTCACTTAGTCGGAGGAAAGCCAAAACCAGCGCCGACCAAGCGCCACAAGGCTTTCACCCCGATGGCCTCAGAAATAATACGGAAATTCAAGCCCGGTTTTTATGCGATGCACAATCGGGCTGTTTTATACCGTTCGGCGCTCCACCAAGGCCTGGGCGATGGTGCCGGTATCGGTATGCTCCAGCTCACCGCCGACCGGGACTCCGCGGGAGAGGCGGCTGATGCGCAGGCCGCGGGGAGAGAGCAGCGAGGCGACCGTATGGGCTGTCGCCTCTCCTTCGTTGGTGAAATTGGTCGCCAGGATGACCTCCTGGACGATGCCGTCGGTCGCCCGCGCGATCAGCTTGTCGAGCTTCAGTTCGCGCGGCCCGATCCCGTCCAGCGGCGAAAGGCGCCCCATCAGCACGTAGTAGAGGCCATTGTAGGACTGCGTCTGCTCGATCATCGCCAGGTCGGCCGGCATCTCGACGATACAGAGCTGTGCTGGGTCGCGCCGGGGGTTGGCGCAGCGCTGGCATATCTCGGTCTCGCTGAAGGTGTTGCAGCGCCCGCAATGCTGCAGGACGTCCAGGGCATGCCCCAGCGCACCGGCCAACCGCGCCGCGCCTCGCTGGTCACGCTGCAGCAGGTGATAGGCCATGCGCTGCGCCGACTTCGGGCCCACGCCCGGCAGGCAACGCAGGGCTTCGATCAGCTCGTCGAGGCTGGAGGGCTGCATGGACTCAGAACGGCAGCTTGAAGCCCGGCGGCAGGTTCAGGCCGGAGGTGAAGCCGGCCATCTTTTCCTGGGTGGTCGCCTCGACCTTGCGCACCGCGTCGTTCAAGGCCGCGGCCACCAGGTCCTCCAGCATTTCCTTGTCGTCCATCACCGAGTCATCGATGGCGACCCGGCGCACGTCGTACTTGCAGGTCATTACGACCTTGACCATGCCGGCACCGGACTGGCCTTCCACTTCGACGCTGGCCAGTTGGTCCTGCATCTTCTTCATGTTGTCCTGCATCTGCTGGGCCTGCTTCATCAGGCCCGCGATACCGCCTTTCATCATGATCTTTCTCCAAGAATTGATTGAATACAGAGGTCCGCCAACGGCGGATCAGAGCGGCTTGACCGATTCCTCGACCAGGGTGGCATCGAAGCGTTCGATCAGCTCACGGACAAAAGGATCACTCTCGAGCGCGGCAACCGCGGAAGCATGGCGGGCACGACGCTCGATCTCGTCGCGCTGTGCCGGCGTCTCCCCTTCGATGGCGCCAATGTCGATGCGCAGCCGCATCGGCCTGCCCAGCACGGTGGAAAGCTGTTCTTGCAATCGGTCCACCGCGCCGCGATTCATCTCGAAAAGATGCTTATGCGTGCTGGACAGGCGTAGCGACAACACCTCGCCGTCGCAGGCCGCCCACTCGCAGTGCTGCCCCAGTTCGCGTACTAAACCGCCCACGCCCAGCGCCCGCAGCAGACTTCGCCAGTTCCGTGCCGCCAGCGCGGCCTCCGCAGCCGCAGAAGATGCGGGCGCATCTGCAGCGGAGTCGTCCCCGGCAGCCTCAACAGCCGCTGGAAATAGAGCGGCCGATGCGGCACGTTGAACCGCGGGGGTGGCAGCCGGAGCAGGAGCCGGATCGATGAAAACCGGTTCGTCGTCCATCCGGCCGGACGGCGCCATGTCGGCATCGTCCAGCATGGCCTCGGGCGGCAAAGCCTCCCAGGGCGGCACGTCGCTCTGGGGGTGGGGGGCCGCCTGGACTGCAGCCGGCGGTTCCACTATGGCCGGCTTCGCTGCGCCGGGCTCCTTGACCACTTCTCCCCGGGTCGGTGGCGCTGCCGCGGCAGTTGCTGCCCGCAAGGCTTCATTCGCGGGCGCTGCCTGGACGGCCGTGCCGGAGGCCACCGCCGCGGCCGCCGCCGGCACTCCAGCAGGCAGAACAGGCGCCGGTCGCGCGGGCGCACCTCCCGCCGGGATCGCACGGGCAATACCTCCGCCGCCGCCTTCCGCAGCCGGGCTGCCCAGCGCGGGCGGCTGCTCCGGACGGAAGGCATGGAGCCGCAATAAGGTCATCGTGAAGCCGCTGTACTCGTCCGGCGCCAGGGCAAGCTCATCCCTGCCGTGGATGGCAATCTGATAGGCCAGTTGAAGATACTCGGCATCGAAGTGGGCGATATGCGGCGCCAGCCGCTGACGTTCCGCCTCGTCGTCAATCGCCGCCGGCGCAAATTGCGCCAGCGCCAGACGCGTAAGCAGCGAAGCCAGGGATTGCAGCGCCGCGTCGAAGGAGAGGCTGCGGGCCTCCATGCCGTCCGCCACGGCCAGCAAGCCGGGAACGTCGCCGGCGGCCAGCGCGTCCAGCACCGCATATAGATGATCGTCGCCCACCGTCCCCAGCATGTGGGTGACCTGCTCCTCCTCGACCTTGCCAGCGCCGTGGGCAATCGCCTGGTCCAGCAGCGACAGCGCATCCCGCATCGAGCCGCTGGCGGCCTTTGCTAGGTGGCGCAGCGCGCCCGCCTCGAAAGGCACCGCCTCCGCCTCCAGCACCCGGGTGAGATGCTCGACGATATGGCCCGGCGGCATCTGCTTCAGGTTGAACTGCAGGCAGCGCGACAGCACCGTCACCGGGATCTTCTGCGGGTCGGTGGTGGCCAGAATGAATTTCACATGCTCGGGCGGCTCTTCCAGCGTCTTGAGCATGGCGTTGAAGGCATGACCGGTGAGCATATGCACTTCATCGATCATGTACACCTTGTAACGCCCCTGCACCGGCGCATAGACGGCCTTGTCCAGCAGCGCCGCCATGTCCTCAACCCCGCGATTGGAGGCAGCGTCCATCTCCACGTAATCCGGGAAGCGGTCGGCATCTATCGCCCGGCAGGCGTCGCAGACACCGCAGGGCTCGGCGGTGATTCCGGTCTCGCAATTAAGGGCCTTGGACAGGATGCGGCTGATGGTGGTCTTGCCTACCCCGCGGGTGCCGGTGAACAGATAGGCGTGATGCAGCCTGCCGGTGGCGAGCGCGTGGCTCAGGGCCCGGACGACATGCTCCTGGCCCACCAGCGTGCCGAAGGATTTGGGTCGCCACTTACGCGCAAGGACTTGATAACTCATGCGCGGATTCTAGCAGAGGCGCACCGCTTCCCTTTCCGTCCGCCAAATGCAGTTCATTGCTCAAACCAATTGCATTGATTCAATCAATCAATTAGCCCTATCAAACCCCAACATCTACGCTAGCCACATCGAGTGTTCGCCAAGCGCGACTGGAGACCGCCATGCAAACCCCTCCACCTTCCTTCACCGCCACGCTGATTGCTGTATTCGCCGAGTTCGCCCTCGCCCACTGACCCCGCCCCTCACCCCTCTTGCGCCAAAACCACGGAGACCGCCATGAGCAACTGCCCGTACCACACCACCACCGCCGGCGCGCCCATCGCCGACAACCAGAACAGTCTCACCGCCGGCCCGCGCGGCCCGGTGCTGATGCAGGACTGGCAGCTCATCGAGAAGCTCGCCCACCAGAACCGCGAGCGCATCCCCGAACGGGTCGTCCATGCAAAAGGCTGGGGCGCCCATGGCACCTTCACCGTCACTCATGACATCACCCGCTTTACCCGTGCCCGCATCTTCGAGCAGGTAGGCAAGACCACCGAACTCATCGCCCGCTTCTCCACCGTCGCGGGGGAGCTCGGCGCGGCCGATGCCGAGCGCGACGTGCGCGGCTTCGCCCTCAAGTTCTACACCGAGGAAGGCAACTGGGACGTTGTCGGCAACAACACGCCGGTGTTCTTCGTTCGCGACCCGCTCAAGTTCCCCGACTTCATCCACACCCAGAAGCGCCATCCGCGCACCAACCTGCGCTCGCCGACGGCGATGTGGGACTTCTGGTCGCAGTCGCCGGAATCGCTGCACCAGGTCACCATCCTGTTCTCCGACCGCGGCCTGCCCACCGATGTGCGCCACATCAACGGCTACGGCTCCCACACCTACTCCTTCTGGAATGCGAGCGGCGAACGCTTCTGGGTCAAGTTCCACTTCAAGACCCAGCAGGGCCACCGCCACTGGACCAATGCCGAGGCAGCACAGGTGGTCGGCGCAACCCGCGAATCCACCCAGGAAGACCTCTACGGCGCCATCGAGAGCGGCGACTACCCGCGCTGGACACTGTTCGTGCAGGTAATGCCGGAGTTGGATGCGGAGAAAACGCCCTACAACCCGTTCGACCTCACCAAAGTGTGGCCGCACAAGGACTATCCGTTGATCGAAGTGGGCGTACTCGAGCTCAACCGCAACCCGGAAAACTACTTCGCCGAGATCGAACAGGTGGCGATGTCGCCCTCCAACATCGTCCCCGGCATCGGCTTCTCGCCGGACAAGATGCTGCAGGCGCGCATCTTCAGCTACGCGGACGCCCACCGCTACCGCCTCGGCACCCACTACGAAGCCTTGCCGGTGAACGCACCCAAGTGCCCGGTGCATCACTACCACAAGGACGGCGCGATGCGTTTCTTCGCCAACAACCCGAATCCGGACGCTTACTACGAGCCGAACTCCTTCGGCGGCCCGGTGGCCAATCCGGAAGCCAAGGAGCCGCCGCTGCGCATTTCCGGCGACGCCGATCGCTACGACCACCGCGAGGGCAACGATGACTACGGCCAGCCCCGGGCGCTGTGGAGTCTCTTCACCGAGGAGGAACGCGGCCGCCTGCATGCCAACATCGCTGCCGCCATGCAGGGCGTACCGGATTTCATCGTCGAGCGGCAACTTGCGCACTTCGACAAAGTCCATTCCGGATACGGCGCCGGAGTTCGCAATGCACTAAAGCGCTAGACTGGAAAACGGGAGCGTAAAACTATAGTGGTAGGACCACCTACCCGCTGACAGTAGGCGGGCGGCTTCGCCGCCGCCCGCCTGTCGGCCGCCCGACTAGCGGCCTCAACCGATCACAAGGCATGAGGACACGATGAACCAGGCTCACACGGATTTCCCCCACTCCGACAGCACCACAGAGAACAGCGCCAGCCCCCGGCGCGACAGCAGCGGCGCCCAGCGCGCGATCGCCAAGTTGCTGGCAGAAGCGGATGTGAGGATAGGCGGAGGCAGACCCTGGGACATGGTCATCCACGACCCGCGCACGGCGGATCGCATCCTCGCCCAAGGCAGCATCGGCCTCGGCGAAAGCTATATGGACGGCTGGTGGGACAGCCCGCGCCTGGACGAATTCTTCAGCCGCATCCTCTACGCCCGGCTGGATGAAAAGGTCACCGCCGGCATGGCGCTGCAGAGCCTGCGCGCCCGCCTGCTCAACCTGCAGAGCCTCCGCCGCGCCTGGCAGGTCGGCCAGGTGCACTACGACACCGGCAACGATTTCTTCGAGGCCATGCTGGGCAGCCACATGGCCTATACCTGCGGCTACTGGGCGCAGGCAAGAAACCTGGAGGAAGCCCAGACCGCCAAGCTGGATCTCATCTGCCGCAAGCTCGGCCTGGAGCCCGGCATGCGCCTGCTGGACATCGGCTGCGGCTGGGGCAGCCTGATGAAATACGCCGCCGAGCGCTACGGCGTCTCCTGCGTCGGTGTCACCATCTCGCGCGAACAAGCCGAACGCGGCCGCGCCCGCTGCGAAGGCCTGCCGGTGGAGTTCCGGCTGATGGACTACCGCGACCTGGGCAAGGACAAGAACGACCGCTTCGACCGCGTCGCCTCGGTGGGCATGTTCGAACATGTGGGCCGCAAGAACCACCGCACCTACTTCGAGGTTGCCCGCCGCTGCCTGCCGGACGACGGCCTGTTCCTGCTCCACACCATAGGCAAGAACCTCCGCCGCACCCACACCGATCCCTGGATAGACCGCTACATCTTTCCCAACGGCGACTTGCCCGCCCTGGGCCAGATCACCGACGCAGCGGAAGACATCTTCATCGTCGAGGATGTGCACAACTTTGGCGCCGACTACGACCGCACACTGATGGCATGGCACGGCAACTTCGAAGCTGCCTGGCCTCGCTTCGCCAGCCAGTACGGCGAGCGCTTCCGCCGCATGTGGTCCTACTACCTGCAGGCCTGCGCCGGCACGTTCCGCGCACGTACCACGCAACTGTGGCAGGTCATGCTCTCGCCGCTAGGCATTCCTGGGGGCTATCGGCGCCCGGGCTGAGTGCCTCATCATTAATCCAGCAAATCACGTTCTTTCTTTCTTTCAATTTGAACTATGAAAGCCCGGATCCCATACTGGGCTTCATGGACCGCCCCCAACACCCGGGGCATTTGAAAGGAGTCGGAGCATGGTTGCTCAAGTTGCGAAGCTGCATCGGGTTCCCGCCAATCTTGGCGGCATGCTGCGAGTGCTCGGTGGTTGGGCCATCGCCCTCGCCGGCAGCGCCCTGTTGTTCGATGCCGTGCTTGGCCGGCTAGGCGACGCCGGCTCTCCGCTGCATGACGCCCTGCTCGGTGGCGCCATGGCGGCAGGCGCAACCGCCCTGGGTGCCACGCCGCTGCTGGTGATGCGCCGCATAGGCGACGGCGTGGAGAGCGGCCTGCTCGGCTTCAGCGCCGGCATCATGCTCGCCGCCAGCGTGTTCTCCCTGCTGCTGCCGGGCCACCAGACCGCGCTGGCGCAAGGCTACAGCGACACCGGCGCAACCATGCTGGTGGCCCTCGCGATGATGATCGGCGCCGCCCTGCTGCTGGCCATGGACCGCGCCCTGCCGCATACCCATGCGCCAGACGCCGGGCGCTCCGCCACCGCGGTGTGGCTGTTCGTGTTCGCCATCGCGGTCCACAACATCCCCGAAGGCCTGGCCATCGGGGTGGCAGCGGGTACCGCCGGCAGCGGCAACGCGGTGGCTACCGGCATCTCGCTGCAGAACGTGCCGGAAGGGCTGATCGTCGCCATCGCCCTGGCCAGCGCCGGCTACAAGCGGCTGTTCGCCTTCGCCATCGCCGCGCTGTCCGGGCTGATAGAGCCTGTTGCCGCCGTCGCTGGTTCGACCATGGTGTCGCTGTCCTCCGCCCTGCTGCCCTGGGGATTGGCAGGCGCGGCCGGTGCAATGCTCTTCGTGGTCAGCCACGAGATCATCCCCGAGTCCCACCGCCGCGGCCACGAAACGCTGGCCACCAGCGGACTCATTGCCGGCTTCGCCGCCATGTTGATGATGGACACGCTGCTCGGCTGAACACCCGGCAAGCGTCGCCGCTGCGCCAGGAGCCACAAAAGCAAAACGGGCGTCCTTCGACAAGGACGCCCGTTTTTCATGTTCGGGGTGGCGAGCCCAACCCCCGGCACTTGCAGGGAACGGCTGTGGCTGCTGCCTTCCGGCCCTGACCAGGTTCACCGCGCTGCAATGCGGGGAGACCCGCCACGCGGCGGATTGTAGCAGCTATCGCCCGCCGCAGGCATCGCATGCCCGCGCTATCACCTCGTCCGGTTTCCTCCAATGCTGTCGCAAAGATGACAGGCGGAACACATCGTGCCCGCCAGGGCCACGCTCTGGCGCCGTTTGCGCCCCCCTCCGCAATGGCAAGGGGCTTGCTTCGAGGGCCACAAGAACGCGTCGCCCCTGTCTTCCGACGCGGATTTGTCGTCATCCACCTCGAAAGGAAACATCATGTCCCGAATCGGCATCTTCTACGGCAGCAGTTCCGGCGTCACCAAGTCGGCGGCGGAAAAACTGGCGGAACTTCTGGGCGAAGATCGCTGCGACCTCTACAGCATGGAAGAAGACTTCGTCGATTTCGACGAAATGCTCGACTACGACTACCTGCTGTTCGGCTGCTCCACCTGGGGCTCCGGCGAAGTCCAGAACGACTGGCGCGATCCGCTGCTGGACCTGGACAACGACAAGCCCGACTTCTCCGGCAAGACCATCGCGGTATTCGGCGCCGGCGACTACGTCTCCCACGGCGAGCAATTCGTCAGCGCGCTGGGCATCCTGCACGACAAGTTCAAAGCCCGCGGCGCCACCCTGGTCGGCGCCTTCCCCACCGAGGGCTACACCTACAAATATTCTTTCGCCGAGCGCGACGGCCAGTTCGTCGGCCTGCCCTTCGACGATGTGAACGAAGCCGACAAGACCGCCGAGCGGCTGGAGCGCTGGGTCGCCAGCTTGCAAGCGGTGCTGCCGGAAGCGGAAGAGGCCTGAGCACGCCTGACGGCCAACCGCCACCACAAGCGGGAGCCGCGCCGGGAAACCGGCCGGCTCCCGTTTTCATTTCCGCAGCCCCGCCTGCGGTCCGGCAAAACGGCCGGGCGTATACTTGCGGGCTACCGCGCCCTTGCCCTGGGCCGCATCCAGACGGAGCCTCCATGAACGCCCAAGACCTCTACCAGGCCCGCTACGGCGACCCGGCCTACGCCGCGCCGCAGGCATGGTCCCCCATCATCGAACACCTCCTCGGCCACCGCTCGGTGCGCAGCTATCTGCCCGACGCGGTGAGCGACGACCAGCTCAGCGCCATCATCGCCGCCGCCCAGTCCGCCGCCAGCTCCTCCAACCTCCAGGCCTGGAGCGTGGTCGCGGTGCGTAATCCGGCCACCCGCGCGGCACTCGCCGAGTGCGCCGGCGGCCAGACCCACGTCAAGGATGCGCCGCTGCAGCTGGTCTGGCTGGCCGACCTTGCCCGGCTGGACCACCTCGCCCAGTCCAACCAGCGGCCGGCGGCCGGCCTGGACTACCTGGAGATGCTGCTGGTAGGCGTCATCGACGCCGCACTGGCAGCACAGAACGCCGCAGCCGCCGCCGAATCGCTGGGGCTAGCCACCGTCTATATCGGCGGCATGCGCAACCAGCCGGAGAAGGTCGCCGAGTTGCTCAAGCTGCCGCCCAAGGTCATTGCCGTGTTCGGCATGTGCGTGGGCACGCCCGACCCGGCCAAGCCGGCAGAGATCAAGCCGCGCCCGCCGCAATCGGTGGTGCTCCACCAGGAAAGCTACACGCCGCTGGCCGAGCAGGATGCCGGCATCGCCGCCTACAACGAAGCCATGGCCGCTTTCTACACCCGGCAGCAGATGGATGTGCGCGGCACCTGGGCGGTGCACTCGGCCAAACGCGTGGCCGGCCCGGAGAGCCTTTCCGGCCGCGACCGCCTGGTCGAAGCCCTGCACAATCGCGGCTTCCCGCTGAAATGAGCCGTGTGAACTGAGCCGCCGCGGGCACCGCCCGGCGCCCCTGCATCCCTCCCACTTCCGACAGCCGGCCCGACACCGCCATGCGCAAACGCGACAACACGCTGACCACCGACCAGAAAGCCCTCGCCGTCAATCTCGACAAGTTCAAGTACGGCTCCATCGTAGAGATCGGCGCCGGCCAGGAGGTCGCCCGCCGTTTTTTCCAGGTCGGCGCCGCCGCCGGCACCATCGCCAAGACCATGTCCGCCTACGACATGGCGGTCAGCGACGATATCTACGGCCATGTGGACCGCTACGTCAGCCGCGCCCGGCTGATGCAGATGCTGGACAAGGAGTTCACCCAGGTGGTGGATCGCCTGAGCGCCATCCGCCCGCGCAACACCACCTTCTTCGCCTACGCCGCCACCGTCACCGCGCGCAGCTTCAAGCAGAAGAACGAATGCCACGGCTGGGTCGGCATCCGCCTGCAATTGCATCCGGGCGCGGCGCCCAGCGACATCGTGATGCACGTGCGCATGCAGGACGACGACAACGCCCTGCAGTCGGAAGCGCTCGGCATCCTCGGCGTGAACCTCATCTACGGCGCCTTCTTCAACCACGACTATCCGGAATGGATCGTCGAGGGCCTGGGCGACAACCTCGGCTCCGACCGCATCGAGGTCGACCTCATCCACTTCTCCGGCCCCTACTTCGAGGAAGTGGAGAACCGGCTGATGAACCTGCACCTGATCCGCAGCTGGCTGACGCGGGCGGTGATCTTCAACCCCGCCGGCGAGGTGGTGGTGCCGGGCGAGCTGTTCTACCGCAAGCCGGTCATGGTCATCCGCGGCACCTTCAAGCCGGTCACCCGGGTGAACATGGACATGATGCTGGCCGGCCGCCGCCAGTTCAGCCAGATCGCCGCGGTGGACGAGCAGGAGATCGTGTCCCTGGCCGAGATCACCATGAACACGCTGGTGAATGGCGACACCCTGGACGGCGCCGACTTCCTCGCCCGCATGGACCTGCTCGCCTCCCAGGGCTACACGGTGATGATCTCGGATTACGTCCGCTTCTTCCGCCTGCGCGCCTACCTGCGGCGCTACTCGCAGAAGCCCATCGGCATCGTGCTCAGCGTGCGCGACCTGCTCGCCCTGTTCGACGAGAAGTATTACGACGGCCTGGAAGGCGGCATCCTCGAAGCCTTCGGCAAGCTGTTCCCGGACAACACCCACGTCTACGTCTATCCCTCGCGCCGGCGCGGCGAGAGCGAACTGAAGACGCTCTCCAACGTACCGGTGCCGCCGCACCTGCGACACCTGCTCGCCCACCTGATCGAGAACGGCAAGCTGATCGAGATCCAGCCGCTGGACCTCGCCCATCTGGAGATCGACGCCGGCGAAGTGCTCGCCGCCCTGCGCCACGGCCTGGGCGAATGGGAGCAGGAAGTGCCGGAGGAAGTCGCCCGCCTGATCCGCGAACGCCGGCTGCTGGGCTTCGACAGCGAGTAAGCCACACGGGGGGCTCCGCTTCCGCCGTCACGAAAAAACAGCGCAGCCGGTGCTGCCCCGCTCTTCTCCGCACTGGCGGCACCCACCGCAGCGCTTCTACCTGCTGCTGCGCGCCACCCACTCCAGCTTGTGGATCTCGCTCACCGGGCAATCCACCGGCATCCCGGTCGAATGGGCGCGGATGCGCTCCATGCGGCCGAAGATGCCAGCGGTGGTGGTGTAGCCGATGCGCTCCACATAGGCCAGCTCGCGGCAGGAGATGGCGAAGCCCAGCAGGTATTCCCGGCCGGGGCCGTCTTCCACCTGGATGTGGTATTCGTCGACGTAGTTCCAGCCGGACAGACCGAAGCCCGGCACGGTGTTCACCGCCTCGCCCTGGCGATAGCCGAGCTTGAGCAGGCGCTGGTCCAGCGGCTCCGGTGCAATGTCCTCGCCCATGCCGGCGCAGGCGCCGAGCAGGGTGCAGGCGGCAAGGAGCGCCAGCATGGGAAGGCGGCCGAAAGCCGTGCGCTGCGGTTTCTGTGTCATGGCGAAAACTCCTGTTCCCGCAGGGCGGGAATGGTTCAGCCCGGCCAGGCATCCGCGGTGAGGCGACGCCGGGCGGCGGGATGATCGCGCCCCCGGCTCATGCCTCCGCGCGCTCCAGCAGCTCCGTGTCCTCATGCGCATAGGCCGGGCTGCAACAGCACAGGATGCTCAGCACCGCGTCCGGCCCGGCCTCCACCCGGTGCGGCGTGCCCGGCGGAATCAGCACGGTGTCGCCGACGGCGATGGGGAAAACCGCCTCGCCCAGCGTCATCAGGCCGGCGCCGGCGGTGACGTGGTACAGCTCCTCGGTACGCGAGTGGCGGTGCAGCAGCGTGCGACCGCCCGGCGGCACCCGCGCCTCGGCCAGGCTCTGCACCCGGTTGCCGTGGCGGGCGGGGTGCATCAGCTCGCGGATCTCCGAGCCGTCCTTGGTGATGTAGGGCGGGCAGCCGGCGTAGGCCGTCTTCATGCCGGCGCTCCGCGCTCATGGCAGGCGCAGGCCTCGCCGCGGGCGGCGCCGACCAGCTCCTGCAGGATGCCGCAGTCGCGCACCTGCAGATCCTCGTCGCAGTGCCGGCGCAGCGCGCTCAGCTGCCGCTCCAGCGCCTGCAGGCTGACGATGCGAGCGCGCACCCTGTCCAGTTGCGCATCCACCAGGCGGTTGATGTCGCCACAGGCGGCTTCCGGATGGTCGAGGAAATCGAGCAGGCGGCCGATGTCCGCCAGCGAGATATCCAGCGCCCGGCAGTGGCGCACGAAGGCCAGCCTCTCCAGATGGCCGGAGCCATAGGCGCGGTAGCCGTTGTCGGCGCGCGAGGGCGGCGGCAGCAGGCCGGCCTTCTCGTAGTAGCGGATGGTTTCCACCTCCACGCCGGTGGCGCGGGAGAGTTCGCCGATGCGCATTGCAGTCTCCAGAATCCGGACAGATCAATGTTCCGACTATAGGTGCTTGACCCTGGAGTGGCTACAAGGTTTGCAATGGCCCCATCGCCTTTCTTCCCGGAGCCCGCCATGGCCTGCTGCAGCGGCAACTGCGCTTCTTCCCCCCCTCCGCCCGCCAACCCGCGCTATCGCCGGGTGCTATGGATCGCCCTGCTGCTGAACGCGGCCATGTTCTTCGTCGAGATCGCCGGCGGCATGCGCTCCGGCTCGGTCTCGCTGCTGGCGGACGCGGTGGACTTCGCCGGCGACGCCGCCAACTACGGCCTCTCGCTGGCGGTGCTGGGCATGGGGCTGATGTGGCGCGCCCGCGCCGCGCTGGTGAAGGGCCTGACCATGGGCGCCTACGGCGTGCTGGTGCTGGGCAAGACCGCCTGGAACCTGACCGCCGGCGACGTGCCGGAGCCCTACACCATGGGCGCGGTGGCCATCCTGGCGCTGGCGGTGAACCTGGCGGTGGCGGTGATGCTCTACGCCTGGCGCGAGGGCGACGCCAACATGCGCTCGGTGTGGCTGTGCAGCCGCAACGACGCCATCGGCAACCTGGCGGTGGCCGCCGCCGCGCTGGGCGTGTTCGGCACCAGCCAGGCCTGGCCGGACCTGCTGGTCGCCGCCATCATGGCCGGGCTGGCGCTCACTGCCGCGGTGGCGGTGGTGCGGCAGGCGCGGCAGGAGCTGGCCTCGCTGAAGACGGCGCCGCCGGCGGGCACGGCACAGCTGCTCAAGTCGCGGCAGGGCTGAGCGCTGCCGCAGCCTGCGCGGTCGGGGGCAAACCGCCCCCGCCAGCCTCAGGCCGCCGCAGCCGCAAGCCCGCTACCCGCCTCGGCCACCATGCGCCGCAGCTCCGGCAGGCAGGAGCCGCAGGCGGTGCCGCACTTTAATTCCTGCTGCAGTCCTTCAAGGCCGGCGCCGCCGGCCAGGCAGGCGCGGATGCGGCCTTCGCCCACGCCGAAGCAGTTGCACACCGTGCGCTCGGCCGCCGCCAGCCCAAGCGGCGGCTGCGCCAGCGGTGCGAACAGCCAGCGCCGCAGTGGCGCCAGCGACTCCGCCTGGGCGATGGCGGCGGCCAGCCAGCCGAAGGCCTGCACTTCGCCCGCCAGCCGCAGCGCGACCAAGGCATCGCCGGCGACGCGGGCGCGCTTGGCGATGCCGCGGGCGGCGTCGTCGAAAGTCATTACCTGGGCATCGTCGGCGCGGCAGTCGAAGGCGGCATCCAGTCCGGCGATCACCTCGGCGTCCACCGCCGCCCCGGCGGCGATCTCCAGCAGCACCACGTTGCGCTCCCGGCCGCTGAGCGATAGCGCCGCGTAGGCGAAGCCGGCCAGCCGCGGCCGCAGGCTTTCCTGCAGCGTGCAGGCTGCGGCCGGGCTGTCCGCCAGCCTCGCCCAGGCCGCCCGCCACGGCAGCCGGGCCGGCGTGATGGCGACCGCGGCCTGCTTCAGCGCCGGCTGGCGCGAGGCGGGATCGACCGCCGCCGAGGTCAGCGCGTTGGCGCCCGGCTGGGCGAGGCTGGCACTGCCCCAGTGCATCGGAATCCAGGCCTGGCCGGCGGCAACGCCGGCGTCCGCCGCCAGCGGCAGCACCAGTTCGCCGCGCGGGTTGGCGATGCGCACCAGCTCGCCGGCGCGCAGGCCGCGGCCGGCGATGTCCGCCGGGTTCAGCGCCACCTCGGCGCGCGGCGTGTGGCCCCACAGCGCGGCGACCTTGCCGGTGCGACTCATGCCGTGCCAGTGGTCGCGCAGGCGGCCGGTGGTGAGCACGAAGGGATGACGGGCATCGACCGGTTCCGGCAGCAGCGCATGCGCCACCGGAAAGCCGATGGGGGCGAAGCGGGCGCGGCCGTCGGCGGTGGCGAAGCGCTTGTCCTGGAACAGCCGTGCCGTTCCCTGCTGCGCGCCGGCGGGGAACGGCCACTGCTGCGGGCCGTCGCGCTCCAGCAGGGCGTGGGAGAGGCCGCTCATGTCGCAGTCGCGGCCGGCGCTGAGGCTGGCGTGCTCGGCGAACACCGCCGCTTCATCGCGCCAGTCGAAGGCGGTGGCGTCCCGCTCCAGGCGGGTGGCAAGGCGGCGGGCGAAGTCGGCCACGATGGCCCAGTCCGGCCGCGCCTCGCCCGGCGGCGGCACCAGCGCGCGCACCCGGCTCACCCGGCGCTCGGAGTTGGTCACCGTGCCGGATTTCTCGCCCCAGCTCGCCGCCGGCAGCAGCAGGTCGGCGTAGGCGGCGGTCTCGGTGTCGGCGAAGGCTTCCTGCAGCACGACGAACTCCGCCGTGGCCAGCGCGGCGCGCACCCGCGCCTGGTCGGGCAGTGACTGGGCGGGGTTGGTGCAGGCGATCCACACCGCCTTGACGCGGCCGGCGGCCAGCGCCTCGAACAGCTGCACCGCCGCCAGCCCGGGCGCGGCCGGCAGCGCCGGGATGTTCCACAGGCGGGCGAGTTCGGCGCGGTCGGCGGCATCGTCGATGTTACGGTGGCCAGGCAGGATGGTGGCCAGCGCGCCCACCTCGCGCCCGCCCATGGCGTTGGGCTGGCCGGTGAGGGAGAAGGGGCCGGCGCCGGGGCGGGCGATCTGGCCGCTGGCCAGGTGCAGGTGGATCAGCGCGGCGTTGTTGGCGGTGCCGTGGTGCGACTGGTTGAGCCCCTGGCACCACATGGACAGCGCGGCGCGGGCGCGGCCGAAGCGGCGGGCGGCTTCCACGATCTGCGCCGCCGGCAGGCCGCAGGCGGCGGCGACTTCGCCCGGGGCGTAGCTGCCGAGCTGCGCCTGCAGCGCCTCGAAGCCGCTGGTGTGGTCGCGGATGAAATCCCGGTCTGCCAGCCCTTCGGCCAGCAGCACGTGCAGCATGGCGTTGTAGAGCAGCACGTCGCTGCCGGGGGCGATCTGCAGGTGCAGGTCGGCCAGCTCGGCGGTCTCGGTGCGCCGCGGGTCGACCACGGTGAGGCTGAAGTCCGGGTTGGCGCGGCGGGCATCCTCAATGCGGCGGAACACGATGGGATGCGCCCAGGCGGGGTTGGCGCCGGCGATCAGCAGATGGTCGGCGAGGGCAATGTCCTCATAGCAGGTGGGCACGCTGTCCGCCCCCAGCGTGGCCTTGTAGCCGGACACCGCGCTGGACATGCACAGCCGCGAGTTGGAGTCGATGTTGTTGGTACCGACCAGGGCGCGGGCGAGCTTGTTGAAGACGTAGTAGTCCTCGGTGAGCAACTGGCCGGAGATGTAGAAGGCGACGGCGTCCGGGCCGTGGCGGCGGATGATGGCGGCGAAACGCTCTGCGGCGGTGTCCAGCGCCACATCCCAGCCGACGCGGCGGCGAGTGGTGGTAACTGCGGTGGAAACTGCGGTGGAAACTGCAGCGGTAACTGCGGTAACACCCGCGGTGGCGCGCGCGCCGCGCAGTTCCGGGTACAGCGCCCGGCCGCCGGGTGCCGCCGCGAGGTGCAGCGTCGAGCCCTTGGTGCACAGCCGGCCGAAGTTGGCCGGATGCGCCGGATCGCCCCGCACCGCGGTGATGCGCCCGCCCTCGGCGCTCGCCAGCACGCCGCAACCGGTGCCGCAGTAGCAGCACACGGTGGCCTGCTCGCTGCGCCCGTCCCTGCCCTTCCGGTCCTCACCACCCGCCGGCGCGGCCCGCCCTGCTTCGCTCATGTCCATCGCTGGGGTTTCCTTTGCATGTCGGAGGCGCTCAGGCGCACAGCGCCGTGGTGGCATCGGCCGGGGATGGACCGCGCTGCGATTCGGCGCACTGCTGGCCGAACATCAGGTGGTCGCGCATCGCGGCAACGCTGCCGCCCTCGCGCACCAGCTGGAAATACCAGGCGCCGTCGGCGGTATCGCCCACCATCACCGCGCCGGCCAGCCTGCCGTTCTTCAGCACCAGCTTCTTGTAGATGCCGCTGGTGCGGTCGTGCAGCACCACTTCCTCGCAGCCCTCGCCGCCCATGAAATCGCCAGCGGAGAACACGTCCACGCCGGTCACCTTGAGCTTGGTGGAGGTCACCGAACCCTGGTAGCGGCCGATGCCGAAGCCGGCGAGATGGTTGGCGCAGACCCTGGCCTGCTCGAACAGCGGCGCCACCAAACCGTAGGCGACGCCGCGGTGGCTGGCGCATTCGCCCACCGCGTAGATGCGCGGATCGGTCACCGTCTGCAGGGTGTCGCTGACGACGATGCCGCGCTCGCAGCGCAGCCGCGCGGCCTCTGCCAGTGCAGTGTTGGGGCGGATGCCGGCGGCCATCACCACCAGGTCGGCCGGCAGCTCGTCGCCATCCTTCAGCCGCAGGCGGGCGACGCGGCCATCGGCGCCGGCTAGCAGTTCGCCGGTGTGGGCGCCCAGGCGGAACTTCAGCCCCCTGGCCTCCAGCGTGGCCTGCAATAAATCAGCCGCCGGCTGGTCGAGCTGGCGCTCCATGATCCAGCCGCCGATGTGCACCACGCTGACGTCCATGCCGCGCAGCGCCAGTCCGTTAGCCGCCTCCAGGCCAAGCAGGCCGCCGCCGATGACCACCGCATGGCGATGGTGGCGGGCGGCGGCAATCATCGCCTCGGTGTCGCCGATGTCGCGGTAGGCGATCACGCCCGGCAGGTCCTTGCCCGGCACCGGCAGCACGAAAGGTGTGGAGCCGGTGGCCAGCAGCAGGCGGTCGTAGGCGGCCTCGACCACCTCGCCATCCTTGCTCTCCGCCCGCACCCGACGGCGCGCACGATCTATCGCCGTCACCGTGTAGCCGGCATGCAGCATGACGCCATGCCGGCCGTACCAGGCCAGGTCGTTGAGCATGATGTCCGGCAGGCTCATCTCTCCGGCCAGCACCGGCGACAGCATGATGCGGTTGTAATTGCCGTGGGGTTCGGCGCCGAACACCGTGATGTCGTAGCGCTCCGGGGCGTGCTTGAGCAATTCCTCCAGGGTCTTCACCCCCGCCATACCGTTGCCCACCATGACCAGTCTCTGCCTGCGCATCGCGCGTCCCCTGCTTCCGTTCGCGTCGCGCTCAGGCCGCCAGCACGCGCAGCGCGGCACCCAGCTCGGGCTGCGCTTCAGCCAGCGCCCGGGTTTCCGGCAAAGCCAGCGCGGCCACCGCGCCGACAACGATGATGGCCGGCGAGGCCAGCCCTCCCGCCTGCACCCGCACCGGCAACTCCGCCAGCGTGGTCCTGATATGGCGTTGGCCGGGTAGCGTGCCGGAGACGATGGCGGCGGCCGGCGTGTCCGGCGTCAGGCCGCCGGCTATCAGCCGCGCGCTGATGTTCAACACCCGGTTGAGGCCCATGTAGATCACCAGCGTGGTGCCACCCTTGGCCAGCGCCGCCCAGTCCGGCTCGCCACAGCCATCGCCAGCAGTACCGGTGACCAGCGTGACGCCGTGGGTGTAGGCGCGGTGGGTCACCGGAATGCCGACCGCCGCCGCCGCGGTGAGTCCGGCGGTGAGCCCCGGCACCACCTCCACTTCCATGCCCAGCGCTTCCAGGTAAGCCTGTTCCTCGCCGCCGCGGCCGAAGACGAAGGGATCGCCGCCCTTCACCCGCACCACCTTCAGCCCCAGCCGGGCGTAGCGCGCCATCGCGCGGTGGATGAAATCCTGCGGCGTGGAGCGCATGCCGCCACGCTTGCCCACCCGCAGGATGCGCACGCCCGGCCGCCCCAGCGCCAGCACCTCCTCCGCCACCAGCGCATCCGCCAGCAGCACGTCGGCGGTGGCGATAATCCGTGCCGCGCGCACTGTCAACAGGTCCACGGCTCCCGGACCGGCTCCGACCAACGACACCTTGGGCATGCTTGCCTCCTGCAACGGAACTCCGACCAGCAATGAAAAACGGCGCCACGTCGCACCCCGTATATCCATACGGAATGAGACGGACGCCGTTGTCCGTATTCTTTACAGCAGAAACCGCCGCCTCGTTGCGCCAGCCCTGGTGCTGCATTTGACTTGATAGCAAGTTGGACGCCAGCCTCGCCAAAATCAATCAATCAACTGATTTTTAATAGCTTTCTACCAAAAAAACTAAGCAACTGCGGAAGGGAACAGCACTGCAGCGGTGCATCCAAGGCGCCCCATGCACCAAGAATCCTCAAACATCTGCTGCTCTTGGCTGCCACGAAAGCAGAAAAAAAACCCTCCCACACGGTTCGCCACATCATTCCAACGGGGTAACTGTCGGGAATTTTTACGAAGTGACCTGAAAAAGCGCTCAGTGACACCTAATTCTGCCGAAGAAATAAATCAAGCAATTGATTAAAAATAAAATTTTTCAAAACCCCAGCCCCTAGCACGGTTAATGCTTATACCCGCCGTGAAATGCATCACGTTCGATACAAAAAGGCATGCCGTTCTACCCCAGCGTACAAACCGTCAGTTCTGCATCGAGGCACATTCATGAAGACCAAGCTTCTCGCATCCCTCAGCATCGGCGCCGCCGCCATGCTCTCCACCGCTCCGGCTCACGCCCTGTTCATCAACGTGGTGAACGATCCTGATCCCGCCGATACCCTGGTATCCGCGCTGTTCGGCGCGAACAGCGGCATCAACGTGGTTGCCGGCAGCGCCAGCTTCGTCGGCCGCACCACCGCTGGCTCCGAGCAGTCCGCGACTTATACCAACTTCAATCTGTCGCCCAACTCCGGTCCCGGCGCCACCATCACCAACCCCAACGGCATCCTGTTGACCACCGGGAACGCCAACCTGCCCACCAGCAACACCACCAACAGCTACTCCAATGCGCTGAGCCAGCCGGGCACCGGCTCCAATGCCCAACTCAGCGCGCTGTCCGGCCAGACCACCCGCGACCAGAACTACCTGACTTTCCAGTTCACCGTTGAAGCCGGCTTCAACGCCGTTCTGGCCAACTTTGTGTTCGCCAGCGATGAGTTCCCCACCCAGACGGTGACCGACATCTTCGGTTTCTTCGTCGACGGCATTAACTACGCCTTCTTCCCCGGTGGTGCGCTGGTCTCCAACATTCCCCAAGCCAACTTCCAGAACAACCCGATCGGCGCCGACGGCTACCCGATCGAGTACAACGGCCTCACCACCAGCTTGCTCGTCCAGGGCCTGCTCGACCCCACGCTGACCACCCACACGCTGACCATCGCCATCGCCGACACCAGCGATGACATCTACGACAGCGGGGTGTTCATCGGCGGCCTGCGTGCCGGCACCGGCAGCGGCGGCGGCATCATCAATCCGGTTCCCGAGCCCTCCATCCTCGGTCTGTTGGGCGTCGGCCTCGCCGGCCTGGGCGCGCTGCGCGCCCGTCGTCGCAAGGGCTGAGAACTCGGGCTTGCCGGATGAGAAACGCCGGATCGCCTGCCAGGCGGTCCGGCGTTTTCCATTTGGGCCATGCTCCCGCCGGCACCCATCCCCGGCGAGACACGACATGCTCGGCTTCGTCAGGCTGCCACGCGCAGTTGCTTCTGATACAGGAACTCCATGATGGCGGCGCGGCAGTCGCCAAACATCGGCTCATGCGCCAGCGCCAGGCGATCGCGCGGCCGCGCCAGCTTCACCTCCAGGACCTCGCCTATCGTGGCCGCCGGGCCGTTGGTCAGCATCACCACCCGGTCGGACAGCAGCACCGCCTCGTCCACGTCGTGGGTCACCATCACCATGGTGGCGCGGGTGGCGGCAAGGATCTTCATCAGCTCGTCCTGCAGGTTGGCGCGGGTCAACGCGTCCAGCGCACCGAAGGGCTCGTCCATCAGCAGGATGCGCGGCTGCATGGACAGCGCCCGGGCGATGCCGACGCGCTGTTTCATGCCGCCGGAGATCTCGTGCGGGTACTTGCTCTCCGCATGGCTGAGGCCGACCAGCGCCAACGCCTCGCGGGTGCGCGCCTTAAGCTTCGCCTTGCCTTCCTTGGCCGAGAACACCCGCTCCACCGCCAGGTAGACGTTGTCGAAACAGGTCAGCCAGGGCAACAGGGAGTGGTTCTGGAACACCACTGCCCGTTCCGGACCGGGGCCGGCAATCTCGCGGCCATCGCACAGCATCACGCCGCTGCTGGGCAGCGTGAGGCCGGCGATGAGGTTGAGCAGCGTGGATTTGCCGCAGCCTGAGTGGCCGATCAGGCTCACGCTCTCGCCCTCGTGGATGTCGAGGTTGATATCGCGCAGCGCAGTGAACTTGCCCTTCTTGGTGGCGAAGGTCTGGCCGACGTTTTCGATCTGGACGATCTTCTTGCTCATGATTCTGCTCCTCAGCGGCCTTCGTAATTGAAGCGGCGGGCCAGCAGCATCAGCGTCTGCTCCAGCGCCAGGCCGACAGTGCCGATGACGAAGATGGCGATGATGATGTGCTCCACCTTCAGGTTGTTCCATTCGTCCCACACCCAGAAGCCGATGCCGACGCCGCCGGTGAGCATCTCCGCTGCGACGATGACCAGCCAGGCGGTGCCGATGGAGAGCCGGATGCCGGTGAGCATGTAGGGCAGCACCGCCGGGAACAGGATCCTGGTGAATACCTTCCATTCGGACAGCTTGAGCACGCGGGCGACGTTGAGGTAGTCCTGCGGCACGCGGGTGACGCCTTGGGCGGTGTTGAGCACCATCGGCCAGATGGAGCAGATGAAGATGGTCCAGGTGGCGGCCGGGTCGGCGCGCTGGAACACCAGCAGGCCGATGGGCAGCCAGGCCAGCGGGCTCACCGGCCGCAGCAGGCTGATGATGGGATTGAGCATGCGCGACAGGATGGCGAAACGGCCGAGCAGGAAGCCCGCCGGAATGCCGACCAGCGCGGCGATGCTGAAACCGATGCCCACCCGCTGCAGCGAGGCGAGCACATTCCAGCCTATGCCTTGGTCGTTGGGGCCTTCACGGTAGAAGGGGTCGGAAAACAGCACCACCGCCGCATCCCAGGTCTTGGCCGGGCTGGGAATGCCGCCGCCATTGAGCGTCGCCAGATGCCACAGGCCGATCAGCAGGGCCAGGCCCGCCACCGGCGGCATCACCGCCCGCAACACGGCCTGCAGTGCAGCCAGCAGACGCTCGCCGCCTCCCGAGCCCGACGGCGCGGGCGCGGCCGTCATTACCGGTGTGCCGGCGGCGGCGGGCTTGGTGCCCACCGGCCGGGCGGCGTCCGTCACCTTCCCGGCATCGCCGGCCTGATCCGTCATCGCTGCTGCGCTCATGATGTCGTTCTCCTAATCACTACCACCGGCCGCTCAGCCGCGGACCTTGAAGGCGCCGGCGTATTTGGCCGGCTCCTTGCCATCCCAAACCGCGCCGTCAATCAGCCTGGACGTGCGCATTTCGCTCTTGGGCAGGGACACGCCCGCCGCCGTCGCCGCCTGCTTGTAGATGTCGATGCGGTTGATCGCCCTGGCCACGCCGAGGTAGTCCGGCTCCTTGTCCAGCAGCTTCCAGCGACGGTGCTGGGTGAGGAACCACATGCCGTCGGAGAGGTAGGGGAAGTTCACCGCGCCGTCGTTGAAGAACTGCATCGGGTGGGCGTCGTCCCAGGTCTTGCCCAGGCCGTTCTCGTAGCGACCCAGCATGCGACCGAGGATCACGTCCATGTCGGTATTCACATAGGAACGCACGGCGATGGTCTCGGCGGTGGTACGGCGGTTGGACTGGGAGGCATCGATCCAGCGCGAGGCTTCGAGGATGGCGGCGGTCAGCGCGCGGGCGCTGTTGGGGTTCTTCGCCACCCAGTCCGACGTGGTGCCGAGTACCTTCTCCGGGTGATCCGGCCACACGTCCTGGCTGGTCGCCACCGAGAAGCCGACCTTGTCGATGATGGCGCGCTGGTTCCACGGTTCGCCCACCGAGAAGCCATGCATATTGCCCACCCGCACGTTGGCCACCATCTGCGGCGGCGGCACGACGATGGTCTTGACGTCGTTGAAGGGGTGGATGTCGTGCGTCGCCAGCCAGTAGTACAGCCACATGGCGTGGGTGCCGGTGGGGAAGGTCTGGGCGAAGGTATAGGTGCCGGGCGCGCTGGCGGCCACCACCTTCTTCAGCGAGGGGCCGTCCACCGCGCCCTTGTCCTTCATCTGCGTCGCCAGCGAGATGCCCTGGCCGTTGTTGTTCAGCGTCATCAGCACCGCCATGTCCTTCTGGCTGCCGCCTATGCCCATATGCACGCCATACACCAGGCCGTAGAGCACATGGGCGGCGTCCAACTCGCCGGATACCAGCTTGTCCCGCACCGCGGCCCAGCTCGCTTCCTTGCTGGGGATGATCTTGATGCCGTACTTCTCGTCGAACTTCTGCACCGAGGCCATCACCACCGAGGCACAGTCGGTCAAAGGAATGAAGCCGACGCGGATCTCCTTCTTCTCCGGCGCATCGGAACCGGCTGCCCAGGCACCGCCGAACAGGGCGTTGCCGCCCAGGGCGGCGCTGGCCTTGATGAAATCGCGGCGGGATACAGCCGATACCAACTTGCTTTCGCTCGACATGCTCAACTCCTTGAATGCGGTCCGGAAAACGAAAACGGCGCCCATCTCCGCTCCGCGCCTCCGCGCGGGTGGGAAATGGACGCCGTTGTCCAGTGTTCGGGGTAATGCTTCAGCGAACGCCGAACCGCCGTTGGTTCAGCCTCGGCTTCTGTTTAGCATGAGCCGTGCCAACACCCTCCATCGAGCAAGATGCCTTGCCAGCGCTGGAGATCAGCGTTTTCAGGGAATTAGCGGTGTTCCGCGCAGCGCACTGCCGCAGTGCAACATGCGAGATAGGCGCACGTGCGCGGTGCGGATTTCGAGGACGACTCTTGCTGCAGAAAGCAAAAGGCCACCCGGATTCCAGGTGGCCATTCGTTTTGGGCGATCAGGAACAAGCTTGCCTTGATAGCGGCAGCAACTCCCCATGCGGACAGCGGTTCAACACCTCCAGTCAAAGCTCAGCCCGCACGTCCGCTGCGACTCCCCGGCAGGAAGTCCGCCAGCGCCAAGGTGGCCTCCGCCACTTCGACCAGACGCCGGTTCTGACTCATCGCAGTCTGCCGCAGCAGCTTGTAGGCCTGGTCTTCCGTGAGCCCCTTGTGCGCCATCAGCAAGCCCTTCGCCCGCTCGATGACCTTGCGCTCATTGAGCGCACCACGCACCGCGTTGAGCTCGTCGCTCACCGCCTGCAGCCGGCGGGATTGGGCTTGCACCATGTCGAGGATGGAGCGCTCCAGCTGTGGCCCAAAGCCATCGGCGGCAATCAGAGCCTGGGAAGCATCACCGTTGATGGGTTTATCGAAGAACACGGCGATTGAAGCCGCCGGCGTGGGCACACCGGAGGCCAGCGAATTAAGGAAAGCTCTCTGATCGTTCAGGTCGGCGAGCGCTTCGGCAGACTTGGTCGCACATAGAAACTGCAGGCTGGCAGCCAGCTTGTCCTCCACCGCCTTCATGCCATCTATGCGCCGGGTGCTGCAGTCGTACCAGACGTCGCTCAATTCCGGGTCCAGCCGCCCGCCCGCCGGCGCCGTGCAGAGCACCCGCCGCAGCCGCTCCAGCTCCGCCAGCTCGCCACAGGCTTCCACCGTGCGCCAATAGGCCAGGATGTCGCCCTCGGTAAAGTCGGAAAAGATCTGGAAGCAGCGGTCCTGCGCTTCGATGAGGTGCAGTTGCCGCTGCTGCAGCGCAACATCGGCGCGACCGGCGGCAAAGGCAGTGGCGCCAGTGGCGCGCTCCTGCCCGGCCAGTTCCTTGCCCTGCATGAAGTTGAACAAGGCCACCAGGGCGCGGGAAATCACCGGATCGCTGGCGGTGTCGGCCGCTTCGAACACAACCGCCAGCAAGCCTGCGATCAACTCGGTGAACGCGGCCGTCGCCTGCGCAGGCGACAAGGCCAACTCGGCAATGCGCGCCCGCAACTCAGGCAGCGCATCCAGTCCATGCAGCACGTAGGCAATGCGGCTGAACAGCCTCACACCACCACTCAAGCGACCGGAGTCGGTCTCCAGCTCGTCGAAACGGGCCCGGACTACAGCCTCCACCTCCGCGCTCTCCACCGCGCGCCGCTGCCGCTGCTCTTCGAAGCGTGCGCCAGCCGAGCCCAGGAAGATATTGGAAGCGCCCCGCTCCTTCTGCAGTAAATGCACCAGCCGGCCGATGCTGCCAACCAGCTGGCTGGTGACTCCAAGTTGGTCCAGCCCGTGGATTTCGCAGCGCTTGGCCGCGACCAGGAATTCCAGCGCAGATTTCATCTTCTTGCTCTCCCCATGAGGCCGGGCGAACCCGGCATCCGAGAAGCAAACATCATGCACATAGGAGAACAAGCGCTCAGAGGCTGCGCTGGCGGCGAGCCTCGAACAGGCAGATTCCGCTCGCCACCGATACGTTCAGGCTCTCCACGCTGCCGTGCATCGGAATCTGCGCCAGTTCATCGCAGGTTTCGCGGGTAAGCCGGCGCAAGCCGTCACCCTCCGCGCCCAACACCCAGGCCAGCGGGCCTTTCTGCTCGACCTGGTAGACGGATTTCTCCGCCTCGCCGGCCGCGCCCACCACCCAGACTCCCGCCTCCTGCATCTCGCGAAGGCTGCGGGCCAGGTTGGTCACGGTGATGTAGGGCACGGTGTCAGCCGCGCCGCTGGCCACCTTCACCGCAGTGGCGTTCAGCCCCACCGCGCGGTCCTTTGGTGCGACGACCGCATGCGCGCCAGCGGCATCCGCCACCCGCAGGCAGGCACCGAGGTTGTGCGGATCCTGCACACCATCGAGAACGAGGATGAGCGCATCCTCATCAAGCCCGTCCAGGATGTCGGTCAGCTTCAACTCGCGCCGGGTGGCGTCGATCCGCGCCACCACCCCCTGGTGGCGTCGGGTTCCAACCATTGCGTCCAGCCGCTCCCCTTCGCTGGGAACCAGCTTGACCCCAGCCGCTTCCGCGGCCGCGATAAATTTCTTGACTCGGGCGTCCTTGCGGTCGCCCGACAGATACACCTCGAAAACAGCCGCCGGTGCGTGCCGCAGCTTGGCGGACACCGCGTGGAAACCGTAGATCAGACGGGATGCTGCGCCTTCGGAACTCTTGTTAACCACCCCGGCGTCCCTTCTTCGACTTGTTGGCCGCAGCGGGTGCCGACGCAGCCGGCTTGCTGGCAGCCTTTGTTGCCTTGGCCGGAGCCTTGGCCGGAGCCTTGGCCGGAGCCTTGGCCGGAGCCTTGGCCGGAGCCTTGGCCGGAGCCTTGGCCGGAGCCTTGGCCGGAGCCTTGGCCGGCGCCTTGGCCG
>Ga0209699_100101_pt1 | contig 103251 bp, 110 predicted proteins | sample SynthPrep_1_END__FD_187204 | JGI IMG/M metagenome (GOLD analysis project Ga0209699, IMG submission 187204) | Synthetic microbial communities from Ohio, USA - SynthPrep_1_END_DS7_MetaG (SPAdes) (version 2) | ecosystem: Engineered > Bioreactor > Aerobic > Activated sludge | place: USA: Ohio...
TTTGTACGCCAGGTACACCCTGCGCCGATCCGCGCACGCTCGTGCGACAGCGACTCGTGTTCTGGATCGTCAGCGTGCTGCTGCTCGGCCTATTGGCCGTGCCGTGGCTCGCCCCGCTGTTCTACTGGGGGTCGTCTCAGAAAACGGAAAATAAAGCACGCTAAGCCGGTTGCAGCGGCCGTAGCGGCCTGAACTTGCCCGCGCCGATCTTGGCGCTGCTGCGCCAGAGGTAATCGCCGGTCAGGTTGATGTGCTCCCAGCCGAGCGGCGACAGGTACTGCAACAGGCCGTCATCGACGGCTTGACCGTGGCCACGCAAGGCGTTCGCGGCCCGCTCCAGATAGACCGTGTTCCATAGCACGATGGCCGCCGTCACCAGGTTGAGGCCGCTGGCCCGGTAGCGCTGCTGCTCGAAGCTGCGGTCGCGGATTTCCCCCAGGCGGTTGAAGAACACGGCGCGGGCCAGCGCGTTGCGCGCCTCGCCTTTGTTCAGCCCGGCATGCACGCGGCGGCGCAGCTCGACGCTTTGCAGCCAGTCCAGGATGAACAGTGTGCGCTCGATGCGTCCCAGCTCACGCAGGGCGACGGCCAGGCCGTTCTGGCGCGGGTAGCTGCCAAGCTTCCTGAGCATCAGCGAGGCCGTCGCCGTGCCCTGCTTGATCGAGGTGGCCATCCGCAGGATTTCATCCCAATGGGCGCGGACGTGCTTGATGTTGAGCGTGCCGCCGATCATCGGTTTCAACGCCTCGTAGGTGGCATCGCCCTTCGGGATGTAGAGCTTGGTGTCGCCCAGGTCACGAATGCGCGGGGCGAAGCGGAAGCCCAGCAGGTGCATCAACGCGAAGACGTGGTCCGTGAACCCTGCCGTGTCGGTGTAGTGCTCCTCGATCCGCAGGTCGGATTCGTGATACAGCAGGCCGTCGAGCACGTAGGTCGAGTCGCGCACGCCGACGTTCACGACCTTGGTGTGGAACGGCGCGTACTGGTCGGAGATATGGGTGTAGAACGTCCGCCCTGGGCTGCTGCCGTATTTCGGATTGATGTGGCCGGTGCTCTCGGCCTTGCTGCCGGTGCGGAAGTTCTGGCCGTCCGACGATGACGTGGTGCCGTCGCCCCAATGCTCGGCGAAGGGATGTCGGAACTGCGCGTTGACCAGCTCGGCCAGTGCCGCCCCGTAGGTTTCGTCGCGGATGTGCCAGGCTTGCAGCCAGGCCAGCTTGGCGTAGGTCGTGCCGGGGCACGATTCCGCCATCTTGGTCAGGCCCAGGTTGATCGCGTCGGCGAGGATCGTGGTCAGCAACAGGTTTTTGTCCTTGGCCAGGTCGCCTGACTTCAGGTGGGCGAAGTGCCGGGTGAAGCCCGTCCATTCGTCTACCTCCAGCAGCAATTCGGTGATCTTGACGTGCGGTAGGATCATCGCCGTCTGGTCGATCAGGGCCTGTGCGGTATCGGGCACCGCCGCATCGAGCGGCGTGATCTTCAGGCCCGACTCCGTGATGATGGCGTCCGGCAGCTCGTTGGCCAGCGCCATGCGGTTGACGGTGGCGAGCTGCGTTTCCAGCAGCGTCAGCCGGTCATGCAGGTACTGGTCGCAATCGGTGGCCACGGCCAGCGGCAATTCGCTGGCCTGCTTGAGGCTGGCGAATTTCGCGGGCGGCACCAGGTAGTCCTCGAAGTCCTTGAACTGGCGCGAGCCTTGCACCCAGATGTCGCCGGAGCGCAGCGCGTTCTTCAGCTCCGACAGCGCGCACAGTTCGTAGTAGCGCCGGTCGATGCCGGTGTCGGTCATCACCAGCTTCTGCCAGCGCGGCTTGATGAACTCGGTCGGCGCGTCGGTGGGCACCTTGCGGGCGTTGTCGCTGTTCATGCTGCGCAGCACCTCGATGGCGTCGAGTACGTCCTTGGCGGCGGGCGCGGCCCGCAACTTGAGCACGTCGAGAAATTCCGGCGCGTAGCGGCGCAGCGTGGCGTAGCTCTCGCCGATGCGGTGCAGGAAATCGAAGTCCTCGGGTTGCGCGAGCCGCTGCGCTTCGGTGACGCTCTCGGCGAAAGCATCCCAGGACATGACGGCCTCGATGGCGGCGAACGGATCGCGGCCCGCTTGCTTGGCCTCGATCAGCGCCTGGCCGATGCGCCCGAACAGCCGCACCTTGGCATTGATCGCCTTGCCGGATGCCTGGAACTGCTGCTGATTGTCGTTTTCAGAAGGCGACTGCACCAGTTCACTGGGCTGGCCGCCGTGTGTGCATAGAACTTCTGACCGGGAACGGTCAGAAGTTCTATGCACGAAGCGCCGCGAGAGATCGGAATTGCTCAGAACTCTTGTGCACGGCGCGACAAAGCCGGAACCGCCGAAAATTCCGGCGATCAACCGGCAAGCTGCTTGATGCGCTCGGCCAGGCGGCCGAAAGCCTCGTTCACGTATTCCAGCACCTTGGGTTCTGCGCCCTGCGTGCGCAGCGAGTCTTTGAAGGCTTCCAGGTCGGACAGCCATTGCCGATGCAGGCGGCCCAGCTCGTCGAGCTGAGGCCGGAAGTCTTGGAGACTGCCGCTCGCACGAAACGCCTGGTAGCCACGCTCAAGCGTGGCCGCCGTGGTCAGCAGTTGCGCGCCCATTTGCTTGTGCTGTTCGGAGAACTCGGCCATGCCGTCATAGGGCCGCGAAGCCTTGCGGCGCTCGGCTTCGGATGCCTCTTCCATGATGCGGGCGTAGCGGTAGAACCCTGGGAACTCGCGGGACAGCGCCATGAGCTGCTGATCGGATGTGCCGACCCAAATCCTGTGCAGGTCAGGCCCGTACCCCATCATGCGATTGATGATGGCATGGGCCTCGCTGACACCCTGGGCGGCAAGCTGCTGCATGTGTTGGTCGATCTTCGCGGCCAGTCGGCGGAATTCGTTCATGCTCATGTCCGTCACAAAAGGCGCGTTGATTGCCCTTGCGCCGTGAGAAGTGCCACCGCCTTCTTATCGAAGGAAACGAAGGTTTCCCCGCCAAGCCAGTTGCCTTCGTAGGCAATGACGCCATCGGCAAAGTCTCCGCCCGCGTCGAGCACCAGCAAGCCAGCCTCCACGGCAGGCCGGTTCACTTCCACATTCGCGGCGGCCAGTAGTGCCCGGATCGCGCTGGCCGCGTCGGCTTGCTGGAAGCCGTAGACACGCAGCAGCACCCAAACAAATTCGCATAGGCACGGCAGCGCGACCGCGATCAACTCGGCGTCGGTCAAGACTGCGGCGGCAACGTCCGCTTGTGCGGGATCGTCACGCACAACCGCACGCACAAGGACGTTGGTATCGACTGCGACCTTCATTGCTTACCTGCCCAGCCTTGCGCCGCCGCCTCGTTGATTTCTTCGATGGTGGCAACCTTCTGCGTCTTGCCCGCGAGCAGGCCGACAAAGCTGGCTATCGTCCCTGCGGGCCGTGCCGCCTTGAGCACGCCCCGACCGTCTGGCAACAAGTCCAGCTCGATCTTGTCGCCTGGCCTGATGCCGAGGTGTTGCAGTACGTCCTTCCGAAACGTCACTTGTCCCCGTGCGGTAACGGTCAATGTGGTCATGGTGGTTTGCCCTCGCAATCAAGGTTGATGCTTCACATAGTAATGCAAAAATGCCTTACCGTCAATGTCCGTCAAACGATCATTAGTCGGCCATGCCGGACACTGTCCAGCAAAGTTATTGCACAACGGGTTGTCGGACATTAAGATAGGCGGACGGAATGACGGACAAGAGAGGCGGCAAATGGCACTGATCGGCTATGCGCGGGTATCGACGGCGGAACAGGACACCGCCTTGCAGACGGATGCGCTACGCAAGGCAGGCTGCGAGCGCGTTTTCGAGGACACGGCTTCCGGGGCCAAGGCCGACCGCCCCGGCTTGGCTGATGCGCTGGCCTACCTGCGCGACGGCGACGTGCTGGCCGTCTGGCGGCTGGATCGGCTCGGGCGCTCTATGCCGCACCTAATCGAAACGATAGGCGCGCTGGAAGCGCGAGGCGTCGGCTTCCGTTCTCTGACGGAAGCCATCGACACCACCACGCCAGGCGGGCGGCTCATCTTCCACGTGTTCGGCGCGCTGGGCCAGTTCGAGCGCGACTTGATCCGCGAGCGCACCAAGGCCGGGTTGACTGCCGCCGCCGCTCGTGGGAGGAAGGGCGGGCGAAAGCCGGTTGTCACCGCCGACAAGTTGCAGCGAGCGCGGGAGCACATCGCCAACGGGCTTAATGTCCGAGAGGCCGCTACACGGCTCAAGGTGAGCAAGACGGCCCTGTACACCGCGCTGCAATCCACCAGTGCAGCCGACTCCTGATATTCCGTGCAGTCGTCTTCTGAAAATGACACAAGACCAAGGCGAAGCGCAGCGCGATCATCGCGCCGCGCACCGCCCAGGAAACACAGATTGCGGCCATGCCGCGCCAGTCACGCGCAGCGCGCCAGGCGCTCGCCAAGACGCCACCGCTGCGCGTCGGCGGCGATGGCCTGGTCGAAGGTGCCGACCGCATCATGCGGACGCCGACCGAGCACCAGGCCGCCGGCGTCGCTTTCAAGGTCGCGCGCATCTACTTGCGCGTCAGCACCGACGAGCAGGACTTGACCAGGCAGGCCGCCATCGTAGAGAGCACCAGGGCCGCCGGCTTCTACGTCGCCGGCATCTACCGCGAGAAGGCTTCGGGCGCTCGCGCCGATCGCGCCGAGCTGCTGCGCATGATCGGCGACCTGCAACCCGGTGAAGTCGTCGTTGCGGAGAAGATCGACCGCATCAGCCGCCTGCCGCTGCCCGAGGCCGAACGCCTCGTGGCCTCGATCCGCGCCCAGGGCGCGCGCCTGGCTGTCCCTGGCGTGGTCGATCTATCCGACCTGGCCGCCGAGGCGAAGGGCGTGGCAAAGGTGGTGCTGGAGTCGATCCAGGACATGCTTTTGAAGCTGGCGTTGCAGATGGCCCGCGACGACTACGAGGATCGCCGCGAGCGGCAGCGGCAGGGCGTCGAGCTGGCGAAGGACGCCGGCCGCTACACCGGCCGCAAGGCCAACACAAAGGTGCATGAACGCATCGTGGCGCTGCGCAGCGCAGGCCACAGCATTCCAGAGACGGCCAGGCTGGCCGGGTGCAGTGAAAGCCAGGTCAAGCGCGTATGGGCGCTGCACAACCAGGCGCAGGCGTGACCTACTCGGCCGCCTCCAGCTCGCGCAGGCATTCCATGATCGCCGCCCGCTCCAGCGGATCGAGCTTGGCGAGCTTCGCTTGCCAGCGGGCTTTCTTCCGCTTGATGCGCTCGCGCTCGCGGAAGTTGCTGCCGAGGTAGCGCAGATCGTGCAGCTCGGCCGGCTCGGGGTAGTTCATCCACAGCCGTTCGATAGCGATGCCGCCGCGCGTCATCGCGTTGAAGTCGATGGTTCTCCATGACGCCAAGGGAGAGCTGTCATAGATCGTTGAGCTGTAGCCCGACACCATCACCGCGCACGGCAAGCCGGCCAGCACGTCGAGCAGCCGCACGTGGTCGGCGTCGTCGTATTCGTGGCGGTATAGCTTGCCGCCGCGCCGGCTGTCCATCACGTAGGGCGGATCGGCGTAGACGAACTCGGAGCCGGTGAACTGGTGGGACTCCAGCCAGGCCACGGCGTCGCCGTGGTGCAGCTCCAGGCCGGGCACGTCGAGCTGCTGCCAGACCTCGATCACCTCGGGATCAACGTCGATGCCGACGCTGCGGGCAGCGGGCCGCTTGCGCTCCAGGATGTTGCCGCCGCCCAGGTGCGTTTCGATGTACGTGTCGTGAGGCGGGATGTTGTTGATGATCGTCTGGTAGACGCCGGCACCGCCCTTGCCGCCGGGGTATCTCATGGCCTTCTTCCTGGAGTAAATCGGGACTTGGCCAGCATCGTCAGAAATGGCGATGCTGTCAAGGGAAGCCGGCCGGGCCTGCATCGTCAGAGCCGACGATGCGAAGCTGCTGGAGCGACCTGCAGCACCGCCAGGAATGGCGATGCCGGATCGCTCAGTAGGTGGGGATGTAGACCACCTCAATGTCCACGCGCTGGTTCTCGCGCCGGCCCTCGGCCGTCGAGTTGTCTGCCACGAAATCGGCGGCCGATGCGAAGTTCACCATGATCTTGAGCGGCGAGACGCCGCGCGCCACCAAGTACGACCTGGCCGAGAGCGCACGGCGTAGTGCAAGGGCCTCATCGGCCGCGCTGGGCCGTAGTGTGCTGGTGCGCCCGCTGATGTAGATGATCGCCGCATTCCTAGCGTCGGCCAGCAGCTCCAGGGCCTCTGGCGTCGGCTGGAATGTCGCGCTGCTGTCGGGGAAGGACACCGATACGCCGGACTTGATCGGCGTGCCGAAGTTGCCGGCGTCGCCGGCGGCCAGTGCGCTTTGCGCGCTGACCAGGAACGCCAGAGAGAGGGCCAGAAGAACGGGTTTTCGCATGGGGCAGGACTCCAATCAGAAGAACAGGTAGCCGGCCTTGCTCATGGGGATGCGGATCAACCAGAGCGAGGCCAGGTGCAGCGGGTAATAGGCGTAGAAGGCCCAGCGCAGGCGCGGCACGCGCACATCCACCCGCGAGGCCAGGAAGAGCACCGGCAGGGCTGCCAAGGCCCACAGGTTGCGATTGACGAACCACAGGGCCGCGCAGGCCAGCACCGCGACCGCCGCGGCGGCCCAGCTCGGCCGGCGCGTGTACGACCACACCGCCAGGCCGAAAGCCACGGCCGGCCACCAATATTCGACCGAGCTGCCGCCGACCAGGAACACCACGCCGGCGGCCGCCAGGTGCAGCTTGCCGCCACGTTCGACCAGGTAAGCCGTGGCCGTGACGACCAGCAGCGTGAACATCACGTTGAGCGGCCACCAACCGGCGTACAGGCCGCCGAGGGCCACGAAGGGCACGGAGGCCAGCGCGCCGAACATCGCCAGGCGCGACATGGTGCGGCCGTACACGCCGCGTTCGAGCGTGCCCGGCCGGGCCAGGTTGTAGGCCAGGACGAACACGAAAAGGGGGAGCGCCACGCGGCCGGCCTCGAACAGCACCGGCAGCGTCGCGTTGAACAGGTACTTGTTGACGTGATCGCCGGTCATGAGAACCAGTGCGAGCCACTTCAACGCTTCGACGGTTCCATCAGGAATCCGCAGGGCCTTCATCAGCGCCGGCCCCCGCGAATCGCGTAGGCGCGCAGCACCAGGAAGATGATGTAGAGCGCTGGCAGTGAGAGCACGAAGGCGATGGGCTTGCCGATCCACGCCGGCAGCGCCCACAGCAGAAGGCCCAAGGCGAAGATCGGGCCGAGGCCCAGCAGAAGCAAATCGAGCTGGTTCTTGGCCTGTCCTTCCGCCCACTTGCAATAGGCTTGAAGCAACCGGCCGACGCCCAGCGTATACCGCATCATGAAGGCGTGGAATTTGTCCATGTTTAGCCGCTAAATCGGAAGAGCCGGCCTACTCGGCCGACCCCTCGCGTGAAGTGTTGAAAGACACCGTGCGGGGCACGTAGCCGGCCACCGACACGCTGCGAGCTGCTGCGGCCGCTGGGGCGGCCTGCTGGGGTGCTGGTGCCGGCCTGGCCGCCGGCGTCGCCCGCTGGGCCACCGTCGCGGGCTGGCTGGGCGTCGAGGGCGTGGCCCCGGCCTTCGTCACGTCAAGCGTGACGAACCGAGCTTCGAGCCAATCGGCCCACTTCGACGCCTTGCGCATCAAGTCGGCCCGGTACACCGCGTTGTACTGCGGCGTGCGCGAGTGGTAGTTCGCCGCCTTCGTCCAGAGGTCGCCCTTGTCGTTGCGGATGTGCATCCGCAGCCGCCAGGCGGCCAGGTCGAACGAGTAGCAGCCGGCAGCCGCCACATCGTTCGCCGTGATGCCGTATCGGGCCAGGTCGCCCAGGTACGCGGTGTTGAACTGCATCGGGCCAACGTCATGCGTGCCATTCGAGTTGCGCACCCACTGGCCCGGCTTGCCGCCCTCTTTCTCGGCGACGGCCAACACGATGTTGACCGGCACCTCGTACTTGACGGCGGCCGAGATCGAGCAGACGACGCGCTCCTGGAGCTGCGGCGGCAGATCGGCGAAGAACGGCATGCCCTCCCCTCCCTCAGTTCAGCCAGGACTGACGGCGGCGCTCTTCGTCCTCGCGCCGGATGCGTTCGTTGTACTCGGCCAAGGCGCGGTCATAGTCGCGCGCTTCGACCCAATACCCGCCCCGCTCTGGCGTCCCGACATAGCGCGGCAGCGTGCCGCTGCTGGCGAAGTCGGTGTAGGCGTGGCCGGTGTAGGCCCCGCAGTAGTCAGGCAACTGGTTGCTGATGTACGTGCGCCCATCGTCGTAGCCGCCCGTCCACATCACCAACGTCGAGTTCAGCGACTGCGCGTCGCAACGGCCAGCGCCGCGCGAGATCGCCGACACGAGCGACTGCATTTCCGGCGTCTGGCTCGCCACCGGGCAAAGCTGGAGGAAGTTCAGGCGGGCGCGGATCGTGTCCGACAGCTTGCGCTTCGTGATGTTGAAGTACCGCGACAGCGACGGCGTGCATTCGCTCGGGCGCGTGCCCGACGACAGGCACAGGATCGCCTCGCAGGCCAGGCGCGTGTCGCCGGTCAGCACGTCTTGCGCGCTGGCCGTGCCGGCGGTCGATCCGAGGGCTGCCACGAGGGCGGCCAGGGCAAACAGTTTCTTCTTCATGGTTGGACTCTCCTTGGTTACGCAGTTGTGCCGTCGCGGCCTTGCTCGCGGTTGGCGAACGCAGCTACTTCGGACTCGGGATCGGCATCGGCGGGGCCGCCTGCCAGGCTGTTGTCGCCGAAGCTCGGCGCGGGCTGCTGGTCGGGCACGTCGATGTTCTCGGCCGTGCCGCTTCCTTGCGCCTTGATCGCGGCGGCGATCTTTCCGCCAGTGGTGTCGGCGATCCGCTCGGCTGCGGCTTCGCGCAGGCTCGCGGCTTTGGCCTTGGCAACATCGGCGGTTCCCTTCGCCAAGTTCGCGCCGGCGTCGGCGGCGATGCGGCCGGCCGTGCCGAGGGCCGATGCGGCCGATGCGAGCAAGCCGGGGCCGGTGCTGCCCGGTGCGGCCTGCTGCCCTTGCCCTGCCCCGCCGGCGGGCTTGGGTTCGTTCTTGGCGGCCTTGTCGGCACTGCTGCCGGTGCTGGCCGTCGAGCTGCTGCCCTGGCCGCCGGCGTCGGCTTTGCCGCCGCCCTTATCGCCGCCCTTCGAGCTGCCCGAGCTGCTGCCGGTCGAGGGGCTGCCGCCACCCGACGAAGAGCCACCGCCGGAGCTGCCGCTAAAGCCCGCAGCCTGAGCGAAGGGCGTGCTGCCGGTGCCGGCGTCGCCGCCGCCGCCCGCACCGCCGCCCGAGCTGCCGCCGCCCGAGAAGGCCGACATAACGTCCGTGCCTGCCGACACGTTCTCATTGGCCTTCGAGAAGGCGGCCATGACGGCAGAGGCACCACCGGCGGCCGAGGCTGCGCCGGCGGCCAGAGCGGCGCCGCCGGTCGCGGCCGCTGCTGCTGCCATGCCTGCGGCACCCAACGCAGCGCCTGCACCGAACTGGCCGATGCCGGCACCGCCCACGCTCGCGCCGGTGATGATCCCGGCGATGAGCGGCGGAATCTTGTTGACCAACGCCAAGAGGATGATGACGACGATCAGCATCACGCCCATTTCCTTGAGGCTGATGCCGGCGCTCATGCGCGAGTAGTAGTCATCGAGGAAGGTCTTGCCGATGCCCACCAGGAGCACCATTGCGAAGAGCTGCGCGGCCACGCCCAGGACGACCTTGTAGTAGTTGATCGCCATGTCGGAAGTCCAGCGCGAACCACCGAAGCCGAGGAAGAACACGCCGCCGTAGGCGAGCACCCAGCCCGACGCGAGCAGCAGAAGCATATTCACACCGACCAGGGCCAGGATGACCAGGATCGCCACGGCCATGAGGATGCCGGCCATGCTGTCCACCGGCGACCACACCGAGGACTGATCCATCACCTTGTCGAAGATCGCAAAGCCCACGTCCACGATGCCCGAGGGCGACAGAGCATTGCCCAGGCCCGTCGCGTTGCCGGCGAGCTGCCGCAACGACGCATAGATGGACGAGGCGAAGTTAGGGCCGTTGGTCAGCGCCCACCAGAAGAAGCCGGTAAAGATCGTGAAGCGGACGAACTCCGCGAAGAACTCGCCAATGTCGGCCTTGCGCAAGGCCATCATGCCGAACGTCCAGACCATCGAGATCACAACCAGCGTCCAGAAGAGCCAGGTTGCGGCCGTGGTGATGACACCGGCCCAGCCGCTCGCGGCGGCCTGGTAGCGATCCAGCACGCTATCGAACACGCCGGCGTTGTCGATGGCCGCGTGGGCATCGACCGCGAAGAACGCCAGCCAGACGAACAGCGGCAGGGCGAGGGTTTTTAGATTGGCTGGCATTCTCATCGTCAGCACCTCACCATTCGCGTTTCGGGCTGGGCTTGAAATCCCCACCACGACGCAAGCACAGCGACGAAAAAGCCTGCTGGACGCCCTTGTCCTCGATCTTGGCGATGTTCTCGGGCTTGCAGTTCTCGTCGTTCACTTCCGGCATGGGGGCCGTGGCCGGCTTGTTGTCGCAGCCGGCGACCAAGGCCGCCACGAGGGCGGCCGAGGCCAAGGACAGAGCCTTGATTGCTTTCATGAATCCCCCTTACCAGGTGCGCGCCGGGCTGGCCCGGTAGCTGCCCTGGCGCAGTTGTGCGGCCGCTGCCGCCTGCTGGGCTTCCTTGTCGGCGTCGGCCTGCATCTTGGTTGCCATCGCGTTCTGCTGCGCGATCAGCAGGCCACGAATCTGCAAGAGCTGGTTGGCCTGCTGGCTGGCGAGCTGGTTGGCGTAGCCGATGGCCTGCATTTGGCCCTGCGCGCCCTGCGCTGCCGATTGAAGACGCTGCAACGTCGCTGCATCGGCCGTGAGATTCGTTTGCTGCCTATCGAGGCCCTTGAACAAGGCATCGTTGGCCTTCTTCTGCGACTCGCTCGCGAGCTGGGCCACATTCCGAAGTGCTGCGCGTTCCGCGTCGGAGCACCCTGCCGCCGTAAAGCACGGCGAGTTCTTGTAGTAGTTCACGTCCTGGAACTTGCCGATGTAGCTGTCCAGGCTGCCGAGTTGGGTCTTGTAGTAATCCAGCGTGTTGACCGCGTTCATCAACCCGTTGATGGTCGATTGCGCCTGATCCCAGATATACGCGGCCGGGGCCATCGTGTTCTGGAGTTGGTTTTGATACTGCTGGAGCTGGGTGCTGTACTGCTCAATTTGCTTGAGCGTCTGGGCCACCGATTCGATGGCCGTCATGATGTTCTGCGACAGGTTGGTGCCGTCGATGACGGGGATGCCAGCCTGCACAGGTGTGACCGCCAGCGTGCTCGAAACAGCAATGACGAGGGCCAATTTAGCGGCTAAAAACTTCGGCTTCATGGTGCTTTTCTCCTATGGCGTTAGTAATCGAAGGAACGGTACGGCTTGGAAAACGTCATGTCCTTCGTGACCACGACGTTGAAGCGATACCCCGGCCGAATTTCCAGCGTCGGCGAAATGCTCAGGTTCTTGGCGATGAGTTGCGCCGTAACCTGGCCGAGCTGCTGGCCGAGGGCTTCGCTTAGGGCACTGCTGGCGCTCGGTGCGCCATAGGTGTTTGTGGCCTGGTTCTGGCGTTGGCTGTAGGTGATGCCTGCTGTCACGCCGGACATGAGGAAGGCCGAGCCGAACAGGCGCACATAGTGGTTGTTCACCTGGTCGTGGAAGCCCGCGTATCCCGCGCTGTCCGCGCCTGGCATCGCGCCAATGTCCATCGCCTTGCCATCGGGGAACACGATGCGTTGCCACGCAACCAGCACGCGCGCTTGGCCGTAGGCCACGTCGCTCGAATACGAGCCGACGAGGCGCGATCCCTGCGGGATCAACAGGTGCTTGCCGGTCGGTGTGTCGTACACGTCCTGCGCGACCTGGGCCATGATTTGGCCCGGCAGATCGGAGTTGATGCCCGAAATGAGCGTGGCCGGCACGACGAAGCCCGCGCGCAGCTCGAACGGTGTGCGCGGCGCTTCCGGCTGCGAATCCAGCTTCCAGCGGTCGCCCTGCCCACCTTGGCCGAACTGCGCCATGCTGTTGCGCCCGCCGCCGCTGGTCGAGGTTTGCAGGAGCTGCGGCGCACCGCCCGCGCCCATGCCGCCGGCGGCCGGAGCCGCGCCGCCACCACCGACGCCCATGCCGCGAATCTGCGCCAGGCGTGCTTGATAGGCGGCGGTCGGATCGTTGCTGCGCTGCGCGTCAATTTGCTGCTGCACCGCTGCGATGCGGTTCAGCATTTCATCGCGCGTCTGCGGCGTGCCGGTGTAGGTGCTCGGGCCACCCGGCGCGGAGCCGTTGCTACGCGGGGCATCCACGCGCACGGTGGTCTTGGCCTTCACGGCTTCGCCGAACATCTGCATCTTCGCCATGCGGATGCGCTGGGCCTCGTCGTCGTTCACCGGCTGGCCCGGGTTGCCGGGGTTGGCCGGCGGGGCCGGCGGCGCGTCCGGGTTGGACGGCCGCGCGATCTCCAGCGGAGCCGACGCCGGGCCGGTCGGCATGTCGGGCACCTTGAGCGGGCTTGCCGGCTCGATCAAGCCGCCGGTCTTGTCGCCTGCGATCTCCTTGGCGAACATCGACGTGTTGCCGGCCTTCTCCTTGGGGCCGTCCGCCGGCGCGTTCTGCTTGGCCGCGCGATCCGCCGCGACCAGGGCCATGACCAGCACGAACGACAGCAGGACGCCGCCGAGGATGTACATGGGCATGTTGTTGACGCGACGGACGCCCGCCTTCTTGGACACTTCGCCAGGCGAAGCGTCAGGTGCCATCTGATCGGCGTTTTCTGTCATGGCGTCACTCCTTGCGCACCCAGTACCCGGCCGGCGCGAACGTGCCGTTTTGCGCCAGGTAAGGGCGGGTGATGGATTGATTGCCGACCATCAAGGTCAGGCGGTACAGGTTCGAGTCGCCAGCCTGGTCGAGCACGTAGCGCAACGGCAGGCCGCCCGACGCGGCCGTGGTGGCCGGTGCGCTCGCCTGCGATGCCGCCGAGGCCGGGGCCTGCGTGGAAGCGCCGGCCGGGGCGTACTCCAGGAGGGCATAGCCCTTGTCGCGCAGCGACTTGACGAGCGCCTGGCCGAACGGATCGGGCGTCGGCTGTTGCAGCTCCAGGCGCGTGCGCGCCGGCGCGTACAGCGTGGCGAGCTGCTGCACCGCGTCGGTGGCGAGCTTCTGCTGATCGAGCGCGGCCGACTGGACGAAGTTGCCGTACTGGCTGGTGGTTGCGCAGCCGCCGAGGCCCAGGGCGAGGGCGAGCAGCGCGAGAGAGACGATCTTGCGCATGGTCACTTCCTCCGGCTGATGGTCACGCGGTCTTGGCTACTGCCAACACCGGCAATCAGGATCGCGCGGTCAAACACCGTGTCCACGATGTAGCGATTGCCCTGCACGCGGTAATTGACCAGCACCGTTTCGTCGTCGGTGAACAAGCCGCCCTCTTTGCGCACGACCAGGAGCGTCGGCGCTTCGGTCTGCTGCATCGTGCCGGGCATTTCGATGATGGTCTTGCGGCCATCGTTGTAGACGCGCACAGGCTTCCAGCTCGCCGACCCGGACAGCTCATAGTCGAACGAGAGATCGCCCAGGTACTCGCCCGTCGCCGGCAGGGTGTTGTCGGTGCGTTCCTGCTTCTCGCGGCGCTGGATCGCGTCCCACTTGGCTTGCGCTTCCTCGGGGTACGTGAACGAGACTTGCGGCATGTACTCGGTGCGATGCGAGCGCAGGCGGAAGTGGTAGCTGCGGCGGTTCGTGGTCACAACCAGGCTGGTTTCGAGGCCCACGTCCATCGGCTTGATGATGAGGTGCTGAACCTCGGTCGCGCCGCTGCCGGTGATGGCCGGTTCCACCGTCCACCTGGCCGTGTCGCCCAGGTTGATCGAGTTCACTTGTTCGCCGGGCTGCAAGGCCACGTCGCACACCTGGAGCACCGCGCAAACGATGCTCGGCTGCTGCGCGCCGTACACGAACTTGATGGCACCGCCCGAGCCGGCCACCGGCTTGATGCCCGTCGCCGACCCCGCTTCCCACCGTTTGGCGATGGCGAGCGCCGCGCGCTCTTGAGCGGTCAGCGTCGGGTTGGTCTTGTTGAAATACTTGTCGGCAATGTCGTCGCCAGGGGCGGCCAGAGCCAGGGAGGGCACCGCCACAGCAGCGCCCACGATCAAAGCGGAGAGGGTTTTCTTCATGGTGGATGACCTCGAATTCATTGGATGCGGGACCAGGAGTAATCACGCACGTAGATGCTCAACGGGTTGTTCCGCAGTTGCTCATCGGTGGTGTTGGGCGTGACCTCGGCGATGTAGGTAGTCACGAGCGCGCGCCAGGTGACGGGCTGACCTTTCAGCGTGCCTTGGCGGTCGCGCGTGGTTTCCACCCACTCGACTTGCCAGGTGTCGGGCGTTTGCGGGATGACGGTCTTGATCTCGACGCTGACCATTTCCTTCTCGGCGCGCTTGAACGGGCTGGAATCGGGCGTGCCGTTCAACCACTCGTTCATCTTTGGCGTCGCCGGATCGTTGGGGGCGAGCATCGAGTACGCCTTGAACACGCACTTGCGCTGCAAGGCCACGTCAGGCGACACCATGCGCGCGCAGCTCATCCAGTCCGCAACGGCGGCGTGGATGACACGCGGATCGGCCTTCCCTGCGGCCTGCACCGGGCCGGCGGCCACCGTCTGGCCCAGCTTGTCCACCTCGACCACGTAGGGGATGAACTTCGACTGGCTGCCGATGTGGATCACGCCACCCACGCCGGCCAGCGCGATCAACAGCGACAGGATGCCGATCACCTGCCAGGTTTGGCGCTGCGAGACGACGCCGCCCACGTGATCGTTCCAGGTGCGGCGCGCGGCCAGGTAGGGGTTCTCGGCCTCGCCCGCACGGCGGCCGCCGGCGAGCGGTTCCTTCGAGCGGCGCGGATCGCGCGGCTCGGCGGAGTTGGCGGGCTTCTTGAAGATCAAGCCCTTGAGGGTGTCGGCGATGCTCATGCGGCCTCCAGGTAGTCGTTGAGATTCAGCCCACGGCCGGCCAGCCACTCATGCACCCATTCGTGGCCGAACTTGGCTTCGAGGCTCTTGATGGTGGCGACCGATTCCTTGTCGGACGCACCGACGAAGGCCAGGGCCATCGGCCCCAGGGCAAGGTCATAGAGACGGCGGCCGTTCTCCGAGACGTAGTAGTACTGACGCTTCGGAATGGCAGTCGCCAGGATTTCGATCTGACGCGCGTTGAGGCCCATACGGCGATAGAGCGCCGATGTGTCCTCATCCCTGGCGTAGACGTTGGGCAGGAAAATCTTGGTCGCGGTCGATTCCACGATCACGTCCAAGATGCCCGAGTTGGCCGCGTCGGAGAGGCTTTGCGTCGCCATCAGCACAAGGCAGTTGGCCTTGCGCAGCACCTTGAGCCATTCCCTGATCTTGGCGCGGAACGCGGGGTGGCCCAGCATCAACCAGGCTTCGTCCAGGATGATGACGGAGGGCTGGCCTTTCAGTGCGCGCTCGATGCGGCGGAACAGGTAGAGCAGCACCGGCAGCGCGAACTTCTCGCCCAGGTTCATCAGCTCTTCGATCTCGAACACCGTGAAGTCGGACAGCGACAGGCCGTCCTCTTCGGCGTCGAGCAGGTGGCCCATCGAGCCGTCCACCGTGTACTGCTTGATGGCCTCGCGGATCGCCTCGTCCTGAATCGTCACCGAGAACTCGGAGAGCGTGCGCGCGCCGCTGGCGTGCATGCTCATGATCGCGTTGCCGATCTCGTTGCGCTGCGCCGGCGTGGTGTTGACGCCGTTCAACGCCAGGATGGTGTCGATCCACTCCATCGCCCAGGCCCTATCCCCCTTCGTTTCGAGGAACTGGAGCGGGCAGAACGCCAGGCGGTCATCGTCGGCGGCCACCGTGAAATGCAGGCCGCTCTTGCCCTTCGTGGCCGCGCGGATGCCGGCCGCGAGTGGGTACATCGACATGCCCTTGTCGAAGGCGTAGATCGACATGCCGGCGTAGCGACGGAGCTGCGCGGCGATGATGCCCAGGTGCGTCGATTTGCCTGCGCCGGTCGGGCCGAACATGAAGGTGTGGCCCAGGTCGCGCACGTGCAGGTTCAGGCGGAACGGCGTAGCGCCCACCGTCACGCAGTGCATGAGCGCCGGCGACAGCGGCGGGTACATCGGGCACGGAGCCGTGGCGCTGCCCGTCCAGATCGAGCTTGTCGGCAGCAGGTCGGCCAGGTTCATCGTGTTGATGAGCGGCCGGCGCACGTTCTCGACGCCGTGGCCGGGCAAGCTGCCCAGGTACGCATCGAGCGTGTTGATCGTCTCGATACGGGCCGCGAAGGCCAGGCGGTTGACGGCCTTCTCGACCAGGAGCGCGGAGGCCGCCAGGCGCTCCCGATCCTCGTCCATCAGCACGACCACGCTGGTGTAGTAGCCGGCCGCCACCAAGCCGCTGTTGACCTCGGCGATGGCCGCCTCGGCGTCGCCGACCATCGCGGCCGCGTCCTGGTTGATCGAGCCGGTATTCGTGTTGAACACCTGATCGAAGAAGCCGCGAATCTTCTGCTTCCACTTCTTGCGGAACTTGTCCAGGTGCTTCAAGGACTCGTGCTGATCCATGAAGATGAAGCGGCTCGACCAGCGGTATTCGCTGGGCAGCTCGGCCAGGGCCGAGAGCACCCCAGGCGTTGACTCCAAGGGGAAGCCTTCGATGGCGACCACCTGGATGAACTTGCGCCCGATCTTGGGCACGACGCCGCCCCACAGCTCTTGCCCGCCGATTACCGCATCGAGGTACATCGGATTGCTGGGCAGCATGACCGGGTGATGGAGGCCCGTCACGCAGAACTGCAACCAGCTCAGGAAGTCATCGTGCGTGACTTCCCTGCCCTCTTCCGACACGACTTTTTGGCCGCGCAGGCGCGTCATCTTGACCGCCGAGGACAGGCGCGATTCCAGGCTGGTGATCTCGCGCTTGAACTGCGCAATCAGGCCCGTAGTGCGCGCCGTATGGTCGGGAGCCACCGCATCGTCATCGAACATGAGTTCGACAAACTTGCGCTGGGCCAGCACTGGCGGGAACCACGTGACGGTCAGGACAAAGTAGCCCTCGAACATCGCGCCCAGGCCCTCGAACAAGCGCCGGCGTTCCTCGTCAATGGCGAAGGAAACGGAGTCGGGGAACGATGACACGCCCCGCTCCGAGTAGTTCGGCGCAGGCCGACGCACAGCATCGACATGCACCATCCAGCCGTTCCCCAGGCCCGCCAGGGCCTGGTTGATGCGGAACGACACCATTTCCCGCTGTTCCTCGGTGCTGCTGGCGTTGTCATCCCCCTTGTACAGCCAGGCGGCCATAAAGGAGCCGTTCTTGCCCACGATCACGCCGTCATCGACCGCGGCGGCGTAATTGAGCAGATCGGCCAGGCCGGCATCCTTGGCGCGATGCTTCTTGAGCTTCAGCTCGGCATCGACAGCCCGGATGCGGGCAAAGAGGATGAGCAACAGAACCGCACCGAGCACAGCAATGGCAATTGCGATTGCTTCGATCATTTGTATTGCTTCCCTTGACTCGGCGTGTTGTCACGGAAGGGCGTGCTGCGAGCCGGGTAGTACGGCTTGTACCGGCGGTGCCGCAGGTACACGTGTCGCAGCTTCGGATCGGCCTTCGCCATGAGGCGCAGCGCGAAGAGCGCGCCGAACCACAAGGCGATGCCGAACACCGTTGCCCTCACTTCTTGGGCGCTGAAAATCAGCGCGCCGGCCAGCAGGCCCGAGAACATCACCAGCTCACGATCCCCGCCCATGAACAGGTTTTCTCGGTTGCCGGCCCTACGGATGGGGATCGCGCGCAGAGCCATGACTTACCCCGCGATGTGGCCGCGCTCGGCCCAGCGCATGACGGCTTCGCCGGGGAAGCCGGCCACGTCCAGCGCGGCGACCTTGACCTGGTGCAGCGCGCCATCGGTCAGGGCGGCGATTTCCGCGCCACGGCCGAAGAACGTGCTCATCATGTTCTGCGCGCCGACCAGCAGGGCCATGACCAGGACGATGAAGATCAACGTGCGGAAGAAGCCGTTGAGTTCGCCGCCGAAGATGAGGATGCCGCCGGCGACCACGATGCCGATGATCGACAGCGCGAAGGCCACCGGGCCGGTGACGGAGTTGCGGAGGTTGGTCAGCCAGCTCTCATACGGCAGAGAGCCGCCGGTGCCCTCGGAGGCGAATGCGTGCTGGGGGGCCAGCAGGAAGAACGCCAGGAGGGCGAAGAGGCCCATGTAGAACAGGGCGTTGCGGTTGAGGCGGAATGCCGGGAAGGTTGCTTGCATTGGTCGTAACTCCTAGTCAGAGGGTTTTGGTGATGTACTGGCCGTTGGCGAACCCGGAAACCTCCAAGATTTCCTGGATGCGCCGCGAGCCTTCGACGCGGGCGATATGAACAACCACGTGAACCGCCTCGCCGATAAGCGGTTCAATGGGTTTCGGGGAATCGGGGTGCATGCTGATGAGCATGGCGAGCCGATCCAATCCAGCTTTGGCGTTGTTTGCGTGCAGGGTTGCAGCACCTCCTTCGTGCCCGGTGTTCCAGGCCATCAACAGATCAAGGGCTTCGGGGCCGCGCACCTCGCCGACCAGGATTCGGTCGGGGCGCATGCGGAGGGTGGTTTTCAGCAGCGCCGTCATGTTCACGTCGATGCTGGTGTGGTACTGGACGTAGTTCTCGGCGGCGCACTGGATTTCGCCGGTGTCCTCGATGATGAAAACCCGCTCGGTCGGGTCTTGAATCACCATCTCGTTGATGATCGCGTTCACCAGCGTGGTCTTGCCCGAGCCGGTGCCGCCGATCACAAGGATGTTCCGGTGCGCGCGCACCGCTGCAATCAATGCCTCGCGCTGCGGCGCGGTCATGATTCCGCGTTCGACGTACTGATCGAGCGTGAAGATGGCGACGGCCTTCTTCCGAATGGCGAAGGTGGGTGCGGGCACAACCGGCGGGAGCTGGCCGGCGAAGCGACTGCCATCAAGGGGCAGCTCGCCTTCCAGGATCGGCTTGGAGCGCGTGACTTCCTTGCCGTGGTAGCCCGCGATGGTTTCGATGATGGCTTGCGCCTGCGCGACGCGCAGCGTGCCGATGCACTTCATCGGCTCGCCCAGGCGTTCGAGCCAGAGCTTGCCGTCCGCGTTGAGCATGATTTCAACGGTCTTGGGATCGTTGAGGGCGGCCAGCAGCTCCGGCCCCATGTCGCGTTCGAGCTTCTTCTTCGCCCGTTCCTTGATGCTGTTGTGTTCTGGTTTCTGGTCGGTCATTCCGTATGCCCTGTATGCCGTTGCGTTTCGCGCATTCTACACAGGTTCATACGATATATCGAACTAAGTTCGACCGCAACACCGAAGCGCACAAGGGTGACTTCGGCCGCGACGTTGCATCGCGGATTGCAGGGGCGAAAGAGGCGACAACGCGGCGCATGCTCCGTGCGCCCTCGCGCCGAACCCGTGGCGTTTGCGTTATGGGTTGTCCGGGGGTTGAGCCACCCCGGCGGGCTTTAGCGGCTAAAACTTGGCTGGCTCTTGTGGCTCAGTTCCGCGCCGCTTCCCTTCCCTTCTCACATCCTGGCGTCAACTCCCTCTAAGTTTCTTCCTTGTCGCTTCGCCCCACTTCTTGACGATGAACGCCTGGTGTTCTGGCAGCACGGCCGCCACGCGCTCGAAGCCTGGCGGCAGGCTTCGGGGTGCCTTGCCGCCGGCCAGGGCGTCAAGGGCTTCTTTGTCCAGGTCGGTCGATTCAAGCAGGAGCGGCAGGGGAGTTTCAAGGGCCTGCGCAATGTCCTCCATCACCTTTAGGGAGGGGTTGGCTTTGCCAGTAGTGAGATCGGACAGGAAGGAGATCGAAACCCCCGACCTGTCCGATAGCTCCTTTTTCGTCATGTGCCGCTCATCGAGCAGCCGGAGCACGTTCGTGAAGAAGATGTAGTTGTACAAGGCCCGTATGCCTTCTCGGTGCGGGCGGCAGAAAATTTTAGCCGCTAAAGTTCTTGACCACGGACGCAGGTTTAGCTAAACTGACGACTCCATTAGCGAAAGGAGCATGACGAATGAGCCACAACCTGTTCCAGTTTATCGGTAATCTTACCCGCGATACCGACGTTCGCCATAGCGAAAACAGCGCCCGCGCCGTTTTCGACCTGGCTGTCAATCGCGTGTGGCGCAACGCAGCCGGTGCGAAGCAGGAGCAGACGGACTTCTTCCGCATCAAGTCGTTCGGCGGCCTGGCCGAGAACGCGGGCAAGTACCTGGGCAAAGGCTCCAAGGTGTTCGTCCAGGGCCGCATCGAGCCGACGAAGTACGAGAAGGACGGCAAGACCGAATACGGGTTCGATTTCATCGCCGAGGAAATCGAATACCTGGACACCAAAGCGCCAGGCGGCGGCCAGTAAGGCCAGGCCCGGCCACGGCCGGGCAGTATGCTAGGAGGGAGATTAGATGCAGAACGAGTTCAACGAGCAGGAATACAGGCGCAAGCTCATCGAGGGCGGGCTTAGCGAAGCCGACGCCACCGACCTTGCCGCCCGTACCGCCGCCGCTCGCAGGGACTCGGGCAGCGCCGGCGGGGCCTTCCGCCCCGCCGGTTCCCTCTTCGAGCTGCCGGCCACGGCCGGCGACAACGAGGCGGCTTTGCCGCCGAAGCTACCGACGCCGGCAAGTGCCGCCGTCGAGCGATCCGAGCGCATGGCGCAGGAATCGGCCGAGCTTGCGCGCACGATGGGCCTGCCGCCCGAACCGCGCACCGCCGTGAACAAGATGGCCGAGCAGATCGGCGCGCTGGCCCAGGACAAACGGAGTAGTGCGATGGCGACCAAGAAGCGAACGGCCGGCGGTGAGCTGGCCGAGAAGGTCAGCGAGGCCAAGCAGACGGCCTTGCTCAAGCACACGAAGCAGCAGATCAAGGACATGCAGCTCTCGCTGTTCGACCTGGCTCCCTGGCCGGATCACATGCGGGCACTGCCCAACGACTTCGGGCGGTCGGCGATCTTCACCGTCCGCAACAAGAAGGTGCCGCGCGCCGCGCTGCAAGGCCAGTCGATCTACCACGTCAACAAAGACGTGGAGATCACCTACACCGGGATCGAGCTGCGCGCCGACGACGACGAGCTGGTATTCGCCCAGGTGCTGGAGTACGCGAAGCGCACCGCGCTCGGAGAGCCGGTTTCCTTCACGTTCTACGAGCTTTGCCAGGACTTGGACTGGTCAATCAACGGTCGGTACTACACAAGGGCCGAGGAATGCCTGACGCGGCTCCAGGCGTCGGCCATGCAGTTCTCATCCCAACGCATCGGCCGGCTCGAATCGGTGTCGCTGATCCGGCGCTTCCGCGTCCTGGATCGCGGCAAGCGCACGTCGCGCTGCCAGGTCGAGATCGACGCCGAAATCGTGGTGCTGTTCGCCGGCGACCACTACACGAAATTCGTGTGGGAGAAGTACCGCAAGCTGTCGCCCACCGCGCGGCGCATGTTCGACTACTTCGCCACCCACAAGGAGCCGTACCCGCTCAAGCTGGAGACGTTCCGGCTGATGTGCGGCTCGGATTCCACCCGGCCGAAGAAGTGGCGCGAGCAGGTAGGCGAAGCGTGCGACGAGCTGCGCGAAAACGGCCTGGTCGAAAGTGCGTGGGTGAACGACGACCTGGTGCATTGCAAGCGGTGATCGCCCCCCTGCCCTCCCCTGGAGCCGCCCGAGATCGAGGCGGCTTTTTTTCTCGAGCATCGCCACTTCCGGCGAGGCAGTACCGCGCACCAGCTCGCGCACGTCGAGCTGCAGCATCGTCACTTCCGGCGAGGCTGGCCACGTCCTGGCCACGGTCGACCATCGCCACATCCAACGATGCCCCGAGGGCCCCATCGCCAGTTCCGACGATGACGGCCGCCGCTGGATCTCGCATCGCCACTTCCGACGATGAGATCCACTCTTGGGGTCTCCTCGTTTTCAGTGCAATAAGTGACGGTACGCAAAGCTAGCACTGGCGCGGGGGTGGTCTGGGTAGACCGTTGATTTCATTGACTTTCCTGTTCGCTTTGTAAACGGGTATGGTGGCCTCCCACTTTTGAGGTTCACGATGCAGGGTTGGCACACAACGTTTTTGGGGATGCGTGGGCTCCCCCGCGATATCAGCGACTTCGAGATGAAGGCATTTTTCACCTTCGATGGTGCCGAGCGCGACGCAATCAATGCACGCCGAGGTGATTCCCACAAGCTTGGTCTGGCGCTCCATATTGGTTTCCTGCGCATGAGTGGGCGTTTGCTCGGTGCCTTTCGGGTAATTCCAGTAGCCTTGTGGCGCCACCTTGGCAACGAGCTTGGCATTGCAGCACCAGAAGTCGCCTCGCTGAGAGCCATGTATGAACGCGGGCGCACGCTATTCGATCACCAACAAGTAGCCTGCACGGTCCTTGGATTCCAGTGGATGAGCGAGCACCAGCGCCGCTCACTGGTACGTGAACTGCGCGACGAAGTGGCGCGCTGCGCCGACCGCGATCAGCTACTCGTGCGGGCGCGTCAATGGCTGTACAAGAACAAGCTGGTGATCGTGCACGAGCGGGCAATTCGGACACTGATTGCGGCGGCACTTGCCCAGCTTGAAGTTGAAACAGGCACCGCCATCGCCGCCAGCGTTGATCCAGCAACACTTGATCGCTGGCGAGCCTCAGTTTCAGAGCTGCGCCCAGATGGACAAACCCAGCAGAGTTGGCTATGGGCTGCACCGGCGAAACACTCAACCCGCCAAATCAGCGAGGTACTGGAGCGCATCGACCTGCTTTACACGCTGGACGTTCATAAGCACCTGGCAGACATCCCCGATCTCATCTTGCGCCGCTACGCGCGCCGACTTGTCTCCAGGCCGCCCTCAGCCGGAGCCAAGATCAAAGAGCCAGCGCGCACCGTGGAGGTCGCATGCTTTCTTCGGTATTGCCTGTTCACCACCACAGACCAGTTGATCCTTATGGTGCAGCGCCGGATCGCCGATCTGTGGCGTCAGGCTGCCGCCGATGTCCCCGCTACCGTCAATTGGGCCGCAATGTACAAAACGCTGCTCGGCGAACTTGTTGCCTTGAGCGCGCAAGGTGCGGTGCCAGATGCTGAGTTGCGTGCCCGTCTTGAAGCCTTGATCACCGAAACCCAGAAACGCAAACCACCGAGCAGGGCCTCCCTGGTCCGCGAGGGATTGATTGATGGAATTCGCCCCGTGCGGTCGTTGCTCGTCGCCATTGCAAAGCTGCCCTGGCAGGCCACCGGCGAGCATCCTGCCATCGAGTACCTTGCCAAGCTGCAAGCTTTATATCTCAAAGGATCCAGAAAGCTGCCAGTTGAAGTGGTGGCACCAAGTCTGGGAATGATCTGGCAGGTTTCGATCTCCAGCCCAGACCGGGAACGGGCGTTTCAGGCGTTGGAGGTGGCCACCCTGTTTGCCCTGCGCCGCGCGGTGCGCAATGGCTCGGTCTGGATTGAGCACAGCCTGAGCTTTCGGGGTCGTGCGCGCTTGTTCTTCACGGACGAGCGTTGGCAGGCAGAGTCCAAGAAACACTATGCCCGTCTATCGTTACCCAGCAAGGCTGCCACTTTCTTGAAGCCTTTGCTGGCCAGAGTAACTGCCGGTGTCGATGCGGTGGCCGCTGCAGCCCGCAGTGGCGTACTGCGCGTGGATGATGAACTCCATTTGTCGCCATTGCCCGCAGAGGACGAAGACCCAGAAGTGACCAAGCTGCGCGCGGCTTTGGATCACCGCATCGGTGAGGTTCAATTGCCGGAAGTGATTCTGGCCGTTGACGCCCAGGTGCGCTTTAGCTGGATCATGCTCGGACGTGAGCCGCGCTCTACCGACGAGCTGCTGATGGTCTATGCCGGCATCATGGCCCACGGCACCAGTCTGACTGCGGTCGAATGCGCGCGCATGATTCCGCAATTGTCTGCCACCAGCATTCGCCAGGCCATGCGCTGGGCGCGGGACGAACGGCGTCTGAGCCAGGCCTGCCAGGCTGTGCTGGAATTCATGCAGCGACACCCGATTGCCGCCACCTGGGGGCGGTCCGATTTGGCATCTTCTGACATGATGAGCATGGAGACCACCAAACGGGTGTGGCAAGCCCGGCTTGATCCTCGGCGCAACACACCTTCCATTGGAATCTACTCCCATGTAAAAGACCGGTGGGGCATCTTCCATGCGCAGCCCTTTGTGCTCAATGAGCGCCAGGCGGGCGTGGCCATTGAAGGTGTCATCCGCCAAGAAAAGCTGGAGACCAGCCAGCTTGCTGTGGATACCCATGGCTACACCGACTTTGCCATGTCACATGCCCGTTTGCTTGGTTTTGATCTTTGCCCGCGGTTGAAGGAACTCAAACAGCGCCACCTCTTTGTGCCACGCGGCACCAAAGTGCCCGCAGAAATCGCTGCGGTGTGCGAAGCCAATGTCGACGTCGCTTTGATCGAAAAGCATTGGGATAGTCTGGTGCACCTGGCAGCCTCGGTCATGAGCGGACATGCCAGTGCGGTGGCAGCTCTTGCGCGGTTCGGTTCTGCCGCCCAGGGCGATCCAATCTATGAGGCTGGCGTGCAATTGGGGCGGTTGCTGCGTACGGCGTTTTTGGCTGACTACTTTGTCAAGGACGCTTTCAGGAACGAGTTGCGCCGGGTGCTCAATCGGGGCGAGGCTGTTAACGCCCTCAAGCGCGCCATTTATACCGGCCGGATCAGCCCGGCGCAGGCCAAACGTGTCGATGAAATGCAGGCTGTGGCCGATGCGTTGAGCCTGATGGCCAACATCGTGATGGCGTGGAATACCTCACAGATGCAGGCGGTCCTGGATCGCTGGTCGAACCGCCGCCAGGTCATTCCACCGGAACTGATCGGGAAGATTGCGCCCACCAGGCTGGAGAGCATCAACTTGCGGGGTGTGTTTCGCTTCCCGGTTGACCGCTATGCTGACCAAATCCTGCCTTCGCGGCCAAATGCATCGATAACTGGCACCAATGGATGAAACCGACCACGGTTTGACGCCACGAATCGCAGATTTGAAAGTGAACAGGAAAGTCAATGAAATCAACGATCTACCAACACCACCTCCGCGCCAGTGCTAGCTTTTCGTACCGTCACTTATTGCACTGAAAACGAGGAGACCCCCAGTTGAGGGGCGTTTCTTGACACTTGGGGGGCAGCGCACCCCGGCGCGATGCTGACAGATGAGGGGCCGGCCTCGAAATCGGCCGGCTGGAGCCGCGCCGGAGGCCGTCGAGGCGGCCTATGTGCTTGATCGGGCTGGCTTTATCCACAGAAGTTGTGGATAAGCCTGTTGGCAAGGCCCTTGCCGTACTGACACTTGAGGGGCGGGGGTGCTGACAGATGAGGGGCGCGATCCTTGACACTTGACGGGCAGACTATTGACCCTTGAGGGGCTTATCCATTGACACTTGAGGGGCGGCCCTTCGAGCCTTTTCCTTGGCGTATCAACGGCTTGCGCGCGTTTTCCGGTCAAGCTAACCGGCTTTTAACCCTTCATAACCTTTATATTAAACCTAGTTGTTATAACCGGGTGTCGAAAAAAGCGGCAAACCGGCCCAAGGTGCCCCGCAGAATGATCGGCCGCCGAAGGGGGTGCCCCCCCTTCTCGATCCCACCCGGCCGCTAAAGCGGCCTCCCATCCCCCCAGGGGCGTTGCCCCTCGGCCTACGGCCTTCACCCCAAGAATGGAGCGCCTACGGCGCTACGGCTGACCATAGCCAGGCGCAAGCGCCTGGCAGAAGTTCGTGCTCTTCCAAAGGGGGCCAAGGCCCCCTCTGGACTCCCCAACTGTCAAGGCCGCGGTGACTCCTGCGCCGTCGCCAAGTCGGAAGATGGCTCCAGCTCGAAGGCCGCAAGGTTGAACGCCAAGGGAGGGGTCGGCCTGCCAGGCCCAGGGCGTGATTGCGCCCCTCAAGTGTCAAGAAGCGGGGGAATTCAGTCGTCCGCGTCGTCGTGCAGGATCGTCTCGTAGTCCTGCCCGCCGTAGAACACGCCGATGATGGAAACCAGATCGCCGGCCACATCGAAGGCGATCACGGCGCGCTTGCGGTAGTTCGTGATGCGCAGGCCGGGCCGCACATCGTCGCGCATGGTGCCGCGCAGTGGAAACGTGCGCAGGCTTTCGCAGTAGGTGACGATTGCCTCGGTGTAGCGAGCGGCAACGTCAGGCGACGCCGCCGCCGCGATGTAGCGGTACAGCTCGGCAAGCTGCTCTTCGGCCTCGGGCGAGAAGACGACCGCGTAGCTCATTGCGCCTTCGCATGCTCGGCGGCCAGGCGGGCGCGCACCTGGTCGGCGGTGACGGCTCGGGAGGGATCGGCTTTCAGGGCGTCATACGCCGGGCCGACCTGGTTGTGAAGCCAGGACTCGACGGCGCGATCACGCGCGAGTAGCGCACGCAGGCCGTCGCGGATGACCTCGCTTTCGCTCGCGTACTCCCCGGTCTTGACCTTCGTTTTCACCACGTCGGCCATGTCGTTCGGCAGGGTGATGCTCAGTTGCTGGGTGGTTCGCATGGCGGCCTCCATTCGGTTCAATAGGATTCAATCCTATCACTCCAAGGGGGCGAAGTCCAGTTTAGCGGCTAAAGTTTAGCTAAAGTGCTTGACAGGTTAGGACATTTTGTCCTAATATACGTCTTGAAGGCCGGGCATGTCGCCCAGGTCAACTACCGGAGAGTTCCGATGAACACCCAAGACCAACCCGTCACCGCTTCCCTGGTCGCCGAGGCCCAGCGCCTCGACTTCTTGCCTACCTACTTCGGCCCGCGCCTGATGATGCGCGGCGAGGCCCTTGTGTACGCCTGGCTGCGCCGGCTCTGCGAACGCTACAACGGCGCGTATTGGCACTACTACACCCTGTCGGACGGCGGTTTCTACCTGGCCCCCGACCTGGCCGAGCGCCTGGAGATCGAGGTAGACGGCAACGGCTTCCGGGGCGAACTGTCGGCCGACGCCGCCGGCATTGTCGCAACCCTGTTCGCGCTCGGCCAGCTCGCGGCCGAGATCGCCGGCACGGACGCGGCCGACGCCCTGATCGACCGCTATCACTTCCTGCGCGGCTTCGCGGCCGGCCACCCCGAGGCCGCTGCGATCTACCGGGCTATTGACTGATGAGGGGCGGCCCCGGCTCCGGCCGGGGCTGCACCAGGAGCACGTCAAGCGATGGCGAAGCGAACAAAGCAACCGGCCCAGACGGGCCAGGACTGGAGCGCGCCGGCGGCCGAGCTGCTGGCCGAGCTGCCGGCAGACCGTGACGGCCTGCTGGCTGCGGCCGTTGCGGCCGTGGTGGAGATCGACGCGGCTGTCATGCGCGGCGACGGGGCGGCGGCCGAGCTGGCCGGCGACCGATACGAGGCGATCATCTGGAAGCTGAACGGCGGCACGAACTTCGGGTGCATGGCCGACGACGAGGCCGCCGGCCGCGTCATCGAGCGGCATTGCGCTGCGGTGCCGGGGGACGTGCCCTTGTGGGGCCAGCGCGGCCAGTTCCTGGCCGTGGCGGGCGACGTGCGCGCCCTGGTGGAGTACGAGGCCGGTTATGGCGGGCCGCTCAACGCGCATTTTCAGTTCCACGCGGTTGACCTGGACAGGCCGTTTATCTCGGCGACGGGCTATCGCTCGCACTTCGACACGGCGCGGGGCTGCATGACCGTGGACGAGGTTGCGCGCGGCATCCTGACGGCCATGCTGGCCGAGAAGAAGCGGCCGGTGTTGATCGAGGCCAACTACCGCGACCGCTTGGCCGACGCTCCCCTGCCCGATTGGCTGGCCGGCCTGGTGCCGCCGGCGCGGCGCGAGCCGGCGACCGTGACGATCCCGCCGGGCTTCGTCTTGGTCGATGTGGTGCTGCCGGCGCACAAGGCGTTCATCGCGCGGCGCTGGGCGGCCGAGGCGGCGGGCAAGGTCAAGGCGGCCAGGGCCGCCAGGTCGAACGCCAAGGGAAAGGCCGGGGGCCGCGAGCGAGATCCCGCATCGGCGGAAACGGCGATGCGCTGCAGCACCGCCAAAGCTGACGATTGCAAGGCCGAGGCTGGGCCTGTATCGCCAGAAGCGACGATGCCGGGCGCAGGCGAAGCATCCTGCAGCACCGCCAGGAATGGCGATGCAGGCCCGGCCGACCTGGTGGAGTTCACGCCCGCACCAGGCCAACGGTGCGAGATCGTGAGCGTCCACCATCCGGTGTTCGCCAAGGAGATCGGCAAGCGCGTCATCATCGTGAAGGTGCATCCAGACACCCGCCAGGTGTGGGCGCATGACGACCGGCCGGTGACATACAAGACCAACCGCGCGGGCCGCCGTGTGGTGGATTCAGACCCGAGCTGCATTCAGTCGATCTACGGATTCGACCAACTGCGGCTTATCACGTGACCAGGAGAAGAAACGAATGACGAACGACGCCAATATCCGGCTGGAGTGCTTGAAGCCGGCCGAGCGGTGGGCGCAGCCGAGCGGCGAAGAGGTGCGCGAGGTGCTGCGCCTGGCGGGCCTCACCGGCGGCAAAGCCGCGAAGGTGCTGGGCCTCGGCCCGAAGGGCGACCGGACGATCCGGCGATGGGTGGGCGAGGACACGCCGATCCCTTATGCCGCGTGGGCGCTGCTGTGCGACTACGCCGGCCTCGGGCTGATCTGGAAAGAGGTTTGACGCCAGGGAAAGAGGCTTTAGCGGCTAAAGTGCTAGGCATCGGACTACGGTAAAGCGAAAATAGTTTAGCTAAAGTGCTTGACAGGCTAGGACATTTTGTCCTAATATAGCACTTGAAGGCCGGGCATTCCGCCCAGGTCGATTACCGGAGAGGTTCCGATGAGCAAGAACAAGATCATGCCTTGGGTTGACGCCCTGCCGAATGTGGAAGCCACCGACTTCCAAGCCCGCCGCGACCAGATCGAGGCCACGATGGCCGAGGCGGCCGAGCTGGTGAAGCAGGCGGAAGAGCTGCGCGGCAAAGCCTATTTCGCCGCCTTGAGCCTGGAGGCCAGTGCCAAGGGCGAATGGTCGAGCCAAGCGGTCGAGCAGGCCAAGCGCAGCGTCGGCTGGTAAGGGAAGGCGGCCCGGCTTCGGCCGGGTCATCAACGGAACGCCAAGAGGAAACAGTCCCATGAGCAAAGGCAAGATCGAGATCATCGAGACGTGCTGCCGGCGCTGCGGCAAGAGCATCCGAACCTTGAGCCACACCATCATCGGCGCCGATGATGCCCGCGAGAAGTTCGGCAGCATCTGCGGCGGCTGCATCACGCCGGAGGAAGATAACGAGCTGACGGAAATGCTGCTGGCGGCGGCCGTGCGACGCATGAGCGGAGCGACGCTGCAATGACGGCATTCCACACGTTCGACGGCCCCAGGTGGAGGAACGCCCCGGAGTGATCCGGGGCGCTTGGCCTGGTGCTGGCACACCGTAACCATGCTTCCGAGTGGGAGCATCCAGCATTCAACACGTAACCGCGTGGAGGGTCAAGCCATGTCCAACATCGTCAAGTTCCCCAGGGCGAGCAAGCCGCCGGCTCCCGAGCCGGTGCAGCCTGCCGCGCCCGCTGCTGCGCCTGCCGCACCCAAGGCCGAAGGCCGGGGCCTGGTGGCCGGCCTGGTCAAGTTCGTATGGGTGGCGACCGTGCTGGTCTGGCCGGTGCTCAAGTGGGTGCTGGCGATCATCACCTTCTTCCAGTTCGTGCGGATGCTCTACCACTGGAACACGCCTGGCGTGTATGCCGGCTGGTCGTTCCTGGCGTACTTCGCGGCACTGACCGCGATCACCTACTTCGTTTCGATCTACAAACCGAAAGGGCTTTGACATGGCAAAGCAGACCCTCCCCTACCCGCCTGGCTTCGTGGAGCCGACCACTGGCCGCGTGGCCGTCATGGTGCGCGAGTACGCGGACAGCGACTTGAACGGCGACGCGCCGGCCTACTGGTACAGCGCGCAATCCGAAGAATGGGGCCTTGACCCCTGGCGTCTCGTGGAGGGCGTCGATCCGCACGTGGGCGGCGGTTCCTTCGACGTGTGCTTTGCCAGCGGCGGCACGCGCACCGTAGGCCCGCTGATGACGTTCTTCCTGAGTGCCGCCCATGCGGCACAGCTCATTGACGCCAAGGGGGAAGAGTTGGCCTTGCAGCGCGCCACCCTGGCCGTCATCGCGGACGGGCTGGGCCTGCCTGCCAAGGCGCTGCGCATCGAGGCGAAGGTGGAGGGCCGGCCGGCCGTGTTCTACGACCAGGACGGGGCCACGCTTTGCGCGTGCGCGGTGGATTCCGACCACTGGCGACAGGCGCGGGCGACGGCCGCAACGGCATCGGCCATCGACAAGGCGCGAACAAATTTTTAGCCGCTAAAACGCTTGACGGCTTCGCATGGTTTAGCTAAACTTCTGCACATGGTCGGCGGCTGGCACCGCCATTTGTTCAACAAACCGGGTGTGGAGTGTTATGGGTGCAATCCATGAAGAAACGGCTAACCGAAGCCCAATTCCAGACGGCCATCAAGGGGCTGGAGATCGGGCAGCAGACCATCGACATAGCGCGCGGCGTGCTGGTCGATGGCCGGCCCCAGGCGGAGTTTGTCACTTCGCTGGGGCTGACCAAGGGGGCGGTGTCGCAGGCGGTCAGTCGCGTATGGGCAGCAGCAGGGGAACAGCTCCCCGAGGGCTTCGAGCGAGTGACGGCGGTACTGCCGGAGCATCAAGCGTTCATCGTCAAGAAGTGGGAAGCAGACGCCAAGAGGAAACAGGAACCCAAGTCATGAAAACACTGGTCACGGCAATTCAGAAGGGCGGTCAAGGCAAGACGTTCGCCACCTGCCACCTGGCATTCGACTTCCTGGAGCGCGGCCTTCGCGTGGCCGTGATCGACCTGGACACCCAGGGCAACGCATCGTTCACGCTGTCGGCGTACCAATCGGGCTACCTCGCCAGCCAGTTGTTCACCGGCGACACCGATGACCTGCGGTATTGGTTCGGCAAGCGCGAGGGCGAGAGCCTGGCGCTGATCGCGGCAGACGCCAACCTGGCGAACCTGGACAAGATGGAGCTTTCCCAGGCGGCCGCCGCGCTGCGGGCCAGTGTGGCCGCGCTGGGCGAGTTCTTCGACGTGTGCCTGATCGACACGGCCCCCTCCCTTGGCGTCGCCATGACGGCGGCCGTGCTGACGGCCGACTACATGCTGTCGCCCATCGAAATGGAGGCGTACAGCTTGCAGGGCATGAAGAAGATGGTCGCGGTCATCAGCAACCTGCGCAAGCAGAACCCCAAGCTGCGCTTCCTCGGCATGGTGCCGAACAAGGTGGACGCGCGGAAGCCGCGCCACGTCAACAACCTGGCGACGTTGCAGCAGGCATACCCGCAGCTCATCTTGCCGTTCAGCATCGGCGCGCGTGACAGCATCGCCGAGGCGCTGGGCGAGCAGATGCCGGTGTGGAAGATCAAGAAGACCGCCGCGCGGAAGGCCACCCAGGAGGTGCGTGCGCTGGCGGATTACGTGTTCACGAAGATGGAGATCGCGCAATGAGCGCCAAGACCAACGCCAAGAAGAAGGAGCAGGACAAGCCGCAATCGTCCGGGCTGGGCCTGGACGGGCTGGGCGACCTGGCCGGCCTGCTGAACGAGCAGCCGGCGGCCAACGCCGGCGGCGCAGGCCCGCAGGAGATGCCGCTTGACCTGATCGACGAAGACCCACACCAGCCGCGCACGGCCGACAACCCCGGCTTCTCGCCGGAGAGCATCGCGGAGATCGGCGAGACCATCAAAGCGCGCGGCGTGAAGTCGCCCATCAGCGTGCGCGAGAACCCGGACGCACCGGGGCGCTACCTCATCAACCACGGCGCGCGGCGCTATCGCGGCTCGAAGTGGGCGCACAAGACCACGATCCCGGCCTTCATCGACAACGACTACAACGAGGCCGACCAGGTTATCGAGAACCTGCAACGCAACGAGCTGACGGCGCGTGAGATCGCCGACTTCATCGGCCGCGAGCTGGCGAAGGGCAAGAAGAAGGGCGAGATCGCCAAGGAGATCGGCAAGTCGCCGGCCTTCGTCACGCAGCACGTCACGCTGCTGGACTTGCCCGAACCCATTGCCGAGGCGTTCAATAGCGGCCGGGGCAAGGACGTGACTGTCATCAACGAGCTGGTGACGGCCTACAAGAAGAACCCCGACGAGGTGGCCGCCTGGCTGGCCGACGACAGCCAGGAGCTGACGCGCGGCTCGGTGAAGCTGCTGCGCGAGTTCCTGGAGGACAAGCGCAGTCACGAGGACGGCGACCGTGATCCCAACACCGTCGATGCGCTGACCGGCAAGACCGACGCCGAGGCCGGCGACGGCGAGCAGGGGCCGCAGGATGATGACGCCAAGGGGAAGAAGGAGCCGAAGGAGGCCGACCCCGACAAGCTCAAGAAGGCCATCATACAGGTCAAGCACGACGACCGGCCGGCACGGCTGATCCTCAACCGCCGGCCCCCGGCCGAGGGCTGGGCCTGGCTCAAATACGAGGATGACGGCCAGGAGTTCGAGGCCGACCTTGGCACCGTGCAGCTTGTCGCGCTGCTGGAGGGCTGACACGCCCAGCGCCGGGCATCGCCGACCACCGACCCCCACCCATCGCCCCGCCATCGAGCGGGGCTTTTTTTTGCCCGCGTTTTAGCCGCTAAAAAAAGTTCAGCTAAACCGCTTGCGTAGTGTTGTATGTTGTAGTATGCTACACGCTACAACATACAACCGGCCAAAGGAGGCCCGACATGGCGATCTCGAAGGAGCAGATATTTGCGGTGGCCGACGAACTGGACGCGGCCGGCCAGAACCCCACGCTGGCGAACGTGCGCAAGCAGCTCGGCAGCGGCAGCTTCACCACCATCAGCGAGGCGATGAACGAGTGGCGCGCACGCAAGGCCAGCCAGGCCGCCCCGATCCGCGAGCCGGCACCGCAGGCGATCACCGACAAGCTGGCCGAGCTGGGCGGCGACTTGTGGGCCGTGGCGCTGGAAATGGCGAACAACCGCCTGGCCGCCGAGCGCGAGGCGCTGGAGGCCGTGCGCCAGGAGACGGAAGCAGCGCGCCAGGAAGCCGCAGAGCTGGCCGACCAGCTCACCGGCGAGCTGGACGAGGCCAAGGCCCGCGTCGCGGCCCTGGAGGCCGTCGAGGCGGCCGCCAAGGGCGAGGCCGACGAGCTGCGCGGCAAGCTCGCGGCGACCAGCGAGCGCGCGGCCACGGCCGAGGCCAGGGCCGGCGAGCTGCGCACGGAGCTGGATCACGCCCATCAGGAAGCCCGCCAGGCGCGCGCAGAGCGCGACAAGGCCCAGGAGAGGGCCACGGCCAGCGCCGACCAGGTGGAGGCCCTGCGGGCCGACCTCGCGGCCGCGAACAGCCGTACCGCCGAGATCGAGCGCCGCGCCGGCGAGCTGCGTGCCGACCTGGAGCGGGCGAACCAGGCGACCGACCAGGCGCGCGCCGCTCAGGCCGAGCAGCGGAAGGCCACCGAGGTGGCCGCCGCCGAGCGCGACCAGGTGCGCGCGGAGCTGGTGAAGGTGCAGGCCAAGGCCGAGGCGGCCGAGCAGGCCCACCAGGAGCAGCGCAAGGCGATGGCGGCCGAGGCACACCGCCAGGCCGAGCGGCTGACCGCCGCCCAGGGCGAGCGCGACCAGGCGAAGCGCGACGCTGCCCAGGCCCGCGAGGAAGCGGCCGGGCTTCGCGGCCGGCTGGAGGCCCTGGAAACCGTCATGGCGCAAGGCCGGGCGGCCGATCCGACCAGCGGCGGACGCAAAAAGACCTGATAAATCGGTTGGTTTTCCTTAAAATTACCCTGGAACCCTGACAAAACGCACAACCCGGCCGCTGGGAAGAGCCGGCCTCGCTTTGCCGAGGTCGGCTTTTTTGTTGGAGCGCGGCTTGCATGGGGCCACCATCACCCTTTTGAGAACCACGGCAACCATAGGAGTGCCCGATGAAAGAACGCCTCTTGGTCATGAACGGTCAACGCATCGTTCAGGCCGAAAAGGACGGCGCTTGGACGAATCAGAAAGTAGACAAGGCGGGCGCGTTGAAGCCCGGCATCTACAACCTGTACACGGCCCAAGCGGCCGACAAGAAGCAGACCCACGCCGGCGTGATCGTTCATGCCGACGCCACCAACGTGTACCAGCAGATCGGCAAGAACTTTGTCATGCACGCTCGGTCAGATTTCGATAAAGTACCTGAAATTGGGAGCGCAAAGAGCATCAGCTACAACGCCCAGGGCAAGGCGGCAGTCGCCGCAGAGGCCCCGAAACTGACGCGGGGGCGCTCCATGTAGCTTTAGCGGCTAAAAAGGAGGCACGCCCTTGAAACGACTCACCATCCCCGGCAGCGGCACCGAGAGCCGCGCCACCAAGCCGGCCCGCGTCAGCGCGCCGGCCACCCTCGGCGGTGCCGCCTTCGGCGCTTCGCGCGAGGACACCGGAGCCGACTTGCTGGAGGCCGCCCAGGCGGCCGAGATCGAGCAGCAGGCCACCCTAGAGGCGGCCCCGGTCGAGCAGTCCTACCCCGAAACCCTGGCGCTCTACGTGCAGGCCAAGCACGACCAGGTGGAGCACATCGAGGACAGGCTAGAAAACCTGATCGACCGGCAGCAGGCCCGCTTGCAGCAGACCCAGGCGTCCGCGCCTGGCCGGCTTTCCTTGCCCGGCTCTAAGCGAGCCTGGCAGAACCAGCAGGCGCAGCAGCAGGCCCGCTTGCAGACGCTTCACGCGCGCCTGGAGGCCGTCCGCGAGATCAAGGAAGGCATGGGCCTGCACTCGCCGAAGATCGAAGAGCTGGCGACGCGCAAGATGCGCGCCGAGAACCCCGAGCTGGCTTCCGATTGGGATGCCATGCGCGAGGCCGCCCGCCGGCATGAGCTGCTGATGCGCAAGCAGGAGCAGGAGCGCAAGCAATCCCAGGCCCAGGAGCGGCCAGGGAGATCGCAGTCCTTGGGCCTGTCAGCCAGGCCCGCATAAAAACGAAGCCCGGCGGTCGCCGGGCTTTTTTCTCGAGCATCGCCATTTCTGGCGAGGGAGGCCCGCCGAGGGCCTGGCGGAATCATCCTGCAGCATCGTCACAAGCGACGATGCCGGGAGCTGGCCAGCATCGCCGAACCTGGCGATGCCGCCGGCGCGGTCGACCATCGCCAGTTCTGACGATGAGATCCCGCATCGCCATCTACAGCGAGGCCCACAGGGCCAGGCCGGCGGCCACGACCGCCATGCCGGCCGCGACCATGTTCATCATGGCGACGCGCCGCGCCTCGCGGATCGGCGCGACGAGCTGCGCCGTCACCGCCTCAACCTCACGCCGCACGGCCTCGGCGGCCGCCTTCGCGCCCTCCTGCATTCCCCGCGTCATGGCGTCCTTGCTGGCCGCCAACGCCGCGTTGAGCGTCCTTTCCGCCTTTCCCTTGGCGTCATCACCCCATCGGTGGGCGATGGACTCCAGTTCCGACTTGAAGGCGTCCAAGATTTCCTGCTGGGCCGATGCGCTGTCCTGCATCAGCTTCATGTTGATGGTCTGGAGGATCAAGATCGGATCGTCGCGGCCCACGGCGATGCCGTGCTTGGCCGCGATCTCCCGTATCAGCTCCTCGATCTTGTCGTCGGCCGCCATCAGAGCACCGCCGCGTTTTCGAGCTGGGCGAAGAGCTGGGTTTTCACGATCTTGAGCCGCTGCCGCGTCATGATCGTGAGCGCCGAATCGGCCAGGGCCTCATCGAAGGTGCGCCGATCCTGGAGCATTTCGGCGAAGTCGCGGCCGTAGGTTTCCTCTTTCAGCGCCGGAATCTGGATGATGGCGGACACACGGCCCTTGTTGGCCGTGTACGCCTTCAACTGCTCGAACCCCTTGCCCTCGTGCTCGATTGGCCCCCAATACGGGTTCAGCCAGACCACGAACAGGCATTCGGCCGGGAACTGGCTGGCGAGCTGGGCGAAGCCGCTCACCGTGTCCACCAGGGCCTGGCCGCCGGTGACGACCGTATGCACCACGAGTTCGTGGCCCATGTCCTGGAGCAGCGCCGGCACCTGGTTGCTGATGAGGTAGTGCGACAGCGGCACGAACGAGCTGGCCCCGTTGTCGATGATGACGTCGCCCTCGGCCGACGCGATCATCTCGACCAGGGCGTCGAAATTCCGGGTGTTGATCTCGTCGCCGTCCATGATGTTGAGCCGGCGCACGTTGAGGGCTTTGTAGCCCTCGAACGTCGCGTTCACCGGATCGGTGTCGATGCAAAGCGGCTTCTGTCCCTTGCCGGCTTTGTACTGCGCGATGGTGGCCGCGATCATCGACTTGCCGACGCCGCCCTTGCCTTGCAGAACCATGTGAATTTTCGCCATTACAGTAAATCCTCTTTCTTTGGAGTCGCATCAAACGTGAAGCCGCCGATCTTGGGTGGCTCACTCTTGGATTCCGAGGCCGGCGGGGCGGCCTTCGGCTCGGGCTTCGCGCCCTTGGGCTGGCTGTCCGGGGGAGTGGCGGGAGGCGGCGGGGAAGCTACCGGCGCGGCCTTGATGTACCGCTTCACGTGCTGGGTGAAGGTTTCGTACCGACAGCGCAGCCGGCCGGTTTCCTTCATGTGCTCCCAGATCGTTTTCATCGCATAGCCCGCATCGAGCGCCGCTTGAACGTCGCTCTTGACGGCCAGGAACGCGACCACGTGCTTGTCCTGGCGCGGCTTCTTGGCTTCCCGTCCCTTCACCCATTCAGCCAGCTCTTCGGGGTAGGTCTTTGGCATCGTGTTCGTCCATCTAATCCTCTCATCGCAAATGTAACGCTACTAAGCGGCGCTACGGAAACGCAAAAAGTCCGCTATCGGCGTGCATTGGCACGCTTCGATAGCGGCATTATGGGCCATTGTGGCGGGTTTCGCTATATCCGTTGCTGCTTTTGCGGCCTGATAGCGCGATAGTTGCGGATAAATCGTAATGGCTGGTGTAGACTTTCCTTGGTGTTATTAACGCCGTAAGGCGGGCAGGATGTGTGAAGTTAGCTAACCGGCGAGCCGGTTATCTATCTTCACTGTCCCTTATTCGCGCCGGGGGCGCTCAACGGGTCATCCTGCTCTGCGAGGCAGCCGGCTACCGCCGGCATGAGAGACGAGGCGAGGCATGGAGAACGACGAAAAGGAACACGGCCGCCGGCGGCGGCAGCACCTGCGGGTGCCGGTGTTCCCCGAAGAGAAAGACGAGATCGAGGCGAACGCCAAGAGGGCGGGCGTCAGCGTGGCGCGCTATCTGCGCGACGTGGGCCAGGGCTACCAGATCAAGGGCGTCATGGACTACCAGCACGTGCGCGAGCTGGTGCGCGTCAACGGCGACCTTGGCCGCCTTGGCGGCCTGCTCAAGCTCTGGCTGACCGATGACGTGCGAACGCTCCAGTTCGGCGAGGCGACCATCCTGGCCCTGCTGGGCCGGATCGAGGCCACCCAGGACGAAATGAGCCGGATCATGAAGGCCGTGGTTCAGCCGAGGGCCGAGCCTTGACTTCTTTAGCGGCTAAAAAGCCGGAGGGGCGGCCATGATCGCCAAGCACGTGCCGATGCGCTCGCTTGGCAAGAGCGACTTCGCGGGCCTGGCGAACTACATCACCGACGCCCAAAGCAAAGACCACCGGCTGGGCCACGTGCAGGCGACGAACTGCGAAGCCGGTTCCATCCAGGACGCCATCACGGAGGTGCTGGCGACCCAGCACACGAACACCCGCGCGAAGGGCGACAAGACCTACCACCTGATCGTCAGCTTCCGGGCCGGCGAGCAGCCCAGCGCCGACACCTTGCGCGCGATTGAGGAACGCATCTGCGTCGGGCTGGGTTATGGCGAGCATCAGCGAATCAGTGCCGTCCACAACGACACCGACAACCTGCACATCCACATCGCCATCAACAAGATTCACCCGACGCGGCACACGATGCACGAGCCGTACTACCCGCACCGGGCGCTGGCGGAACTCTGCACGGCCCTGGAGCGCGACTACGGCCTGGAGCGCGACAACCACGAGCCGCGCAAGCGCGGCGCGGAGGGCCGGGCCGCCGACATGGAGCGGCATGCCGGCGTTGAAAGCCTGGTCGGCTGGATCAAGCGCGAGTGCCTGGACGAGATCAAGGGCGCGCAGTCCTGGCAGGAACTGCACCAGGTCATGCGCGACAACGGAATGGAGCTGCGCGTCCGCGCCAATGGCCTCGTGTTCGAGGCCGGCGACGGAACGATGGTGAAGGCGAGCACAGTAGCCCGCGACCTTTCCAAGCCGAGCCTGGAGGCGCGGCTTGGCCCGTTCGAGGCTTCGCCCGAACGGCAGGCGCAAACCACCGCGAAGCGGCAGTACCGCAAAGACCCCATCCGCCTTCGCGTCAACACCGTGGAGCTGTACGCGAAGTACAAGGCCGAGCAGCAGAGCTTGACCACGGCGCGCGCCCAGGCCCTGGAGCGCGCCCGGCATCGCAAGGATCGGCTGATCGAGGCGGCCAAGAGGTCGAACCGCCTGCGCCGCGCCACGATTAAGGTGGTCGGCGAGGGCCGCGCGAACAAGAAGCTGCTGTACGCCCAGGCGAGCAAGGCCCTGCGCAGCGAAATCCAGGCGATCAACAAGCAGTTCCAGCAGGAGCGCACGGCCCTCTACGCCGAGCACAGCCGGCGCACGTGGGCCGACTGGCTCAAGAAGGAGGCGCAGCACGGCGGCGCCGACGCCCTGGCCGCCCTGCGCGCCCGCGAGGCGGCCCAGGGCCTCAAGGGCAACACCATCCGGGGCGAGGGCCAGGCGAAGCCCGGCCACGCGCCGGCGGTGGACAACATCACGAAGAAGGGGACGATCATCTTCCGCGCCGGCATGAGCGCCGTGCGCGATGACGGTGACCGCCTGCAAGTCTCCCGCGAGGCCACGCGCGAAGGGCTGCAAGAAGCCCTGCGCCTGGCGATGCAACGCTACGGCAACCGCATCACCGTCAACGGCACGGTGGAGTTCAAGGCGCAGATGATCCGCGCCGCCGTCGATTCCCAGCTACCCATCACCTTCACCGATCCGGCTCTTGAGAGCCGGCGGCAGGCGCTTTTGAACAAGGAGAACACCCATGAGCGAACCGAAAGACCAGAGCATCGAGGACGAACTGGACGCGGCGCTGGCGGCCCTGGACAGCGGCCCGCTGCCGACCAGCACGCTACCGGAGCCGCAGCCGTCGCCCGAGCAGGCGACGGCCGGCCAGCCGCCGGCCGAGGCGACCGCGCCGACGCCGGCCTTCACGCCGCCACCGTCCACCGGAAGCCCGACGTTGGACGCCTTGGAAGAAAACCGCCGCCCCAAAGCCAGCACCGTTTGCGAGCACTGTCCGAACTCGGTGTGGTTCGCATCGCCGGCGGAAGTGAAGTGCTATTGCCGCGTGATGTTCCTCGTCACGTGGAGCAGCAAGGAACCCAACCAGATCACGCACTGCGACGGGGAATTTCTCGGCCAGGAACAGGAGTAGGCCAGACGCCGCCGGGCGTCGCCGCCGCCGACAAGTACATCGCCGAACGCGAGGCAAAGCGCCTAAAAGGTTTCGATATACCGAAGCATTCCCGATATACTGCCGGTGATGGTGCGCTCACGTTCCAGGGCACCAGGACTATCGAGGGCCAGGCGCTGGCCCTCTTGAAACGAGGTGATGAGGTCATGGTTATGCCCATCGACCAGGCCACGGCCCGGCGCTTGACGCGCATCGCGGTCGGCGATGCCGTCTCGATCACCGCGAAAGGCTCCATCAAAACGTCGAAAGGAAGGAGTAGATGAAGATCAAGATGAACAACGCGGTAGGGCCGCAAGTCCGAACCGCCAAACCGAAGCCGAGCAAGCTGCTGCCGGTGCTGGGCGCGGCCTCGATGGTCGGCGGCCTCCAGGCCGCGACGCAGTTCTTCGCCCACACGTTCGCCTATCACGCGACCCTCGGCCCCAACGTGGGCCACGTGTACGCGCCCTGGTCGATCCTGCACTGGACGTACAAGTGGTACAGCCAGTACCCGGACGAGATCATGAAGGCCGGCAGCATGGGGATGCTGGTTTCGACCGTGGGCCTGCTGGGCGTGGCCGTGGCGAAGGTCGTCACGTCCAACAGCTCGAAGGCGAACGAGTACCTGCACGGCTCGGCCCGCTGGGCCGAGAAGAAGGACATTCAGGCGGCCGGCCTGCTGCCACGCGAGCGCAACGTCCTGGAGATCGTCACCGGCAAGGCCGCACCCACGGCTACCGGCGTGTACGTGGGCGGCTGGCAGGACAAGGACGGCAATTTCTTCTACCTGCGGCACAGCGGCCCCGAGCACGTGCTGACCTACGCGCCCACGCGCTCGGGCAAGGGCGTCGGCCTGGTGGTGCCCACGCTGCTGTCGTGGGGCGCGAGCAGCGTCATCACCGACTTGAAGGGCGAGTTGTGGGCCTTGACCGCCGGCTGGCGGCAGAAGCACGCCAAGAACAAGGTGCTGCGCTTCGAGCCGGCCAGCACCTCGGGCGGCGTCTGCTGGAATCCGCTGGACGAAATCCGCCTCGGCACCGAATACGAGGTGGGTGACGTGCAGAACCTTGCCACGCTGATCGTTGACCCGGACGGCAAGGGCCTGGACTCGCACTGGCAGAAGACCGCCTTCGCGCTCCTGGTCGGCGTGATCCTGCACGCGCTGTACAAGGCCAAGGACGATGGCGGCACCGCCACGCTGCCGTCCGTCGATGCGATGCTGGCCGACCCGAACCGGGACATTGGCGAGCTTTGGATGGAAATGGCGACCTACGGGCACGTAGACGGCCAGAACCATCACGCCATCGGCTCGGCGGCCCGCGACATGATGGATCGGCCCGAGGAAGAAGCCGGATCGGTGCTGTCCACGGCCAAGTCGTACCTGGCCCTGTACCGCGACCCCGTGGTGGCCCGCAACGTCAGCCGGTCGGACTTCCGCATCAAGCAGTTGATGCACGAGGACGACCCGGTAAGCCTCTACATCGTCACCCAGCCCAACGATAAGGCCCGCCTGCGGCCGCTGGTGCGCGTCATGGTGAACATGATCGTGCGCCTGCTGGCCGACAAGATGGACTTCGAGGGCGGCCGGCCGGTGGCGCACTACAAGCACCGGCTCTTGATGATGCTGGACGAGTTCCCGAGCCTCGGGAAGCTGGAGATCATGCAAGAGTCGCTGGCCTTCGTGGCCGGCTACGGCATCAAGTGCTACCTCATCTGCCAGGACATTAACCAGCTCAAGAGCCGCGAGACGGGCTACGGCCACGACGAAAGCATCACGTCGAACTGCCACGTGCAGAACGCCTACCCGCCCAACCGCGTCGAGACGGCCGAACACCTGTCCCGCCTCACCGGGCAGACCACCGTGGTGAAGGAGCAGATCACGACCAGCGGCCGCCGCACGGCGGCGATGCTGGGCCAGGTGTCGCGCACTTACCAGGAAGTGCAGCGGCCCTTGCTGACGCCCGACGAATGCCTGCGCATGCCGGGGCCAAAGAAGAACGCCCAGGGCGAGATCGAAGAAGCCGGCGACATGGTGATCTACGTCGCGGGCTACCCGGCGATCTACGGCAAGCAACCCCTGTACTTCAAAGACCCAGTGTTCTCGGCACGCGCCGCGATCCCTGCGCCCAAGGTCAGCGACCGCCTGCGCGCCGTCGCACAGGCCGAGACGGAAGGGGAGGGCATCACGATATGAGCCGCATCCTGAAACGTATCGCGGCAGGCGTCGTCATCGCGGGCGTGGCCGCCCTGCTGCTGGCCGCCGGCGGCTATGCCGCCGGTGCCCGCGTGAACACCACCAAGAGCATTCCGGTCGGCCTGTACTGGACGAGCAGCGCGCCGGTGGAGAAGGGGGCCTACGTCCTCTTCTGCCCGCCGCAGCTCGGCGTGTTCGATGACGCCAAGGAGAGGGGCTACATCGGGGCCGGCTTCTGCCAGGGCGGCTACGGCTACATGATGAAGCGCGTTTTAGCCGCTAAAGACGATGCCGTCGCCGTCGCCGATGACGGCGTGCGCGTCAACGGCGAGCTGCTGCCCCTCAGCGCGCCGATCAAGGCCGACAAGGCCGGTCGGCCGCTGCCGCGCTATCAGTCCAACAGCTACACGCTCGGCAATTCCGAGGTGCTGCTTATGTCGGACGTGAGCGCCACATCCTTCGACGGCCGCTACTTCGGCCCGATCAATCGTTCGCAAATCAAGACCGTGATCCGTCCGGTCATCACCTGGTAGGGAGACACACCATGCGCCTTTTCATCGCAGAAAAGCCGTCCGTCGCCAAGGCCATCGCCGGCGAGCTGGGCGCGACCGGCAAGGGCGACGGCTTCATCGAGTGCGGCACCGACAAAGTGACCTGGTGCTTCGGGCACATGCTCGAACAGGCCGACCCCGACGAGTACACGCCCGATGACGTGCCGCGCGGCCAGTCCGGCAAGAAGGTCTGGCGCGTCGATGAGCTGCCCATCATCCCCGAGAGCTGGATTCTCAAGCCCAAGGACGACGCGAAGAAGCAGCTCGCCGTGATCGGCAAGCTGCTCAAGGAGGCCAAGGAGATCGTCAACGCCGGCGACCCCGACCGCGAAGGCCAGTTGCTGGTTGACGAAGTGCTGGAGCACTTCCGCAACAGCAAGCCGGTGCGCCGCTTTTGGGTGAGCGCGCAGGACTCCGTTTCCGTCAAGCGCGGCCTGGCCGCGTTGAAGGAGAACACCACCTATGCAGGCTGGGCCGACGCTGCACGCGGGCGGCAGCGCGCCGACTGGCTGATCGGCATGAACCTCAGCCGCGCGTACACGCTGCGCGCGCAGCGCGGCGGCTCGCGCGCCCTGCTGACCGTGGGCCGCGTGCAGACGCCGACGCTGGCCCTCGTGGTCGCCCGCGACCGCGAGATCGAGGCATTCAAGGCCGTGCCGTACCACACCATCCGGGCGGTGGTGCAGCACGCCGGCGGCAGCTTCGCCGCCGCATGGAAGGCGAAGGAGGATCAAGCCGGCCTGGACAGCGAAGGCCGCCTTGTCGATACCGCCGTCGCCGACGCCCTGGTGGCCGCCGTCAAGGGCCAGCCGGGCACCATCGCCGCGTACAAACAGGAGGCCAAGAAGCAGAACCAGCCGCTGGCCTTCGCCCTGTCCGACATTACGGCACTGGCCTCGGCCAAGTTCGGCTACAGCGCCGAGGACGTGCTGAACACCTGCCAGGCGCTCTACGAGACGCACAAGCTGACCTCGTACCCGCGCACCGACTGCGCCTACCTGCCGGAGTCGCAGCACGCCGACGCGCCGCGCGTGCTGGAGGCGATCAAGCACGTCAACCCCGAACTGGCCGGCCTGGTCGATGGTGCCGATCCGCGTATCAAGTCCAAGACGTGGGACGACTCGAAGATCACCGCGCACCACGGCATCGTGCCGACCATGCAGAAGGGCAGCAAGGCCGCCCTCAGCGAGCGCGAGCGCAACATCTACGACCTGATCGTGCGCGCCTACCTGGCGCAGTTCTACCCGCTGCACGAGTACATGCAGACCACCGTGGGCGTCGAGATCGCGGGCGAGAACTTCGCCGCGAGCGGCAAGGTAGTCACGCGCAACGGCTGGCGTGACGTGTACAGCCAGGCCGACGAGGAAGGCGAGAAGGACGAGGACGACGACAGCGGCACGCAGGCCCTGCCGTCGATGGCCCAGGGCGACGCCGTGACCTGCACGGACGCCACCCGCAAGGACGCCAAGACGAAGCCGCCAGCGCGCTTTACCGAGGGCACGCTGATCCGCGCGATGGAGAACATCCACAAGTTCGTCAGCGATGCCGAGCACAAGAAGATGCTGCGCGAGGGCGACGGCATCGGCACGTCGGCCACCCGCGCGTCGATCATTTCCGAGTTGAAGCGGCGCGAGTTCCTGGCCGTCAAAGGCAAGCAGATCATCAGCACGACCCTCGGCCGCAGCGTCATCGACGCGCTGCCCGAGGTTGTGAAAAGCCCGGTGCTGACCGCGCTCTACGAGCGGATGCTGAAAGGCGTCGAGCAGGGCACGGCCGCCCTGGACGCCTTCATCACGAAGCAAGAGACGTTCATCCGCGACCAGGTGGCGAAGGCCAACAGCGGAGCCGTGACCATCGCCGGCGGCAAGGAAGCCGCGCCGGTGTCATCCCTTCACAAGTGCATGGCCTGCGGCAGCGGCTTGTCGCGCCGGCCGAGCAAGAAGAAGGGGCAATTCTGGTGGGGTTGCAGCAACTTCCCCACATGCAAGCAGACCTACCCCGACCTCAAGGGTCGGCCCGACTACAGCAAGGGCCGCAACGGCCAGGCATCCGAATGACCACAGCGAAGGAGATCGACCATGAACGAGCAAACCACCACCAACACCGCCGCCCACGACGAGCCGCTGGCCGTCCTGCCGCCGGTTGACGACGACGCCGCCGGCCGCGAGGCCGTGCGCGAGAAGATGGCCGACGCGCTGACGCCCGGCTTCCAGGTCGAGTTCGACCCCGACGAAGCCGAGCGCGTGGGCGCGTTCGTGGAGGACGCGCTGTCCGAGCAGGACGCCGCCGCGAGCGGCGACGACCTGGTGGAAGTCGATGGCGCGCTGGAGCCGGCATTCCTGGACGACGAAGGCCCGAGCGCCGACATCCCGCCGTTCATCACCACCACGAACGCCCGCGAGCTGTACGACCTGCGGCCCGGCGAGACGGTTGCCCAGGCCGCCGCGCGCAAGGCGTCGGAGGGCTGACCCATGCCGATCACGAAAGCCGAGGCGCAAGGGGTGACGCGGGCTTTCGTCCGCGACTACCCCGGCGCGCTGGAGCTGGCCTACAAGTTCCGCGAGGACGCGGCCGAGCTGTACGGGCCGCGAGCGGCCGAGGTGCCGGCCGACATGAAGGGCGGCTACGTGCCCAAGGAGACGCTGCACGCCGGCCGCGCTTACCGTGGCCGCGTGGACGTGCCCTTGCAGAACGTCGAGAGCGCCAGCGACCTACTGATGACGCTGCGGCACGAGGTGCTAGGCCACTACGGGGCCAACACCTTCGCGCCGGGCGAGAAGCGCGCCTTGCTGGACGGCCTGGCGGCCGCCCGCAACGAACCCACCCTCAAGCCGCTATGGGATGACGTGAACCGGCGCTATGCCGGCCAGTCCCTGGACGTGCGCGCCGAGGAAGTGTTTGCCCTGCACTGCGAGGGCATCGAGCCGAGCCAGCACCAGGTCGCCGACCAGGTGCAGCAGCGCGGCCAACAGTCATTCACGGAAACCTGCATCGCCCGCGTGCGGCCCATGCAGGCCGACGACCTGCACAACATCGTGTGCATGGTCGCCCAGGGCCTGCGCGACCGTTCCCGGACACAGCAGAACTTCCCTCAGTTCAACGAGCTATTCCGAAGGGACGAGAACATGGAGCCGAAGAAGCCGTTTCACGAAGTCGTGGCCGAAAAGCTGATCGAGCAGCTCAAGGCCGGCACCGCACCGTGGCAAAAGCCGTGGGAGCCGGGCGAACCCAACGCCTACCTGCCGATGAACCCGACCACCGGCAAGCGGTACAAAGGGATCAACGCCATCCACCTGATGGCCCAGGGCCGCAGCGATGCGCGCTGGATGACCTACAAGCAGGCCGCCGCCGTGGGCGCGCAGGTTCGCAAGGGCGAGAAAGGCACGCCGGTTCAATACTGGAAGTTCAGCGAAGAGCAAGACAAGCTGGACGACAGCGGCCGGCCCGTCCTCGATGCGAAGGGCCAGCCGGTCAAGGAAACCGTCATGCTGGAGCGGCCGCGCGTGTTCTTTGCGACCGTGTTCAACGGCGAGCAGATCGACGGCCTGCCGCCGCTCCAGCCGAAGAAGGAACAGACTTGGAACGCCGTCGAGCGCGCCGAGCACATCCTGAAAGCCTCGGGCGCGACGATCACCCACGCCGCCGGTGATCGGGCGTTCTACCGCCCTTCGACCGACAGCATCACCCTGCCGGAGCGCGGCCAGTTCCCCAGCTCCGACCGCTACTACGCGACCGCGCTGCACGAGCTGGGCCACTGGACGGGCCACGCTTCGCGCCTTGACCGCGACCTGGCGCACCCGTTCGGGAGCGAGGGGTACGCCAAGGAAGAGCTGCGCGCCGAGATCGCTTCCATGATCGTCGGCGACGAGCTGGGCATCGGCCACGATCCGGGCCAGCACGCCGCCTATGTGGGTTCGTGGATCAAGGCGCTGCAAGACGAGCCGCTGGAGGTGTTCCGCGCGGCCGCCGATGCCGAGAAGATTCACGACTACGTGCTGGCCTTCGAGCAGAAGCAGGTTCAGGAGCAAGACCAGCAGCAGAGCCAGGCCCAGGACGAAGCCGTGGCCCAGGCCCTGGCCGTGGACATTGCCGAAGTCCTGGACAACCCGGACGTGTCTTTCAGCCACTACCAGGCATTCCAGGGCGACACCCTGGAAGACGCCTTGCGCAGCCGTGGCCTCGAAACCGTGGGCAGCATCACCGGCACCGATCCCGAGCAGTTCTACGCGGTCGCGCATGACCGGCTGTCGCCGGTGTTCGGCATCGACCCGAGCCACACCGACACCGACAACGCCTACCTGGAGCGCAAGGGCTTGGCGCAAGAGTTCGCCAACATGGCCGAACAGCTCCACCTCGCGCAGCAGCTCCAGCAGCACGGCGAACAGATCGTGTCGAGCATCGACGCCGAAGCCAGGTGGAGCGACGGCCAGCGCATCTTTGCGTTCCACGACCAGGACGGTGAACCCCACCAGGTTCGCAGCCTGGACGAGCTGAACAACTACGCGCCCGACCAGTTGATGGCCCTGCCGGCGCTGACCCAGCAGCAAGCGGCCGTCGCAGACCAGGAGGCGAACATGACCCCACCGACCATCGACCAGGCGGCCGCCCTGCTGGCCGCCCATCCTGCCGACGCGGTGCAGGGCATCGAGCAGGCCGCCGCCGCGCGCCGGCAGCTCGCCGCCGGCGAGATCGACGGCCAGGCGTTCGCCGACGCGACCCGTCAACACCTTGGCGTTGAGCTGCCGCCCGACTGGAGCGGAGAGCTGCGCATCGTCGGCGTGGCCGAGCAGGACGGCCAGACCGTCGATGCCGCCCAGGCCGGCATCGAGCCGCAGGCGTTCCAGGTCTACGCGCGCAAGGCCGATGCGCAGTTCGGCGAGGACGCCTTTGCCTTCGTCGCCGGCACCCGCACCGAGGGCCAGGCCGAGGCTCTGGCCGAGCGCCTGCACCTGGTCGATGCGCTGGGCACCGACAACCAGCACGAGCGCGCCGCCAAGCTGGCCCGCGTGCAGGAAGAGCGTGTACGGCGCGACCCCAACGCGACCGAAGAGGACATTTCAGCCGCTAAAGAGGCACGCAAGACCGCCGAGGCGTCGGCCATGCTCAACGACAGCGACGCGCAGCGCCGCGCGGCCGAGCTGGAGCGCCAGGAACGCGATCGGCAGCAGGCGCAGCCGCAGGCCGAGAAGCCCGAACGGCAGTACATCAACGTGCCGTACAAGGAGAAGGACGAGGCCAAGAGCCTCGGGGCGCGTTGGGATCGGCAGCAACAGTCCTGGTACGTGCCGCCGGGCACCGATGCCGCTCCCTTCGCCAAATGGGCGCAGGGAGCCGCTACAGCGGCCGTAGAGCCGCGTTCGGCCCAGCCGGCACCCGAAGCCCAGGGCGAGGCGCAGAAGCCCGCGCAGCAGGCCCAGCAGGCCCGCCAGTACCTGGCCGTGCCCTACGAGCAGCGCAACGCGGCCAAGGCCGCCGGCGCGCTTTGGGACAAGGCCGCGAAGTCCTGGTATGTCGGCCCGCGCGCCGACGCGGCGAAGCTCGAACGCTGGAAGCCCGAGAACGTGCAGGCCCAGCAAGGGCCAGCGATGACGCCAAGGGAAGAGTTCGCCGAGGCCATGCGCAGCGCCGGCCTGTTCACCGGCAGCAACGCCCAGGGCGATCACCCGATCATGGATGGCAAGCGGCACCGCGTGCCGGTCGAGGGCGGCAAGAAGGGCGCGCTCGATGGCTTCTACGTGGGCCACCTGGACGGGCACCCGGCCGGGCGGATCATCAACAACAAGACCGGCACGGACATTACCTGGAAGAGCAAGGGCTACGCCTTGAGCGACCAGGAGAAGGCCAAGCTCCAGGCCGAGGCGGCCGAGAAGCTGGCACAGCGAGCCGTCGAGCAGGACAAGGCCCAGGAGGCCACCGCGCAGCGCGTCGGTCGGCAGATGGCCGACCTCGTGCCCATCGAGCAGCCGACGCCCTACCTGCAAGCCAAAGGCATCCAGGCGCAGGCCGGCGTGATGACCGACCGCGAAGGCCAGAAGACCTACATCCCGGCCTTCGACGCAGAGGGCAAGCAATGGACGATGCAATACATCCAGGAGGACGGCACTAAGCGGTTCGCCAAGGACTCGAAGAAGGAAGGATGCTTCCACCCGGTCGGCGGCATGGACGCCCTGGCGGCCGCGCCGGCGCTGGTGATCTCGGAGGGCTACGCCACGGCGGCCCAGGTGGCCGAGGCCGTGGGCCACGCCACGGTCGCCGCCTTCGACAGCGGCAACCTTGAGGCCGTGGCGAAGGCGCTGCACGCCAAGTTCCCGGACAAGCCGGTCATCATCGCCGGCGACGACGACCGGCACCTGGTCATGACCCACGGCAACAACCCCGGCCGGGAGAAGGCCGAGGCGGCCGCCCAGGCCGTGGGCGGCAAGGCGATCTTCCCGATCTTCGCGCCGGCCGAGAACACCTACCCGCGCGACTTGCCCGCCATCACGCCCGACAGCTTCAAGACCCACCTGCGCGCCGAGCAGCGCCTTGCCGACGCCGCCGCCGGCAAGGTCGAGCTGGCCGGCGACGAGGCGGCCAAGCTCAAGGCGTCGATGTTGAGCGGCGCGCAGATCGCGGCGCTGTCCACGATGAAGCAGCACACCGACTTCAACGACTTGGCGCACAAGAGCGAGCTGGGCATCGAGGGCGTGAAGCGGCAGATCGGCGCGGCCATCAGCCAGGTGCAGCGCGACGAGCAGCAGCACCAGGAGCAGAAGCACGTCGAGAAAAAGCAACAGCAGATCGAGCAGCGCCCACGGCGGGCCGCTCGCATCGGATAAGTCGAAAAATCCGGCTAAAGTGGCCGAGCTGCACATCAGGCCGCGCGGTTTTCCTCCCTGATCGCCGGCGCGGTTTCTTCCTCCCTGAACCGCATGCAGACTTGCCGCCTCGGACACCCCGAGGCGGTTTTTTTTCGCCTCGCTCGAGCATCGCCGCATCCGACGATGCCGAGACGACCAGGCCGCGCACGTCGAGCTGCAGCATCGCCATTGCCGACGATGGCACCAGGTCGCCGGCGGTGGCCACCGACCTCGAGCTCGCATCGCCACATCCGACGATGCGCGCCGGCGTCGACCATCGCCAGGTCTGACGATGGCGGCCGCCCTGCCCTGGATCTCGCATCGCCATTTCTGGCGATGAGATCCACGGAGCGGCCATTTAGACCCGCCAATAACGACCCGGCCAAGATAATGTCATTTTCAGAAGACGACTGCACCAGTTGATTGAGTGTAGCGGCTGTTGTGCAGCCAGCTCCTGACAGTCCAATATCAGAAGTGATCTGCACCAATCTCGACTATGCTCAATACTCGTGTGCACCAAAGCGAGGTGAGCATGACGACCGACACCCCACGGATTCCCGAGCAAGGCGTGGCCACTCTGCCTGATAAGGCTTGGGAGCGTGCGCGCCGTCGTGCGGAGATCATCGGCCCGTTGGCGCAGTCGGAGACGGTCGGGCACGAAGCGGCCGATATGGCTGCTCAGGCGTTGGGCTTGTCTCGGCGGCAGGTGTACGTTCTGATCCGGCGAGCCCGGCAAGGCAGCGGCCTCGTGACGGACCTGGTCCCCGGCCAATCCGGCGGTGGCAAAGGCAAGGGGCGCTTGCCGGAGCCGGTCGAGCGCATCATCCGCGAGTTGCTGCAAAAGCGGTTCCTGACCAAGCAGAAACGGACTCTGGCAGCGTTCCACCGCGAGGTCGCGCAGACTTGCAAAACGCAAAAGCTGCGGGTGCCGGCGCGCAACACCGTGGCATTGAGGATCGCCGGCCTCGATCCGCGCAAGGTCACTCGCCGGCGGGAAGGCCAGGATGCGTCCCGCGGCCTGCAAGGTGCTGGCGGCGAACCTCCTGCCGTGACAGCACCGCTGGAGCAAGTACAGATTGACCACACGGTCATCGACGTGATCGTGGTCGATGAGCGCGACCGGCAACCGATTGGCCGCCCGTATCTGACCATCGCCATCGACGTGTTCACCCGCTGCGTGCTCGGCATGGTCGTCACGCTGGAAGCACCATCTGCCGTCTCGGTCGGCCTGTGCCTGGCGCATGTCGCCTGCGACAAGCGCCCCTGGCTGGAAGGGCTGAACGTGAAAATGGAGTGGCCGATGAGCGGCAAGCCCAGGCTGCTCTACCTGGACAACGCGGCCGAGTTCAAGAGCGAAGCGCTACGCCGAGGCTGCGAGCAGCATGGCATCCGGCTTGACTATCGCCCGCTCGGGCAGCCGCACTACGGCGGCATCGTGGAACGGATCATCGGCACGGCGATGCAGATGATCCACGACGAACTGCCGGGAACGACCTTCTCCAACCCTGACCAGCGAGGCGACTACGATTCCGAAAACAAGGCCGCCCTGACGCTGCGCGAGCTGGAGCGCTGGCTCACATTGGCGGTCGGCACCTACCACGGCTCCGTGCACAACGGTCTGCTTCAGCCGCCGGAAGCGCGCTGGGCCGAGGCGGTGGCCCGCATCGGTGTGCCGGCCGTCGTCACCCGCGCCACTGCCTTTCTGGTCGATTTCCTGCCCATCCTCCGCCGCACGCTGACCCGCACCGGCTTCGTCATCGACCACATTCACTACTACGCCGACGCGCTCAAGCCGTGGATCGCACGGCGTGAGCGCTGGCCGTCCTTTCTGATCCGGCGCGACCCGCGCGACATAAGCCGCATCTGGGTGCTGGAACCGGAGGGGCAGCATTACCTGGAAGTCCCCTACCGTACTTTGTCGCACCCGGCTGTCACCCTATGGGAACAAAGGCAGGCGCTAGCGAAATTGCGGCAGCAAGGGCGCGAGCAGGTGGATGAATCGGCGCTGTTCCGCATGATCGGGCAGATGCGCGAGATCGTGACCACCGCACAGAAGGCCACGCGCAAGGCGCGGCGCGATGCGGATCGACGCCAACACCTCAAGGCGTTGGTTCCGCCGGACAAGCTGACTCCGCCAGAAACGGACGTTGCGGCCGCGCAGGCAGACAACTTGCCGCCCGCCAAACCGTTCGACCAGATTGAGGAGTGGTAGCCGTGGACGAATATCCCATCATCGACCTATCCCACCTGCTGCCGGCGGTGCAGGGGCTGGCTCGGCTGCCGGCGGACGAGCGCATCCAGCGCCTTCGCGCCGACCGCTGGATCGGCTATCCCCGCGCGGTCGAGGCGTTGAACCGGCTGGAAACCTTGTATGCGTGGCCGAACAAGCAGCGCATGCCTAACCTGCTGCTGATCGGCCCGACCAACAACGGCAAGTCGATGATCGTCGAGAAATTCCGGCGCACGCATCCGGCCAGCTCCGACGCCGACCAGGAGCACATTCCGGTGCTTGTCGTGCAGATGCCGTCCGAGCCTTCGGTGATCCGCTTCTACGTCGCACTGCTCGCCGCGATGGGCGCTCCCTTGCGCCCGCGCCCACGACTGCCGGAAATGGAGCAATTGGCGCTGGCCTTGCTGCGCAAGGTCGGCGTGCGCATGTTGGTGATCGATGAACTGCACAACGTCCTGGCCGGCAACAGCGTCAACCGTCGGGAATTCCTTAACCTGCTGCGCTTCCTCGGCAACGAGCTGCGCATCCCGCTGGTCGGTGTCGGCACGCGCGACGCCTATCTGGCGATCCGGTCGGACGACCAGTTGGAGAACCGCTTCGAGCCCATGATGCTGCCGCTGTGGGAGGCCAACGACGATTGCTGCTCGCTGCTGGCCAGTTTTGCCGCGTCGCTCCCGCTGCGGCGGCCTTCCCCAATTGCCACGCCGGATATGGCCCGTTACCTGCTCACGCGCAGCGAAGGCACCATTGGTGAATTGGCGCACCTGTTGATGGCGGCGGCGGTCGCCGCCCTGGAAAGCGGTGAAGAAGCGATCAATCACCGCACGCTCAGCATGGCCGATTACACCGGCCCTGGCGAGCGGCGTCGGCAGTTCGAGCGGGAACTGATGTGAAACCGGCAGCACGCTGGCCGCTGCATCCTGCTCCCAGGGAAGGCGAAGCCTTGTCCTCATGGCTCCAGCGTGTCGCCGCCCGCTACCAGATGGACTTGTATGACCTGCTGGAGCACGACCTTGGTCACGGCCGGGTCGATGACCTGGATACTGCGCCACCTCCGGCGCTGCTGACGGCCCTCTCCCTGCGCAGCGGCATTGAGCTGGAGCGGCTGCGTTGCATGAGTTTCGCTGGCTGGGTGCCGTGGCTGCTGGACAGCCTCGATTCCCGGATTCCAGACGCGCTGGAAACCTATGCGTTCCAGTTCTCGCTATTGCTGCCGAGACGCGGCCGCAAGACGAGATCAATCACGAGCTGGCGCGCCTGGCTGCCAAGCCAGCCGATTCACCGCGCCTGCCCGCTTTGCCTGAACGACTCGGAGGATCAAGCCATACTGCTCGCGTGGAAATTGCCGTTGATGCTGAGCTGCCCGCAACATGGCTGCTGGCTGGAATCCTATAGTGGCGTGCCGGGGCAGTTTCTCGGCTGGGAAAACGCCGATGCGGCCCCACGCACGGCCAGCGACGCGATGGTGGCAATGGACCGACGTACTTGGCAGGCGCTGACGACGGGTTACGTCGAGCTGCCGCGCCGACGCATTCATGCCGGCCTCTGGTTTCGGTTGCTGCGCACCCTGCTCGATGAGCTGAACACGCCACTCTCGCAGTGCGGGCCTTGCGTCTGGAGCATTCGCCATGTCTGGGCGTGCTGCGGCCATCTACTGCGCGCTGGACAAAGCCAGTGGCGTCCCTACGAGATTCTGGCCCCGGCGGTGCAGTTACAAATGCTGGAGGCGGCGGCTACCGCCATCGAGCTGATCGAATCGAGCGTGGTGCGTCCACACGGGGAGTTGGGAGCACTGTTCTTGTCGGAGCCGCACACCGGGTTCACCAATGGCCTGCCCGAGAAGAAACGTAAGCCTGAGCCTGTCGATCACTGGCGGGAGGCGGTCAAGGCGCTCAACGAGGCTATCGCCGAGGCCCGACATAATTGCGAAACGGCCCGCTCACTGTTCACGCTGGCGTCTTATGGGCGGCGCGACCCCGAGTCCCTGGATCGCTTGCGCGACACGTTTGCCCAGGAGGGCATTCCCCCGGAATTTCTGTCACATTATGTTCCTCGCGAACCCTTTGCATTCCTTAGTATGAATGACGGGTTAAGTGACAAAATTTGACGATCAGAACTTTCCAACCCACACTGTCACATAATCGAACGTATACGTGACGGGTGAAAAGGTGCTGATCGGCTACATGCGGGTATCGAAGGCGGACGGATCCCAGTCCACCAATTTGCAACGCGATGCGCTCATCGCCGCTGGTGTGAGCCTTGCGCACCTTTACGAGGATCTGGCCTCGGGCAGGCGCGATGATCGCCCAGGGTTGGCTGCTTGCCTGAAGGCGCTTCGTGAAGGGGACACGCTGATCGTGTGGAAGCTCGATCGGCTTGGCCGTGATCTGCGCCACCTGATCAACACCGTGCACGACCTAACTGCGCGTAGCGTGGGCCTGAAGGTCCTGACCGGTCACGGTGCGGCGGTCGACACGACGACTGCCGCCGGCAAGCTTGTGTTCGGTATTTTTGCCGCGCTGGCCGAGTTCGAGCGTGAGTTGATTTCCGAGCGAACAGTCGCTGGACTTATCTCGGCGCGCGCTCGCGGCAGGAAAGGGGGGCGCCCCTTCAAGATGACCGCCGCCAAGCTACGCCTGGCGATGGCCAGCATGGGGCAACCGGAAACCAAGGTGGGCGATCTCTGCGAAGAACTCGGGATTACCCGGCAGACGCTCTACCGGCACGTGTCGCCCAAGGGCGAACTGCGGCCAGACGGCGTAAAGCTGCTCTCCCTCGGTTCAGCCGCATAAATGGAGGCGACCTGGAACGGGGCGCTGTTCAGTGCGGCAACGATCCGATTACCGGTGTCGACCCAGAGCAGCCGTAGAGCTTTTGGGAAAGCTGTCGTTCAACGTTTGACGTGAGGGGCCGCCGTAGCGGCGAAGCCGCGAAGGGAACCCGCAAGCGCAGCTTGTGGGCGGTCCCTCTCGACGGAATGGTTAGATGCGACCGTTTTAGTGAACACTTGCCTTAGATAGCAAGTTGAGCACAGCAACGCCGCTGATAATGAAGCCGACACCAACAAATCCCCACATATCTAGTTTTTGACCATGCAAAACCCATGCAATCGCAGTGACCAAGACGATCCCGAGGCCCGACCAAACTGCGTAGGCGATTCCAACAGGAATCGATTTGAGTGTCAGCGACAGGAAATAAAAAGCAGCAGCGTATCCCGCTACGACGATAAAAGACGGTACTAACCTAGTAAAGCCCTCACTAGACTTGAGCGCAGAGGTTGCAATGACCTCAAAAATAATGGCCGTAGCCAGAAATAACCAATTTTTCAAAATATTTCTCCATGGAGTTCCGCGAAGAAATTTTAGGTTCGATTTAAGAAAAAAAACAGTCTTGTTGCTGGCCGAAATTTGTGCGCACAGCAAAGCATCTAACTTTGTTTTAGGGCGACTGCCCTGCTGCGTAACATCGTTGCTGCTCCATAACATCAAACATCGACCCACGGCGTAACGCGCTTGCTGCTTGGATGCCCGAGGCATAGACTGTACAAAAAAACAGTCATAACAAGCCATGAAAACCGCCACTGCGCCGTTACCACCGCTGCGTTCGGTCAAGGTTCTGGACCAGTTGCGTGAGCGCATACGCTACTTGCATTACAGTTTACGAACCGAACAGGCTTATGTCCACTGGGTTCGTGCCTTCATCCGTTTCCACGGTGTGCGTCACCCGGCAACCTTGGGCAGCAGCGAAGTCGAGGCATTTCTGTCCTGGCTGGCGAACGAGCGCAAGGTTTCGGTCTCCACGCATCGTCAGGCATTGGCGGCCTTGCTGTTCTTCTACGGCAAGGTGCTGTGCACGGATCTGCCCTGGCTTCAGGAGATCGGAAGACCTCGGCCGTCGCGGCGCTTGCCGGTGGTGCTGACCCCGGATGAAGTGGTTCGCATCCTCGGTTTTCTGGAAGGCGAGCATCGTTTGTTCGCCCAGCTTCTGTATGGAACGGGCATGCGGATCAGTGAGGGTTTGCAACTGCGGGTCAAGGATCTGGATTTCGATCACGGCACGATCATCGTGCGGGAGGGCAAGGGCTCCAAGGATCGGGCCTTGATGTTACCCGAGAGCTTGGCACCCAGCCTGCGCGAGCAGCTGTCGCGTGCACGGGCATGGTGGCTGAAGGACCAGGCCGAGGGCCGCAGCGGCGTTGCGCTTCCCGACGCCCTTGAGCGGAAGTATCCGCGCGCCGGGCATTCCTGGCCGTGGTTCTGGGTTTTTGCGCAGCACACGCATTCGACCGATCCACGGAGCGGTGTCGTGCGTCGCCATCACATGTATGACCAGACCTTTCAGCGCGCCTTCAAACGTGCCGTAGAACAAGCAGGCATCACGAAGCCCGCCACACCGCACACCCTCCGCCACTCGTTCGCGACGGCCTTGCTCCGCAGCGGTTACGACATTCGAACCGTGCAGGATCTGCTCGGCCATTCCGACGTCTCTACGACGATGATTTACACGCATGTGCTGAAAGTTGGCGGTGCCGGAGTGCGCTCACCGCTTGATGCGCTGCCGCCCCTCACTAGTGAGAGGTAGGGCAGCGCAAGTCAATCCTGGCGGATTCACTACCCCTGCGCGAAGGCCATCGGTGCCGCATCGAACGGCCGGTTGCGGAAAGTCCTCCCTGCGTCCGCTGATGGCCGGCAGCAGCCCGTCGTTGCCTGATGGATCCAACCCCTCCGCTGCTATAGTGCAGTCGGCTTCTGACGTTCAGTGCAGCCGTCTTCTGAAAACGACAATAAAGCCCGTGTGGAATCGGTCTTTATGTGTAAAAATATCCGTCTGTTTATCTACGCTTGGTAAAGGTATGGGAAAGCGTCTTGGTTATGCCCGCGTTTCAACGGATGACCAGCGGCTCGACCTACAACGGGATGCTTTGACCCGTGCCGGATGTGCCGACATTTACGAAGAGAAGGTCAGCGGGAAGTCTGCTGATCGGCCTGCTCTGGATTACTGTCTTCGCGCCCTGAGTGCGGGAGACACGTTGGTGGTCTGGCGTCTGGATCGGTTAGGCCGTTCGCTCCCCGATCTGGTTCGCATCGTGGGGGAGTTGGAGCAGCGCGGTGTTGGCTTCGAGAGCGTCACGGAACGGATCGAAACTGGCAGTGCAACTGGGAAGCTGACTTTCCACTTGTTCTCGGCCTTGGCCGAGTTCGAGCGGAATCTAATTCGGGAGCGGACTCAAGCAGGCTTGGCTGCTGCTCGTGCTCGTGGTCGCAAGGGCGGGCGAAAGCCCGCGCTGGACGCCAAGCAAGTCCGTGAGATCAAGGCGCTTTTGCGTGATCCTGATATTCAGGTCGCCGACGTGGCGAAACGCTATGGCGTTTCACGCGCCACCATTTACAAGCACGTTGGTGCGGTGCGCCCAGAGCGCGGCGCATCGCCGATGATTTAGTGAGGTCGTCATTCATGGCATTTGCGCCAAGTGTTGCTCATAAGCCTGTTGCCGCTGCTGTATGCCCTGTCATGGCCGCGACCGAGGCGTTGGCAACGGAAGGGGGGCTCGAGGCTCGAGGGGCTATTTTCACGCGCTCTGAGGTGGTCGATTTCATCCTCGACCTGGCTGGCTATACCGAGGATCAACCGCTGCACGAAAAACGGCTTTTGGAACCGTCGTTCGGTGGCGGGGACTTCTTGCTGCCGATCATTCTGCGGCTGCTGAGTGCATGGCGAGCAGCAAGGCCCAATGGTACTGAGGTCGATGATTTGGGCGACGCCATCCGGGCGGTGGAATTGCACCACGACACCTTCCGCAGCACCTACGCTGCCGTTGTCGCGCTGCTCAAGCGTGAGGGGCTGTCGGCGAATGCTGCGACGGCCTTGGCTGACCGCTGGCTGTTGCAGGGTGACTTCCTGCTGGCTCCGCTGGAGGGCCAGTTCGATTTCGTGGTGGGCAATCCTCCCTACGTTCGACCTGAGCTGATTCCGGCCCCGTTGCTGGCCGAGTACCGCAGCCGCTATCAGACGATGTATGACCGGGCGGACATCTACATTCCCTTCATCGAGCGGTCGCTGACGGCATTGTCTGCTGGCGGCAATCTGGGCTTTATCTGCGCGGATCGCTGGATGAAGAACCGCTACGGTGGGCCACTGCGTAGCCTTGTTGCCGAACGGTTCCACCTGAAAGTCTATGTCGATATGGTGGATACACCGGCCTTCCATTCCGATGTAATCGCCTATCCGGCCATCACCATCATCAGCCGTGAGGGGGGCGGGGCGACGCGCATCGCACACCGCCCGTCCATAGACCGGGCCACGCTGACCACGCTGGCTGGCCTGCTGTCGGCACCGACACTTCCGAAGGATGCTGGCCCGGTGCGGGAACTCGCCCGTGTGACCAATGGTGCGGAGCCGTGGCTGCTGGAGTCTTCTGACCAGATGGCGCTTATTCGCCGTCTGGAGGGCGCGTTCCCACTGCTCGAGGAGGCTGGGTGCAAGGTTGGCATTGGTGTTGCGACCGGCGCTGACAAGGCATTCATCGGCGACTTCGAGTCGCTGGATGTCGAGCCTGATCGGAAGCTGCCGCTGGTGACAACCAAAGACATCATGACCGGCGAAGTGCAGTGGCGTGGTCAGGGGGTCATCAACCCCTTCGCCGAGTCTGGAGGGCTGGTCGATCTTGGCGAGTATCCGCGTCTGCGCCGCTACCTTGAGGCTCGCCGGGATGTGATTGCCGGTCGGCATTGCGCGAAGAAGGCTCCTGCCAACTGGTATCGCACGATTGACCGTATTACCCCGGCGCTGGCTGCGAGGCCCAAGCTGTTGATCCCTGACATCAAGGGTGAGTCGCACATTGTTTTCGAGGGCGGCGAGCTGTATCCAAGCCATAACCTTTACTACGTTACCTCGGACGATTGGGATTTGCGGGCCTTGCAAGCTGTGCTGCTGTCCGCTGTCTCGCGCCTGTTCGTGGCCACGTACTCAACGAAAATGCGAGGTGGCTTCTTGCGCTTCCAAGCGCAATACCTGCGCCGCATCCGTATCCCACGCTGGGCCGATGTGCCTGAACCGCTACGCCGCGAGCTGGCTGAGGCAGCCATCAAGCGGGACGTGCAAGCCTGCAACCGGGCTGTGTTCAGGCTCTACGGGCTGAGCCACGAAGAACGATCTGCCCTTGGGGGCAATGGAGAATAAATGGCACTTGATCTTGTCGATTACGAACAGAAGGCCCGCGACGCCGTAAAGGCGTTTTGGGGCAACCGTGAAGCTGCACGGCAAAAGCAGATTGAGTCAGGCAAGGCCGACCAAGGTGAACGCGCTGGCGTCACAGGCGGCAAGAACATGGACGGATTCTTGGCCTTGGTGCTCGATGTCATCAAGGCCAATGGTCTGGCCCACGCCGAGATTCACCAGAACCGGGCGATGCTGACCCTGCCCGGCTACTTCCGCCCGACAAAGCTGTGGGATTTGTTGGTGATCTACAAGGGCGAGCTGATCGCTGCCATCGAACTGAAAAGCCACGTCGGGCCATCGTTCAGCAACAATTTCAACAACCGTACCGAGGAAGCCATCGGAACAGCTCATGACCTCTGGACAGCCTACCGGGAAGAGGCATTCGGCAAGCAGCCACGCCCGTTCGTCGGCTGGCTGATGATGGTCGAAGATGCGCCGGAGTCCCGCCGTCCCGTTCGGGACTCGTCGCCGCACTTCCCGGTCTTCGAGGAGTTCAAGGGGGCATCGTATCTCACGCGGTATGACTTGCTGTGTCAGAGATTGGTGCAGGAGCAGCTCTACACGACCGCTGCCGTCATCGCGGCAGAACGCAGTGCGGTGGATACTGGCAACTTCACGGAGCTGTCGTCGATGACCAGCCTCAAGACATTCGTGTCGGCTTTGGCTGGGCACATCGCCGCCGAGGCGGCACGACTGGGCTGATTGCCCGTTCTCGATCATTCGGGCTTGGAGGCCGGACGATGGTGACAACCACAACTGATGCGCTTTCAGAGGTCTTGCGCGGGTATGGACGCGCTGATGAAGCGGCATTGGCATCACTGCTGGAGGTCAGCGACTGGGAGCGCATCGCTCGTCAGGAGCTGGAGCGCCGGGCTACCCGAATTGTGCAGTCGCTTGATGACGGCACCCTTGAGGCTATCGCATCTGGTTCGCTCGATGTCCGGGCCGTCTGCCGCCAAGTGGCCGACGAGATCAAGCAGACCGCTTAGACGATGGCGCTGCCTTCTTTCGACAACGGGTGGCGCGAGGGCCAGAGCGTAAAGCCGCGCATCCTCGTGCTGGAGATCAAAGACAAGGATCGCCCGGATGACAAGGCATTGGGCTGGGTGCTTGTCGAGCGGGAGGAAACCTATCGGCGCGATCCTCGGGATGGGACGATCTACGAGGCGTCCATTCGGCTTTCCTACCAGCGCATCACAGCCAAGTTTTCGCACCGGGATGGTGGAAAAGGGCGGTTTGATGGCAGCTACTCGCGCAACTTCAACGCTGTGTCGCTGACTTCGACCTCGATGTCGAAAGGGGCTGTATTCCTTGATTTGCCGGGGCTGGATGGTCAGCGTATCGGCACCTATCTGATGAATGAGATCGTCCAGTGGGTGCAGCAGTGGCCCGAGGCGACCGTCAATGGTATCGAGCTGCTGGCCGGACAGGGGCATGGTGACAACAAGGCACGGCGCAACTGGTTTTATGAGCAGTTCGGTCTGGTCTTCGACTACACCGACCCCGAGCATCGCGAAGGCCGATCCAGACCCATGCTGGCCGGAGCGTTAGTCAAAGTCGAGACGTGGAAGCAGAACATCACCGAGCACCGGATGCTCGACTATCTGGCCGCAGTTCTTTACGCCGAGGAACGTGCCACATCGGAGTTGCAGGCCCGTGATCGAGCCTGTGCCCAACTCATTGCCGAGCAGAGACGGGCAGAAGCCCGGCCTGTGCGCTGGGCGTTGCGGCGGTTGTATATCCACTATGCCAGCACCGTGCTTGCCGGGCTTGTCCTGACGGCCCTTGTCGGTATGGCGTGGATCAAGATGGCGTAGGGGAGCTATGTCCGATCTGAGCGGAAGTGAGCGTCGCAAGCTGGAAAAGCTGCTTGGTATGGGTGGCGGCTATGTCCTGAACTTCTCTGACCGCACCTTCGGTGACTTCTTCGATGAGTACCGGGTCGAGATTGATGCCGAACGGTACAAGGCGCGGGGTACGTCCAAGGCCAATCGGATGCGTACCTTCTGGGATGTGGATGGCAATCATGTCGTGGGGCGGGTCATTGGCGGGCTGATCGAGTATGCGACCGATGAGCAGTGCTTTGGCGACAGCAATCCGCTGCTGATCGACGACTGCCGAAAGATTGCCCAGCGTCTTCTCAGTGACCAGCCGGTGGCCGAGCTGGATGCGCTGACCGCCATCGCAGATGAGCGGGATTTCGAGGTGGTGGCAGAGCATGTCCGCGAAGCCATCGAGAAGAACCAGCCCGAGGGCGGGCTGGATCGACTACATACCTTCGTCAACAAGTTCATCCGTGTGACGTGCGAGCCGCACGGCATCACGATCACTCGTGACAAGCCGCTGCACAGTGTCTTCGGCGAGTACGTCAAGGCGCTCCGGGAAGGTGGCCACCTTGAGTCGGCCATGACCGAGCGCATTTTGAAGTCCAGTATCTCAGTGCTGGAAGCCTTCAATGATGTGCGCAACAACAAGAGCCTTGCACACGACAACCCGATCCTGAACTACGAGGAAAGCCTGCTGATCTTCAACCACGTTGCGGCATCCATCCGCTTCATCAAGGCGTTGGAAACGAAGATCAAGGCTCAGGCCAAGGTGGCAGAGCAGCAGGCTGCACGGTTTCCGTGGGATGAGAGCATTCCATTTTAGATAGCTATATAGCTAGCTATCTTCATTTGCCCGGCGATATGCCTCAAAGTTGTCGAGCAGGCTCTGGTACTGGCGGTGTGCCTCTGTGCCCGGTGGGGCGAAATTCGGCAGAGGCGGCTGAGTGCCCATCGGCCAGTGCTCGATGAGTTGATCGTCGTCGTCATCATTCGTCCGTGGGCGGCCTCGTGGCCGCTTAGGTTTCTCGTGGCCAGCCTTCTCCAGTTCGGCAGATAGCGCCTCGATGGCGGCCCACATTGCAGCGGGGTCAGCAGGTTTAGCCACGCACTCGCGTAGCGCCGTGGTGGCCGCTTCCATCGTCTTGGTGACGGCATCTAGGGCGATACCAAGCTGCTTTTTGCGGTACTCCGCATCGTGTTTAACCTTCCATGCGGCCCATTCCGCTTGCTCTTCTTCGGTGAGCAGTTCGCGGGCTTCGGCGGAAAGCTCCGATGCCCAGCGGTCGATGGTGCAGATGACTCGCTGGCGTCGGCGTCCTGTGGCTGTGCGCTCGTCTGTCCGCCGGAGGCATTGGACGGTGTTCCCTTCGACTGTGATCCCGCCCAACGACTTATTCACGTAGAGCGTGACTTTGAATTGCATTGTTTGGTGCTCTTGATTGGCTGATAGCTGTGACTATACGCAATCTGCGAAATGCAGACACTCGATCTCGGCGGTGTCGAACTCGATGCCCGCCACGGTGAACCGCTCGCCGACTGCGAGAGTGGGGGCGTTGCCGATGCGCAGCCGGAATGTGTTGTCCGGTTGCTGGATGACGTAGGTGCCATCAGGATCGGCATCGAGTACAGCGGACGTTACCCGCTCGAACTCGACACGATCCTCGTTCAGTCGCCAGATTGAGGCCATTCGCCCAGTTCCTCGATGACGACCGACACCCGGTATCGCCTGTCTTTTTCCGCCTTCGGCAACATGGCGACCAGCGAGGTCATCATGTCGGCAGGGCGATCAGTGACGGCTGTCGTGCAGATGGCTTCGTCTCCGTAGCATGACCGAGCCGATGTTGTGAGGACAGGTTGTGCCTTCGGCTGGTTAATTGTGGGCAGCAGGAACGGGCCTTCAACAACCGGCGATGTGTCCGCTTGGTGGTTGATGACAAAGTACGCGGCAGCTCCAGCCGCTGTCAGCAGCGCGAGCGTGGTGAGGATTTGCTTTCTGTACCACCACCAAAAGCTTTTGGGTTTGTAGGTGCTCGGAAAAGAGTCTTCCAAGTTAGGGGTGGGTTTCTTCTCTTCGGGCGGCACAGCTTCATCGAACAGGCCCGGCGCGAAGTCGATCTTGGCAGTTGTACTCATGTTGGGATGTCCTCCTTGGGCGTATCCAGCCCGTTGAAAAACTCATCTGCCAGCCTGGACACATCGGCTTTAATGGATGGAGCTGATGCAGCAGGCTCTGGCAGGGGTGGGAACCCCCCATTTGTACGGCGAGCCTGTGCCCGTTGTAAGCCTTCCCGGTCGTAATACTCGATGCTCCTGATCCTCCATTTCAGGCCCAGTTCTGAGAGGGCCGACAAGACATCCCTGAGCAGTAGATGGGCATAGCCATCTTTCATGCCGGATTCTGCATTCTCATAATGGGCAATTGAGCCAATGGCTGGCCTTAGATACTGCTCACGGGCCAATACCAAGTTAAAGGCCAGATGCTCATAGATGTCCTCCGGGATGTATGCAGCATCACGAGATGACAGTGCAAAATCACACCCAACCTCATTTGCTGCGGCTTGCAGTGCGTCCAGCAGGGCCTTGTAGTACTTGGCGTTTGCATAGCGATGCACCTTGTCTGCGATAGGCATCGTGGCGATGTCGATAGATGGTGCGTTGTACATTGGAGCGCCCTCAGTTGATGCTGCGCGAAACGTCACCGCGTTGCGCCCGATCATGTGCTGCGGCAGTCTGCTTGCGCAGCCGCTCGGTCTTCTGTGACGTGTAGATAGCCAGCAGGGCTTCGACCCGCTCCTTTTTCCGATAGATCGCTTCGGCCATGTAGTTGCTGACGCCTACTGCGCGGTTGAAATCTACCCAGAGCGCCCGGCTGGATACCTTGGTGATGTTGTTGTTCCATTCGGCGTCGCTGAACCGACGCCCCGCCTCTGTCAGTAGCATTTCGTGAGTGGACATCGTGTCGTAACCACCAATCGGCGCGGTCGGTAGCGTGCCGTAGCCGTCCTTGTCAGACAGCCACTCGGCGGGAGACTTGCCCTCGGCAGCGGCCAGCGCCGCGTCCGCATTCGCCGCAGCGACTTGTGCTGGCTCGAACTTGACGTTCGGGGCCACGCCGCCCGGAGGGACGCTACCAAACAGGATCGCGTGCTGTTCCTTGGTGTCCTTGCCCAGAATCGGGTAGTGCTGCGGGTTGCCGTCTTGGATCGGGAAAGTCGCGCAGAAATACGGGGCTGGGTCGGTCTTCCAGCCGATCCCCTGTTGCTGGTTGAAGGCGGACGGGAGTTGGCCGGGGTTGAAGGTGCCTTTCGATGCGCTCTGAGTGAAAGCCTTGGCGCGGGCCTCATCTTTCTGCGCGGTGCCGTAGGTGAAGTGCAGGTGCTTCACCATCGCGTCGCTGGGGGTGTTGCCGGACAGGCCAATGTACTGCCCGGCTTTGACCTCCATGCCCTGTTTCAAGCCGGTGGCAAAGCCGCTCATGTGGTAGTACGCCACCACGTCGCCATTGCTGCGCTCGATGAGGATCGCGTTGCCTGCCGAGCGCCGGTTGCCGATGAAGGTGATCTTGCCGTCCGTTGTGGCGTACAGAGGCTGCGACGCGCCACTGGTCGAGAAGTCCAGACCATCGTGCATGTGCGGCTTCTGGTTGGCGCTACCGAAGTTCCCTGCACCGCCGCCCCGGAATTTGCCGAAGCGCCCGGAGACGGTCTGCTTTTCGGTGGGGGATACCATGCAGGTATCGGCCAGTGCCGGAGTCACGGCCACCAGTGCGGCCAGAGCAAGCAGCTTGTGCATGGTCATGGCTCCCGGTACTCGTTTTCGTGGGCGGCGTAGCTGCCGTCAATGGTGCAGGTCAGTTGCACCGATTCCGGCCCGAATGGCTGATCGGCCATCAGGCCACCCATCGGGGTTTTGCGGTTGGGGAACGAACGACCCTTGTTCAGCGTGGCAGCCTTGGCGACTTCGGCGAGCGTCCTGCCTCGGATGTGTGAGGTGTAGCCGTGGCCCAGTTCGCCGTTGCCGTCATCGACCCAGACCTCAATCTCGGCCACCGGCAGACCGAATACCTTGAACCCGCTGGGCGGTGTCAGCCGGTAGTGCTGTTCCTCGCCTGCTGGTTTGCGTGGCAGCAGGGCGCGTGTGGCTGGATGGTCGGGCAGGTCTTCGCGGCACTCCAGCGCGGCCTGCAACATCGGGCCAGCCACGGCCCAGAGTGTTGCGTTGGGTGCGGCTGGCTCGTTGTCGAGCAGCGGGACGGGCATCTGGGCGCAGACGATGCTGGAAAACGCCACCGCAGCAATTGTGATGAGGTGCTTGCTACGCATGGGCATGGCTCCTGATGTCGCTGTTGTGCTGTGCCCTGATGCGCATGGGCTTGATGGGCTTGGGGTCAGGCTGCTGCTTGGCCTGCCGGTCGAGCCACAGCTCGGCCAGCTCAGCAATAACCTGATCGTGCTCGCGCAGCCACGAGACGCGCAGTACGAGATAGCTGTCAGCGGTTTTCATGGGCGGGCCTCACGAGGTAGCGGTAAACGAGCCAGACCAGCGGCGTCAGGTACAAGATCGGGACAACGATGGCGAGGGCGATGGTTCCGAGCTGGGCAGCAGGCGGGCCATTCATCAGCGCATCGCGCTCGACGAACAAGGCGAGACATGTCCCGAGCACGCAGCAGATGTTGGTAACACGCTCGCGGCCAAGGCGACGTAGGATGGATTGAATCTGGGCCATCACTGAATCCCCCGAACCCAGAGCATGTCGCGGACGTAGCGGCCAAATGCGCCTTCCACGAACAGCGTGCCGGAGCGCACTTGCCACGCCCGATAGCTCCAGCGGATTGCATGGACAGAGAACGGCAGGCACATGCACAGCACGCTCAGGACAACCATCAGTGGAGCGCCCACAGCCAGTTGCCATGCGGCCATCAAGAAGACAAGCGCGACAACGATCCAATAGCCTCTTGATTTGAGCAGATGGCTACGAATCAACTTGCTGCGCTCCTTATCCTCAAGAAAGGCCAGTCGTTGCTTGCCTCGAACCTCCATTCGCGCATCAACAATGCGGCGGATTTCGGCAGGGTCTTCTGGGGCTAGTACGCCAAATCCGCAACGTGCGGAGCACTCCCACGGGTAAAGCGCGGTGTCGTCAGCCTGCGCGTTGGTTGGTCGGTGCATGACTCCACGCCCACATTCAGGGCATCGAGGATTCCGCAGGGTATGCCAAAGGTCACGGATGAAACCGTGATTCTGTTTGAGCTGTCCCCAGCCCAAAATGGATAGCGGCATTGAAACGAAAGTGAATTTCGCGGCTTTCTTTGCTCCACTCAGGATGCTCATGCGTGTGCCCTCCGGTAGTTTTTGCGCCGTTTTCGCTGGGCAAGTACGGTGTCAGCGACAGCCAGAAGGATGGCCAGCACTGCGGTTGGAACGGTGGTGTCGATCATGTTCAATGGCCTCCTTACGGGCTGGGAGAGTCGTCTTCGTGGTGGCGCTGCTGCTGTTTCGCCAGCGCCAGTGAGTGCTCGAACCACTGCTGCATGAGGTGAGCAATGTCGCTTTCACGAGCAAGCAGTGCTGGGTCGGTGTGCGGCACAGCGCGAATCGCGCCGGGGGCTTTGGGGCCCGCCTTCATAAGCCGGTTGACCTCTTTCGCGTAGATGTCCGTCGCCATGAGGCGATGCTGCTCAGGAGCTGCTTTCAATGCCGCCAGCGCGGAATACGCGATGACCGAAAGGGCATTGAGTGCATAGGCCAGCTCGCGCTGCTCGCGGAGTGCTGCGTCGAATTGAAGCTGCACATGAGCGATGGCATCGTTCCATCCAGAGTCGTAACCTTGTCGAACACCGTAGGCTTTGCCTACAACCAATCCGTGACTTTCGGCTGTGTACGCCTCATCGGTTTTGTACATAGTCATCACTCCTTGTCCGGCGAGGGTTCGCCGCTATCGGTATCGGTCGGGGGAGCCGAGTAGCGGCTGTCATAAGACTGGTCAATGCTCCCTGAGTCGCCAATGACGCCTTCGCTGCCTGTGCTGACGGTTTCGCCGTGCAGCGACGCCTTGTAGGCTGCGATGCGTGCGTCGGCTCCTTCGGAGTAGGCTGCTTTACCTTCGGCAAGGGCCGTGCGGCCTGATGCGGCGTAATCATTGGCGGAGGCGGTCGCGGCACCGCCAAATCCAGTAACGGCGGCTGCGCCTGCACCAGCCAGACCTGCTCGGACACGTTGCCCAAGGCTTGCGCCGCTATTGGCTGCATCTCGGAATGCCGCGACTCCGGCACTGCCGGTCGAGATCGCTGCATCAGTGGCACGAGCTACACTCCGGGCGCTCGCACCTACGGTGCCGGTGATGGCGCGGCCCAGCCCGACTCCAGCAGCATCGCTGACTTTTTGCCTACCGGAGCGGTTATCCGATTGAGGCGGCGGTACAGAAGCATCCGGTGCTGGCGGGGCAACGCCTTGGTCGCCTGCACTCAGCAGTGCCCGTTTTGGCGTCGTGCTACCGCGAACGCCTCCGCCATTGCCAGTGGGCGGCGTATCTCCACTGCCATTGCCGGGGAGCAACTCGCCTCCACCGTGGCCACCAATACGTCGCGACGGACTTCCTCCCCCGCTTGGTAGAGCGCCGCTGGATGCCGCATGGGCCATACCACTGCGCATCTGTCCAACTGCTTGCGTTTCGCCGAGGTCGCTCACGCCAGCGCCGATCCAGCGCAGCACATGATCCGGGAGGATTTGTGGCAGGCCGAAGGTCATGTAAAGCACGGGCAGGAGGGTCAGCCCGAACACCATGAACCACCAAGCAAAGCTCAGGAATGACGCGATTGCACCGACCGTCCCAGTCGATGTCACCACTGCACCGCGCATGGCAAAGAAGCCCTTGGCAATGAAGTCGATGATCGGATCGCTGACGAGCATGGCGGCGAACAGGCCGACTACGGCCAGCGCCGGGCGGGCGAACAGCGACAGCAGTAGCAGGTAGCCTTGCGATTGGCTGCCGACAAAAGTGCGGTCAGGTGTCATGTGCATGACCGCCCACAGGGGCGCAGCAATGATCGACTGGAGCACCGCCAGAATCCAGCCGACCACCACTGTCATGAAAATTACGTAGGGCAGGCTGGGCAGAAAAACGCCAAAGTAGAAGGCCATCGGTTCGATGTACGAGGCCATCATGGCAAGCTGCTTGACGGGCACCTCGATCACCCAATCCCAGATCGGCGTCACAACCTTGTCGAGATCGAGGCCGGTGCCGACGCCTTTGACGGATGAGAGCGTGCCAGCGACGACGCGCAACGCGGTCGCTCCCGTCTTGATCGCCACATCTGCCGCGCCGATCCCGGCGCGGGCAACCGTGAGGTAGTCACCGACGCACTTCATGCGGTTGAGAGAGCCTCCCATCTGGCCAGCGGTGCCGCAGAGAGGTGTGGTGCCAGAGGTGTTCGCGCCGGTCGCCATCTCGACCATGCTTTCCATCAAGCTGTTGATCCAGAGGCTCACCTTGGCGTCGAAATCGGCGTTAATCGAGCCGATGTTGATGTCGGACTGAGCGTCCTTGGGGATTACGCTGGTGAGGTCGCCGGGGCCGCTGGTCGGAGCCTTGTAATTTCCCTTCGCTTCCGACTTTTTGCTGATGGCCTCAGTTACCGTTGTCACCGATCCGATAAGTCGGCTGGCCGCTGCATCAGCGGGCAGTGCGGACAGCGACGGGGCAGAGACAGAGCCAACCGACTCCGATGTGATGGCTGTGATGCGCCCACGTACTTCTCCGACGCGCTGATACCAGCCTCCAGACATCGCCCAGCCTTCATCCGTCAGTGACGTGGCGAGCGATTGGAATCCTGATTTCACACCAGTTGTGTCACTCAGTGCAGCCATGAGGGCCGCTGCTACTTGAGTTTCCGCGGCATTCACCAGTTCGTTGAACGTTGCTGAATCCACGTTTGACCAATCACCCGAGATGTCATTCGGCCATGTGTTTACCCATGCCTCCAGATCGCCCATGAGTTTGGTAGCGGCCTGAATCTTGGCGTTCTGCGCCGCCACTCGGAGCTGCTCCAGAGCTGCTTCAATCCCGGTTGTGTCTTTTGCGGGCTGGGCGGCGTACTGGCTGATGCTGACAGTGCCGCACAGCGGTTCTCCACCCCCCAAGTTCGTCGTGGCGTTTCGATCCTTGATATGGAAGAGGTATTCGGTGCGCCCGCCATTCGTACTGGTTTTGTCGGCACTGGGGGCTGCACTAACCTGCGCGCCGGGATAAATCTGGTTTGCTGCGCGGGCGCAATAGGATGCGGCGAGGTACTGCTTACCGAAGTCGCGCAGCCCGTAGAAGCTCCCCGGATCATTGACTCCTTGCACGACTCCATCAGGATTCAGCACGCCAATCGCCATCCCGGTCTTGTAAGTGCCGTTGGCAAAGCCTACCCCCCACAGCGCAAACATCAGCACGACAAGCTGGATGAAGCTGAAACCGCTAGCCGTGGGGAGCAGCACCGCGCCCCCGGCCACGATCCGCACGGGTGTCCACAGCGATGACCAATTGCGTCCCATCACTTCGCCATCGTTGGCAGTATTCAGCGTCCCCATGATTGCGACGTAGCTGACGATGAGCGTGCCCACGACCAGAATTCCGCTGTTAAAGAAGCCCATCATGGTCGCGATGACGTTGCTCGCGGCGCTGACGGTATCCGGGTCGGCTCCCGTGACCAGCGCGTCGATCACCGGGCCGAAGATGTGCCGCAGCATATCGACGCTGTGGTCGGTGCAATTCGTTGCGTCATCGCACGGAGAAAACGGCATCTGTGCCATCGCTGCCAGCTCCCAAAATTGGTCAAGATGCCGTCATTCTAGGTGCTGTCGCGTATCGCTGCAACGGTATGCAAAAACTAAAGCATGGACATCAAAACCCGCTGAAATCCGCATAAATAAAGGGTTTTATGGTTTTGCAGATGGACTATAGACCATAAAAATATTTATTTTTCGTTTCCTTCTTGTGATAGCTAGCTAGCTATCTCTATAATCTCGTTGTGTCTTGTGATAGCTAGCTATCTAGCTCAACTCTGGAGGATGATGACGTGACGATCTTTGCTGTGGTCAATACCAAAGGCGGCGTGGGAAAGACCACGACCGCCGTCCATCTCGCCACGATGCTGGCCCGGCAGGGCAAGACCTTGCTGATTGACGGCGACCCGCAGGCGAGCGCTGCGAGCTGGGCTGCTTGGCGGCGAGAGAACGAGGGCTACACGCCCAGCCCGACGACGACATGCCTCGCGGGCAAAGCGATCCTGGCCGAAGGCAAGCAGCTTGCCAGCGGCTTCTCGCATGTCGTGGTGGATGCCGGTGGTCGCGACTCGGTGGGGTTGCGTTCCGCTCTGTTGCTCGCCCAACGCGCAGTTATTCCGATTGGTGCCTCCAACCTCGATGCCGCAGCCATGACCGATCTGCTGACAGTGGTCGAGCTGGCCCGTGACTACAACCCCGACCTCGATGTGCGCGTGTTGCTGACCCGCGTCGATCCGCGCACCAAGGACGCCGCTGAGATGCTGGAGTTTCTCGCCGAGCAGGAGCTGACTGTTCTGCCGACGAAGGTTTGCGAGCGCGTGGCCTTCCGCCGCGCCATCGGCGAAGGTGCGATCGTGCAGGAGCTGGGCAAGGATCAGGCCGCGATTGCGGAAATGGAAGCCTTCTTCAAAGAGGTGACAGCGTGAAGAAGATGCGCGGAAAACCTGACCTCACAGGCATTGCCACCCCACTGAAAGACCCGACCGCTTTTCTGGAAGGTGGAGCGGGAGATGTTGCCGACAAGGCGCATCGGGATGCTCCCAAAGCTGCGGCACCTGCCGCAGATGAGCCGCCCGTGCCGACCGTGCAGAAGCTCTTTCGGATGCGGTGGGACATCGCCAAAGCCCTCAAGGACGCCGCAAATGCGGAGTCAGTACCGGGCCACCGGGTGACGGAAACCGAGATCGTTGAGCGGTTGCTCAAACAGCATTTCGGGATCGAATGATAGCTAGCTAGCTAGATAGCTATCTAATTCCTTTTTCACCAGAAATGTGGACTCTGCGCCATATTGATGGAATAACTTGCATAATTGGCGCGGGGACGGTATAAACATGGCCATGAGAGGACTCAAGTCGGCGGTCAGCCCTATGACATTGCGCGAATTGGTCGACACAGGCGTCGTTACGACAGGCGCGGCGATTCGATTCGACGATGACGGCCAAGGTTTGGTCGGGATTGTGCTTGTCGGTAGTGATGAGCTGTTTCTCGGGACAGCACGAGGCAATGAGCCTCGTTATTTCACGAGTATCGACGGCTTGGTGTCGGCATTTCAGGACTGCGGTATCAATGATTTCAAGCTCGACGCGAGGGGCTTTGTCTCTCGCGGCAAGCAAGCATCAGCGCGGCGCGGATTTGGGCGTAGTGCCCAAGGCAAGCTGGGCGTTTAGGAGTAGCTATCGAGTAGCGACCAGAGGACAGGCACCGAAAAAGCAAAAGCCCCGTTGGCGCGGGGCTTTGTGCAAAGTTTCGGGGGGCGTTGAGACGTAGAAACAAAGCCGGAGGGGCTATCGACTTGGCGGTCGGTGTCTCACCCGAGGGAACCATCACAGGCCCTCATTCTACGTCCCAACCCCCCCGGTAGGCAAGTTTTTGCCCGCGTTTTTGCGCGGGCAGCGGAGGGGTATGGCTCGACAATCCACCGTCGCAGCACGCGACGAAGCACCGACACAGCGGTTTTTTCAGGGCGGCACCGCCCTGAATCGCGTGCTGCTTGAAGCTCCGTACCTGCCCCGGTGCTCCGACGATAAGACCGCTACGCGCATCCGTCCTCGTGAGTACGCGATTCGCTATCCATACATGCAGGTCAATCGACCGGGCATGGTGAGCTGGCTGATCTTCGACCTCGATCACTCAAACGCGCTCATCTGGGAGGATGCGGGCTTGCCAGCCCCCAACCTGATCGTGCGCAACCGCAGGAGTGGCCATAGCCACCTGTACTACGCCATCCCCCCCGTTTGCACGACAGAAAGCGCCCGCTCCAAACCCATCGCCTACATGAAGGCGATCTACGAGGCGTTCGCCGCCCGTCTGGACGCTGACACAGACTTCCACAGCGGGCCGGTCGCCAAAACTCCCGGCCATCCGTGGTGGCTGACATGGGAGATACACAGCCACACGTATGAGCTGGGCGAGCTGGCCGACTATGTGGAGCTGGCCGTGTCCTCGCCGTGGGGTAAAGGGCCGCAGCTCGATGAGGTCAGCCATTCGCGGCACTGCATCTTGTTCGAGCACCTGCGCTACTACGCCTATTCCATCGTCAACCGCGAGCGGGAAAAGGGGTCATTCTCGACCTTCACTCGCTTGCTGGAAGCCTACGCACATAACCGAAACAGTTTCCAGAAGCTCGGCTTCTCCGGCGACCTGCCCCTGTCCTCGCTGCGCGCCACGGTGAAATCGGTCGCCCGCTGGACATGGGATCGTTACCGGGGCGATAGCCGCTGCCATCGAGGCGTGATGCAGCTCGACAAGGACTTGCCGCTGGTTGAGCGGCAGCGACTTGCAGCCGCACGCACGCACGAGGTCAGGCAGAAGGCCACAGAGTCCAAGGTTCGGGCTGCCTGCCGCCAGCTCCAGCAGAAGGGCGAAACCCTCACTCAAGCCGCTATTGCGCGTCTGGCGGGCCTCTCTCGACAGACAGTCGCGGCCTACAAGCATGTCCTGACCGAAGTGCTCAAGCCAGCAGTTGTCGCCGTACTGGAGGTGGTCGCAGCACCCAGATCGGATGTTAAGCATGGTGTACATCAGGTATCTGCCCCCCGTGCCTCGTTGGTTGATTTGATCACCAAGGGGTTGGATTTGGAGCCTCTCGATTCTTCGTAGTGCTGTCCGGGGGGCTTTCGCTTTTGAGTAGCCCTAGCATTTTTTAAATGCGAGTAGCCGCAAGGGTTGTGGGTAAGTCCGCAGGACTTATCCATCATCCCGCGCAGCGCCGAAGGCGCGAAGTAGTAGCCCTGCCGCCCATCGGGCGGCTTCCCCCTCGGGGTGATGGATGGAGGTTTGTTGGTGATGGCAAAGAGATCATTTAGCCCTGAGCTGCTGGAGTCGCTTCGGTCGATGGTTGTGACAAAAGCTCTTGATGCCCTCGGGCTGCATTGGAAGCGCGATCCGGATTTTCAGCCGGTGAAGGATGCGGCCACTATCCGGTTGCATGTTGCAGTTGGTGGCCAGGTTTTCGAGCTGCTGGTGACTGGTGCCAAGTTTTTCGATACCCGTGCAGACAAAGGTGGTGGCGGTGCGATTGATCTGGCTATGCACCTCTTGCGGCTCGACTTCGTTGCGGCGGTTAAGCGGTTGTCGTCCTCGCGTGTTTCCAGCGTTTGAGTGGTGGATTTCAAGCCTTCGGCGACCGCGAAACCTTGCCGGTTTCGGGCTTCCCGCGTCCGATCTTGCCGGACTGGCCGCGTGGGCAGGCTCGGTGGGCTACGCCCTTGAACCTACCCACACGTAGAGGCTATTCAACAGCATCCGCGTCAAGGGGCCGTGTCCTCGCTGCGCTGCGGGCCGCACCAACCCCTTGACCCGGTTCTTTCGCGCCCTTTGGGCGCTGCGCGTCGGCCCGTGGATAACTCTGGCGAGTTACCCACCGCCCTCCTTACGGCTACTCGTCATTTAAAAAATGACCGGAGCTACTTGAAAAGCAGCTTGCTGCTTCCCTGCCGGTGGTGTCGTGACGCCAAGATGGTGATGTGTTTTCACTTGCCCATCGGAGGCCCAAGTCATGCAAGTCACCATCCGTCGATTTCCCTGTGCTCGTGTTCGAGCGTTCGTTCAGGGGGCAGCTCACGAAACGGAACAAATCGTACGCTAAGGCATAGCTCACCCAAGCCGGTCCCCTGCCGACGTGGCGAGGCTCGTTTCGCCTTGCAACGACGCAATCAGCGGACACGAAACATTTCCCTGGCGTGCATGGCAGGCGCACACGAGTTGGGACAGCACGACCTCCATGCGCGCCAGGTCGGCCAGCTTGGCGCGCACGTCCTGGAGCTTGTGCTCGGCCAGGCGGCTGGCTTCGTCGCAGTGGGTGCCATCCTCCAGCCGCAGCAGCTCGGCGATCTCATCCAGGCTGAAGCCCAAGCGCTGGGCCGATTTCACGAACTTCACCCGGGCTACATCCGCCTTGCCGTAGCGGCGGATGCTGCCATAGGGCCGCGCCGGTTCGGGCAGCAAGCCCTTGTGCTGATAGAACCGGATCGTCTCCACATTGACCCCGGCCGCCTTACCGAAGGCGCCGATGGTCAGGTTCTTCAGACCGTTCTCCATCCCGCTTGACTCCGTAGTTGACTACGGCAGTAACGTTACAACATCAAGCGAAGACCCAGAAGGAGAAGCTTTATGTCAGAACCCAAGACCGGTCGTGGCGCGCTGGCCACCGGAGGTGTCGCGGCCATCCTCGCCTCGACCTGCTGCCTCGGCCCCCTCGTGTTGGTCGCGCTTGGCTTTTCCGGCGCCTGGATCGGCAACCTGACGGTGCTGGAGCCATACCGCCCGATCTTCATCGGCACGGCGCTGGTGGCGCTGTTCTTTGCTTACCGGCGCATCTTCCACCCGGTGCAAGCCTGCAAGCCGGGGGAGGTCTGCGCAGTTCCACAGGTGCGCGGCAGCTACAAGCTCATTTTCTGGATCGTGGCCGCGCTGGTTCTGGTCGCGCTCGCCTTTCCCTTCGTCGTGCCATTTTTCTACTGATCAGGAGTTCGCCATGAAAAAGCTGTTTGCCTCCCTCGTCCTCGTCGCCGTTGCTGCCCCGGTGTGGGCCGCCACGCAGACTGTCACGCTGTCGGTGCCCGGCATGACTTGCGCCGCCTGCCCGATCACGGTCAAGAAGGCGCTCTCCAAGGTCGAAGGCGTGAGCAAGACTGCGGTGAGCTTCGAGAAGCTCGAGGCCGTCGTCACCTTCGACGATGCCAAGACCAGCGTGCAGGCCCTGACCAAGGCCACCGCCGATGCCGGCTATCCGTCCGAGCTCAAGAGGTGATCCCTGGATAACCGGACCTTGCTCAAGACCGGCATCACCGGTTCGGTGATCGCCGCCATATGCTGCGCGACCCCCGTGCTCGTGATTGCGCTCGGCGTCCTGGGTCTGTCCGCCTGGGTCGGGTGGCTCGATTACGTGCTGATCCCGGCCCTCGTCGTTTTTGTCGGCATCACGATCTACGCGCTGCGTCGCCGGCGGGCGGAAGCCGCTTGCTGCGCTGTTGGAGTCGGAGAAAACCAGAAGAAGGGGATATGAAATGAATAGCCGTGTTCTGCATGTTACCGGGATGACTTGCGATTCCTGCGCAAACCACGTCGAGAAGGCGCTTCTCACCGTGCCCGGTGTTCATAAGGCGGAGGTGTCCTACCCTGACGCCTTGGCCCGTGTGAGCGGGGAGCCGGCGCTTGATCCGACGATGCTCGTCTCGGCAGTCGCAGCAGCTGGCTACCGGGCCGCGCTCGCCGATGCGCCGCCCGCCGCGATGGGAAGCGGGTTGCTCGGCAAGATGCGCGAGTGGCTGGGCAGTGGCGACAAGGCGGGCGGCGATGGGGGTGGTTTGCATATCGCTGTCATCGGCAGCGGCGGTGCCGCGATGGCGGCGGCGCTGAAGGCCGTCGAGCAAGGCGCGCGGGTCACGTTGATCGAGCGCGGCACCCTCGGCGGCACCTGTGTCAATGTGGGCTGCGTGCCGTCCAAGATCATGATCCGCGCCGCGCACATTGCCCACCTGCGGCGAGAAAGCCCGTTTGACGGCGGGATCGCCGCGGCACCGCCGGCGATCCTGCGCGAGCGGCTGCTGGCCCAGCAGCAGGCGCGGGTCGATGAGCTGCGCCACGCCAAATACGAAAACATCCTGGACGGCAACACCGCCATTACCATGCTGCGCGGCGAAGCGCGCTTCAGGGACGGCCACCACCTCACGGTGCGCCTGACCGACGGTGGCGAGCGCGAGGTGGCCTTTGACCGCTGCCTGATCGCCACCGGCGCCAGTGCGGCCGTGCCGCCGATCCCCGGACTGAAGGACACGCCCTACTGGACGTCCACCGAGGCGCTGGAAAGCGACACGATCCCGCAGCGGCTCGCCGTCATCGGCTCGTCGGTGGTAGCCGTCGAACTGGCGCAAGCCTTCGCCCGGCTCGGGAGCCGGGTGACGATCCTGGCGCGCAGCACGCTGTTCTTTCGCGAGGACCCGGCGATCGGCGAGGCCGTCACCGCCGCCTTCCGTGCCGAGGGCATCGAGGTGCAGGAGCATACCCAGGCGAGCCACGTCGCTTATGCCGCCGGGGAATTCGTGCTGACCACTGGGCACGGCATCGTTGCCGCCGACAAGCTGCTGGTCGCCACCGGCCGCACACCGAACACACGCGGCCTGAACCTCGAAGCGGCGGGCGTCACGATCAACGCGCAGGGCGCCATCGTCATCGACAAGGGCATGCGCACGAGTAACCCGCACATTTACGCCGCCGGCGACTGCACCGACCAGCCGCAGTTCGTCTATGTGGCGGCCGCGGCGGGCACCCGTGCCGCGATCAACATGACCGGCGGTGACGCGGCGCTGGATCTGAGCGCGATGCCAGCCGTGGTGTTCACCGATCCGCAAGTGGCGACGGTGGGCTACAGCGAGGCGAAAGCGCACCACGACGGCATCGAGACTGACAGCCGTACGCTCACGCTCGACAACGTACCGCGCGCGCTCGCCAACTTCGACACGCGCGGCTTCATCAAGCTGGTCATCGAGGAAGGTAGCGGACGGCTCATCGGTGTACAGGCGGTGGCGCCCGAAGCGGGCGAACTGATCCAGACCGCAGTGCTCGCGATCCGCAATCGCATGACGGTGCAGGAACTGGCCGACCAGTTGTTCCCGTACCTGACGATGGTCGAAGGGTTGAAGCTCGCGGCGCAGACGTTCAACAAGGACGTGAAGCAGCTGTCCTGCTGCGCCGGGTGAGGAACAGGAGGTGGTCGATGAACGCCTACACGGTATCGCGTCTGGCCCATGAGGCCGGTGTGAGCGTACATGTCGTGCGCGATTACAAGGTGCGTGGGCTGCTGCGGCCGGTGGCGCGCACCGCCGGCGGCTACGGGGTGTTCGACGCGGCCGCCTTGCAGCGGCTGTGCTTCGTGCGAGCCGCCCTGGAGGCCGGCATCGGCCTCGACCTGCTGACGCGGCTGTGCCGGGCGCTGGACACCGCAGACGGCGATGAAGCGTCGGCGCATCTTGCCGACCTGTGCCACCTCGTCGAGCGCCGACGCCAAGCGCTGACGAACCTGGAAACGCAGTTGACCGAATTGGCGCACAGCACGTCGGAGATCTCGGCATGAACAGCCCGGAGCGCGTTTCCCCCGAGGCGCGCAAGCCGGTCGCCGGCTACCTGTGGGGCCTGCTCGCCGCGCTGACCTGTCCCTGCCACCTGCCGGTGCTCGCCATCGTTCTTGCCGGCACCACCGCCGGTGCGTTCCTCGGCAAGTATTGGGGCATTGCGGCGTTCGGCCTGACCGGCTTGTTCGTCCTGTCCCTGGCGCGGGCGATGCGGGCGTTCAAGGGAAGATCATGAGCGCTACCGAGCCGGATGGCTGGACGGCGGCGCAACTGGCCCAGGCGGCCGAGCATCGGCAGCTTGAGCTGCACTACCAGCCCATCGTCGATCTGCGCCGCGGCCGAATTGCCAGCGCGGAAGCGCTGCTGCGCTGGCGGCACCCGAGCCTTGGCCTGCTGCCGCCGGGCGCGTTCCTGCCACTGGCCGAATCGTCCGGGCTGATGCCCAAAATCGGCGCGTGGGTGCTGGGTGAAGCCTGCCGTCAGATGCAGCGCTGGCTGGCGTTGAATTGGCGGCCGTTTCGATTGGCCGTTAATGGGGTCGCCTCAGAAAACGGAAAATAAAGCACGCTAAGCCCTTACTTACCCAGATGTTTGACTTTTCGTGGCACTTTCACCATGGCAATTGCAATTGCCCAACCCTTGCAAAATGCCGCACGCCTCTACAGATCGAGAGCCAGAACACTTCTCGCGCAAATCAACCAAGTGCCGCTTTAACTGCAACAGCGCGGACACACGCATTTCCACCTGTTGAATATGGGCCTCCAGCAGCGTGTTGACCTCCCCACAGTCCTGCATCGGGTTGTCTCGCAGACCCAGCAATGCGCGAATCTCGCTCAACGTCATGTCGAGCGAACGGCAATGACGGATGAATTGCAAGCGCTCAATGTGCGCCTCACCGTACAGCCGGAAGTTGCCACCGCTTCGCGCTGGCTTCGGCAGTAGCCCTTCCTTCTCGTAGTAGCGGATGGTCACAACCTCGCATCCAGAGCGCTTGGCGAGGTCGCCAATTCTGATTTCCATGCATCAATCTCCTTTATTTCACTTGACTCTATAGTAACTATAGGGTTTGTAATGGAAGTTGTATAGATTTGAAGGAGTTATTTATGAGCGAATGCGCTTCCACGGCGTGTGGCTGCTCGGCTGGGCCGATCATCCAACCCACGACACAAGCCCCAGCGACAACCGGATCGGCTCAAGCGGTGTATCGCATCGAGAACATGGACTGCCCCACGGAAGAGGCGCTGATCCGAGGCAAGCTGGTCGGGCTGGCGGGGGTGGTTGGTCTTGAGTTCAACCTGATGCAGCGTACTTTGGCCGTTCGGCACGAACTGCCTTCGTTGTTTCCCGTTGAGCAGGCGCTAACCGCCATCGGCATGCAAGCCGTGCGCATGGATCAGGCATCGACCGGGCAAACGACCAAGCTGTCCATTACCAAAATGGATTGCCCGACCGAAGAGACGTTGATCCGCAACAAGCTCGGTACCATGGCCGGAGTTGCCGATCTCGATTTCAACCTGATGCAGCGCACGCTGTCGGTACGCCATGCGGACCAGGTTCTGCCGGACGTGCTCGCGGCACTGCAAGCGCTTGGATTCGAGGCGCAGGTGTTGGACACCGCAGAGGCCGCATCGCCATCCGCATCCCTTGTGACCACGCCGACCAACTGGTGGCCGCTGGGCATCTCCTTTGTAACTGCATCGGCGGCCGAGGCGGTCTACTGGCTCCACAACGGCAATCATTGGTCGGTCGTCGTTCTGGCGCTCGTCGCGGTCTTCACCGGCGGTCTGTCCACCTACAAGAAAGGTTGGATTGCGCTCAAGAACCGTAATCTCAACATGAACGCCCTGATGTCGATTGCCGTCACGGGTGCCATGTTGATCGGGCACTGGCCCGAGGCGGCAATGGTGATGGTGCTTTTCGCGCTGGCCGAGGTGATCGAAGCCAAGTCGCTGGATCGCGCCCGCAATGCCATCCGTGGCCTGCTCGACCTGACCCCGGAACAGGCCACGGTGCAGCAGGCTGACGGCACATGGCGCGAGGTGGGTGCAAAGCAAATTGCCATCGGTAGCCGCGTCCGGGTCAAGCCAGGTGAGCGCATCGCCCTGGATGGTGAGGTGCTGGAAGGCCGCTCTGCCGTCAACCAAGCCCCGATCACGGGTGAAAGCCTCCCGGTCGAAAAATCCCCCGGTGATTCGGTGTTCGCTGGCACGATCAACGAATCCGGCTCGTTCGAGTACCGCGTCACCGCCTTGGCCAACAACTCCACTTTGGCCCGGATCATTCACGCGGTAGAGGCTGCGCAAGGTAGTCGTGCGCCGACTCAGCGTTTTGTCGATCAGTTCGCCCGCTGGTACACCCCCGTTGTATTCGGCGTTGCCATCGCCGTCGCGTTGTTGCCGCCGCTGTTCATGGGTGCGGCATGGCTCGACTGGATTTACCGTGCATTGGTTCTGCTGGTGGTCGCCTGCCCGTGCGCACTGGTGATCTCTACGCCGGTCAGCATCGTCAGCGGCCTGGCCGCTGCCGCCCGCCACGGCATTCTCATCAAGGGCGGCGTCTATCTGGAAGAAGGCCGCAAGCTGCGCTGGCTGGCTCTGGACAAGACCGGCACGATCACGCACGGCAAGCCCGCACAGACCGATTTTGTCACTTGGGGCAATGCACTCGCCGCAAACAGCCGCAGCATCGCTGCCAGTCTGGCGGCTCGTTCCGACCACCCTGTATCCAAAGCGGTGGCACAAGCCGCGCAGACGGATGGGGTTGCCTTACTCGACGTAGCCGAGTTCAGCGCGCTGCCCGGTCGGGGCGTGCAAGGCCAAATCAACGGTGAGACCTACCATCTTGGCAACCAGCGGATGCTCGAAGCGCTGGGGCAATGCACACCAGAACTGGAACAGCGCATCGCGGCGCTGGAAACCATGGGTAAAACTGTCGTGATGTTGGTCAGCGCAAAAGGGGTTCATGCCTTATTTGCCGTAGCGGACACCATCAAGGAAAGCAGCAGGAGCGCCATTGCCGAGCTTCATGCACTGGGCATCAACACCATGATGCTGACCGGCGACAACCCCCACACGGCACAGGCCATTGCCGCACAAGCCGGGATCGACAGTGCGCAAGGCAATCTGCTCCCAGACGACAAACTGCGCGAAGTTGAGCTACTGGCCATAAAGGGCAAGGTCGGCATGGTCGGTGATGGCATCAACGATGCCCCGGCCTTGGCGCGTGCGGACATCGGCTTTGCCATGGGAGCGGCTGGCACCGATACCGCCATCGAGACCGCTGACGTGGCCCTGATGGACGACAACCTGGGCAAGATTCCGACCTTCGTGCGCCTGTCGCGTGCGACGGCGCAGGTGCTGATGCAAAACATTGTGCTGGCCCTTGGCATCAAGGCAGTATTTCTGGTGCTGACCTTCACGGGTCAAGCGACCATGTGGATGGCGGTGTTTGCTGATATGGGGGCCAGCTTGCTCGTCGTTGGCAATGGCTTGAGGCTGTTGCGCAAATGAGCTGGAAATTCTTTCTCTACGACTGGGGTGGTCTAAACATCGCGTTGTTCCAAGCCATCAACATGAGCACACCTGCAGCGCTGGAACCGCCGGTATCGTTCTTCAACCTTGTGATAGGCAACTACTGGACTGCACCACTGATGCTCTTGGCGATGTGGGGATGGTCAAAGTCGGCACCTGACCCAACGCGGGCCGATGCCATCCGGTACAGACTCAGAGTCTTTAGCGTGGCCTTTGCGTTGGCATTTCTCGTCGCCACCATCTTGAAGCTATGGATCGACTTTCCACGCCCGCCTGCCGTTTTTGGCGACATGGTGCGCGTTATCGGGGGCATCGAACGACACTACAGCCTGCCCAGCGGGCATGCCACCTATGCCGCGCTGGTGGTCGGCGCGCTCTGGCCTTTGATAGGCCGTCGTGGCCGCATCGGCTTGGTGTTGTACGCCGCATTGGTCGGTTGGTCACGCATCGCAGCCGGAATGCACTTTCCTGCCGATGTGCTGGCGGGGTGGGTACTTGGATTGAGCTGCACGGCGCTCGCCGGGTGGCTGATGCCGCTGGCCGCCCCTGTGTGGCAATCGGCTCGCCGCACATCGACTTGGGTCTGGTTCGCAGTGGCCGCCAGTTCTGTCATGACAGATCAGCTCGCAAAGTTCGCCATCACCCGCACGTTTGCCTACGGTGAACAGGTCGAAGTCAGCACCTTCTTCAACATTGTCCATGTCCTGAATCCCGGCGCGGCATTCAGCTTTCTGGCGAACGCTGGCGGCTGGCAACGTTACTTTCTCATGGCGCTGGGTCTGGTCGTTTCTGCTTGGCTGGGCCGCATGCTGTGCCAGCAGCGGCCACGCCTTGAAGCGGTGGGCTACAGCCTGATCCTTGGTGGTGCGCTCGGCAATGTCGTGGATCGTGTGCTGCGTGGATCGGTTGTCGATTTCCTCGACTTCCATTGGCAGCTTGTGCACTGGCCCGCCTTCAACCTCGCTGATGTGGCGATAACTATCGGAGCGCTCTGCCTGTTCTTGACGGTTGTACCGAAAAGCAGTAGAGGCACAGAGGCCGATGTGTCCGGTTAAGCTATACCCTAACATGGCGTCAGACCATCCGGCGCGAAAGCGTCAGAATAGAGTCGCCTTCAGAATTGATTGACACGCACCGTCAAGAGTCATAGATTTCTTCCTGACACATTCCCCTCAGGAGGACCCTTTGCACGGTCAGCGCATCGGCTACGTCCGCGTCAGCAGCTTCGACCAGAACCCGGAACGCCAGCTTGAGCATGTGCCGGTGGACAGGCTGTTCACCGACAAGGCATCGGGCAAGGACACCCAGCGCCCCGAGCTAGAACGGTTGCTCGCCTTCGTGCGCGAGGGCGACACGGTGGTGGTGCACAGCATGGACCGCCTGGCGCGCAACCTCGACGACCTGCGCCGTCTAGTGCAGAAGCTCACCCAGCGCGGCGTGCGCATCGAATTCGTCAAGGAAAGCCTGACCTTCACCGGCGAGGACTCGCCGATGGCGAACCTGATGCTGTCGGTGATGGGCGCGTTCGCCGAGTTCGAGCGCGCCCTTATCCGCGAGCGGCAGCGCGAAGGCATCGCGCTCGCCAAGCAGCGCGGGGCCTACCGGGGCCGCAAGAAGGCGCTGTCGCCGGAGCGGGTGGCCGAGCTGCGCCGGCGGGCCGCCGCCGGCGAGCAGAAAGCCAAGCTCGCCCGCGAATTCGGCATCAGCCGCGAAACCCTGTACCAATACCTGAGAACGGATGACTGACCATGCCGCGCCGCAGCTTGCTGACGCCCGCCGAGCGCACCGGCCTGCTTGCCTTTCCGACCACTGACGACGACCTCATCCGGCATTACACCTTCTCCGAACCCGACCTGTCAGTGATCCGCCAACGGCGCGGCAACCACAACCGGCTCGGTTTCGCGGTGCAGTTGTGCTACCTGCGCTATCCCGGCTTCGCCCTGCCGACCGACGCGGAACCGCCCGCATCCCTGCTGAATATCGTCGGCCGCCAGTTGCGCATCGCGCCGGACATCTGGCCGCAGTACGCGCAGCGGCCGGAAACCCGGCGCGAGCACCTGCTGGAATTGCAGGCGTGGCTGAAGCTGACGCCGTTCGCGGCCGCCGACTACCGGCGCTTCGTCCACCAGCTCGCCGAGCTGGCCCAGCAGACCGACCGGGGTATCGTGCTGGCCGAGGCGCTGGTCGAGCTGCTGCGGCAGCAACGTATCATCCTGCCGGCCATCGATGTCATCGAGCGTGTATGTAGCGAGGCGCTCACGCGCGGTACGCGCCAGGTGTACGCGGCGCTGACCGCGCCGCTGGCCGATCACCATCGCCGTGCGCTCGACGGTCTGCTGGCGATCCGCGAGGGCACCAAGGGCAGCGGGCTAATCTGGCTGCGCCAGCCGCCCGGCCCGCCCAAGCCCAAGCATGTGCTGGCCCACCTGGAGCGGCTGAAGACCCTCCGTGACCTGGCGTTGCCGGATGGGCTGGAGCACACCGTCCACCAAAACCGCCTGCTGAAGCTCGCCCGCGAAGGAGGACAGATGACGGCCCAGCACCTGCGCGACCTGGAGCCGAGCCGCCGCTATGCGACCCTGTCCGCGGTGATCCTCGATACCCGCGCCACCCTGATCGACGAGATCATCGACCTGCACGACCGTTTCATGGGCGCGCTGTTCAGCAAGGCCAAGCGCAACCACGCCGACCGCTTCCAGCAGTCCGGCAAGGCGATCAACGACAAGGTGCGGCTCTACTCGCGCATCGGCCGCGCCCTGCTGGAAGCCAAGCAGTCGGGCGGCGATCCGTTCGCCGCCATCGAGGCCATCATCCCGTGGGAGGTGTTCACCGAGAGCATCACCGAGGCCGAGCTTCTGGCCCAGCCGGAAGGTTTCGACTTCCTCGCGCTGGTCGGCGACGGCTTCAACCAGCTCCGGCGCTACACGCCGGCCCTGCTGGAAGCGCTGACCATGAAGGCCGCGCCGGCGGCACGCGAGCTGCTCGCCGCCGTCGATGTGCTCAAAGGGATGAACGAGCGCCAGGCGCGCAAAGTGCCGGACGATGCGCCCACGTCGTTCGTGCGCAAGCGCTGGGAAAGCCTGGTGCGCAACGAAGACGGGTTGGATCGGCGCTTCTACGAGCTGTGCGTGCTGTCCGAGCTGAAAAACTCGCTGCGCTCCGGCGACATCTGGGTGCAGGGCTCGCGCCAGTTCAAGGACTTCGAGGACTACCTGTTGCCGCCACCGCGTTTCGCCGCGCAGCGCGATCAGCGGGAATTGGGCCTGGCCGTCGAAACCGACTGCGAGCGCTTCCTGGAGGCGCGCCTCACGGTGCTGCAAGAGCAACTGGCGACGGTGGAGCGGCTGGCCGCCGCCAACGAGCTGCCCGACGCCGCCATCACCAGTACCGGCCGGCTCAGGATTTCGCCGCTGGACAACGGCGTGCCCGACGAGGCCGAGGCGCTGATGCAACAGGCGTACAGCCCGCTGCCGCACCTGAAGATCACCGAGCTGCTGCTGGAAGTCGATGGCTGGACGGGGTTCAGCCGCCACTTCAAGCACCTCAAGAGCGACGCGGCGGCCGAAGATCAACACCTGCTGCTGACGACCATCCTGGCCGACGCCATCAACCTGGGGCTCTCCAAGATGGCCGAATCCTGCCCGGGCGTGACCTATGCCAAGCTGACCTGGTTGCAGGCGTGGCACATCCGCGACGAGACCTATTCGGCCGGGCTGGCCGAGCTGGTCAACGCGCAGTTCCGTCAGCCGTTCGCCGCCTATTGGGGCGATGGCACCACGTCGTCGTCGGACGGCCAGAACTTCAAGGCCGGCGGTCGGGGCCACGCCGCCGGCCAGGTGAACCTGAAGTACGGCCAGGAACCGGGCGTGCAGTTCTACACCCACATTTCGGACCAGTACGCGCCGTTCCACACCAAGGTCATCAACGCCACGGTGCGCGACGCCACCCACGTCCTGGACGGACTGCTGTACCACGAATCCGACCTGCGCATCGAGGAGCATTACACCGACACGGCCGGCTTCACCGATCACCTGTTCGCGCTGATGCACCTGCTGGGCTTCCGCTTTGCGCCGCGCATCCGCGACCTGACCGACAAGCGCCTGTACATCCACGGCGACGCCAAGCAGTACCCGACGCTCGCCGGCCTGATCGGCGGCAGCGTCAACGTGAAGCACATTCGCGCCCATTGGGACGAAATCCTGCGCCTGGCCGCCTCGATCAAGCAGGGCACGGTGACGGCCTCGCTGATGCTCAGGAAGCTCGGCAGCTACCCGCGACAGAACGGCTTGGCCGTGGCCTTGCGCGAGCTTGGGCGAATCGAGCGCACGCTGTTCGCGCTCGACTGGATGCAGAACGTCGAGCTGCGCCGCCGCGTGCAGATCGGTTTGAACAAGGGGGAGGCCAAGAACGCGCTGGCCCGCGCCGTGTTCCTGAACCGGCTCGGCGAAATCCGCGACCGCAGTTTCGAGAACCAGCGCTACCGCGCCAGCGGCCTCAACCTGGTGGTGGCGGCGATCGTCCTGTGGAACACCGTCTACCTGGAGCGGGCCATCCAGGGGCTGCGGGACTCGGGCAAGGACATCGACGAGAGACTGCTGCCACATCTCTCGCCGCTGGGCTGGGAGCACATCAACCTGACCGGCGACTACATCTGGCGGCAGAACAAGCAGGTTGAGCAAGGCAAGTTCCGGCCGTTACGAATGCCCGGCGAGGCTTAGCGTACGATTTTTTCCGTTTCGTGAGCTGACCCCGTTCACGTCGAACGTGTCTTCGAGGCCGCGTGCGGCATCGGTGACGATCTCGTCGAGCCTGTCCTGCTGGCCGAGGTCTGCCAGCGCGAAGCGGTCTGTCCGCATCTTCACCAATGCCCTCTGCGGAGCCGGGCGACGGCGACGGAATAGCGCAGTCTTTCCGGCGTCGGCGGCTGGCCAGCCAACGCGCCGCAGGCGAGGCGGCAGCTAGTGCTCGACATCCGGGAGGACAGGCGACCTTTTTAGTTTGTTAGTTTATTTGTTGGTTTATTTGTTTGTTGTGTTATAATGAGGCCATCATGTGATGGAGGATCGGTTATGCGCCCTGCTGAGTTTTCCCCGGAAGAGATCGTCGCGGCTGGTGAAGCCCTTGTGGCCGCTGGTCGCAATGTGACCGGCTTTGCCCTGCGCCAGAAGGTCGGTGGCGGCAACCCCAATCGCCTCAAGCAAGTGTGGGACGAGCATTTGGCTGCGAAGAACACGACGGAGGCTGAGCCTGTGGCGGAGCTGCCAGTCGAGGTGGCTGAGGAAGTCGCTGCTGTTACCAAGTCGCTTACTGAGCGACTTGCGACGTTGGCCGTCGAGCTGAACGACAAGGCGGTCAAGGCTGCTGAGCGCCGGGTCGCCGAAGTGTTGCGCACTGCTGGTGAGCAGCGTGAGCAGGCGGAGCGGGAGCTGGTCGATGCCGCACAGACGGTTGACGAGCTGGAGACACGGTTGGACCAGTCGCAGGCGGAAGTTGAATCGCTGGAAAGGCGGCTCAGTGAGGCTCAGTCTCATGGGCAGGCGCAGGCGGTCGAGCTGGCCCAGTTGCGTGAGCGTCTGGTTGCCACTGAGCAAGCTGCACGGGCCACTGCTGATGCCCACGAAGCCGTGCGCTCGGAGCTGGATGCTGCCCGTCGCGACGCAGGCGTGAAGATCGAGGCGCTGCGGGATGAGCTGGCTCAGTTGCGTGAGCGATTGGCGGCGTCTGAACAAGCGGCCAAGGTTGCAGCGGAAACTCACGCTCGCGAGCTGGAGCAGGCGCACTCTGAAACGAAGACGGTACGGGCCGAGCTTGATGCGGCTCGTCGTGAGGCTTCAGAGAAGATTGAGGCGCTGAGAGGTGAGTTGGCCGAGCAAAAGGCCAAAGCCGCTGCTGATGCTCAGGCACACGCCGATTACCGGGCGCGGATGGAGCAGGATGCAGCGCGGATTACCGAGCTGCTGGGGCAGGCAAAAGAGGCTCAGGAGGTTGCCCGGCATGATGCGTCAGAAGCCCGTGAATCTGCTGCAAAGCTGGCGGGTCAGTTGGAGGCTGTACAGGCTCAGAATGCCACTCTACTTGCTGCTGTCCAGCAGAGGTCTGATCGCGGTTCGGGTGGCAAATGAGTCAAGGATGTGTGTCGGGTGATGTGAGGCTGCTGACCCCGGCAGAGCTGGATGCTTTGCGTGATGAAATGCAACGTGATGGCGAGTGGGCGCGTGAAGAGCTAGCTCGTCGTCGAGCGGCAAGGATTGCCACGGTTCAAGCCGCGCTTGAGGATGACGACAATGCCGACACCTGCTGAACTACAGCAACTCTCGGATGAAATCCGCCGTGCTGGTGCGATGCTCGTTCAGGTGGCCCATGACGGCGATCCTGAAATCCTGATGATGATCGTCAATGTGCTTAACGCATGTGCAGCAAAACCTGCATGGTGGGCGCGTGAGGCGCAGGCTGCTGAGGTCGATCAGATCGTTGCCAACATCATTGAGCGTGCGCGGTCAGGATGATTGCGATGAAACGCAAACAAATGCAGTTGGCCGACTCACGCCTTGTCCTCTCGAGTGGTGCGAAACTGGCCCATTGCCACGGCCAGCCAGTAGGCCGCCTGATACTGCGGCCACGCTGCAAACTCTGGATCACCTGCGCGATGCTGGACGCGCTCATAGAGCGTGCGTACTCGGTCAGCGACGGGGCTGCCCGGCTGCTCGCTGTAGGTCGTTCATTGCTGTATCCATCGTTTCAGCCGTTCGACGAACGTCATCGGTTTCTTTTTAGCTGGCTCAGTGAGAGGACATTTCGTCACCCATATAGGTAGCTCAAGAGGCAATACGATTGCTTCCTTGATTACTTTGCTCTCTGTTTCTGCTCTCTCACTTGTTGCCACGCATTTACCCTCTTCATGCACCTATGCCGTTGGCTGAGCAGGTTGTTGCTGATCTTCGATAGCGGTTGCACTACCCGCTTCGCTGCCTTTCTTGCGTGTTGCCGTTCCGCTTCCGGCTCTTTTCAGGTAGCTGCGGAGCGTTGGTGTTGCCAGAGATACACCAAGCTGCTTTAGCTGCTCGCTGACCTGCTCCAGCGTATAGCCACGGGCCTGCATTGCTTTGATGTCCTTTGCAAGCAGCTTGATGGCCTCTTGCTTGCTGACCGGGCGTTTCTTGTTCTCAACGGCAGGCAGTTCTTTCAGCTTTGCGCTGATCTGCTCGACCTGCTCAACGGTGAGTGTAGCCATGTGCTTGCTCCATTCCTGTAATCAACAAAACTCGCTTGACATCATACGCTTTTGCGTGTTCGGAGGCAACGCGCTATGATAGCCGAATCATGGCTGTAAGCAGACATGCAGGACGGCCATTGTATGACACATGCCGGAACGCTTCGCGCCCCGACCTGTATCATTCAATGGACGCCACTTGTTCGGCGCTGCGCTTCTCACAAGATGGCTCTTTCGTCCTGCCCCCTCGCGCCGGGGGTGGCGTTTGCAGCTTGCTATCAAGCAGTTTTCAAGGGGGGCGCAAGGGTGCCGTTCGTTTGCATTGGCGATGAGCCGCTTACAGCAAAGCTCGCGCTGCGGTTACAGCCAGATGAGCGCGATGCGCTGCGTGCCGAGGCGGATGCACGCGGTGTCAGTATGAGCGCCCTTGTCCGTGATCTGTACTTCGGCGCTCCCGTTGTCAGTGATGTGAATCGTGATCTGGTTGCAGAGTTGATCCGGCTTGGTGCTGTAGTTCGCTCCGCGTGGGATGCTTCCGCTGCAAGCCAGTCACCCTACTTCCCTCCTCTCGCGGAGGCCATTGTTGATCTGCAAAAGTTCGCTCGGGCACTGGCCGGAAAGATCAAGCCGAGCCGCGTCCGGCATGATCGCGCCGCTGATGTTGTCGAGTTCGTTGGAAAGTCAGATGGCGTGGCACTGGAAGCTATTGTGACGTTGCGTCTTCTGCCCGCAGAAAAAGACCAACTTGCGTTGGATGCGGAGATGGCGGGTATTACACCCGGCGCACTCGTGCGACGTCGGATATTCGGTCGCCCGGTGTCTGCGAACATAAATCGCGTGATGCAGCGGCGTATCCGGTCGCTGATGGCGATGTTGCAACATTTCCTCGCAGAGCATCGTAGTCGGGACTACCCAGAGATTTATACGACGCGGAGTGTACTGGCGGCGCTCTTCAAGAGGCTGGGACATGATCTCAAAGCACATTCGTAACCCAGATGCGAAGGCCGCGAAGCATCGTCGCATTATCAAGCTGGTCGAGTACATCCTCAATCCACAGACTGAGAGCGCGACGGAGAAATGCGTCTATCACGGCGCACGCGGGTTCATCACTGCTGAACGGTCGATGCAGCTTGGCGAAATGATCGCACTTTCGGAAGATGCCACGCGAAGCAAGAACACTGTGGAGCATTTTGTTCTGAGCTTGCGGGAGGGCGAGAAGCCGACACCTGAGCAGGTCGAGGAGATGATAACGATCTGGCTCAGGGAGCTTGGGTTGAGCGATTGTCAGATTATCTATGGTCTGCACGAGGACACTGATAACTACCACCTGCACATAGCAGTCAATCGGATGCACCCTGAGCGACTGGAGTGCATCAAGATCAACGGTGGCTTCTCGAGGGAAGCGGAGCATCGGGCGATTGCATTGATCGAGCACGCGCAAGGCTGGAAGTCCGAGAAAAATGCTCGATACACGGTGCTTCCAGACGGCACGCTGGCCTACCGAGCCGAGAACGGTGAGGCTGTGCCGGATGCGGGCTGGTCGGCTGATTTGGCACTCAGACGGCGGCAAACCGATGACCGTAAAGAGCTGCGCCGACGGCATGAGCGTGAGCGGCGAGAGTTGGGGGCTGTTGAAGCTACGAAGGCGCAGCGGCAGGCGGCGCTCGATGAGCTGAGAACACGCCAGCTTGCTGAGCAGTTGGCGCAGAAAACGCAGCAGAAGGCGGAGCGCGTGGCATTGCGTAGCGCCCTCCCCGCCTCTCGGGCACGTGAAAATGTCGCGATCAGCCAGCGAGCCATCGACATCGAAACTCGCACAGGCGTGCAGAGCGCCGAGCGTACCGCCAAAGAGGTTGCCGGGCCGATCTTGCGGTCGGCATCGAGTTGGGCGCAGTTGCACGCGGAGCTGGCCGCCGTGGGGTGCCGCTTCGAGCGCGAAGGGAGCGGTGCATTGATCTGGGTTGGAGACACGCCCGTCAAGGCCAGCCAAGCCTGCCGAAAGTCATCCTTGCCTAAGTTGGAGAAGCGTCTGGGTGCATATGAGCCTGCTCCCGAAGGGATGGTGATTTCAGAGCGGGAGTTGGAGCCACTCAAGCCGGATGCCCCTCGCATGAGCGACTACATGCGCGAGCGGCGGCAGTACGAGCGGGAGCGGAAACAGGAAACGGCAGCACTGCGCGAGCGTCATCGGTTGGAGCAAGAGGCGGCGTGGTCACGCTACGAAGTGCGGCGCGATGCACTGCTGGCTGGCCATGCGGGCAGGAATCGGTATGCCTTGGGCGCTGTTGCACGCGCTGAGTGGCTGGCCGAGCGGGATGAGCTGATCCAGCGGCAGAGCGGCGAGCGTCACCGGCTGCGGAAACGGTTGCCAGCTTTTCCCGGCGTGGAGGACTGGTATCGGCGACTGGATGAGCCAGGACTGGCCGAACTTTGGCGACATCGAAATAGCGATCAGGCGCTGCTGGTCGGCGATGCGGACACCCCTGCCCTGCCCCCTCGGGACATCCGGGCGTTTGTGGCCGAGGTGCGTGGGCGTCAGGTTGTATTCCGGCGACCGGATGATGCAGGCCCTGCATTTGTTGATTGTGGTCGGCGGATCGACGTGACTGCCTCGAATGATCGTGATGCGGCACGGGCGGCGCTGCAACTGGCGAAGGCGAAGTGGGGGCGGGTCACGGTCAGCGGGCCACCTGAGTATCAGCAGATGATGCTGGAGCTGGCTGCGGAGATGGGGGTGCAGATTGCAAACCCCGAGCTGCAAGAGCGGCTGAATGTGGAGATCGAACGCCGCAGGCCCGTCCCAGTGCCAACGGCAAAGCCAGACTGGTCACGGTATCGGTCAGTGGCTTCCGGTGGGGTGCCCTCCCCTGCTCGAACGACTGGCGAACGCGATCCGCGTTGGCCTCAATTTGAGCGGGCCATGCTCCAGATCGGGCAGTTCGAGCTGGGTGTGTCGGCTGTGGTGCTGATGGGACAGCTTGAGATTGCCAAGGGCACGGTGACTGAGCGTCTTGACGCTGCGGAGCGGTCTGGCAGGTCGGTTGATGACGTGGCCCGCGAGCTGGCCACCGCAGCAGCACGAGCCGAGGCCGAGGCATTCCAGCGACAGCTTGACGCGGCTGAACGAGAGCTGGCGCGTCCTGACATGCACCCCGACGAGCCAGAGGGGCCGGGTTGGTGAGGGGGGGGATTCAGCGTGGACTCTGCTCCATATACGCCCATACCTTGAGATAGCTATATATCTTTCAAGATAGCTAGCTATCTAAATATGGTGGTGAGAGTGTGTTGGGATGGTGTGCGCTTGGTGGTTAGAAGGTGGTGACAAGGTGGTCAGATGGTGCTGCCTGTGTGGTGACAGCGTGGCGGGATGGTGGCTCTATGGTGGTGGCTTGGTGTTGCCTTCCATCTTGTTACCACAATGCCGCCACATAGTTTGATAGCTAGCTAGATAGCTATCAGGGAGGATGGGTGCAAAAACGGTGCGACTGCTCCCGAAATGACGGATGATAACGAGCTAGATATATAGCTAGCTATCAAGAATTTGGAGGAAGGATGCCTGCTCTTGTCCCGGAACTGGTGAATGCGGCAATTGATGCCTCGGTGTCGCCCGGCGATTTGTTACGCCGGGCGCTGGTTGTTGCGCGGCGTCTGGCCGTGCCTGAGCTGGTCGATTGGATCAGCAGCGAACTGAACGGCTACTACTCAGGGGAAGTGCCGGACTATCGTCGGGTACAGGGGCAGTTGATGGCCGAAAACCCGATTCATGGCCCGATCCCGTTTTTTGCGCCGCCAGACATGGCCGAGCTGCTGTCGGACTTCGCTGTAAGACAGTCGGTGCCGGAGCTGATGCAGCTTGCTCAGAGCACAACCGGAATTTACAGCCACTTTCCGGCCAACATCGAGCACACGCTGATGCAAATGATGCGCGAGGCGAACGGTGTGACGATGCGCCCGGCGCTCAGGTTTTCCACCGTGCAGGTGCAGGGTGTCATCGAGAAGGTGCGGAGTCGGGTGCTCGAATGGGCGCTTGATCTGGAGGCTAAAGGCGTGCTCGGGGAAGGCATGACGTTCACTCAGCAGGAGAAGCAGACGGTGCAGCAGCAGCATTACCACTTCGGAGACGTAAGCGGCTCCCAAATCCAGATCGGATCGAATAGCTCTAACCAGACCCAGACTCAAACAGGCGGTGACATGGCTGCGCTGTCAGCCTTGATTGAGCTGCTGCGCGATGCCATCCAGCAGGGACGCATCGAAGCCGAGGTGCGCGATGAATTGCAGGCAGAGCTGGCGACATTGCAGGCTCAGGCTGCATCACCGAAGCCCAAGTGGGCCATCATCAAAGCGACCGCAGGAAGCATCAAAGCCGTGTTGGAAAACGCGGCAGGTGGCGTACTTGCGGCGCAGGCGCTGCCGTACCTGACGGCGCTGCTGTGATAGCTAGCTATCTAGCTTTGCTGTGGATGGGCCAGAAACGACAAACCCGCCAGTAGGCGGGTCTGTCGAGGAATTGGGGTGGCCCTGCATAACAGGGCCAGAACGAACCTAGTGTCATCACCAGTATGGTGGCTGGGAGAGGACTGAGCCTAGGGCTGCGAACCAAGTATAGCAGCACTGTCCGATGATTCAAAGTGACGAAGAATGAACTGGAATGACCTAGAGAAGCACTTTTCGCCTGCCCGGTTGGGCCGTTACCGTGCAGCGCGGGGTGGTGATGCAACGAAGGCTGCGGCGGACTACTCCAGCAACGTCTTGCTGTCCGAAGCGATGGTGCCGATGCTCAACGTCTTGGAGATCGCCTTGCGAAATGGCATCCATGCTCGTCTGAGCAAGCTCTATGGCAGGGCTGATTGGTGGGAAGCATGGGTAGGTGATCTCGCCTTCAGTTGGCAGAACAAGGAAGTGGCCAGCGCGAAGGCAAAGCTGATCCGAAGACATGAGCCGCAGACGCCGGACAAGGTACTGGCTGAGCTGACCTTTGGCTTTTGGAGTTCGCTCTTCAACACGCAATTCCAGACTGTCCTCTGGAAAGACCTCCGCCTTGTGTTTGCGCGTTGTCCGAAGCCGCAAAGGCAGCGGCACAACATCTCGGCGGCACTGAACCAGATTCGTGATCTGCGTAACCGTGTCTTTCATCATGAGCCACTTTTATGGCTGACACCGACGCTGCTCGATCAGCACACGGTTGGCGTGACTGTCATCAACTGGGTCGATCCTCAGCTCGGGAAATGGCTGGGCAATCATGACCGCTTGCCCGCTACATGGGCGGGATGGGTTGCGACTTGATAGCTATATAGCTATCTAGCTATCTATCAGCGTTCAAAAAACGGAGGTTTTTCAGGCATCCGAGAAGCGGCCATAAATGTCATTTTCAGAAGACGACTGCACCAGTTGATTGGGCGTAATGGCTGTTGTGCAGCCAGCTCCTGACAGTTCAATATCAGAAGTGATCTGCACCAATCTCGACTATGCTCAATACTCGTGTGCACCAAAGCGAGGTGAGCATGGCGACGGAGGCTCTGTTGCAAAGATTGGCGGCAGTCAGAGGTAGGCTGTCGCTCTGCGCCGATCAGGCGGCTGCTGCGAAATGGTGGTTGAGCATGCCCATGGCCTCCGTCAGCGCCGAGGGCCCAATGCCAAAAGCTCTCTCCACAAGGCGCACCTCGCCCCTGATGCCGGGCTGCAGGCACCAGGGGCGAGCCTGTCCTTTGCGCAGGGCTCGCATGACTTCGAATCCCTTGATCGTGGCATAGGCCGTGGGGATCGATTTGAAACCGCGCACCGGCTTGATCAGTATCTTGAGCTTTCCGTGATCGGCCTCGATCACGTTATTGAGATACTTCACCTGCCGGTGGGCCGTCTCCCGGTCCAGCTTTCCTTCGCGCTTCAATTCGGTGATCGCTGCACCATAGCTCGGCGCTTTGTCGGTATTGAGCGTGGCAGGCTTTTCCCAGTGCTTCAGGCCTCGCAGGGCCTTGCCCAGGAACCGCTTCGCTGCCTTGGCGCTGCGGGTCGGCGACAGGTAGAAATCGATCGTGTCGCCCCGCTTGTCGACTGCCCGGTACAGGTAGGTCCACTTGCCCCGCACCTTGACGTAGGTTTCATCCAGGCGCCAGCTCGGATCAAAGCCACGCCGCCAGAACCAGCGCAGCCGCTTCTCCATCTCCGGGGCGTAGCACTGGACCCAGCGATAGATCGTCGTATGGTCGACCGAAATGCCGCGTTCCGCCAGCATTTCCTCAAGGTCGCGATAGCTGATCGGATAGCGACAATACCAGCGCACCGCCCACAGGATCACATCACCCTGGAAATGGCGCCACTTGAAATCCGTCATCGTTCCGTCCGTCCAATCTCCGCCAAGCATGCTCAAGCTTCACGATTTTTGCAACAGAGCCCACACGAGTATTGAGCATAGTCGAGATTGGTGCAGATCACTTCTGATATTGAACTGTCAGGAGCTGGCTGCACAACAGCCATTACGCCCAATCAACTGGTGCAGTCGTCTTCTGAAAATGACATTTGGTATCTCTCATAAACGGATGTTTTTGAGAGAACTATCTTCGGCCTTCACACGCACGAAAGGCGGCGAAGCTCCGCCGTTAATCCGTCCGCCGGAGATCTCGCCCAGGCAGGCTGAAGGCCGAGCAAGCCTGACAGGCCCGAAAAGCCCGGCACGGGCGTCGGCGGCGATGACGGCGGCGGCATTATCCAGGGTTGATGATGGAAGTGGAGGATATCGACAACCTCTCGCGCAACCAAGACATCGCGGTCGGACTGCAAGTGATCTTGAAGCCACGGGCCCGTCCCACCCCGACATGGACCTCGATGCCCGAACGGACGTTAGATTTCGAGTTCTAGGCGTTCTGCGATGAAGGTTGGATCCCAGCCGGGATTGAAAGTGTCGACGTGGGTGAATCCGAGCCGCTCGTATAGGCCACGCAGGTTCGGGTGGCAGTCGAGCCGCAGCTTGGCGCACCCCTGCGTTCGCGCGGCATGGCGGCAAGCCTCGATCAGCGCGGAGCTGACACCCCGGCCCGCATGTGTCCGTCGCACCGCGAGCTTGTGCAGATATGCGGCCTCCCCCTTGAGGGCGTCGGGCCAGAACTCGGGATCCTCGGCCGACAAGGTGCAACAGCCGACGATGCCGTCGCTGCAACTCGCGACTAGGAGCTCGGATCTCAGGACGAAGGTCTCCGCGAATGTCCGGTCGATCCGCGCGACGTCCCAGGCGGGCGTTCCCTTGGCGGACATCCACGCCGCAGCGTCGTGCATCAGCCGCACAACCTCGTCGATATCACCCGAGCAGGCGACCCGAACGTTCGGAGGCTCCTCGCTGTCCATTCGCTCCCCTGGCGCGGTATGAACCGCCGCCTCATAGTGCAGTTTGATCCTGACGAGCCCAGCATGTCTGCGCCCACCTTCGCGGAACCTGACCAGGGTCCGCTAGCGGGCGGCCGGAAGGTGAATGCTAGGCATGATCTAACCCTCGGTCTCTGGCGTCGCGACTGCGAAATTTCGCGAGGGTTTCCGAGAAGGTGATTGCGCTTCGCAGATCTCCAGGCGCGTGGGTGCGGACGTAGTCAGCGCCATTGCCGATCGCGTGAAGTTCCGCCGCAAGGCTCGCTGGACCCAGATCCTTTACAGGAAGGCCAACGGTGGCGCCCAAGAAGGATTTCCGCGACACCGAGACCAATAGCGGAAGCCCCAACGCCGACTTCAGCTTTTGAAGGTTCGACAGCACGTGCAGCGATGTTTCCGGTGCGGGGCTCAAGAAAAATCCCATCCCCGGATCGAGGATGAGCCGGTCGGCAGCGACCCCGCTCCGTCGCAAGGCGGAAACCCGCGCCTCGAAGAACCGCACAATCTCGTCGAGCGCGTCTTCGGGTCGAAGGTGACCGGTGCGGGTGGCGATGCCATCCCGCTGCGCTGAGTGCATAACCACCAGCCTGCAGTCCGCCTCAGCAATATCGGGATAGAGCGCAGGGTCAGGAAATCCTTGGATATCGTTCAGGTAGCCCACGCCGCGCTTGAGCGCATAGCGCTGGGTTTCCGGTTGGAAGCTGTCGATTGAAACACGGTGCATCTGATCGGACAGGGCGTCTAAGAGCGGCGCAATACGTCTGATCTCATCGGCCGGCGATACAGGCCTCGCGTCCGGATGGCTGGCGGCCGGTCCGACATCCACGACGTCTGATCCGACTCGCAGCATTTCGATCGCCGCGGTGACAGCGCCGGCGGGGTCTAGCCGCCGGCTCTCATCGAAGAAGGAGTCCTCGGTGAGATTCAGAATGCCGAACACCGTCACCCTGCTGCGTAACATCGTTGCTGCTCCATAACATCAAACATCGACCCACGGCGTAACGCGCTTGCTGCTTGGATGCCCGAGGCATAGACTGTACAAAAAAACAGTCATAACAAGCCATGAAAACCGCCACTGCGCCGTTACCACCGCTGCGTTCGGTCAAGGTTCTGGACCAGTTGCGTGAGCGCATACGCTACTTGCATTACAGTTTACGAACCGAACAGGCTTATGTCCACTGGGTTCGTGCCTTCATCCGTTTCCACGGTGTGCGTCACCCGGCAACCTTGGGCAGCAGCGAAGTCGAGGCATTTCTGTCCTGGCTGGCGAACGAGCGCAAGGTTTCGGTCTCCACGCATCGTCAGGCATTGGCGGCCTTGCTGTTCTTCTACGGCAAGGTGCTGTGCACGGATCTGCCCTGGCTTCAGGAGATCGGAAGACCTCGGCCGTCGCGGCGCTTGCCGGTGGTGCTGACCCCGGATGAAGTGGTTCGCATCCTCGGTTTTCTGGAAGGCGAGCATCGTTTGTTCGCCCAGCTTCTGTATGGAACGGGCATGCGGATCAGTGAGGGTTTGCAACTGCGGGTCAAGGATCTGGATTTCGATCACGGCACGATCATCGTGCGGGAGGGCAAGGGCTCCAAGGATCGGGCCTTGATGTTACCCGAGAGCTTGGCACCCAGCCTGCGCGAGCAGCTGTCGCGTGCACGGGCATGGTGGCTGAAGGACCAGGCCGAGGGCCGCAGCGGCGTTGCGCTTCCCGACGCCCTTGAGCGGAAGTATCCGCGCGCCGGGCATTCCTGGCCGTGGTTCTGGGTTTTTGCGCAGCACACGCATTCGACCGATCCACGGAGCGGTGTCGTGCGTCGCCATCACATGTATGACCAGACCTTTCAGCGCGCCTTCAAACGTGCCGTAGAACAAGCAGGCATCACGAAGCCCGCCACACCGCACACCCTCCGCCACTCGTTCGCGACGGCCTTGCTCCGCAGCGGTTACGACATTCGAACCGTGCAGGATCTGCTCGGCCATTCCGACGTCTCTACGACGATGATTTACACGCATGTGCTGAAAGTTGGCGGTGCCGGAGTGCGCTCACCGCTTGATGCGCTGCCGCCCCTCACTAGTGAGAGGTAGGGCAGCGCAAGTCAATCCTGGCGGATTCACTACCCCTGCGCGAAGGCCATCGGTGCCGCATCGAACGGCCGGTTGCGGAAAGTCCTCCCTGCGTCCGCTGATGGCCGGCAGCAGCCCGTCGTTGCCTGATGGATCCAACCCCTCCGCTGCTATAGTGCAGTCGGCTTCTGACGTTCAGTGCAGCCGTCTTCTGAAAACGACAAGCAGATAGGCCTCATGGTGAGTCACGAGTGGATATACCGCCATGTGGCCGCCGACAAAGCCCGGGGTGGCCAGTTGTACCGCCATCTGCGCCAGGGCCACAAGCGCTACCGCAAGGGGGCGAGCAGCCTGCGTTCTCCCATCAAGGAAGCCCGCTCTATTGATGAACGGCCGGCTATCGTCGATAGCCGGGAGCGGCTCGGTGATTGGGAGGCGGACACGGTGCTGGGCAAGCAAGGCACAGGTGCACTGGTCACTCTGGTGGAGCGCAAGAGCCGGCTCTATCTGGTCAAGCGGGTCGCGAGCAAACAGGCTGGGGTGGTGCGGGATGCGATAATCGAGATGTTAACGCCCTACATCGAGCAGGTGCATACCATCACCTTTGACAACGGCGGCGAGTTTGCCGAACACAAGGCGATAGAGGAAGCGCTGGGTGCCGAGACTTACTTTGCGCACCCTTACTCTTCGTGGGAGCGCGGTCTGAACGAGAACAGCAATGGGCTGTTGAGGCAGTTTATCCCAAAGGGAACAGACCTGAGAGAGGTCACGGACGAGGATGTCAGGAGAGCGGAGCAGTGGCTCAACCTACGACCTCGGAAATGTCTCGGATTCAGGCAGCCTGTCAAGGTATTCGAAGAGTACCGTCAGGCGGCATAGGCGAGTGTCGCACTTCGAAGTTGAATTCGCGGCGTTTGTACAATAACCACATCTGCCCATTGATGTTTATCTATTTCACTATTAACATCATACTCTTCGTCAATAACTGTTGTTTGAACGTTATAGCCTAGCATGGTTAAACGATCTTCTGCGACAGAGGCAAAAGATTGATTCAGTTTACCTTCCGCAAAATTTTCCCAACGTTGGTGTGCATTGATAATTAGTGCATTCTTCATATTCATTTGCCTTATTGGGTAAGAAAATAGAGCAGCAACAACTTGTCCACGGTAATCCTCCCGCTAACTCAGGATCATGCCGCTCTTAAGTTGAGGGTTATGTTAAGTGCTAGTCTGAGCCTCAACAATAAACACTCCTGCTAACAGATAACATAAAGTGAAAAAGTAACTAATTTGAATTGATCTGACAGTTATGCATCCACAAAACAGGTAACTGTCAGATCAGATCGCGACTTCTACAGCTTATATATTTAGCAAAACTTAAACCTTCATGTATTTGTCGAACCAGCCAATTAACTTTTCAGGATGGCTGCCAAAGTAGTTGTAGCCAACCCAACGGCGTGGTGTCCCTTCAATCCAGAACAGCTCTTTTTCTTTTGCGCCCAACAGCTCAAAAGTTTTTTCGCCATCTTCCACTGAAGTCCAGCGATCTTCACGCACTTGCACCACCAAAGTTGGCATAGTGACATCGGGTGCAAAGAGGTGAGGAGTCATTTCTGAGTTTTTCAAGCCGCCTGCTTTGACTTGTTCAAAGTCCAAAATTTCAGGAAAATCACCAGCACCTGCCACCACAGAATTTGCATAATGTTTGGTGAACGCTTCCATTGAAACCACCATTGGACTGACCATGCACGCTACATCTTTAAACAATTCAGGATGACGTGAAATTGCCTCGTACTGAGAATTGCCACCTGTGCAACGGCTTAACAGACCCACTTTCATTTTTGACAATTCTGGATGTGCGTTGACATAGTTTTGTGCACCAACGCAATCACGCCACTCATAACGACCCACACCACAAGCACCATTGCCTCCTGTGCCACTACGGCCTAAATTGCGTAAGTCATAAGTCAAAATATTGTAGCCAGCATCATGCAGGTGTTTTAACTCAAACAAAAAATTAATTTCTGTCGGGTCAAGCATGTCCCAAGGAGATAAATGTCCAGCCAAGCCATAGCGATTCATCGGCAAAGGATGATTGGCAATAATCAACAAATCAGATGGCTGAACGGCTGGAATGTACCAAGCCTCAAGCGGCACGCCATCCAAAGCAGGGAAGAACACATCTTCATAGGCCATGCCGTGGTCAGCAGGGGTTTTTAAAATCGGGGTGCGCATCGGCTTAGCAGAAAAATTGGCCACGGCTTGAATGACCGCAAATTGTTCTGCTGTGGGTTGGTTTTGAATGCTCATCTTTGATTCCTATTCTTTATAAGGGGTAGCCACATCATTTCATTTAATGCAGGCCGCATTGTCTTCAAAGCATAGCTTAGGTTTTAAGCACTGAATTTCCGAGCCCAAAAAAATCAATTCCTTGCCTAAAATAGTCACAAATCAATGAAAGTGTTGTTCATAACCATATTTTGGCCCCTCGTCGTTTCGTGTGGAAACCAACGGCGACAATCGGTGGTGGTCGTAGCGCCGTGTGGGCATGTGGGCAAGTCGCAGAGCGGCTTGTCCACATGCCCATGCGGCCTTGTAGTGCATGAACTGGAGGCTGTCTCGTGAGCGTTGGAGTTGAAACGCTGTTTGCCAGCGCGTTGGGTTTGGTTGCGCCGTGGGAGGTGGCCAAGGTGGATCTGGACACAGCCAAGCGGCGCATAGACTTTGAGGTGCGCTGCAACGCCAAGTTGCTCAGTTGCCCGCACTGCAACACCCCGGCGCAAGGCATCCATGACCGCCTTCGCCGCTCGTGGCGACACCTTGATTTTTTCCAGTTCGAAGCCTGGCTGCACGCCGATGTGCCGCGGGTGGCCTGCACTGGCTGCGGCAAGACCACGCAGGTGGGTGTGCCCTGGGCTCGCGAAGGCTCTGGCTTTACGGCGCTGTTTGAAGCCTTGGCGTTGTCGCTGTGCCGTGAGCTGCCGGTGCGGCAAGCCGCTGCACTGCTGCGTTGTGCCGACAAGCCCCTGTGGCGGCGCATTGAGTACTATGTTCAACAGGCCCGCGCAATCGACGACATGAGCGAGGTACGTACCGTGGGCATCGACGAGACAAGCCTGCGGCGTGGGCAGCACTACATCACTGTCGTGCACGATCTGGCTGCCAAGCGCCTGCTGTTTGCCACCGAAGGGCGCAGCCACCACTCCGTGTTGGACTTTGCCCAAGACCTCAAGGCCCATGGCGGCGATCCGGCTGTCGTGCATCACGTCTGTCAGGACATGAGTACTGCCTACACCAAGGGGGTGGGCTTGGCGCTGCCGGCAGCTGCCATCAGCTACGACCGCTTCCATGTCGTCAAGATGGCCATCGAGGCCATGGACGAAGTGCGACGAACCGAATGGCGCGATCAGCCCCATGCCGTGCACGCGGCCTTGGGCGGCACGGACCGCAAAGTGCTCAAGGGCCTGATGTGGGGCATGCGCAAGAACCCACCTGCCTGGAGCGGCCAACAGATCAGCGCCATGCACTGGCTGCAGCACTCCACGCTGAAATCTGCGCGGGCGTGGCGCCTGAAGATGGCCCTGCGCGAGGTCTATGGCGCAGCGCTCAAGCACAACGACCCCAGGCAGGCTCAGGCAGATCTGAGCGCCTGGTTGAGCTGGGCCACACGCTCGCGGCTGGAGCCCTTCAAGAAACTGGCCAAGACCTTGAAGACCCACTTCGCTGGCGTGATCAGCGGCATGCTGGACAACCGATCCAATGCCTTCGTCGAAGCCATGAACGGCCTGTTGCAGCAGGCCAAACGCGCCGCACGAGGCTTCCGAACGGCAGGCAACTTCATCGCCGTCGCATACCTTCGCATGTCCAAGCTGGCCCATCTGCCTGATCACCCATTCACCCCAGCCTCAGCAAAATGAAGCCGGGCGGTTCCACACAAAACGGCATAGAGCCCATATTTTGCATGTAAAATATGGTTATGAACAACGAAACCCTATGCGCCATCGCACGCCAATTGCTCAAGCAGCAGCAAGCCTCAAATTCATCTATAGTTGAAGGGCTATTGCCCACATGCAGCCCTGACATAGATCTTTTTTATCAGACCAGCGCTCAAGAGCTGCGACCGACACTGTACGCACCTGGATTGGTATTTTTATTTTCAGGTGAGAAAAGTGTACAGCTTGGGCAAAATTATTACGTATACAACCCCAGCAAAGCTTTGTTGCTGACTGGAGTTTATCCTGTGTACTGCAACATTCGCGCCAGCGAACAAGAACCTGTCATTGGGATACAAATCCGTTTTGAACGCAAACAAGTGGCGCAATTGCTACACCACTTGACTGTGCATTCAGACAGCACATCGGAACAGATGGCAGCAGCCCATTCGCACTCGGGTTTTTTGTCTGTTCAAGTGACTCCAGCCATCCAAACGGCTTTATACGGGTTGTTGAATGCACTAGGCAATCCAGTCACGTGCGATCTGTTTATGCCCACACACATTCAAACGCTGGTATATGCGGCATTAGAACAAGCCGATGTTTGTGCATTTATCCGCGAGTGGCTGGAGCAAGATGGTAGCTTTGCTAAATTTTTACAAGCCTCTGAGTTTCTTTTACGTCAATTGGATCAGCCTGTCACTTTGCATGATTTGGCGTCCCATATGGGCATGAGCATTCCCACCTTGCAGCGTAGATTCAAGCACTATACGGCCGATTCACCCATGCAATATCTAAAAAAAGTGCGCCTCAGCCACGCTTATGCTCGCCTCACGCAGACTAACTGCACCGTGCAAAGCGCCGCTTATGCAGTTGGCTATGAAAGCGTGTCGCAGTTCAGTCGTGAATTTAAACGCTATTATGGGCAGAATCCACAGCAGGTTAAGCGAATTTGGCTAAATTTGCCCAACGCGCCAAAAATGTAAAGTTAGCTTTAAATTCTAAAATCACTCACTTGAATTCTCGTTCTCAATCAGCGCTTGCTTCCAATATTCTGGTTCAGCATATCGAGCAACCAATGCATCGATATCTATTTTTGAGGTTGATGGACTAAACTCAAAATTGCCATACATATTGATGTGCTGCCATGCAACGGGCGAAATACTGTGAAGCTGAGCCAGTGCATTTTGATCTCCTACTGTTTGCTTCTGTTCATAGACACGAGATAGCAGCACTGTGTTGTAGTAAATGACCGCGTTGGTGATGAGCCGAGAGCATTCATTCCATATTTGCTGCTCCTCTTCTGTTTTTACTCTGAATTTTCCACCGTTAACAAATGCAACTGCTCGTCTAAGACGATGATAGGCTTCGCCACGATTTAATGCTTTTTGTACACATTGACGTAAGCCAACATCGTCGACAAAGTCGAGAATGTATAGCGTTCGGCATATGTTTTCCAACTCCCATAATGCTTTCTTGGTCTGATTCTGACGCGAATAGCTCGAGAGTTTGCGAACAATCGTGGCTTGAGTAACATCTTTTTGAGCTAGCGATGCCATGATCCGTTGAATATTGGGCCATTCACGTTCAATCAATTCATCGTTGGTTTTTCGGGCAGGCTTTATTAGCCAGTCACCACACTCATTGGGATGTTGTGAGCCGACTAACGTATCCATTTTCTTATGCAAATCACGATAACGAGGTGCAAAATGATATCCAAATGCATGCAAAATCCAAAAATTAACCTGATTGGTGCCATGGGTGTCAGTGGAATGCCGTTCTGGCTTTATATCAGAGGTATTGTTATGCAATAAATCGAAAACGTAATGGCTTTCATGTTCGTGAGTCCCAATAATCTTTGCATTTATAGGAACATGATTTGCAACCAACGTGTAGGCGCTGACACCTTTCTGTAAACCAAAATACTTGGGAGAATATCGAGCGTTAAGGGTGTTAATTTGCGTTTCTATCCGCTGACCATCGCTACTTGAATGAAGTGTGTCCTGAATATCATAGAGATGAAATGCGGGTAGCTGGCTGGTCGCATTACTAATCGCATCATTAGCCGCTCGTAATGTCTCCAAGCGTAGATAATTTCTTGATGTCCCCGCCATTGATGCTGAGCTAAGGCCTGAAACCTCAGCCATTTTTGCTAACCCCATGTTTGTTCCCATCGCAACAATACAGGCGAAAATTTCACGGGGATCAGCTTCATGCTTTACATAACGATCTAATACATGGGTAAATGCATTTAAAAATCCAGTATTACCCGCAACAAACCAGGGGTCGTCTCAGAAAACGGAAAATAAAGCACGCTAAGCCGGTTGCAGCGGCCGTAGCGGCCTGAACTTGCCCGCGCCGATCTTGGCGCTGCTGCGCCAGAGGTAATCGCCGGTCAGGTTGATGTGC